>Ga0209491_10000441_pt1 | contig 82837 bp, 63 predicted proteins | sample BON02_FD_187213 | JGI IMG/M metagenome (GOLD analysis project Ga0209491, IMG submission 187213) | Freshwater microbial communities from Lake Bonney liftoff mats and glacier meltwater in Antarctica - BON-02 (SPAdes) (version 2) | ecosystem: Environmental > Aquatic > Freshwater > Ice > Glacier...
TTACCTGCCTATCTTTTTCATCTAAATGCTTATATTTACTCATGTTGTTAACGCAACGTTTTAGTACCTGGTAGGAAATTACAAATAGATGTAATTTCCTACCTATTTTTTGTTGCACTTACTACTTAAACTTAGGAATCTTTGTCATGTTCAAAACATTATAAAAGAGTATTTTTTTAAAATAAAAAGAACAAAAATTCTCTTGCTTTTTACAAATTAACACTATCTTTGCACCCGCTTTACAAGCGAAGTTCATTAATATGCGGGTATGGTGGAATTGGTAGACACGCTAGATTTAGGATCTAGTGCCGAAAGGTATGGGGGTTCGACTCCCTTTACCCGCACTCTTAAAAAGAAAAAATCACAATCGAATTTCTTAATCAAAATTACTATCTGTGCAAATTATCAAAGAAAATGTAGATAGCTTAAATGCTATTCTTAAACTTCAAGTAAAGAAGGAAGATTACGAGCCGAAAATCAAACAAGCAATAAATTCTTACAGAAAAAAAGTTGAACTTAAGGGCTTTAGAAAAGGTCAAGTTCCTTTAGGTGTAATTAAAAAAATGTATGGCAATCACATTGTTGCGGATACAGTGAACGATATGTTGAACGAACAAGTAAACAACTACATCGTTGAAAACAAAATTGATGTTTTAGGAAATCCTTTACCTAAAAATGGACAAACCTTTGATTTGACTATTGACAACATTAAAGACTTCGAATTTGAATATGAGATTGGTTTGGCACCAGAATTTGAACTAACTTATTTTAAGAATAAACCAACTTTAGAAAAAGAAGTAATCGATATTTCTAAGAAAATGGTGGATGAAGAAGTGGACCGCGTTAGAAAACGTTACGGTAAAGTAGAGAACGTAATTGATTCCATGCAAGATGATGATATGTTGACGATTCGCTTTGACGAAATTGATGAAAAAGATCAAGTCATTGAAGGTGGTGTAAGCCACAGTGCACCTATCGCTTTAAACATGTTGAAAGACGTCAACCTGAATAAAGAAGTTAAGAAACTGAAGAAAGGGGATACTATCCTCATAAGAGACTTAATTAAAGCTTTTGAAAAAGAACCAGCTGAATTAGCAAAGCAGATTTTAAATCTCCCCTTAACTCCAGAAAAACTTCCTGAGGTACAAGCTACTTTAGAAGAAGTAAAAAGAGTTATTCCTGCAGAAATAAATGAAGAATTCTTCAAAACAATATACGGAGAAACGGGTGAGGTTAAAACCGAAGCGGACATGCGTCAAAAAATTGAGGAAGAAATTGCGCAGTACTTCTCGAAGCAAACAGACCAAAAACTTTACAACAAATTGGCCGAAGCTTTAATTGAAAACACAAAAATGGACTTCCCGAGTGCTTTCTTGAAACGTTGGATTAAGTTGACGAATGAGAAACCAATCAGTGAAGAACAAATTGAAAATGAATTCCCAGCCTTCGAAAAGAACTTAAAGTGGAGTTTGATCGTAAAAAAGGTAAGTAAGGAGAATAAAGTTGATGTAAGTATGGAGGAAGTGAAGCAACGAACTGCTGAGCAAATACGTCAACAAATGATGAGCTACGGTATTGGTGAAATGCCTGATGAAGAAATGGAAAAATTCGTAGCGAACATGATGGCAAGAAAAGATCATGCTACACAAACGCGTGAAACTTTATTAGAGGAAAAATTGTTCGATTATTTCAAAGAACAAATAAATACTAAGAATAAAAAGATTAGTTTAGAAGAATTTTACAAACAATAGTCTATGAAAAATTTTGATAAAGAGTTAAGAGATTACGCAACTAAACACAAGGGAATTAGTGGTTCTGTTTATGACCAATACTCGTCGGTTCACAACTACATGATTACGCCAAACATAATTGAAGAGCGTAAAATGAACGCCGTTTCTATGGACGTATTCTCAAGATTAATGATGGACAGAATTATTTTCCTAGGAGTTCCTATTGATGATGATGTTGCGAACATTATTACCGCTCAGTTGTTATTCCTAGAGTCGATTGATGCAAAGAGCGACGTTCAAATTTACATTAATTCTCCTGGAGGAGGCGTTCATGCTGGGCTAGGGATTTATGACACCATGCAATACATCAATCCAGATGTTGCTACTATTTGCACAGGAATGGCTGCTTCGATGGGCGCTGTATTGTTGTGCGCAGGTACAAAAGGAAAAAGAACTGCCTTAAAACACAGTAGAGTAATGATACACCAACCCTTAGGTGGTGCTGGTGGAAAAGCAAGTGATGTTCAAATTACGATTAACGAAATCAGAAAGATTAAAAAAGAATTATACGACATCTTAAGCGAACATTCTGGCCAATCTTATGAAAAAATTGAAAAAGATTCGGATAGAGATTTTTGGATGCGCTCTGAAGAAGCAATGGAATACGGGATGATTGATGAAGTCTTGATTCGTAAAAAATAATTTTTAACTTCATCTAAAATTACGACATGAGTAAAAATAGTAAAATATCGACTTGTTCATTTTGCGGAAAAGCAAAAAGTGAAGCACAATTATTAGTATCTGGCTTAGACGCTAATATTTGCGATAGTTGCGTTGAGCAAGCACAACTCATTGTTAATGAAGAAGTCAATAAGAAATCTACTTCAAATTTTAGATTTAACTTACCTAAATCGATCAAGCCAAAAGACATTGCAGCTTTTTTGGATCAATACGTTATCGGTCAGAATGATGCAAAGAAAGTAATTGCCGTAGCGGTTTACAACCACTACAAAAGATTAAACCAGAGAAAGGATGAGGATGTTGAGATTGAAAAATCAAATATTCTTTTAGTGGGTAGAACGGGAACGGGTAAAACCTTATTGGCTAAATCCATTGCTCGATTCTTAAATGTTCCTTTCACCATCGTAGATGCGACTGTCTTTACAGAAGCGGGGTATGTTGGTGAAGATGTAGAAAGCATTTTATCTAGATTGTTGCAGATATGCGATTACGACATTCAAGCGGCGGAAAGAGGCATCATTTATATTGATGAAATTGATAAAATTGCTAGAAAATCTGACAATCCATCCATTACTAGAGATGTGTCTGGTGAAGGCGTTCAACAAGCCTTACTTAAACTCTTAGAAGGAGCTGAAGTATTAGTTCCGCCTCAAGGAGGACGGAAACATCCAGATCAAAAAATGGTCAAGGTAAATACACAAAATATTTTATTCATTTGTGGAGGTGCTTTTGACGGTATAGAAAAGAATATTGCGAAAAGAATGAATACTTCGGTATTAGGATTCAAAACGCAATTGGTTCCTTCTGAGAAAATAGATAGTGAAACCTTGTTACAATTTATTAATCCGGAAGATTTGAGAACTTTTGGTTTAATTCCTGAGTTAATAGGTCGAATTCCTGTAGTTTCTCATTTAGACCCTTTAGACAAAGAAGCCTTATTCAATATTCTTACAGTTCCTAAAAATGCTCTTGTTAAACAATATCAAAAGCTCTTTGCTTTAGAAGGAATTGATTTCAAGTTCACAGAAGGAGCTTTAAATTTCATTACTGAAAAAGCACTGGAATATAAGTTAGGCGCAAGAGGACTTCGTTCTATTTGTGAGGCGATCATAACAGATGCCATGTTTGAATTGCCTTCTGAAGATGTTAAATCTTTTGAAGTAGATTTAGACTATGCCAAAGAAAAATTAAGCAAATCAAAATTAAGCAAGCTCATCAAAGTAGCTTAATGCTTCTTCCTTTATTTTAAACTAAATAGTTTCTAATTCGTTTCTATTCTGCTTATTATAATCTAGAATTAGTCTGATGCTTGTATCGCTTGGTTTGCGAATTTCAGAATTTAGCAATTTCTTAATTTCCAAAATACTAGCTTGAGCTTCTTTCAACTGTTCGTCAAAAAACAGGCTCGCCTCTAAGGCTTCTATTTTTTCACTGGGAAGTTCCTTGTAGTTATAAAGTATTAAATCGTCAAAAGTAAAGTTTGTAATCATAGGAGTGTTTTTTGTTTTAATTACTTACAGAACGTCAAGTAAAAAATAATTATTGCACGAAATGCTCAAAAAAAGATTTTTTTAAATAAGAATCCTTAGTTTACTTCTATTCTAAAGGATTAATTATCATTTTTGCAGAACCATGAAGTTTGAATTAGTATCAAAATTTAGTCCCAAAGGAGATCAACCCAAAGCGATTAATGAATTAGTAAGAGGAATTGAATCTCAATTAGATTCTCAAACTTTATTGGGCGTGACAGGATCTGGAAAGACCTTCACTATTGCGAATGTAATAGAGCGCACCCAGAAGCCTACCTTGATCCTTACGCACAACAAAACATTGGTTGCGCAGCTGTATGGCGAATTCAAACAGTTTTTCCCTAACAACGCGGTAGAATACTTCGTTTCTTACTATGATTATTACCAACCGGAAGCTTATTTGCCTGGATCCGATACTTATATTGAAAAAGACCTTCAAATTAACGAAGAGATTGATAAATTGAGATTAAGTGCCACCGCTTCTCTCCTATCTGGCAGGAAAGATATTATTGTAGTGGCCTCTGTCTCTTGTATTTATGGTATGGGAAATCCAAGTGACTTTGCTAAAGGCATCATCAAGTTGTCTGTTGGACAAGTCATTACTAGAAATGTTTTTCTTTACGATTTGGTATCGGCTTTGTATAGTCGAACAATTACTGATTTTTCAAGAGCTACCTTTAGAGTGAATGGGGACACGGTAGATATTAATGTGCCGTATGCGGATTATGCATATCGAGTAACTTTCTTTGGAGATGAGATTGAAGAATTAGAACGTTTTGATGCCGAAACAGGCAAAACCTCAGAGCAGTTTCAAGAGATAACGGTTTTCCCCGCCAATTTATATTTGACTCCTAAGGATCAAATGAGTTCTTTGGTGACACAAATCCAAGATGACCTCCACAAGCAAGTAGCCTATTTTGTTAGCATTGACAAAAACTTAGAAGCGGCAAGATTAAAAGAGCGCGTAGAATTTGATTTAGAGATGATAAAGGAATTGGGCTATTGTTCAGGCATTGAAAATTACTCGAGATACTTGGATAAAAGAAATGAAGGGGAACGTCCTTTCTGTCTAATTGATTACTTTCCTGATGATTTCTTAATGGTCATAGATGAAAGTCACGTGACGCTGCCTCAAGTACGTGGTATGTATGGTGGTGACCGATCTAGAAAAACAAACTTGGTAGAATATGGTTTTAGACTTCCTGCAGCATTAGATAATAGACCCTTAAATTTTCAAGAATTTGAAGGCATTATGAATCAAAATATCTTTGTAAGTGCCACTCCGGCCGATTATGAATTAGAAAAATGTGAAGGGATTGTAGTGGAACAAGTTGTTCGTCCAACAGGTTTGTTAGATCCCCCTATTGAAGTGAGGCCAACGCAAAATCAAATAGATGATTTATTAGAAGAAATTAGAAAAAGAAGAATCATCAATGAACGGGTTTTAGTGACCACACTAACGAAACGTATGGCTGAAGAATTAGCCAAGTACTTTGCAAAAATGAGTGTGCGTTGCCGTTACATCCATTCCGACATAGATACCTTAGAACGCGTGGAGATTATCAGAGATTTAAGACTTGGGAAATTTGACGTCTTAATTGGTGTGAATCTTTTAAGAGAAGGCTTGGACATTCCAGAAGTCTCCTTGGTTGCCATATTAGATGCGGACAAAGAGGGCTTTTTAAGAAACAAGCGTAGTTTGATTCAAACATCAGGAAGAGCTGCTAGAAACGTGAACGGATTTGTAATCATGTATGCGGATAGAATAACAAGAAGCATGCAGGATACCATGGACGAAACGGAGCGAAGAAGAGCAGTGCAAATTCAGTACAATATAGATCATAACATCACACCAGAAACTGTGTACAAATCGAAAGAGGATATTATGAAATCTGGTTCAATTTTAGACTTCATGAATGGCAACAAGAACAGCTTAGAACAACACGTAGACCTTGCATTCGCTGCAGAAGAAGGTGAAACTTATACAGACGAAAAGAAAATGCTGAAGAAAATTGAAGCGGTAGAGAAAGCAATGAAAAAAGCAGCTGGCCAAAAAGATTATCTCGAAGCAGCAAGGCTTCGTGATATGCTCTTTGGTTTAAAAGCTATTCATCAAGAAAAATTCTAAATTAGTTCGTCGCTTTCACTTTAAATTCTGTTCTTCTGTTTAACGCACGACCGTCTGAATTATCACTTCCGTCTTCCATTGTTTCAGAAGCAACTGGATTAGATTCACCATACCAATTCTTAATAATTCTATCTTTAGAAATGCCATTAAAAGTAATGTAGTTAGCGGCTGCTTCGCACCTTCCCTTACTTAATTCTAGATTGTAGTTAGGATCTCCATTGCCATCTGTATGTGCATTTACTTCTACTTTTACTTTGGGGTATTCCTTTAAAAATGCAATTACTTCCTGCAAGGTTTTTGGTGCTTTAGGGGTTAGGTTAGCTTGATTGTATTCGTAATAAATAATACCGATTACTTGATCGTCAAAACGCTTTCTCTCTTTAAAAAACAGGTCATATTGCAAAGTGTCAGATTTCCTTAAATCCTTTGTCGTGAATTGCAAATTCACCTCTTCAAAATCTTCATTAGACGCACTTAACACATAATCGCTTTCTTTATCTAAAGGAGCAAAGAAAAGTCTGCCGTCGTAACTAATTTTTTCTACTGTTTGATTCGTTAAATTTTTTAAGGTAACTATCGCTTTTTGGACTAAAGCTCTGCCATCTTTATTTTCGGCATAAACCAATCCTTTAACTGATAAATTGATTTGAGTGGTTCTTACTTCAAATATATCATCACAACAAGTCGCATTTCTAAAGCTTGTGGTTCCCTCTCTGTTTGAAACCAGGAAGCCAAAGGCTCCATCGGCATCAAGGATGAAATCATAATCATCAAGGCTAGAATTTACTGGTGTTTCCATGTTTATTGGCTCCAACCATCCATCTTCTACTTTTTCACTTTTAAACACATCAAGTCCACCTAAGTTAGCTTTTCCATCCGTACTATAGTAAAGCGTTTTCGTTCCTGCATGATAAAATGGACTCAGGTCATCATATTTAGTATTCACCGGACTGCCAAGATTTATAGCGGGTCCGAAATCTGAACCTTGACCTTTTATAGCATACCAAATATCTTTGCCCCCTTTGCCAGAAGCTCTGTCAGAAGTGAAATATAGAATTTCTCGCCCATCTTCCTGTACAATTTGAGGATACGAATTATTGCTATTCTCTTCGTTAATTGAAGTATTCAATGGCAAAGGATTTGTCCAAACACCCATTTCTAGATCACTTTTAAAAATAGCACAATTGTTATTTTTTTGCTTATCGAAAGAACATCTTGTGAAGTAGATTACTTTGCCATCTTGGGTGAAATTTGGATTGCAAACGTAGTAATAACCCTCATTTAATATTGAAGAAAAATTCTGAGCATAGTTGTATTGGTCTTGATACATTTCTACACTGTAGAGCTGCGCAATTTCATGAGTCTCATTTGTCGGATCTGAAGATGAACTTGTAATTTTAGAATAGACCAATTCGTTCTGTCTAATTTCTGGTCCAAAGTCTGCAAAAGGTCCGTTAACATTTTCTCCAGGATTTGAAACCACATAACTTGGTTCCTCAACGATCAATTCCAATGCATAGTCACAACCTTTAACTTCTAATCTAGCTTTCGTCCGTTGATAATCTAGGTTTACATTTCCTTCTGCATCTTGAATGAACTCCTTGAAGGTCGCTTTGGCTTTTATATAATTTGCCTGATGTTTGTAAGCCAATGCAAGGTAATACTTCGCATCATTAAATTTCTTCTTCTTAGTGGGAAAAGTTAATGCTTCGTTGAAGTACTTTTGCGACAAAGGATAATCGCGAACTTGAAACGAACTACTGCCTAATTTATAGTTCAAGATTCCTTTAAGTTTTTTCTTTTTCGTTTTGTCCAGTGCTGCGGTATAATATTTAACAGCCCTATACGTATTGCCGTCATAGAAAGATTTATCTCCATTCTTCAACAAGGCCTTAGCTCCGCCAGTATATGTTTCCTGATGTATTTGTAGTAATGATTTTGTTTCTTCTTTTACTTCTTTTTCGGGGATTACTTTAGCCACTTTCTCAGCTTTGACTTTGTCCACTTTTTCAGCTTCCACCTTAACTTCCTTTTCAACTTTCATCTGGTCTTGTTTAGGAGTTTTAGTTTTCTTCGCTTTCTCTTCTAGCCCAGCACCTTCATCTAGAAGCTGTTGAATTTGTTCCTTTGATTGTCCATAAGTTTTATCAATCGTAAAAATACTCAGTATTAAAAAAAAAAGGATCACATAATTTTTCATTTAAATTAATATTTAGCTTACAAAATAAGAGAAATTAATCTATTTTTTTTCAATTTGCTAAATTATGTTATTACCACTATTTCGTTTACAAGCTTTTGTGATAATATCACAATTCTATTATACATTTGTAAAAATTTTATTTAAATGAAAAATTTAGCACTACTATTTACCTCATTCTTGATGTTAAGTTCATGTGTAAGTTCAAAAAAGTTCAATGAGCTTATGGCCTTGAGTGATAAGAATTTACAAGACAAGATAAGCTTCGAGGAGAAACTTAGTAAAAGTAAGTCCAATTTAGATGATTGTACCACTGAAAAGGATAAATTAAAGAGTGATATTTCACAAATGAAAGGGGACTTGGCTAAATTAAATTTAAGCAAAGAACAATTAGAGCGTGAAATTGCAGAATATAAAAAATTGAATGATGAGTTATTCACTTCAAAGAAAAACATTTTAAACGAAGCGAATGCAAATCAAAAGAGTTTAAGTGACAAACTGGCTCAAAAAGAATTAGAATTGGATGCTATTGCAGCAAAGCAAAAAGCTTTAGACAAACAACTTAGTGCAAGAGAGTCTGAACTAAATGCAATGCAAAAACAAAATGAATTACAAAATCAGAAAATTACTGATTTAGAAAACAGACTAAAAGAAAAAGACTTAGCCATACAGAACTTAAAAGCAAGTATTATGGCTGCTTTGAAAGGATTTAGCTCCGACGAAGTTCAAGTTGTTGAAAAAGATGGAAAACTCCATGTATCCCTTTCTGAAAAGCTTTTATTCTCTTCAGGCAGTTTCTTTGTAGATCCAAAAGGTGCTGATGCCCTTTCTAAGTTGGGAGACGTATTGAGTAAGCAAGATGACTTTGATATTGTAGTAGAAGGTCATACAGACAATGTTCCATTTAAAGGGAGCGCTCAATTATTAGATAACTGGGATTTAAGTGTAAAGAGAGCGACTTCCGTTGTACGAATTCTAACTGTTAGCGGAAAAATTTCTCCAGAAAAAATAGCGGCAAGTGGTCGAGGAGAATATATTCCTTTAACGGACAATGCGACGACAGCGGATAAAGCGAAAAACAGAAGAACAGAAATCATCCTTTCACCAAAATTAGATAAGATTTTCAATTTATTAAACAACAACTAAGCCATCAAGTGTCAGAAAAATTAAAAGAAATGTCCTTTTTTGATCACCTTGAGGAATTGAGGTGGAGACTTTTCAGAGCTGGAGGTGTGGTCGTTCTATTTGCTTTAATTGCTTTTGTTTTCAAAGGTTTTATCTTTGATGAAATCATTTTTGCTCCCACTCGTCCTGATTTTATTGCTTATGAATATTGGTGCCTTTTGATTGAAAAATTAGGTTTAGGGAAGGATTTGTGTTTAGGCAACTTTGACTTCCAGATTATTAACACCGAAATGGCGGGGCAATTTATGGTACACATAAAAATTGCTATGTCGATTGGCGTAATCGTTGCGTTTCCTTATTTGGTTTGGGAGCTATGGAGATTCATCAGTCCTGGATTAAAATTAAGTGAGCTCAAAGCGTCTCGATTTGCACTATTGGGCAGTGCCCTGTTATTCTTTTTCGGTGTTTTCTTTGGCTATTTTGTGTTGACTCCATTTTCTTTAGACTTCTTATCAAAATATAATGTGAGTTCTATCGTTAAAAATACATTCACCCTAAGCAATTACATCAGTTTTATAAGCAGTATGGTGTTGGCTAGTGGAATTATGTTTCAATTACCTATGGCTGTTTTCTTGCTAGCTAAAATGAAAATTATTACCGGAGAAATGATGTATGAATATTGGAGATATGCATTTGTCGTATGTATAGTTTTGGCGGCAATCATAACGCCCCCAGATGTAGCTTCCATGATAATGGTAGCCATCCCTTTGTTTGGGCTTTATTTATTAAGCATCCTAGTAGCAAAAAAAGTTAACCCCCCAAATAAATAGTATTATGAAGATTATTATTGGTTGCGACCATGCTGGATTTAAGTTAAAAGAGGCCTTAAAAATTTACTTAAAAAATTTAGAGTTTGTATTAGTAGATAAAGGAACAAACAATGAAGATTCTGTGAATTACCCTGATTACGCACACTCAGTTGCAGATGCCGTTAGCAAAAACCCTGAAGCGTTAGGCATTCTTATTTGTGGTAGTGCAAATGGTGTTTGTATGACTGCTAATAAGCACAAAAAAATTAGAGCTGCAATCGCTTGGCAGCCTGAAATAGCTGCATTAGCAAGACAACATAACAATGCAAATATTTTGTGTCTACCTGCGAGATACCTCAATGTGAATAAAGCAAAAACGATTCTTACTGCATTTTTAGATACTCCTTTTGAAGGTGGTCGACACCAAACAAGAGTTGAGTTAATATAAATAGCTAACTTTTTTCATACCTCTGATCTTAACTTTTTAGCATTTTAAACTTGGATAGCCTATTAGAATTTATTACTTTTAGGCTTAATCGTTTTTTATGCAAAAGTTAGTTCTCGTCTTGTTGTTTTCTCCCTTATTCATTTCACTTAGCTATGGGCAATGTACAGTTGATCCATTCATAACTGATTCGATTGTAGACTGCGAGGATTCAACGGCGATAAATATCGTAGGTTATGCACTATCTGCTATTTCCGAAAGTTTTTCTGCTTCAGGACCAAATGATCCAGGATGGCAAACCACTGCCGGTGCCATCTATACCAATCCATATATCCCTAGTCCTACGAATGATACCTATTTTTGGATGGGCGCTACAGCGGTATTGCCAGCAACACTTGAGACGGTGCCATTTAATGTGTCCTATGGTGGTCAAATTTGCTTTGACTTTGTATATGCTGTTCAAGGTGGAGCAGCTCCAACAGAAGGGCCTGATTTATCAGAAGAAGGAATCACGCTTCAATACTCTCCTGACGGAGGAACTACCTGGGTTGACATTGTTTACTTCATGCCAAATGGAGAACAATTAGCTAGTAATCCTGGACCAAACTACCCAATGAACAACCCTCCATTTAGTGCTACGGGGACCCCTTACACGGTATGGAATAGTGTTTGTTTTCCAATTCCGGCTGGAGCTATAGGCACAAATACTTCTTTCCAGTGGATTCAAGAGTTCAATTCTGGAGCTTGTTGTGATCACTGGGGTCTTGATAATATTAGCATTCAATTGGCCGATCCAGCTTATACTTTTTATGACTCTGGTACGGGTGCATCAATTGATTCCAATCTATACTTCGTTAGCCCTACTTCAAGTACTACCTACAATATCATCTACACGAATGGCGTGGATGATACTTGCTTCGGAAGTGTTTTTGTTTTTGTAGAACCCACAGAAGTAATGGATGATTTTTACATCTGTGAAGGCGTTGGCACAGGTGACACCTTATCCATGTCGGGTGTCGCGCCTTGGGCTTCTGTTCTTTGGACGCCTTCTACCGGCTTGGATAACCCTTCGAGTCAAACTCCTTTTGCAAATCCACCAAGTCCTGGTCCATCTCAAACCTACACAGCCACATCCGCTTGTGGATCAGATTCGGTCACAGTAACGTTTTACAGCGTAGATGCGACTACCGAAAACGATACCGTTTGCCCGAGCGAAATAAATCAACTGTATGGCAATGTGGAAGGTATTTCTCAAGCATGTGAAACGGATTACACTCCATTTCAAATTCCCTTCAAAAAAGAATTCAGTTCTAACGCGACGAGTGTCGTATATGTTAGCAATACAAACCAAAGCAATGGCATTAGTCCTGCTATACCAATAGCGTTTCCTTTTAAATTTTATTGTGTCAACACTAGTCAAGTTAGAATGAACGAAGATGGCTATCTAGCGATGAGTAGTGCAGGATTTCCATCTCAATCAACGAATGGTCCATTTCCTAACGCTACGCCAAATAGTCCTATAATCGCATTAATGTGGGGCGATTTAGCAGATTCTTCTGGATTGTCTAAGTATTTCGTAACAGGTAATGCTCCGAATAGGAAAATGGTTTTTGAATTCGACCTAGTGCACATTGGAGGAAACTCATCGAATGCGGCTGTAACTGGTCAAATTATTCTACATGAAACAACAAACTTTATTGACATACTTTGTGAAAATTGCATGAATGATATCATTAGTGCTGCAACGCCAACTTCCACTCAAGGAATGAAGGCTTCTGCTACTATTGGAGAAGGAACTCCAGGAAGAAATAATACCTTATGGTTTGCTTCTAATGACGCCTATAGATTTATACCCAACTCAACTTCTTCAGCTTCTCAAACTATTTCATGGACCCCTGCTACTAATATTTATGGGGCAAATACTCTAGCGCCTATTGTAATTCCCAACACCACCACACAATACGTCGTAACCGTTGTAAACAACTGGTCAGGCTGTACTTACTCTGATTCTATCATAGTATACGTCGATTCAGTATTAACAGTAGATGCCGGAGCGGACACCAGTATTTGCTTTGGAGATACGCTAACAATTCAAGCTAGCGCTTCTGGAGCAACAGCCTATTCTTGGTCTCCAAATAATGGATCAATAATAAACAATACTATTCTTAATGCTCAAGTTTTTCCAGATATTACAACAACTTACACAATTTTAGCATCAAAAGGTGCTTGCCAAGCATTAGATACCATAACTGTTGGAATCTCCAACTTTGTCGTAGATTCTACTGCGTTCGTTGATGAGATTTGTGTGGCAAATTCTGGTTCTATTACCATTTATACTTCAGGACAAGCCGCTGGTTTACAATACTCTATTGACAATGGAACAACTTTGCAGGCCTCTAATGTATTTAATGGATTAACTGGCGGAACTTATATCGTTTTAATTGGCAGTGCGAATTGTGACACGACTTATACCTTAAGCTTAATAGCTGCTGCTGCTCCTATCCTACCTGATTCTATTGTAATCACTGATGCTAACTGTGGCAATCTAGGTGCAATAGATTTATTTGTTTCAGGAGGACAAACACCTTTACAGTATAGCATCGATAATGGGACTACCTTTTCCGCAAACACAAATTATCCTAATTTGCCAGGCGGAAACTTTTCAGTTCAAGTTTTGGATGGTCAAGGATGTCTCTTTGATTCTTTAGTTATTTTGAACGCCACAACAGCTATAAATTTACTAGTAGACTCGATTACTCCAGTCTCTTGTAATGGAGCTGTGGATGGATCAGTTGCATTGATTGTTACTGGAGGTTTAGCTCCTGTTCAGTACTCTTTAGATGACATCGCTTATGGAACTTCAAGTTATTTTAGCCCTTTAGATACTGGCTTTTATACGGCGTATGCTTTAGACGCAAACGGTTGTAAAGACTCTCTTAGTTTTCAAATTTTTGAACCAGCTGTGCTAGATGTTCAAATAACTGTTCCGGGCAATGTACTTTGTGCTGGAGGAACTATTGATAGTTTAGTCTCTTTAGTTAATGGTGGAACAGCTGCTTATACTTATTTATGGAGTACCGCAGAAACGACACCGAATATTCAAAACATTGTTTTTGGAACGTATTGGATTGTAACAACAGATGTGAACAATTGTCAAGCAACAGATACCGTTATCATTTCACAACCTATTCCTTTGTACTTGACGATCTTAAATGATAGTGTGGTGTGTGGAGGACAAAATTCAGGAACAGCTTATATCGATTCTGTTTCAGGTGGCATTCAACCTTATACTTATGCGTGGACCGGGCCAAATGGACCTGTTGCCGGAAATGACACCGCAATTAATATTCCGGCAGGGCAATACATCTTGACTATCGCCGATTTTAATGGATGTACAATTGCGGACACAACAACTATTCTAGAACCAAGTCCGGTGCTTATTGTAATCGTTCCTACAAATCTATTATGTAACGGAGACGCTAATGGATGCGTTGATGCGACCGTTACAGGAGGCACTCTTCCTTATTCATACTCTTGGTCAAATGGCATTACAACCGAAGATCAATGCGGTTTAAGTGCTGGATGGTACGTCTTTAATGTGACCGACAGCAGAGGCTGTATATACACAGACAGCGTTGAAATTACGCAACCTGCGGCTTTAGCCTTGACAATTGCTCCAACAGCTGTTACGTGTTATGGATTTAATAATGGTTCAGCTACTGCAACAGTAAGCGGTGGCACACCATCGTATACTTATACTTGGACTGGATCCCCTTCAACAACAGCATCAGCTCCTAACCTATTCGCTGGAACTGTTGTTATAGATGTAGTGGATTTAAATGGATGTATCATTACGGATTCAGTAATTATTAATCAACCTACAGATTCTATTTTACTTACAGTGGATAATATTACAAATATCTTGTGTAATGGTGCTAGCACAGGTGCTATTCATATTAGCACGTCTGGTGGAACAACTCCTTACACCTATGCTTGGACGAATGGTGGTGGAACAAATGAGGATCTTAGTAACGCTGCGACGGGGACTTACACCCTAACGGTTACAGATGCTAATGGTTGTCCAATGAGTGTCTCCGCAACGATTAACCAATATCCTGCTTTAGGAATTGTTTTAGTTCCAACAAATGTGACCTGTTTTGGTGCAAGTACGGGTGCTGTTCAGGCTACCGTATCAGGAGGAAACGATCCTTACGTTTACTCTTGGACTGGACCGAATGCTTTTACTGCTTCAACTCAGAATATTACTGGATTAGTAGCAGGAACCTATACTTTAAGTATTGTTGATTCGAACAATTGTACGCTTAGTCAGAATACCGTGGTGAATGAACCTGCAGTTGTATCGATTGGTTTCACCTCATCTCCAGTCAATTGTTTCGGTGGAAATGATGGTTCATTAACCGCAAGTGTTACCTCTGGTGGAACGGCTCCATTTACATTCCAATGGGATGCTGCTGCAAATAATCAAGGAAGTGCTACGGCTACTGGCTTGAGTGCTGGCAACTTTACGGTTACGATTACAGACGCTAACGGTTGTGCTTACAACAACAATACAAATGTTACACAACCCGCAGCCCCACTTGCAATTACTTTAGATAGCACGAATGTTTCTTGTGCAGGTTACGACAATGGAATTGCCCTAGTTGCTGCTCAAGGTGGAACGCCCACATATACTTATTTATGGAATGATCCACAAGTGCAAACAACGGCGGAAGCAAATAATTTAGCTCCAGGAAATTATCAAGTTATAGTGACCGATAACAGAGGGTGTATAGCAATAGGAAGCATCAACATAGAAGAGCCTGCGGCTATTAGTATTAGTGTTTTGGCAGACTCAACGAATTGTTTTGGTGAGGCTACGGGTGCATTGCAAATAACAGCAGGTGGGGGAACTAATATCGGGTATGCTTATTCTATAGATGGTGGTCTTACTTTCCAAAATAGTCCAGACTTCTTCAACATTCCTGCAGGAATTTATGATGGAATTATTGTTCAGGACTTAGGTTCAAACATCGCATGTTTATCTCAGCCTATTTCAGCTACGGTTTACGAACAACCTTACTTCTATTTTGAAGTAATTCCTAATGATACCACTTTACAATTGGAAGAAAGCTTAACGCTTGATTTGCAGGTGAATTCTCCAAATTATACTAATGCTTCAATCGTTCAAGTGATTTGGTATCCTTCAACAGGATTGAATTGCTCAGATTGTATAGATCCAACAATATTAACCTATGATCATTATACGGAATACACGGCAACAATTTATTATTTAGGCGGAGACAATGAGCTGTGTAATCAATTGTCAAGTACCGTGATTAATGTAGAGAATAACTTACAATTGTTTATCCCTAACGCCTTTACTCCGGGAAGTTTTGATGACATGAACAATGTCTTTGAAGTCTACGGCGAAGGTATTGAATACATTACAATGCAAGTCTACAATAGATGGGGCGAAAAAGTATTTGAAAGCTCAAATCAAAAAGTTGCATGGGATGGAACCTATAAAGGTGAAATGCAAAGTCCTGGAGTATTTACTTTCTATGTTAGCGTTGATTATTTAGATGGTAAAACTGTTGACAAAAAAGGAAGTGTTACCTTGATTAGATAACTCGATAATGTGCTAATTAGTCCTGATAGCTATCGGAATAATTGACGAAAAACATTAAAAGCCCCGTTTCAATCTAGATTGAAACGGGGCTTTTAAATTTAACTATTAGTACTTCTTAATACCTAAAACAATCCGCCACATGGTCATTGACCATGCCTACGGCTTGCATGTAAGCATAACAAATAGTAGCTCCTACAAACTTAAAACCTCTCTTTTTGAGGTCTTTGCTCATAACAAGACTTTCTTTTGTTTGTGCTGGCACTTCTGACATCGTTTTTCGTTGGTTTTGAATGGTTTTACCATTTACAAAACTCCAAATGTATTTATCAAATGAGCCGAATTCTTCATTGACTTTAAAGTAGGCAAAAGCATTACTTCTAATGCTATACACTTTTAGCTTATTTCTTATTATTCCGGGATTTTTTAAGATTTCATTCAACAAGTCATCACTGAATTCTATGAGCGCTTCTGGATGAAAATCCGCAAATAAATTTCTATAGTTTTCACGTTTATTTAGGATGGTAATCCAAGACAAACCTGCTTGTTGGCCTTCTAAACACAACATCTCAAAAAGCATTTTATCATCATGACAGGGCACGCCCCACTCTTCATCATGATACTTTAGGTACTTTTCACTACTAGTTGACCAAGAGCAACGTTGTTTTTGCATTAGATAGATTGTAAGCGAGCAATGTACTTTCCGATAATATCAAATTCTAGATTGATTACATCCCCCTCACCTACTTGGTGCAGATTGGTATGTTCATAAGTGTAAGGAATAATAGCAACTTCGAAACTTTCGTTTGTGACATTGAAAGCGGTTAAACTAATCCCGTTAATCGTAATAGAGCCTTTCTCTACAATCAAGTGTTCTCTGCTAGCTTTGTAAGCAAAAACAAAGCGCCAGCTCCCATCATTTTCATCCTTAACAATACATTTGGCAATAGCATCCACATGACCTTGAACAATGTGCCCGTCTAATCTACCATTCATTTGCATGCACCTTTCTAGGTTCACTTTACTCCCTACTTGTAAATCCTTGAGATTGGTGAGTCGAAGGGTCTCCGCTATTGCGGTAACCGTATATTCATCTTTATCAATGGCAACAACGGTTAAGCATACGCCATTATGGGCAACACTTTGGTCGATTTTAAGAGCAGCTGTCAAACTTGATTTTAAGCTAAGGTGTAAATTTCCTTTTTCTTTTTCGAGCTTGCTTACCTCAGCTAAGGTTTCAATAATTCCTGTAAACATGGTTTAACATTTTTGGCGTATAGGCCTTTTAAATAGCGTAACTATCTATTAATTATTTCTGATTAAATGGATGAATCCTCCTCCTTTATCATCTTGAGGTAAAGGACGTTTATCCAGCGAACCATCACTTTTAATCACAAAGTAATAACCGCTATATAAATAAACACCGTCATTCAATTCTTTTCCGTTTTCTTGATCTGTTCCATTCCAATTAATATTTGGATTTTCTGTTTGCCAAACGAGATTGCCCCATCTATTAAAAATTTTCATTTCAATACTTTGAACAAACCTCCATCCAGGAAAAGGCGTAAAGACATCATTCGCCCCATCCCCATTCGGTGTAAAACTGTTGGGTAAATTATAAAAGGGACAATTCTCTACGCAAATGGTATCGCTAAACTCACTAATATTTCCTTTCTCATCTATCGCGGTAATAATATAACAACCAGCTAAGGTCGTGTTCAGCTGATGCGTATAAAAAGTATCTACCGTTTGACTTAATAAATTAAAGTTTACATCATCCTCTGCGTAGTAAAGATTATATTCAACAGCGTCTTGATTACAAGCATCTATAGACCAAGAGATTCTGTTTTGGAAATTTTGAGAAGTCCATGCTTGCCCTCTTAAGGTCTCACAATCATTACTAATGACTAACTGAGGTGGACAAGGTGGAATGGTATCAATTGGAATAGCACATGCTCTTTGTGACAAATTAATTATTGGATTAAGTAAGCTAGGATTGGTATAGCTTCCCATACTTTGAATATAATAGCAATAAAGCGTATCATTAATTAACCCACTGTCCAAATAGCTTTGTGTGGTAACCGTGGTGATGCTATCAAAGACTCCAGAGATGGCACCGCTTCTGTAAATAATGTAAGATTCATTCAACCAAGGAACATCCTCCTCCCATGTAAGCAAAAGTTCCCCATCACCTGCACCAATTGAAAGATAAACCGAAGATGCAATAGAAGTACTCCCCAGCGTATCTGCCCCATTATCAGCATAAAATTTGACTTGATAACTATAGGAATTATCTACGGTATTTAACAAAGAATCTAATTTGAACGTATCATTTAAAGCTGCATAACTCGCTGCAACATAGGTTTCTATTAATTGTAAGTTGTTTCCATTGAAGCCTTCTGAACGATACAATTCAAAAATATAAGGAGGCAAATCTAGCAAAGTGTCTAATAAATTGGGGCCTGCTAAAGGTTTAGACCATTGAACAAAAACAACGCCATCACTTGTGCTCGTTTCATCAACAGAAACATGGGTAATTACCGGCAAATCTAGCGGCAATTCGACGCAAGCCTCATTACTAGGCGCGCTCACAGTTATATTGTAAACACTTCCCGAAGGAGAAGTTGGTGTTTTACCAAAGTGAGCCAAAATTCTATATGAATATTGATTTCCTCTATCTACATCCGTATCTAAAAATGAATAGCTCGACAAATTAGTAGCTATCATTTCGTAATCCGTATTATCTAAGCCTAGATCACAAATACTAATATCAAAGCTATCACATCCGATTTTACGCCAAACTGAGAAATATTGAAAATCGGTAGAATTAAAACAAGAGTAAGGATCAGTCCAATTTAACAAGACGTCGTTTCCAACGATACTCGCACTTAAACCAGCGGGAGGAGGAGGTACGACATTAATTAACCAAGTTTCCAAATCAGATAAAATTACTCCATTACCATTCGGCTCATCTTCAGCTTTAAATACGACTTGATAGAATTGGGGACGGATATCTTCGCAGATGGTCTGCCAAGTAAACGAACCCGAAGCGGTAAGGCCTGATATAGAAGTGAAAGTTGCCCTTAATGGATCAATAATAAAGGGAGCACCCAAGGCCGACAAGGTCACTATTTCTCCATTTGGATCTGTTGCAGTAAGGTTCAAGCTGAACGTCGATCCTGCCGTGACACAGGTATCCCGAATTGCTGAAATGACAGGTGGATCGTCCAAAATAGCATCAACGAAAATTTCCATATCACGAAGCAAAGAGCCAATGCATCTTCCATTTCTAAATTCACGAATTAGGATAGCAATATTATAAGTTCCTTGTTGTTGTGGTGTTGCCCAAATGATTTCGCCCGTATTCTCATTAATTGTAAAACTATTATTTGGTCCTGGAGGAAACTGATCTGGAAAAACATACAAAGGCACTTCGACTCCATTAGCTTGTAAAGATGGAACTAAGGCAAAATGCAAACTGTCTCCATCAGGATCGTAAGCATTTGGATTATGATAAAAAGTATCATTTACATTCGCGTAATCAATAGGTGGATTTAACAAAATTGGAGATGAATTCGCCTCAAACAATTCCGGTGGAATATATTTCAAGGTATCTTCAAAATAGATTGCCACATTCACAGAACCTGTACCTCCAGAAATATTTACGATGTTCGCAATTCTATTTTGGTCAGTTACTGAAATAACATAGAAAGGTAAAGCCCCTCCATAAGTGTGAATCCCACTTTGATAGATGTTTTCCTTGATATCATTACCGATGAGTTGTCCGTTAGGAACTCCATTCATTAAAGGTCCATTAATTCGAACTACCATTTCTAAAGTACCGTCGCCCCAATCAATTTGGAGGGAGTCTCTATCTGCATTGGCACTGATGTCACTAATTTTAGAATAGGTGATAACGGTTACTCGATAACTTAATGGTGAGATGTACTCATACAGCAACTCACCAGCTCTATTGTGGGTTGCACTAGCTTGAAATGCCATGAGCATTGCTATTACGAAAACAACTATTTTATTATGGAAAGCGTAGTTCATTTATATATTTACGAAAATACAAAAGATAGATTGCATTTGTCTACTTTTTTTGTCAAGGATTCATAAAAAAGCCCCAAGTTGATTCCATTTCGTGGAAACCAAGTTGGGGCTTCTATTCATTTGTTGCAGAACTACTTCGCTGCTAAAGCACTTTTAGCATACAATCTATTCATTCTAGCGATATTTTCTAAGGAAATTCCTTTAGGACATTCCGCTTCACATGCCCCTGTATTGGTACAGTTTCCAAAACCTTCTTTGTCCATTTGAGCGACCATGTTCAGCACCCTTAATTCACTTTCTACTTTCCCTTGAGGCAATAAATCCAATTGAGAAACTTTAGCCGAAACAAATAACATTGCACTTGCATTTTTGCAAGCCGCAACGCATGCGCCGCAACCGATGCAAGTTGCTGCATCAAAAGCTGCATCTGCATCTTCTTTAGGGATTGGAATTGAATTCGCATCTTGTGTATTTCCACTTGTATTCACGGAAATGTATCCTCCAGCCTGAATAATACGATCAAAGGCACTTCTATCCACTACCAAATCCTTAATAACTGGAAATGCACTGGCTCTCCAAGGTTCAACAGTAATGGTATCTCCATCCTTGAAACTTCTCATATGCAATTGACAAGTAGTCACTCTATCACCCGGTCCATGAGGTTGTCCGTTGATATACATCGAACAGCTACCACAAATTCCTTCGCGACAATCGTGATCAAAAGCCACTGTTTCTAGCCCTTTTTCGACTAATTGAATGTTTAACACATCAATCATTTCTAAGAATGAAGAATCTGGAGAGATATCACTTACTTGATAATCCACCATTTTCCCTTTATCCTTTGCGCCAGCCTGACGCCAAATTTTTAATTTTAAATCCATTGTTATAAATTTAGTTGCCTAGCTGACTAGATGCCTAGTTGACTAGTATCAATTATTATTTAATCTTTTAGCTTCTTAATGAAGCCATTTATCATTTTCGACTCTTCTTTAAGCCTTTCCGCCATCACTTCTTCCTTTCCTGCCTCTATGTAGTTCAAAAGAACCGCAATAAGAAGTTGAGTTTCTAATTCAAGCAATGAAGCTCTAGCAATTTTTAAAAACTGAATAAAAGATTTGTTCGAATCCCTTCTCCAAGCTTCGGCAATATTACTTAGCATTGAAACTGCACTTCTTCTCATTTGACGGGTTCTCTAGTCTACTAGACCACTTATTTATAAGATCTCGTCTTCAACGCTACTTCCAAAAATTCCAAATCTTCCTTATGCAACACCGGCTCTTCATCCACACCCTTAAACTCCCAAGCGGAAACGAAAGCGAAGTTTTTATCATCTCTAAGTGCTTCACCATCTGGCGTTTGATATTCTTCTCTAAAGTGACCTCCACAAGATTCATTTCTACTTAAAGCATCTCTAGCGAACAATTCTCCCAATTCAATAAAATCGGCAACTCTTCCTGCCTTTTCTAATTCTTGGTTCAAATCATATTCAGAGCCTGGAACTAAAATATCGCTCCAAAATTCTTTGCGAATAGCCTGAAATTCAGAGATGGCTTCTTTTAAATCCTTTTCATTTCTTGACATACCGCATTTTTCCCACATGATTTTTCCTAATTTCTTATGGAAGTAATCTGCAGGCTTCGTTCCTTTATTATTAATCAACTTAGAAATGGTAGCAGTTACACTTTGCTCTGCTTCATCAAATTCTTTCGTATCTGTGGGGATTTTGCCTGTTCTAATATCATGCGATAAATAATCGCCAATCGTATAAGGCAATACGAAATAACCATCAGCTAAACCTTGCATTAAGGCAGAAGCGCCCAATCTGTTTGAACCATGATCAGAAAAATTAGCTTCTCCAATAACGTACAATCCTTTAACGGTTGTCATTAAATTATAATCTACCCAGGTTCCACCCATAGTGTAATGCACCGCTGGATAAATCATCATCGGTGTTTCGTAAGGATCTTGATCAACAATCTTTTCGTACATTTCGAAAAGGTTTCCGTATTTTTCCTTTACAACTTCCTTACCCATTCTTTGAATTTCAGCATGGTCGTTTAAATCGACACTATGAATTCTGGCTTGAGTAGTTCCGTAACGCGTCACCGCTGCTGCGAAATCCAAGTAGACGGCTTCACCTGTTTTGTTCACACCAAAACCTTCGTCACATCTTTCCTTTGCGGCTCTTGAAGCCACGTCTCTTGGCACTAAATTGCCAAAAGCGGGATATCTTCTTTCTAAATAATAGTCTCTTTTATCTTCAGGAATATCTGTAGGTTTTAAACTTCCGTTTCTAACTTTTTCAGCATCTTCTTTGTGCAATGGAACCCAAATTCTACCGTCATTTCTTAAAGACTCAGACATTAAGGTTAACTTACTCTGATGGTCACCGCTTCGGGGAATACAAGTTGGATGAATTTGAGTATAACACGGGTTGGCGAAGAAAGCACCTTTCTTATAAGCTTTCCATGAAGCCGTTACGTTACTCCCCATGGCATTAGTTGATAAAAAGAATACATTTCCGTACCCACCTGAAGCTAGCACTACCGCGTGCGCTGAATGTCTTTCAATTTCTCCAGTAATTAAGTTTCTAGCAATAATTCCTCTTGCTTTACCATCAACAATCACGACATCTAACATTTCGTGACGATTGTGCATTTCAACCTTTCCAACAGCTATTTGTCTGCTTAATGCAGAATAGGCTCCTAGCAATAATTGTTGTCCTGTTTGACCTGCAGCATAAAAAGTTCTTGAAACTAAAACTCCTCCAAAAGATCGATTGCTAAGCAATCCGCCGTACTCTCTTGCAAAAGGAACACCTTGAGCTACGCATTGATCAATAATATTGGTAGAAACTTCAGCTAAACGGTGTACGTTTGATTCTCTACTTCTATAATCGCCACCTTTCACCGTGTCGTAGAATAATCTATAGGTTGAGTCACCATCTCCTTGGTAATTTTTAGCCGCATTGATACCACCTTGAGCAGCAATAGAATGCGCTCTTCTTGGACTATCTTGGAAGCAGAATGTTTTAACATTGTAACCCAATTCTCCCAGAGTTGCTGAGGCAGAAGCTCCAGCAAGACCTGTTCCAACTACAATTACATCAATTCCTCTCTTATTAGCAGGATTAACTAAGTCAATGTGTTCTTTATAATTTTCCCACCTTTCACTCATTCTGCCCTCAGGCACATTTGAATTTAATACAGACATATTATTAAGCTAATTTTAGTTGAATAAATAATGATAAATGGCAATTAACGAAAATCCCACAGGAATAAATACGCTGTATAAAAAGCCGATTGATTTTATTACTGGAGTATATTTAGGATGATTAATTCCAACGGATTGGAAAGACGACTGAAAACCGTGGTTGGTATGTAATCCAAGAAATGTAAAAGCAGCAATATAGATAACTACCCTAACGATGTTTTGGAACTTGGCTACTAATTCTTCGTGATATCTGAAACCACCTTGCTCATTTAGTCCAGACAAATCGCCATTAATATACTTAACAGACATTTCGTGCCACCAAAAATCATACATGTGTAAAGCTAGAAATAGCAGTATCGTAACACCTGAAATGAGCATATTCTTGCTAACTGCGGTGCCGCCGGTATTACTTTTACTGAAATATTTCACAGGTCTAGCTGCGCTATTTTGAAGTTCTAAAACAAAAGCCATCACAAAGTGAAAAATGATACCAAAGATTAAGACTGGTTGCAATACATATTGCACTAATGGATTGGTACCCATAAACTGAGATACTTCATTGAAGGCTTGCGGGCTTGCCACGGATAAAAAATTAATAGAAAAGTGTTGGAGCAGGAAAAACAGCAGGAAAAAACCCGATAGAGCCATCAAGATTTTTCTAGTAATAGTGGTCATTTTTGACATGTGCTAATTTTTTTCCCAAAGGTAATTAATGAATCGATAGCATTCAAGCTTTAGAAAGTATAAAATATATTTAGAAATCATCTAAATAGTTGACAACTAAGCAAAGCGGCCTATATTTATTGAACAACTTATCATTTGAAAAGTTTAAGTCACTCGTCCCAATTTTAAGATTATAATTGCATCAAGTTTTTTTTACTAACCAGACCTCCTGAGCAATTGGAGTAAATGCTATTTCAATTCTTATTTCTAGTCATCGCGTTTGACGAGAAAAAGGCAAATTGGCGGGTTCTCTATGAATACAATTCAGCTTTTATTAAAGAATCAAAAAGCCTTATTTGCCTATAACGAAATATGCATTAGAACATCACTCAAGCTTTCCACTCGAGTTAATCCAGTATCGGCAGAAATATCTTTTTCAGATAGAAAGAAACATTCCATACCAAGGGTTAAGCCAAAACGCATATCAGACAACTTGTCTCCAACCATAATGCATTTATTAAAGTCAATTTCTGGAAAATCTCTCTTCGCCCACATGGCCATCCCGATCTCTGGCTTTCTGCAGGGAGATGCTGCCGCTTCTAAATCAGGACAATAGTAAACTCTATCAATTCGACCACCTTCTTCCGTCACTACTTCCACCATTTTATTATGGATTTCATGTAGTTGGTCTTTCGTCATCAATTCTTTACCTACTCCTTGTTGATTCGTAACCACTACAATTCGACCTATAAGCATACCGAAGTAACGGAGTGCTCTATGCACGTCAGGCAAAAATTCGAATTCATCCCAATCAGTTACATAACCACCTTCTATATTTTTATTGATCACCCCATCTCTATCTAGAAACAAGGTCCAGGATTCATCAATTTCAATTACTTTACGCATTAAACATCTTTTTTTCAACTAATTCACAAATAATATGGCCAATCATCAAATGACACTCTTGTATTCTAGGCGTATCGCTTGATGGAATTTTAATTATTTCATCTGCTAATGCATCCAAAGGTGAAGGTAAACTTCCTGTAAGTGCTAGGACTTTAACCCCCATTTCTTTAGCTTTTTTAGCTGCATTGATGATATTTATTGATTGACCCGAAGTGCTCAAAACACACAAAACATCACCATGTGTTGCTTTTGATTCCAACATCCTAGCGTAAACTTGGTCAAACCCAAAATCATTAGAAATCGCAGTAATCGCTGCCATATTTACACTTAATGCTTCTACAGGTAAAGCAGCCCGATTTAAATAAAACCGACCTGAAAATTCAGCTGCAAGATGTAAGGCATCTGCTGCGCTTCCTCCGTTTCCACAAAAAAATAAGCGCTGCTTGCTTGTTAAAGCGATGCATATTTCCTCAATAAAACTTGCACAAGAATCAATTATTAGAGGGCTTTGAAGTACTTCTGTTTTAAGTGCAATACTTTCCGAAATGATATGCTTTATTTCTTCTTTCAATTCACTTTCTGTTATAATAAGGAGCCAAAGTTACAATTCTTTGAAATAATTTAGCGCTTATTGCGCAGCTCACAGATACACACCGCTTAGTATTTTAACTGTTAAAAAATTAACTAGTTGACAATCAATCATATAAACCAAAATAAACGACTCAATTAAAGAACTAAAAGAATTTTTAAAATCCACCTTTCTATCTCTTAGTCGAATTGCTTATCTTCGCGAACACATCTTATCCAAATCATTTTAATGAATATTTTACTAATAGATATTTATCACGAATTTCAGTTCAAGGTTTTAAAGAAGCTAAAGGAAAGAACCCACGTAAATTATACTTACGCTACGACTAGTTTTCCTTTTAATTTTCATGGAGATAAAGCAAATATTGAGCGCTTATATCAAGAAATTTTCAAGGATTGTCAAGTAGATGAAACGAATAATTTTTTCTATCCTTCTAACATTATCAAGTTGCTCAAAGTGGATTGGGTGCTTACGAATGAGGACTTGTTAAATCATAAAGCTTTAGAGGTGCTTTTTTACAAGCTGAGCGATCGCGGTGCAAATAGTCACCTTCCGGTTCATGAAAGAAGGCAACACTATCTGATTCTGCTCAACTATTTCACTTACATTTTTAAGACTAAAAAGATAGATAAGCTACTTTGCTTTGATACGCCTCACTCCTATTTCTCTATTCTTATTTACGAACTAGGAAGGTATTATAAGATTCCTGTTTTGCGCATGGAACATCACTTTTTATCCTCGTTTAACTTATTGATTCCTGACTATAATTTCCCCCGAAACCTACCTGATCATTACTTACAAAATAAAAGCTTAGAACAAATTCAAGCAGCGCTTCCTGAATTGTTAAAAGAAGAGATTGAAAAAGAAAGCGACTACCTCAATGAATATACTGCAAGAGAATCTAAACGAATTATTGGGAAATCAACTTTTTCTGGATTGCGTTTGATGAAGCGCTTTTTGACCAAGATAGCTACTAATACAATTCAGGGCACCTTCCCATTCCTCTTCAAAAAGGAAGTTTTACACTTTTCATCCTTAAACAATATTCATAGTCCGTTTTGTTATCGGATGTCACTCAATAAGTCTTTAGTGAATCACTTGTATACCAATCACTATTATAACAAGTTATCCGAAACGCCGGATTTGACTCAAAAGTATGTTGTTTTTGCGATGCACATGCAACCAGAGAAAACAAGCACTCCTTTAGCCGAGGAGTATGACCATCAATTGTTGCCTATAACCATGATTTCTAAGAGCTTACCTGCAGGTTGGAAATTGTATGTTAAAGAACACCCCAATCAATTCAATGAACGCACGATTGCTAATGCTAACGCTAGAAGTAAGTTGTTCTACGATGCTTTGCTAGAATTGCCGAATGTTCAACTGGTCCCTTTAAATTTTCCTTCGAAAGATTTAATTAAGCATGCTCAAGTGGTGGCTACCTTAACGGGTACCATTGGGTGGGAGGCTTTGATGACAGGAAAACCTGTTATTGCTTTTGGCAATGCTTATTACAATATTTGCAAAGCTGTGGGTCAACCTCATTCTGTTGGAGAATGTCGCAATTTGATAACGACCTTGACCAAGATGACTAAAGCTGAAGTGAAATTGGAGTTTTACCGCCATATTCATTACATGCATCAAGAAAAGTATTTAATCCAAGCATCTCGGTGGGAAGATGAGTTTGCGCAGAGTAAAGTTGATAGTGAAACGCAACTTGAAAATATTGCTGAGGCTTTGGTGCCTTTTATGTAATTACTCAGATGAAGTGATAACGGTTTCAAAAGTTGATTTTTCGCAAATTCAAGGTTTCGAATGCGACCAGCTCTTCGAACTTTCTTCAATCGCATCTTTACATTTTTATTCAGCATATAGCTTTTCAGCGGTATTCATGAGAACGCTTCGGTAAGTTGGCTTGACCCAAAAAGTAACAAAAAGCTCAAGGCTAACAATAAAACCTACTCCTGACCTGCATTATTCCTAAGTGCGGCCGTGGGATCTTCATCCTCCTCGCGTCGGATCAAAGCTTCACGGTCTTACTAAGGTCTAATTTTGGTCATCCATAAATTTTCTTTAAAGCCACTCCACAACTCTATCCTTAATTAATTGATAAACAGTATTTTAGATATCATCTTTGCACCTAACCGTGTGCTAAGGTTGACGCCAATGCGAAACTTAGGGATAGCAGCGCATCATACTTTTACTATAAGTTATATTTAATACTTTCATTGACATACTTAAATCGGCTAAATGAAGAAGGATTGACCTACATTCATTTTAGTGGAGTAGGTCTTAAAAAGCGTTTAAAAATAAAAACTGTTTGAGCGAAGTGAGTTTTTTTATTTTAGCTTTTTCAGTTCTACGTAGCGTTAAGGAATGAATTAGTCTTGATTTTTTCTTTCTTTTTTATCAAGAAAAAAGAAAAGATGCGATTGAAGAAAGTTCGGAGGGCTAGTTGATATTATAAGCATATGTCTGCGAAAAATAAACTTGTATAAGCTCACTGGTGATTGCATCTTATAATTGGAGCACTATTTAAAAAAGAAAAAATCTGGAAATGCTTTGCGTTCTTCTTGATTAAGAATGTGTATTTTGATGTAGCTCATTATAAAGCCGTAAGCATAACTATAGAGTTGAATGAAACTGGCAAAAACAGCCATTGCTCCAATCTTAATATTTTTAGTTTTCCGAGTAGCATCAAAAAATAGTAAGAAAGCAAAAGTTAATAGAGGTCCTATAAAAATTGAATTAAACATGCCGATAAACAAGAGCATTAAACTCCCTAATAAAAATATAGCAGGAAAGAAATAAACCATTTTTGTTCTTGTTGGATACCATTTCATAAGGATAGGTCGAACGGTTCCGAACTTATATACTTGCTTGATGAATTTAGAGAAGTCAATCCTTCTTTTATGGTAAACAAAAGCTTCTTCAATGAGCCCAATGCTGAAGCCTGCATCCATGATACGATAACTTAATTCTGGATCTTCTCCGGGGTGAATATCACTAAAGCCACCTACTTTCTCATAAACTTCTTTTTTGATTCCCATATTGAAACTTCGAGGCTGAAAATTGTCGAGTTTACTTTTCTTACCTCGAACGCCCCCCGTGGTAAAAATTGAAGTCATGGCATAGTTGATGGCTTTCTGTACATCCGTAAAACTAGCATCCGCGTTGTCTGGACCTCCAAACGCGTCTAAAGGATTAATCTTTAGGTTGGCCTCTAGAATTTCAAAATACTGAGAAGGAATGACACAATCTGAATCAAAGAACAAGATGTATTCCCCTTTCGCTTTTGCCATTCCAAAATTTCGACTATCACCAGGACCTGAATTTTCTTTATAGAAATAGCTAGATTCTATTTCAGGGAATTGTGCAATGATCTTATCTGACTTTTCAGTAGAGCCATCTTCCACAATGATTAATTCAAAATTTTGATTCGTTTGGGCTTTTAAGCTTTCCATCAACTCTAGCACCTCTATAGGTCTGTTGAAAACAGGAATAACTACCGAAAATCGTTTCATTTATAGGAAATTAGAATTGTAAAAGTAAGTTATTCATCAGAAAATATTAAATGTATTTCTAAAAACCTTAATTATGCTTTAGAAAAGCTAAGAATTCAGTTCTGATGATAATTTTCATTTCTAAATCCTTAATTTTGCTTTACTTTAATTTTAGCTTACAACCTGTTCATGCAAAAGAAAGATATTTTAATATACTCGAACACCGGGTTAACTTCCATTCAAATTGGTTTAACAGCTGAAGTATTAGCTTTATTAAACAAAGAAGAAAACAATTTGAAAGTGGTCTTATGTGACAACGTGCTACACAATTGTTTTTTCAACCGGAGTCACAATCTTTTAGGATGTATTGCTTGTCAATCGAGATTACATAAGATTCTGGATTTAGTGGGAATTCCAGCTAAAAATCGAATAAAACTAAAAGTACTCCCAGAGCAATTAGATGTTGCAATCCCTAATTTCAAAAATTTAAGTGAGTTGCTAGGCTATAATTACAAGGGCATAGATATTGGTAGAGGCGCAGCTTCTTCCATTATAAGCTATTATAGAGATTACGAAATATCCTCTGAGAAATACCACGACATCATAAGTTTAGAGTTGAAAAAATCGATATTGGTTGTAGATTTTTTTGAAAAATTTATCAAGGAAGAAGCTGTTGATGAAATCTATTTATTCAATGGCCGTTTTGCGGAAGTTCGACCTTTATTGAAACTAGCTGAAAAATATAATATCCCATTTTATACCATAGAATCAGGTACTATTAATCATTTTGAACTCTATGCAAACAGTCTACCCCATAGCATTGTTGAAAACACCATTCAAATTCACAGTTATTGGGAAAAAGCAGACCCCATTAAAAGAAAAGAAGTAGCTGAATTATTTTATATAAATCGCAGAACCGGAGACGAGAATCTAGGTCGGTCTTTTACTAAAAAACAGCAACGCGATTTGCTGCCAAAACATTTTGATAAGAGCAAAAAGAACATCGCTATTTTCAATTCTTCTGAGGATGAATTTAAAGTCCTAACAGAATGGCAAACCGATTTGTATCAGAATCAAAATGAAGCTATTTTTAATTTGGTGGAACATTTCAAGAATAGAATCGAATATCATTTTTACCTTAGAATTCATCCGAATCTAAGTGCAGTGGAGAATCAACAAATAAGAGAGTTAAAGGAAAGTAATCATTTGAATTTAACGGTAATCCTTCCCGATGACCATGTGGATAGCTATGGGCTAATTGATGCTTGCGACAAGGTCATTACTTTTGGTTCAACTATGGGTGCCGAAGCAAATTATTGGGGAAAACCAAGTATACTTTATGGTAATTCGTTTTACGTTAATTTGAATTGCACTTATGTTCCAAAGTCCTTTGCTGAACTTGAAGCCTTGATTTTGGATGACAATTTAGCTTCAAATGACAAATTGGGTTCATTAAAGTACGGGTACTATTTGTCAAGTTACGGAACCGCTCCTGAAATCGTAGAGTTTAAAAATGGAAAAGTAAGCAAGGTTAAAGAGGTGAAACTACGAACCTTTTACCTAAATGCTTTCGGTATTGGTATCCGCTATTTAGGAAATATCAAGCAATGGTTTCAATCACATTACGCCTACTTTGGTAAAAAGTTAGGGCTAAAGGATTTTAAAAAGTATATGTAGGTAATTGATTTATTTCTTTGCCGTAATTTCCGCTTCCTTTCCTTCTTTCCATTTGAAGTAGAATAAAGCTAGAATACTTAGAATAATCAAAGCAGAAAACCCAACAGAGACATAAGCAAATTTCAATTTAGGATTGAACACAAACTTAATTTCATGTTGCCCTTTGGGTACATACAATCCTCTCAATACATAATTCACTCTTAGCATATCCGCTGCTACCCCATCAATAGTAACTTCCCAACCTTTATCTGGACCATACCACATTTCAGAAAACACGACAAAACCATCTTCCGTAGTATTGCTCTTGTAGTGCATATTGCCTGGCTCGTAATAGCTTAAGCCGACATAACCTGTTGCATTAAATGTTCTAGGTTTTCCTATTAGTGCTTCTTTAAACTCTTCTTCTAAAACAACTGCTTGCGTAGCTGTTTGAATTGTGTTTAAAGCTTCAATTTCTTCATTAGGTGTATTGGCTTTCACCAATTCATTAACCAACCAAGCATTGCCTAAAGCACCAGGATTCGTTTGCACTTGACCTTCTTGCGTTATGAAATATTTGGTATTCAACATGTTTAAGACTTGCATGTTCCCCTTGCCAATATGGTAATCTATAAGATCTTGATAACGTCTTAATTTAATAGCAGAATAACCTCCAACTGAATTAAAGTGATAGGAAGTATTGGCATCATTAAAGGTACTTGTAGACAAATTTAAAACTCTATAATTTTGTCTTCCCTTAGGTTCTCTGGTAAGAATTGATTGCATTTCGGAAGACAAAGCGAAATTGTTGTTAAAACTATTTTTATTTACATAATTATCTGCATCCAAATATCTCTTATCTACAGACCATAAATCAAACAAACTTAAAGCAATAATTAAGGTAAGTACTAGAGCTGAAGATTTAATCTTATTTTGAACAAATGCCCATAGAAGCCCTGCGGCTAAAAGAATAAATACAGCAGATCGCATGGCATCGGCCTTCATTAATTCTACTCTCGTTTGCTTAAAAATGTCTACAACAGTGGCGTCGTAACGCGCATCTCCTTCGCTGCTAAAAGAAAAAATTGAACTTCCAAACAAATAGAAAAATAAACATAAGCCCGCTGCAATCCCTGTGCTGATGTATAAATTTCTAAGTAAAATTTTCTTATCCTTCGTACTCGTCAAAAATTCATGCAAACCTAATACCGCGGGGAAGACCACTAATAAGGGAAGTACCGTCAAGGCTGAACTTGGTGCTCGAAATTTATTAAACACTGGAAGGTAATCGAATAGGATTCTATTAAACCATTCGGCATTACTTCCCATTGAAACAAGCAGTAAAATGATAATGGCCAAGCTAAACCCTATTTTCATTTCTAATTTGCCATTCACTAAGAACAGGACAAATAAGAATACGGCAATCGCGCCTAAATAATTTGGCCCGCTGGCACCTGGCAAGTCCCCCCAATACATGGGCGCAGCATACTTTCCGTCCAAGCTTGGCTTCGCATTGTTTTGTTTCAATAATTTACCTGTTTCTGATTCACCAGTTATTTCTTCGTTAGAGGAACCGCCTACAATATTGGGTACTAAAACTGCAAGGAGGTCTTTTGCTCCAATACTCCAATTCATGGCATAATCCCAAGCCAATCCAGTATCTTCCGTCTCCGCATTAGCTGCTTTGACTTCTAAGATAGGTTTGCCACGCATGGTATCATCTGTAAATGATTTTGCGGAAAACAAAAGAGCGCTATTCGAAAGTCCGCCTACCATCATAGCGGCTAGAATAACAACACTTCCTTTAAAAAAAGGCATCCAATCTTTGGAACGAATTGCTTGAATCAAAAATGAACCCGCAATTAGGCCTGCACCCATTAAAAAATAATAGAGCATTTGGGCATGATTAAATATAAATGCAGAAGATAAACCGAAGGCAATAAGTGCAAAAGAAAGCAAGTATTTACTGCGATAAGCTAATAGAATACCAGCTAAGATCAGGGGCAATACAGACATTACTTCTACTTTATTCTGGTGTCCCGCTCCTATTAAAATCGTGAATACCACCGTAAAGCAATAGAGCACTGCGCCCAAAAATCCAATTCGTGTTGAAACCCCGAGCAATACTAAGGCGAGGTAACAAAATAATGCAACTTTTAAAAAAGTAAAAATAGGATACATTAAAATACTGTGATAGGCGTTGTATCCGTGAATTAGTAAATTTTGATCTAATCCAAGCGTTAACATTCCCCAAGGCATTCCGGAGAACATGGAATTATTCCAATGATAAGTATCCCCAGATTTAGCTGCAAACTCATCCATTTCGTGTGACCAAGCTGTACTTGAAATGGCATCGCCCGCTTGAATAGTTTGACCTTCTATCACTGGATAAAAATATAGAAAAACAAGAACAATTAGAGCTATTATTGCCAATGCATGTTCTATAAACAACTTACTTTTAAAAAATTTCATCACGAGCTTTCGTTTTATAGAGTTGACAATTAAAATTTAATATTGATCAAATATAGCTAATACTTTGCATTCCTTAGTCCAAACTAGTAGCACAATTTCCGTGTAATTGAAGCTTGATTGAGTTCGTTTTAATACTACCTATTTAGAAATATGTGCCGTTGTTAAAGCAGTCCCTTTAGTATAGGAGTCTTTAAATTTTTTGCCCAATATTTCTGCTAAGAACTTTGGATGCATCCCAAAACCTGGTCGCACACTTCGAACGTTTTTATTTGTAATCAGCTCTCCAGCCATAACATCTTCTGCGATATATAAAGAGCGAGAAAATGCCTTACCCCATTGTTGCTTTTCTGTTAATGCGTAGCTCACTTCTCCCACAGCGCTTTCTGCTTGTCGCACGGCTTGCACCATGTCCTTAAACTCCCCTTCATCCATAGAGAATGACGCATCTGGTCCACCAATTTTTTTATCCAAAATAAAGTGTTTCTCAATCACTTTTGCTCCAAGTGCAGTCGCCACAATGGGAACAATACTTCCCATGGTATGGTCAGATAACCCTATTTCAACATTAAAATCCGTTTTAAATTTTTGAAGCATGGCCATATTCGCTTCTCCTAGGGGTGCTGGATACGAAGAGGTACATTTTAACAAGGTAATATTCTGAACTCCCTGTGTTCTGATGGTCTCGATAGCCAATTTAATATCCTCATATTCAGCAATACCTGTAGAAAGAATCATTGGTTTCCCTTTTGATGCTACGTAGCTTATCAATGGAATATCTGTAATTTCGAAAGAAGCAATTTTGTAAATCGGACAATCTAGAGATTCTAACAGATCTACAGCACTAAAATCAAAGGGAGAAGAAAAGCAAACTAAATCTAATTCTTTTGCCAAGGCAAACAACTCTGCGTGCCATTCCCAAGGCAAGTAGGCCTCTTGATACAAATCATATAATTTCTGTTGATCCCAAATAGTTCCTTTGATTATAAAATCCTCTTTATCAGAGTTTAAAGTAATGGTATCTGCAGTATAGGTTTGCAATTTAATTGCATCAGCTCCTGCCCTTTTAGCTGCGCGAATAGTTTCTTTGGCGATCTCGATATCATGGCCATGATTTGCGGATAACTCTGCTATTATAAAAACTCCTTTATGCATTTTTAGCTAATTTATAAACCAAACAATCGATACCATTGACCTCCGTTTTTTCTTTAAAAGTAAAGCCTGCCATCTCAAAAATTTTAATAGATGCACTATTTTCAGCTTGAATAAAGGCATGAATCACTTGCTGATGATTTTCAAAATAGCGTTGACAACATTGTTTTAAAAAACGCTTCGCTAGACCTTTAGATCTAAATTCTTTCAGCACATTTATCCCTATCGTTGAAGCCTTATCCTCTTTTTGAAAACGAACAATCCCAATTCTTTTCTTTTCGCTTTCACAAATATAGAAAATAGAATTTTCATCATTCAATCGTTTCGCAAACCAAGCTTCATGTTCCTGAGGCGTAATTTGATTCTTATAAAAAGAATTCTTTCTGCTTTCGACGTCATTATTCAATTCATAGACAAAAGTCTTATCTCCGGCATCAAATTGACGATAAGTGAGGTATGGATTAAACTTGGCATGAATCAAAACGTCTTTAAATTGACCATCAAAATAACAATGCGCTTTAAGTGTAGCTTCTTTTTGAAATCTTGCAGCGTCTAGAGCCTCATAAAGATGCGGTCGCAAGTCAAATGCGTAGGTATATATTTTGTGTAAGTTTAGCTCTTGAAATGCCACTTCTTCAATCAAACTCAAATACTTTTTCCAATGATAATGGAAGGCCTCCTTTTCTAAAGAGGTATTGATAATAAATGAAATTTCTGCATTTCTGTCAAGCCAATTGATATGCACCAATCCACCATAACCTATGCAGGTGTCTCCTTTAAGATAAGAGAACAAGAGTTGAGGACTTTGGTCTTGATTAAACAAAGCGGGAATGACTTGCTCAAAATACTTGTCTTGCATTTCTTTTGTGAGCGGGGAGGATTGACGCAAGTGATAAATTTGTTCATTGCGCCACTTCATAATATTATATCTATCTTGATCACGGATAGGAACAATAGCATAGTCTCCTTCCTTGAAGACTTGATGCGTTATACTTCTATATGATCTAGCGTATTTCTCCATACTTGAGTTGGTATTTTATTTCTGCCATTTTCCAATCTGAAAGTACATCAATATCTTGTACACTTAATTCATCTAAAACAATACTTCCTGAGTTTTCAGTAAGTAAGATACCCTTCTCTAGAATCTGTGGCACATCGAAATAATAAAACTGCCCACTGTCATGATAAAACTTTTCTAAATCTTGGGTTCTTGTCAACGCTGTTTTATTCTCCAAAAAAGCCACTTGTGCTTCCTCGTTCATTCTGAGTGCGCGTTGAATAGGAAAAGAAAATGGAACGATTGGAAAGACACAATCAAACTTTTTCGTGGTTAATAATTCTTTGGCCTTTTTCAAACTTGCAACTTCCAGTAAAGGAGCACAAGGATAAATGCAACAGGCGTGGTCAAATAATTGTCCTAACTTCCGATAGTTCTCTAATACTTCTTGAAGGACGTCAAAGGTTGTAGCAAAATCATTTGCATTTTCAGCTGATCTCATAAAGGGCACTTCTGCTCCGCAGGCTAGCGCTACTTTTTTAATTTCTTCATCGTCTGTAGAAACGATAACGGTATCGAAGAGCTTGGATTCAATAGCCATTTGAATAGCATATGCGATAATAGGCTTACCCAAAAAATCTTTGATATTCTTCTGAGGAATCCTTTTACTTCCCCCTCTTGCTGGTATGATGGCAATAGCTTTCAATCTTATAATTCTCGTACAGGAAATTCTTTCTGAGCTAAGATACTAATAACATCTAAATTAGTGAATTGTGTAAAACTAAAAATACTGGATGCCGCGATACCCTCAAAATAGGCTTCGCCTAATAAGTCAGCAAAACTTTCCGGATCTTTGGCTCCCCCATTAAAGATAATGGGTAATTTGGACATCCCACTAAGTTGATGAGCTAAGTCGAAATCAAATCCGTTCATCATGCCTTCATGCGCAACGCTTGTAACGAAAAACTCTCCAGCACCTTGGGTTTCCATCTCCTTTATAAAATCTTTTAGCCCTTTATCAATGCCTAGAAGGTTATGAATTTTCCATTCTTCATCCACTTTAATCACATCCACTGCAATACAGATACACTGAGATCCAAATTCTTTAGCGGCTTCCTTTACAAAAGCAGGATTTGAGAGTGCGATGGTCTTTAAAACAACTTTGTCTGCACCTATTCTAAGTAAATTATTGATATCTTCCAGTGAATTGATTCCTCCCCCAACGCCTACCGGCATAAAACATTCGTTCAAGACTTCTTTGACCAATTTTAAATTGATTTTTCGCTCTTGTTTGCTAGCTGTGATATCTAAAAAAATGAGTTCATCTGCACAACGCATATTAAACACCCGAGCAGATTGCACTGGATTCCCCACGGTACGCGGTGAACCAAATTGCTTTGTTTTGACTAAGGAAATTCCATTAAACGTCAATACTGGAATAAGTCTAATCTTGTGCTTTTTCATGACTTAAAATATTGACTGATTAAATTAAGTCCCGCTGTTTGACTCTTCTCTGGATGAAATTGTAGACCTAAGATGTTTTCTCTTTGAACACCTGAAACGAATTCTTGTTCATACCATGTTTTCGAATAGATATGAGCCGGATTAGCTGGTTCAAAATGATAACTATGAATAAAGTAAAAGTCATCTTTCTGCACGGATTCATGTTCAAACTGGACATTACTCCACCCAATATGAGGAACACGATACTCCTCTAAGTTAAAGTGGACGACCTTGCCTGGAATAAAATTCAAGCCTTTAGCACCTCCATCCTCTTCACCAAAAGTAGAGAGCAATTGCATTCCTAAGCAAATCCCTAAAAATTTAATTTTGCGCGTCAAAACCGCCTCTTCAAGAACAGGAACCAATCCAAATTCATGAAGATTAGCCATGGCTTTCGCATAAGACCCTACTCCTGGAAGAACTATACCAGCTGCATTAAGTATGTCTTTGGAATCACGACTGATCACACTCTCTAAATTCAATTTACTCAAAGCCTTTTGAACCGATGCTACATTGCCCATTCCATAATCTACAATGACTATCATTTGTTATGCTACTGTATAAGTTCTGATTAGATTTTTATTTTCATCTCTAAGAAATTCACCATTTTCATCCTGTTCAAACAAAATTGGATTCGTAAAAGAATCGATAACGCGGTCTATTTCTTTCATGGGCATACCGGTATACTCTTGGAAGCTTTTTACTCCAAAATGAGGATATTTACCATCAAATTCATTTACAATTTGAATAGCCTCCCCTCTAGTCATTCTTTTATTTCTAATATCTATACAAGCATGGTCCGTAGCACGTCCAAAACCGTATTTTACAAATTTCAGATAATCGTGCAAGCCGACCAGTTTTTCATCTAGGTTTTCGTAGTTCGTATAAGTGCCTTCAATAGGGCCATCTTCTTTGACTTCAAAACCATGTTTTTTAACGATTTCTAATTGTTTTCTAGCATCCCAGAAGAAATAATGACCAAGAAATACGCCAGTCACTCCAACCCTTTCTATCTCTTCATCAGAAGGATAAAAGTAAGGGGTTAAAGCTTTTTGAGTAATCCCTTCGATTCCTACCATATCTTGAATTCGATTTCCTAAAAGTCCCCCAAACTCTTCTAACCATTTTCTATTTAGAATTCTGTTCTTAACACTGTCTAGATTAGGTCCGCCATATTCTTGCTGAGGATTTTCCCCCCAAATAATTAGTGGAATATTAAACTTAACGGCCATCATTACGGGAATGGTAAAGATGCCGATATGATTTGGCCACATTTCATCTCCTACGCGTTTAAAACCTTCAATAACCATTTTTTTATAGGCCACATCATTCTTTTTAAAATGAATAACGTCCATTCCAATTTTAGAAAGATTATCTAAATTTTTTTGCCCCAACTCCGTTACTTGAGTCGTCTCAAAACATACACATAGTGGATTTAAGCCACAAATATACTTAATGTAATACGCTTGATAGGTACTGTCTTTTCCACCACTTACAGGGACAAGGCAATCATACCCAATTTTACTAGCATCTATTCTATAGTGATTGATAATTTCATTAAAGTCAATCTCTCTTTGCTCCCAGTCTATCCCACTATGTTTTTCTTTGGCAGCTTGACAGGCACTGCAGACTCCCTCGTCGTCAAAAGATAAATCAGGTTTCGTTTCCGGAAAAATGCAAACCTTACAAAAATTCAATTTCATTTTATGCTTTTTTTAATAAAAACCAAGTAATATCATCTTGAGGAAATGCGGGATCTTTTCGATACGCAAATCCATAATCAACGAGTTGAATATCAGAAAATTTCTCCATAAATTCTCCAGCGAAATCTCTTTTAAATAACCTATCGCTATTCCCTCTATACGGTATCGCAACAGGAGAAGGATTGTAATATTCAGCAATTAGAATAAACTTACTTGAGGAATCATAAAGTTTCTGATAAACCGTTTGAAGCATATCTGGATTGATGTGAATTAGAACGCCTTTAATAAGCGACAACTCTACTTTCTCATTCACTGGAGCATCAAAAATAGACCCGTGATGTACATTTTCAGCACCAATTAAGGCTTTCAATTCAATACTTGCTTTTTCATTAATCTCGATACCTTTTAACTGGATAGAAGGATAAAGTAATTTTAAAGCTTTTAAATTCATTCCGATATTCGCACCGAATTCTCTGCACGAAGCAAATTTTCCTGCTTGTTCTAAAGCCTTTGTAAAAAAATTAAGATTAGAAGCTAACAATTGGCTTCCTTGGTTTCTTCCGATATAATCATCACCAAATTCCTCTGCCCAAAATTTTTCTTGTTCTGTTTTAAATGTGCTCATAATATGTTTTAACTGATTTAATATATGGATTTGCCTATTGAAAATAATAAGCGGAATTGAAGGCTAACACCGTCTCAATAACATAATCTTGTTCCTCATTTGTTAAGCTTGGATACATCGGAAGACTGATGCAGCCTTCATAGTATTTTTCAGCGTTCTTCAAAAATGCTGATTCATATCCAATCCTTTTGTAGTAAGGCATTGTATGTACAGGGATGTAATGAATTTGAGCATAAATTCCTTTGCCTCTTAAATATTCATAAAATTCCTTGCGATTGTTTGCTTCCACAACAAACAAATGATGTGCATTATAGGTGTTTACTGGTAATTCTTGGAATTTAAATTTCCCTTTTAATGCTTTCTTATATCTATCCGAAATCTCATTTCTTCTAACTACCCCTTCAGGGTTTTTAGCTAATTGTGAAATTCCTAAGGCAGATTGGATATCCGTTAATCGATAATTGAATCCTAAAGTTTGCATTTCATAATACCACAAGCCATGATTTTCTTCCATATTTTCCTTGGTAATACCATGCGTTCTAAGCAAATTTAAGCGGTCGTACAATTCTTTTGAATTTGTAGTCACCATTCCACCCTCACCGCAAGCGATGTGCTTTACTGGGTGAAACGAAAAAATACCCATATCAGCATAGTTTCCATTTCCACATTGTTGCTTTGTTGATTTACTATCCACAAAGTAGCTACCTGGAGCATGACAAGCATCTTCGATAATCCATAGCTTGTGTTCATCTGCTAGCTTTCTAAAGGCTTCTAAATCAACTGGCAATCCAGCAAAATCTACTGGAATGATTCCTTTAAAAAATCCTTTTGGTTTAGATTCGACCAGCGTTCTTGTAGCTTCTAGTGAAAGCACGTAAGTATCTGGATCAATATCGGCAAACCAAACTTCACCTCCTGCATAACGTATGCAATTCGCAGATGCTGCAAAAGTAATCGGTGTTGTGATTACTCTTCCCCCTTCTTTAAGCCCTAAAGCCAATACTGCAATGTGCAAACCTGCCGTGGCATTACTTACAGCAACAGCGTATTTAACACCAATATATTCAGCAAATTTCGATTCAAACTCGGCAACTTTTGGTCCTTGAGTTAAAAAATCTGATTGTAGTGTTTCAATTACAGCATCAATATCATCTTGATCTATCTGCTGTCTGCCGTAAGGAATTGGTCCCATCATAAAGGTTTAAAATTTGAATCTACGTGATCAAGGATTAGTTGTCTTAGGTCTTCTGTGTTCAACCATTCTTTATTAGAATGAGAGGTATAATGAAACCCAGCAGGAACCAACTTGGCTTTGAATTCTTTGATAAAATCAGCCATATCCCAGATTGGAACTTGAGGAAGAATCGTATAGTACTTCCCTAGATCATAAGTATTAAATGAATCGGAAGGTGTAATCATTTCTTCATGAACTTTTTCGCCGGGTCTTATGCCTATCACTCTTTGCTCTAAACTTGGCGCAATTGCGGAAGCCACATCCACTACTTTATAAGATGGGATTTTGGGAACAAAAATTTCTCCTCCCCAAGCAGATTCAAGCGCATGCAGGACCATATCTACTCCTTCATCCAAAGAGATATTGAATCTAGTCATATCTGGATCGGTTATTGGCAAGAACCCCTCTTCTCTCTTTTTAATAAAGAACGGAACAACAGAACCATTAGAACCCATTACATTGCCATATCGTACTACCGAAAATCGAATCGGATTAAGACCACGAACATTATTCGCGGCAATAAATAATTTATCAGAGGTTAGCTTTGTTGCTCCATATAGATTAATGGGTGCGCAAGCTTTGTCTGTAGACAAGGCCACTACCCTTTCTACTTTTGTATCTAAGCAGGCTTGAATAACATTTTCAGCGCCTATCACATTTGTTTTAATACATTCTTGAGGATTGTATTCGGCAATATGCACGTGTTTCATCGCTGCTGCATGAATAACGTAATCTACCCCTTGCATAGCTCTTTTCATCCTTTCCGCATCCCGCACATCTCCAATAAAATAACGCATACTTGGATACTTGGCTAAAGGAAACTCCTCCGCCATTTGGAACTGCTTTTGTTCATCTCTCGAAAAAATAACAAGTCTTTTTACCTGCGGATATTCACTTAAAATTCTCTTTGTAAGTGCTTTTCCTAGTGAGCCCGTACCGCCTGTAATTAATATCGATTTATTGTTTAACATTTCGTCCTTGTGGTTACTTAAAATTCAATTATTTCTTCTTGATAAAACGGTGTAAAATTAGGATAAAATCTTCAGATATCCTAAAATAATACGTACTTGCCAAAAACACAATTCCACAAAGCAATGTCATGTAAATAATGCTTAAAATTGCTTGCGAAAATGGATTGTAGTAAGCAAATGGAACCAAAATAAAGAAAGGAATTAAACATTTGAATAAGTTCCTAGAAAACGGCAAGATTTTTTCTTTCTTCCAAACCACGAACATGGCATAGATATTACTAATAAGCATGGCTAAGAGCGTAGCAAAGGCAACGCCATTGATGCCTCCAATAAAAGGATTGGTATGGTGAATAAAGTAAAGATTAAAAACAATAACCGAGATACTAAGAATTAGTCCAATGAGAAGGTTGTATTTATAGTATTTTGAAATGTCAATAATCTCTTTGTTCACTCCAGTTAACTGATCAAACAACTTCGCTAAACCAATATACAACACGACAAATTTACCCGACTTATATACGTCCCCGTTTGGAATGATTTTAAATATTTCATCTATACTAAACCAGATAACACTAAACATGAACAAGCCCACCAAGAACTGATTTAAGGCTGTTTTTTTATAGAGCATGGCAACTTTCCCCATGTCACGAGCATGGTATGCATCATTGAGTATTGGAAAAGTAATGTTTGTAATGTTTCGTTTTGGGATATCAATTACGGTCCCAATATAAAAAGCGATTACGTATACTCCGGAATAGGATAATCCCAAGCTGCCGGAGATCATATTTACGTCTATTGCCTGAACTATAATATCCGAGACACTAGATAAAATAAGAAAGAGATTGTATCCCATCGTCGCTCTAAAAATAGATTCCATTGTAATTCTAGAAGGTCGATGTAATTTGGGCTTAATAACTTTTAAAATATAAATCATCAAGCCTCCAAGAGGCAAAAAGTAAAAAGCGAATATGTAGAGATAAACGAATTCTTTAAAATCAATAATATTCCAATAGCCAAATTGAGCCAAACCATAGATTATTAAGCAAACTAAGACCCCTAATCTATCTAAAATACCTCTAAAAATATTGGGTACTGTAATTCTTAAATTCAAGAGCGATAAAATGCGAAGAAAATTGAATAAGCTGTAGGCGATAACTACAAAAAGCGGTAAATAGATGTAATCTTCTAGTTCGGGAACTTTATCAAAATATGATAAAATATTATCTTTAAAGACAATATACAATACAGAGGAGACTGCAATGGAAAAGACCATTAGGTAGGTATAACTCAAAATTAAACCACCGTCGTGCTCATCGCTTTTAAAATTGACGAAATACTTTTGAACTACAGAAGCTGCCCCTAGGATAAAAAATGGGGAAATGAGCATGCCTATTTTGATAATGGTTTCAATTAAACCAATTTGGCTTTCATCTAATAATTTGGTGAGAATGAACAATTTAATAACTGCCCCAATTCCTACCCCTATAAAAGTTACGATACTGCTTTTTATGCCTTGCCTTGCTATGATACCCACGTGTCGCTTCTAATAATTATAAAGTTAAAGGTAAGTCAATAGACTTTATGAACATAATTTTAGAGGAAGGGCTTCATAGAGAAAATAATTAGATTTTTTTCTCTATCAAATAGTCATTTCGATCTGGTGCACTTCGAACTACTAATTCGCCAAGGAATCCTGCCAGAAAGAGCTGTGTTCCCATCAACATAGCAGTTAATGCAATATAAAAAATTACATTGTCCGCAACCAAGGGGGGTTTCGTTCCTAACTGTCCGAAAACAAATAGTGCTTTTTGCATGAGCACCCAAAAGGTAAAAGCAAAACCAAGCACGAACATCAAGCCTCCTAAGAATCCGAAAACATGCATCGGTCGTTTGCCAAAGCGGGTCATAAACAAAACGGACATTAAATCTAACGGGCCATTAATGAAGCGTTCTAGTCCAAACTTAGTTTCACCATACTTTCTAGCTTGGTGTTGGACAACCTTCTCTCCTATTTTATTGAACCCTGCTTTCTTGGCCAGAACTGGGATATACCGATGCATATCACCATAAACCTCCACACTTTTTACCACTTCGATCTTGTAGGCTTTTAAACCACAATTCATGTCATGTAACTTAATTCCTGACATGACTCTTGTCACCCTATTGTAAAGTTTCGTGGGAATCGTCTTCGTAATCGGATCGAAACGTTTTTGTTTCCAACCACTAACCAAATCATATCCCTCTTCAGTAATCATTCTATACAACTCCGGCACTTCATCAGGGCTGTCTTGCAAGTCTGCATCCATCGTAACCACTACAGCTCCTATTGCATCTTGGAAACCAATTTGCAAAGCGGCGGCTTTGCCATAGTTTCGCTGGAACTTTATGCCTTTAATCGCTTTATTTTCAGCGGCAAGCCTTTCAATAACTTCCCAAGTTTTGTCCTTACTGCCATCATCAATCAGTAATACTTCATAGCTGAACTTGTTTGCGTCCATGACGCGTTGAATCCAAGTAAGCAAGTGCGGAAGACTTTCGTCTTCATTGAAGCAAGGTATAATGAGAGATAACTGCATCTTTATTCTGACAATTTTTCTTCGATGATTAATTCTTCTGGCTTTTCTTTTTTCAAAGCGGCGCTAGCAGGCAAGGAAATAATCAAACCTATAAAGAGCAGGCTTAAAGTGCTCGTCAAAAAAAAGAAATGAGGCAACATCATTTTTTTTGTAACGGTTAAAGTCTGCTTAATGATCTTCTCACTAGCCCCTTGAGCTTCCATATCTAACTCCGTTTTCAATAGAATTTCATTCACTAAGCCGGTATCAATAAATTCCACATAACATACGGCCCATACAGATGAAACAAGGGCATAGACTAAGACGACTAACATCGCATAGCCTAAGAGCTTTTTAAAACCTACAAATCCGCCTAAAATAGTATCGCGATATTCATAACATCCTGCAATAATAACACCTATCATAAATGCAAAACTGACATATTTCAAGGATGAATCTGAAGCCACATTCAAAATGAAAAATAGCAAACCTAAAACTGCTGAGGCAGCACTTCCTATAACACCCCACTTAAGGGCACTTTTTAGTTTATCGCTCATAAGATATTCGTTTTGTTTCCTTTAACTATTCCATACACCGTCCCTGTCAAATCTCTTCCTACAAATGGATTGTTCTTTCCTTTTGATAAGATATCTTTTTGTTGAAAAGTAGCTTTTTCATCAAAATTAAAGATACTTAAATCTGCGCGCTCACCAACTTCAATTTTTGGAATGGGTAAACCTATTAGTTCATAGCCCTTCAACCATTTATCAATCAAAACTTCTTCATTAAGCACTTTTGAAGTGGCCGTATGGGAAACAGCGAAAGCACAATCAATAGTGCTCATTCCAAAAGAAGCATTTTCAAACTCCACTTTTTTCTCATCTTCATGAAGTGGCTTATGTCCGCTACAAATTACATCAATTGTTCCATCTTTAAGGCCGGACAATAATGCTTTAATGTCTTCTTTATTTCTAAGATGAGGATGCACTTTAAAATTCGTATCGTAATCTAGTAGTTCGTCATCATCAAAAAACAAATTAGCCACGTTCACTCCCGCACTTACTGCCAAACCTTTTGCTTTTGCTGCTTTAATTAAAGCTACCGATTTCTGAGTAGATACGTTGATAAAATGTAAGCGAGATTGACTTTCTTCAAGGAGAAATAAATCTCTAGAAACCATAAGTTCTTCCGCTAATTTTGGTGCGCCTTGCATTCCTAAAACAGTACTATTAATCCCTTCATTCATCTGAGCTCCTTCAGAAAGGTCTCGATTATCTGGGTTGTTTAATATTACGCCTTTGAATTTTTTTACATAAAGTAAGGCCCTTTCTAAAAGTCCTGCATTCGAAATAGCTTTGCTTCCGTCGGTGAAGGCTATCGGTCCACCTTCATGCATATCGTAAATTTCTGCTAAATCTTTCCCTTCAATTTTATGTGATACGGCTCCGTATGGATAAACTTCTGTTAAGGCGTGTTGCGCAGCTTGTTTTATAAACGCCAATTGTGCGTTATTATCGACCGGTGGATTGGTATTCGGCATAATACACACCAAGCCAAAACCTCCAGCAGCAGCAGCCTTTAATCCACTTTTAAAATCTTCTCGGTATTCTAGTCCAGGTTCATAAATATGCATATTGGTATCAATCCATGAAGGAGACACCAAAGCCTTTTCTTTGAACACTTTATATTCAGGCAAAGCCTTAATCTTTTTAGCAATTTGAGTAATGATTCCCGCTTCAATCAGGATATCTATATGGTCTAAGTGATACTTAGATCTTGGATCAATTAATTTAACGGCTTGAAGGAGTAGTTTCATACTTTAATTGGGTAAGAATCTGAGTAATAAAATTTCTATAGCTAAAAATATTAATGCTAAAATAACACATATCTTCCAAAAGGATTGACCATCTTCCAATTGTTTTACATTATCATTAATTTCAGCTAGATTATTCGACAATACAGCTACGTTAGAATTCAAATAATTCTCCTCCAGCTCTTCTAAAGAATAAAAAGTCAAGTCGCTTTCCTTTCTATCGTAATTCAACGCAATTTCAGCCTTATAATCTTCATCATCCGCACTAATTTCGTAATAAGCGGCTTCTAATTGGTTCCCTGGCAAACTCAAATTAACGCGCCCATCATAGATTGATTTTTGAGGAATCATTTCTTGTTCGTCCTTCTTTAGTCTGAAAAGACTTTCAGGGTTTTTAGGCATATTTTTTAAAATAATAGTTGTATTGGCTTCTATTGTAAACGAAATAGGCGTTCCCGTCGCACCTAAGATTGCCATTTTGTAGCTTATCGGTGCAAATATTGCTTGTTGGCTAAAATTCGTATACGCATCCCCTAATGCAGAAGCTAAAATATAAATATGCCCATTTGCATATGAACTTGAGCTAAGATAATTTACGCCATCAGCAAATGCCATTACAGAAGTTTGTTTTGGTGTATTGCTTAGTACAAAATATTCATTCACAAAAGGCAAAACCATATTAACAGGCGTTTCGTCAAAAATATCATTCAATAAGTCATGATTTAAATTGATGCTAGAAACAGTCCTTGTTTCTTTTATTTTTTGGCTAAATGTCCCCAATTCTAGACTAGCGAAGAATTGATTATAACTCAAAATTGAACCTTCATTATTAGGGATAAAAAATACTTGCCCACCCGCTTTAATATAATTCTTTAAGGCCTCACGAAGTCCTGATGAAATGCTTTTCAAATTACTCACTACCACGAGGTCTTGCACTTCAATCTTCGCATAGTCTACATTGTTTGATGCACTTGAACTATAGTTTACTTGGTTATTTGCACTAAATACTGCTTTTGGGTATCGATCTCCATTCGCTTCATAGATACAATAGATATCCATGGCCTTTTCTACAAAAAAGGTAAAGTAAAAGTTGTCATCAAAGGTTAATGGATAGTCATTAATACTAAGCTTTCCTTTGTTCCATCCATCCTCTGTTATTGTGAATTGAAGTGTGTCAATGATATAGTCTTTTGGTCGGATAGTATAATTGCCAATAGATTTTGCTACACCATTTAGGCTCAATTGATAGCTTCCATTTTGTTCCTCTTCACTCAGATTTTTTATTTTTACGAGGACTTTTTTATTTTGACCAAGGAGTTGCATAGGCGCATCAAACCATACTTCATCAATGCTGACATTACGAATTGTACTTGCTTGAAAATTAATCAAATTCAAGGGTATTTCTTCGTCACTAATAGGAAGCGCGTTGTTTATCTGAAAATCAGAAAGTTGATAAAATATGCTATTGCCTTCAAATTTCTTTGTGGCATTTTTTTGTTTTTCGAAAACTAATTCTTTGTCTTGGCTTGCTGCGCTAAGCTTAATTTGACTCAAGAGATTGAGTGCTTCTGCCTTTCCAACTATTCGCTGGTGCTTGGCTTCAAAATCATTACTTAGGATTTGGAATTTATTGTTGTCTGCGTAGGCTTCAATTAATTTTTGAGCACTGGTTTTCGCTTCATCAAACAAGAGGTAGCCATTCCCTTCTGTTTGCATACTGAAAGAATTGTCTAGGTATACTGAAATTAACTTCTCGTTTGAATCACCGGTTTCGTTTTTAGGAATAAAAGGTTGCGCAAATGCAAGAACTAAAAAAAGCACGGTCAACATCCTAGCCAAAAGCACGAGAAGGTGTTTGAGTTTATTTTTGGTGGCTTGCTCTTCCTTAATTTCAGTTAAGAACTTTGTATTCGAAAACAATATCCGTTTGTATCTTCTAAAATAAAATAGATGAATGATTAACGGAACTGCTAAAAAGAGCAAAGCCCATAAAAAATTAGGATGCAAAAACTTCATGAATTTGCTTGCTTATGCTTGAGCTGTATTCCCACCAAAATTCATAGGCATCCCAGGAAGCACATCATTGTCTTCAATTTCACCGTGTATGTTCTCAAATTTTTCAATATTCTCACCTAGCGCTTTGAATAATCTCTTTGCATGTTGAGGAGTTAGAATAATTCTTGACTTTACTTTTGCCTTATTCACCCCGGGAAGGATTCTCACGAAATCTAGAATAAATTCTGATTGAGAATGAGAGATAATTGCTAAGTTAGAATAAATACCATCTGCAATTTCTTCGGTTAACTCAATATTGATTTGATTGCCTTGTTTTTTCTGCTCTTCTGTCATAATATTAATTTCAACTACAAATATAAAACAATTCTCACTTGGAATCGGGTTAAAAAATGGTTGAGTTTCAACATTTTCAGGTATGATGCTCTAATGGAATGAAATCTAATTAAGACGAATAAATCAGGTTTACCCTACGTAAATCGGATTAACTATCTTCTACGAGCTAGGATAATACGCTAACAAAATGAAATCAGAGCACTTTTTAGCAGCACCCTAATTCATTACCCCTAACAGGCTTATAGAAGAATGAACTTAGAAATAATTAGAAAGTTCAAAAGTTTTTAGTTCAAAGCACTTATCTTTGTCACTCCAAATCAAAAGAATATGAGAGAAATACGCTTTAGAGATGCTTTAAGAGAAGCAATGCAAGAAGAAATGCGCCGAGACGAATTGGTGTTTTTAATGGGTGAAGAAGTTGCTGAATACAATGGTGCCTATAAAGTGAGTCAAGGAATGCTTGATGAGTTTGGTGCTAAGCGGGTAATTGATACGCCTATTTCAGAATTGGGTTTCGCAGGAATTGCAACGGGTGCTGCCATTAACGGCATAAAACCAATTGTAGAATTTATGACATGGAATTTTGCTGTTTTAGCTTTTGATCAAATCGTAAATAGTGCAGCTAAAATTTACAGCATGAGCGGTGGTCAATTTTCTTGTCCAATTGTATTTAGAGGTCCTAGTGGTTCAGCTGGACAATTGGGCGCTTCACATTCGCAGTCTTTTGAAAGTTGGATGGCAAACACACCAGGATTGAAAGTAATTTCACCATCAAATCCATATGACGCCAAAGGCTTGTTAAAGAGTGCAATTAGAGATCCTGATCCTATTGTATTTATGGAGTCGGAAATGATGTATAGCGACATGGGCGAAGTTCCAGAAGAAGAATATTTAATTCCAATAGGAAAAGCAGATATCAAAAGAGCCGGAACGGATGTTACCATCGTCTCCTTTAATAAAATGATGAAAGTGGCATTAGAAAGTGCAGATGCATTAGCAAAAGAAGGAATCAGTGCTGAGGTTATTGATTTAAGAACGATTCGTCCATTAGACTATCCTACTATTGTCGCTTCTGTGAAGAAAACAAATAGACTAGTCATTGTAGATGAATCATGGCCTTTTGGAAGTGTTGCATCTGAAATAAGCTTTCAAGTTCAAAAACATGCCTTTGATTATTTAGATGCTCCTATTAAGAGAATTAACGGCGCTGACACCAACATGCACTATGCTGCAAATCTAGTAGAGGCCTACTTGCCTTCTGTTAAAAGAGTGGTTGAGGCAGCGAAAGCCACTATGTATAGTAAGTAATTCTTATTTTGACTGATTAAAGGATAAAAAGAAAGTAAAACAAACCTTTCAAGCATTCAGATTCAAGGCAAAAGAATTGCCAATTGCGATTTATAAGCTCGTATTTTAGACGCTCACTCCATCTTTAATACTTATGTTTAATAGCTTCGTAAATTTAATACTACAAAAAACTATCCAAGGCCAAGACGTAAGAATCTAGGCCAAATCCAGCAATTATACCAGTACATACCGCAGAAAGCAGTGACTGTTGTCGAAACTCTTCACGTGCATAAATATTGCTAATGTGGACTTCGATTACGGGCGTTTCTATAGCGGCTATAGCATCTCGAAGAGCAACTGAAGTATGCGTATATCCTCCAGCATTGAGCACTATCCCATCCCAAGTAAATCCAACTTTTTGAATTTGATCTACTAATTCGCCTTCTATATTGCTTTGAAAATAAGACAGCTGTATATCTGAACCATATATTTGTTTCAAATCTTCAAAGAAGTCTTCAAAACTTTCAGTTCCATAAATACTAGTTTCCCGTTTACCCAAAAGATTAAGATTTGGTCCGTTGATAATTTGAATTTTTTTCATGTGGCTCTTTTACTTGAGAATGGTGTAAATTTACATTATTCTTATGAGCATAGAAAAGGAATATATTGTTGATTTTGAAAATCACCTTAAACTTGAAAAAGGAAAGGCGGATAACACGATAGAAAGTTATTTACGTGACGTTTCAAAATTGCTCCAATTCATGGATTTGGAAAGACCTGGAAAAAGTTTTAGAGATTTAAACTTAAAAGATTTGCGAGAGTTCTTAGCCTACCTCAATGAATTTGGGTTGAACGAACAGAGTCAAGCAAGAATTATTTCAGGAATTAAAGCCTTCTATAAATTTTTAGTACTTGAAAGTATTGTAAAGCAAAACCCTACTAAGTTATTAGAAGCGCCCAAGTTAAGAAGAAAACTTCCGGACACCTTGAGCTATTCAGAAATTCAGCTCATTATTGAAACCATAGACCTAAGCACTCCAGAAGGCATGCGCAATCGGGCGATGTTAGAGACCCTTTACAGTTGCGGATTAAGAGTGACGGAACTTATCAATTTAAAACGATCTAGTCTGTTTCTAGACGTAGATTTCATTCGGGTGATTGGCAAAGGTGACAAAGAGCGCTTAGTCCCCATAGGAAGTGAAGCCAAAAAATACATTGAATTGTACATTCAAGAAGTTCGCGTCCATGCGACGGTTAAAAAATCCGCTGATCAAATCATTTTTTTAAACCGAAACGGTGGTGGATTAAGCAGAGTTATGGTTTTTTACATTATTAAAAAAGCCAGTGCGGAAGCCGGTATTCGCAAAACGGTCAGTCCTCATACTTTTCGACATTCCTTTGCTACTCATTTAGTAGAAGGCGGTGCGGATTTAAGAGCAGTTCAAGAAATGCTAGGCCATGCTTCTATAACCACGACAGAAATTTATACGCATCTCGATCAATCCTATTTAAAAGATACGATTTCTCAATTTCACCCCAGATATAACAAAAATTAAGAATCCTGTAATTCTTGTTTGAGCGCAACATTGATTTCTCTCACATGAGTCAAGATCATAGCGTGTGTCCCTTTGTCTACAACTGTTCCAACATGAGCTATTCTGCCAATAGGAAACAAAATATCTTTATTGCCATGAATATGATATACTTTAAAATCTTTTATCGGATGCTGCCAATTAATCACTTGATTGACACCCCACGAAACAAAAAACGGATCGGCATCTCTAGCCATATTTTTTAAATTCGCTATAACGCTATTTGTTCTAGAAATTAAGGTCTTTAGCCAAACAAGAACCATAAAAGCCCACAAATAAACCTTGCCTGGAATAACTTTTTGTATTGGAAAGAATTTGAAGATTCTCATCCACAGCGGCAACTCTTGTCTAGACTTAACGCTAGAAATGATAATTGTTTTTTTAGGAGGATAAATGTTCGCTATCTCTTGAGCCAAGATTCCCCCGAGAGAAACACCTACTAAAATAAAAGGTTGCGAAGTATCTATTCCTTCCGCCAGCCGTTTCGCATAGGAAGCAATAGATTCATTTTTCAAAGGTCTAATAAATTCTATAACTTTAGTGCGAGGAAACCGAGTAAGCTGCCCTGCATACATTCTCTTGTCACCACCCAATCCTGGTATTAAATATACGTTTGTCATTTAAATATGTGTATCACTTTCAACTAATCCATCTCTCAGACGCACGACCCTTTTCGCATAACTTGCGATATCTTCTTCGTGTGTAACGAGAATAACCGTATTTCCTTTAGAATGAATTTCCTCAAAAATAGCCATGATTTCATAGGAAGTTTTGCTATCCAAGTTACCCGTCGGCTCATCAGCTAAAATTATAGAAGGATTATTAACCAAAGCTCTGGCAATGGCTACTCTTTGTCTTTGTCCGCCGGAAAGTTCATTCGGCTTATGATGCATTCTATCACTCAAGCTCACTAAAGCCATCACCTCTTCACCTCTTTTGATACGCTCTTTTTTTGGCATGCCGGCATAAATTAGCGGAAGCATTACATTTTCAAGTGCACTTAAGCGAGGCAACAAATTAAACGTTTGAAAAACAAATCCAATTTCTTTATTTCGAACATTAGCCAATTCATCATCTGTCATTTGTTCTACGGCTGTTCCATTTAATACATATCTACCTTTGGTAGGGACATCTAAACATCCCAAGACATTCATTAAAGTAGATTTACCAGAACCCGAAGGTCCCATAAGCGCGACATATTCGTTTCTTTTTATTTCCAAATCTACTCCTGCCAGGGCATGGATGATTTGAGAACCCATCAGGTAAGATTTTGTAACTTGATTTAGTTCTATGATATTCATTTAGAAATTACTTTCGGTACTTTGATGTAATCAGAATCTTTACTTGGAGCATTTTTTAATGCTTGTTCTTTGGTGATTTTGCTTATCACAGTATCTTCCCTGAAAACATCTTTGTTTTCATTCATATATACTAAAGGGGCAACTCCTTCGGTATCGACCTCTTTCAATTTCTCGACCAACTCTAAAATACTACCCAAATTCTTCTGAATTTCTTTTTGATCTTCTTCATTGAACTCTAATTTGGCCAATGTTGCCAGTCGATTGATTAATTCTTCGTCTATTTTCATTTTGGGAATAATTATACCGTGAAGATAAAAAGTAAATTTTAATAAGCCTTATTAATAGTTATAAACAATTCTAAATTTATCGTTTACGGAACACGATTAAAACTTAAAAAATATATAATTTAGCCAATCATAAAAATTCTCGATAGATTAGGTATTATGGGTAATGAAATTGTATTAAGCGGTATGCGTTCATCTGGTCAATTGCATCTCGGCAATTATTTAGGTGCAGCTGTAAACTTTGTTAAAATGCAAGATGATTATCAATGCTTTTTCTTTATTGCAGATTGGCATAGTTTAACTACGAAACACAGTCCTTTAGAGTTACAAGAAAGTGTAAAAAATGTACTCGCCAATTATTTAGGTGTCGGCATAGATCCAGTGGTAGCTACGATTTATTTGCAAAGCGATATTCCAGAAATTGCGGAGTTGTACTTGTATTTAAATATGTTTGCGCACAAAGGTGAACTTGAAAAAACCGCTTCTTTTAAAGAGAAAATAAGGTCTAAAGGTGTTTCTGTCAATGCAGGACTCCTCACCTATCCCTCCCTTATGGCTGCAGACATTTTGATACATCGCGCAAAGTATGTACCTGTAGGGAAAGACCAAGAACAACATTTAGAAATGACTCGCACCTTCGCGAAGAGGTTTAACCATGTTTATGAAACCAACTTTTTGCCAGAACCTATGGCTTTTAATTATGGGTCAGAGCTAGTCAAAATTCCAAGTTTGAATGGTGAGGGAAAAATGAGTAAAAGCGATAACAATGGCAATAATGCTATTTTCTTAACGGATTCGAAAGAGCTTATTTTAAGTAAGTTTAAAAAGGCAAAAACGGATGGAGGACCCAGCATAAAAAATCAAGCTAAACCTCCAGAAATAGAAAATTTGTTTACCCTTCTTCAATATGTATCCAGCAAAGAAACCTATTCAGAATTTGAAGAAAGTTATAATAATTGCAGCATTCGTTATGGCGATTTAAAATTACAATTAGCGAAAGATACCGATACTTTTTTAGCACCAATTCGAGAGCGGATCATTGGCTTGAAAGCGAATGAAAAGTATTTAAAAGAAGTAAGTGAATTTGGCAAAGAAAAAGCACGGATAAGTGCGAAAGCCACTTTAGAAGGGGTAAGAGAAGTAATGGGACTGAATTACTTTGGATAAATCGATAAATTAGAAAACTGAAACACATATTAGAATGGCAAATAAAAAAATTAATCACATTGCGGTTGCAGGAAATATTGGCGCTGGAAAGTCGACGCTAACAAACCTCTTGGCCAAAAACTTCAACTGGACTCCTCAATTCGAAGACGTTGAAAATAATCCATATTTAAATGATTTTTATGATGACATGCCTCGTTGGTCATTTAATCTTCAAATCTATTTCTTGAATAGTAGATACCAGCAAATTATTGAAATTAAAGACAGTCCAGATACAATTATTCAAGACAGGACAATCTATGAGGACGCAGAGATTTTTGCACCCAACCTTCATAAGATGGGCTTGATGTCTACTAGAGATTTTGAAAATTACAAGAGTCTATATGCTACCATCATCTCTCAAATTAAGCCTCCTGATTTGATGATTTATCTCAAAGCTTCCATTCCTACCCTTGTAGATAATATTCAAAAAAGAGGTAGAGATTATGAAGAAAATATTCGACTGGATTATTTAAAAAGATTGAATGAGTTTTACGAATTGTGGACCACCAACTACACTCAAGGAAAGTTACTCGTGATTGATTGTGATAAATTGAATTTCGTAGATAAAGAAGAAGATCTTGCAATAATATACAATAAGGTTCAAGCTGAATTACACGGCTTGTTTTAAACTAAAGCTACTTCCACCATAAATCCTGGATAGTCTCTTATAAAGACACTTATTCGGGATTTTTTTGTTTTAAGACCTATTAAAAAAGCCGCAAATAGTTTTAACTACTTGCGGCTTCTCAATTTATAAAAAAAATAAAAATTATCTTTTGCTCATGTCAACATAATCTCTTTCTGTTGCTCCAGTATAAATTTGTCTAGGTCGACCAATAGGTTGTCCTTCGGCACGCATTTCTTTCCACTGTGCAACCCATCCCGGCAAACGTCCAAAAGCAAACAACACGGTGAACATTTCAACTGGAAAACCCAAGGCTCTGTAAATGATACCTGAATAAAAATCTACGTTTGGAAACAACTTACGATCAATAAAGTAAGGGTCACTCAGCGCAGCTTTCTCCAACTTCATTGCAATATCTAAAATAGGGTCTTCAATACCCATTTTTTCTAAAATCTCATCTGCAGATTTTTTAATAATCTTAGCACGAGGATCGAAATTTTTATACACCCTGTGGCCAAACCCCATTAAACGGAAAGGATCCTCTTTATCTTTCGCTTTATTTATCCATTTTTCAGTGTCTCCACCATCTTCGTTAATAGCTTCAAGCATCTCCAAAACTTCTTGATTAGCTCCTCCATGAAGCGGCCCCCACAATGCCGCAACGCCAGCGGAAACGGAAGCGTATAAGTTTGCTCTTGAAGATCCAACCAAACGAACTGCCGAAGTAGAACAATTTTGTTCGTGGTCTGCATGCAAGATTAACAACTTGTTCATGGCACTTACAACAATTGGATCCACTTTGTATTCTTCTGTTACATGTCCGAAAGTCATTTTTAAGAAATTCTCTACATAACCTAAATTGTTGCTAGGATATACAAAGGGGTGTCCTTGCTTCTTCTTCATAATCATGGCAACCAAAGTTGGCATTTTAGATAGCAAGCGAATGATTGTTAACTTTTTGTCTTCTTCACTTCTGTGTGGATTTAATGCCTCAGGATAAAACGCTGAGAACATACTCAACATGGTCATTAACTGACCCATAGGATGCGCTCCATTTGGGAAGGCGTCGAAAACATATTTCACATCTTCATGAACCAAAGAGTGATAGGTAATTTCTTTTTCAAAATCAGCTAATTGCGATTTTGTAGGCAATTCACCTTCCAAAAGCAAATAGGCCACTTCTAGAAAACTAGCTTTATTCGCTAATTCCTCAATATTATATCCTCGGTAACGTAAAATACCTTCTTCACCACTAATATAAGTAATCGCACTTTGCGTTGCACCCGTATTTTTATAACCTACATCATAAGTTACATAGCCACTAGCGCCTCTCAATGAGCTAATGTCTACTCCTTTTTCATTTTCAGTTCCAACAATTACAGGAAATTCATGTGTTTCATCACCTAATACAAACTTAGCAGTTTCAGACATTTTTGTTACGCGCTTTTAATTAATTAAAATTCAAGTATTCTTCTTCCGCCAAAATTACAAAATAAAAAACTTAAATGAAAGCAAAATTTTAAGTAGTAATTAAAAATATTGATTCGCTTTGATATAAACCCTAGTAGTTGTATTTTTGTTGTAATTTAGATGTAAATAAATTTTATGAAAAATAATAAATTGTACTTGATAATTATTGCTACTATTGTGGTTTTCGGTTTCCTTGCTAGAATTTTACCTCATAATGCTAATTTTGCTCCAATGGGTGCGATAGCCTTGTTTTCAATTGCATTTTATAAAAGAAAAACTTTGGCTTTAGCTATTCCTGTCTTAGCTTGGTGGTTGAGCGATCTTTACCTTAACAACACCGCTTACGCCAACAGCGAAGGATTTACATGGTTTACCTACGATCAACTTTTTTCAATCCTGGCCTTAGTTGCGATTGTGGGATTGGGTGCAATCTTATTGAAAAAATTAAATATAGCTAAAGTGATGATTGGAAGTGTAAGCGCTTCTTTAATCTTCTTTTTAGTTTCAAATTTTGGCGTTTGGATGCAAGGGTTGTTATATCCAAAAACATTAAGTGGCCTTGCCGCTTGCTATACCATGGCGATTCCTTTTTATCAAGCTACCTTTTTATCCGACCTTGTTTTTACGGGTATTTTCTTTACCGCAATGTACTTTATTCGCAAAACTGCAATCCAACAAACAGAGGAAGTAAGTTTATTGGGCTAGACAAAATGTTACTTTCATGTCTATGAAATTAATATTGTCTGCCGAATTTGCTTCATATCCTCTTTAAGCATTAACTTTAATCCATCAACAATACCTCTCCGTTATTTTGGTCTATAAAAGCTTTTTTCAAAATTGAGAAAAGGTCTTTTTGGTTTTCAAGTTCTAATTAGAAGGCCGGGGCAACTCCATAGAAAGTCGTAAGTTTGGATTTTGAAACAATTAGCTATGAAGAAACACGCATTGCAACATGAATTGATTGACACTTATCGAAAATTGGTAGCCGAGCGCTACGACTTTAGATCTTTACAAGCTAAATTCGTTTTAGATGAAAGTATCACGCCTGAGTTAACAGAAAAAGTAAAGGAATACTTTTTAAATTATATCTACCCTTCGCAAGATCAAAGGGAAATTTTGAATAGGGCCTTCGAGGATTTAGATAGACATTTTAAAAACCCTTCTCATTTATTAAAATTGTTGGGTGATGCGCCAGGAATTATCTTCAAATTTGGATGGCAATTTCCAAAAGCAATAAAAGCAGGTTTGCAAACACTCAAGAGCTTTAAATCTGCGTCCAAATTCGAAAAAGACTTAATTAAGATTGCTAAGAAAAAGAAGGTTAGTATTCCGATTAATGCGCAACAATTTGAAGCAATTATTGCCGACCTTCCCCAAGATGAATTACGAGAATTTATTGGAGAGTTTGAAGCGCTATTGAGTTCCCTTACCGATAGTAAATTACTTAAAAGGACAACTGAAATTTTAAAAGAATTGCTTGCTAAAATGGAAGAACAAATTGAGTTCTATTCTAAAGAAGAAGTTGCCGCTATGCATATTGGAATTGATATTCTAGAAAATGGCTATCACCTTTTTGACAATATGAGTAGCGCTGAAAAAGAGGAAATGATTGACTTAATTATGAAGGCGGAAAACCAATTTATTGACGAGTTAGAAGAAAAGTATCGCGCTTAACTACAACCACTTTCTTCTTTTAAAGAGAAGAAGCATCACCGCGAACGTTAGAACCATTACTCCCCACAAAATGAAGTAGGAATATTTGTACTTCAATTCAGGCATATATTCAAAATTCATCCCATAAACTCCAGCAATAAAAGTCAAGGGAATAAAGATGGTGGCAATAATAGTTAAGACCTTCATCACATTGTTCATCTTATTGCTAATACTGGTCATATACAAATCCATTAAACCCATAGTCATGTCCCGATAATTCTCTACGGTCTCTATAAGTTGAATAGCATGATTATGAACATCTCTAATAAACATCTTGGTTTCTTTTTGAATCAAGGCATTTTCGGTCCGCTCCAATCGATTAATCATTTCTCGCATCGGAAAAAGGGCTTTTCTAATTTTATAAACTTCCCGCTTCAGACCTTGAATTTCTAAAGAGATTTCATCATCTGGATTTTCAAAGATTTTGTTTTCTAAATCCTCAATTTTATCTCCAAATGTTTCAAACACTAAAAAGTAATGATCCACCACAGCATCAACCAATGCATAGAGTAGGTAATCCGCCCCGGCTGTTCTAATTCTTCCCTTTCCTTCTCTTATACGAACTCGAACAGGTTCCAGCACATCTTCAGGAATCTCTTGAAAAGACAATAAAAGGTTTTCCTTAAGCAAAAAACTTAAATGCTCTACAACAAGCTTTTGCTCTTTGTAATATAACATCTTCATCTCGATAAAAAGATAGTCAGGATACTCGTCAAAATTAGGTCTTGAATTCACGTTAACGATATCCTCTTGCGTAAGCGGATGGATGGCAAAAAGCTTACCAATTTCAGCAATTTTAGATACATCAGCTAAACCGTTGACATTGATCCAAGTGGTCCGTTTATTCAAATCCAGTTGATGAAGATATTCGAGCGGTTTTTGCTTTTCTTCTAGCAAGTTGCTATCATGGTTGATTTGCATCACATCCAGCGAAAACTTTGCATCAACATTTTCCCCAGTGTATAATAAAAATCCAGGAGGTTTTGCTAATTTATGATGTGCATGTTTTTTTCTTGCCATTACATTTACTTATGGTAAACCGTTCGATGAGGATAAGCAATTACAATCCTCTCTTTATCAAATATCTTCTTTAGGGTCTCGAGAAAATCTCATTTCATCACGAATCCCTTAGCTTGACCATCAGCCCAAATCCAATAATAAGCAGCGTCATGGTAAAACTTTCTAAAATTCTTTGCAAATCTTTACTCACAAATTATACATTATACATTGAAGCAATCAAGTCACTGTACTTGTCCAACACTACTTTTCTTTTCACTTTCATCGTTGGCGTTAACTCACCAGAATCAATGGACCATTCATCAACAATTAATTCAAATTTCTTAACTTTCTCCACCTTACCAAAAGCTTCATTTAAGCCTTCAACTTCCGCTTTAAACAAAGCCAATACTTCTGGGAACTGAAGCATTTTTTCTCTCGAAGAATGATCCAAGGCATGTTTTTGACACCATTCTTCTAAATTTAAGAAAGAAGGAAGAATTAAAGCACTCACGAATTTTTCATTTTCACCAAGTATAATAATTTGTTCTACAAATCTTGACTCCTTCATTTTTTCTTCAATAACCTGAGGTGCAACGTATTTGCCACCTGAAGTTTTAAATAATGCTTTTACCCTATCCGTAATTTTCAAGAATTTTCCATCAACCAAGGTTCCAACATCACCGGTGTGTAACCAACCATCTGCATCTATGGTAGCAGCAGTTTCTTCTGGTTTATTGAAGTACCCCATCATTACACTAGGTCCTTTGCATAAAATTTCTCCATTGTCAGCAAATTTCATTTCTACTCCTGGAACTACCGTCCCCACAGTTCCAAACTTATAGCCTCCCGGCTCAAATCTATTCACTGTGATCACCACAGCGGATTCTGTTTGCCCATATCCTTCTCTAATTTGAATTCCAGCCGCGCTAAACACTCTACCTAGTCTTTCTTGTAAAGCAGCCGCACCAGTAACAATCCCAATAACATTACCTCCTAAGGCTTCTCTCCATTTGCTAAAAATTAATTTATCAGCAATTTTAAATCTTATTCCAGGCTTGTAATCTTCGTGATATTCATTCGTTGCTATGTCCAATGCCCAGAAAAATAATTTCTTCTTAAGCCCTGTTAGCTCCATTCCTTTGCTCACAATCTTGTCATAAACCTTTTCTAACAATCTAGGTACGGTTGAGAAGAAGTGTGGTTTTACATCCTTCAAATCGTCGGTCAGCGTTTCTAAGCTTTCGGCATAGTAACACCCTGTTCCTGTCGCAAAATAGGTATACACGACCACCCTTTCAAAAATATGACACAAGGGTAGAAAGCTTAAAGCAATATTTTCTTTCGTAAGGGGCAATATGGTTAAAACAGCTTTTATATTACTTACAATATTGAAATGCGATATCATTACACCTTTTGGTTGACCTGTAGTACCTGAAGTATAGATTATAGTTGCTAAATCTTCGGGCTTAATCTCATTTGAACGATTCATAACTTCCACCATATCTAGGTCTTCCCCTTCTTTTAAAAAGGTCTCCCAGTTTTCACAACCATCCACTTTATCAAATGAATAAATCTTTTGTAATGAAGGCAATCGATCTTTAATGGCACTAATCTTATCAAAGAGTTCTTTATCGGCTACAAACACCATTTTAATTTTAGCATCATCAAAAATATACTCGTATTCATCTTTAGAAATCGTAGGGTAAATAGGTACATTGACAGCGCCAATTTGAAGCATTCCATTATCGACAAAATTCCATTCTGGTCTGTTATTCGAAATAATCGCTACGGTATCTCCAGGAACAATCCCTGCTTTGATAAATCCTTTACTTACCTTATCTACAATTTCATTCACTTCAGCTGTACTATAATTTCTCCACTTTCCATTATACTTATAATTTAAGCAATCGAATCTTGGATATTTTTGTTCTTGATATTTCAGGATATCAAATAGTCTAGTGAAATCTTTCATATGAATATTGTTTTTAGGTTGGCAAAGTTTTTATAATGCTTTAAAGATAAGTTAAGTTTAGGTTTACTGCAAATTCTAATTGAATTCATTTTCAAGCTTGAAATCTCTTTTCATTTCACCTGACGTAGGATAGAGAAACATTAATATGAAGAAGGTACAAATTCCTATAATCAGGAAATACCAATTTGCTTCAATCATCAAATAAATTAGAGACTCAAGCGTAAGTCCTTCAAAAATAGCCCAAGAAATTATTTTAGTAGTCTTGTAAATTTGCACCTTTTCAATGTCTGACATTTCATTCTTAACTTTCAACTTTCCTGCATTATAAAAGTAACTTTCCCCAGAAATCAAGGTGACGCACAGCACTAATAGGACGTATAAAAATGCACTTCCCTCCAACATCAAAGTGCTGAAATCAACTAGGGTATAAAGAATAAAAAAGACCATAAATAAAACATCCAGAAAGCAAGGCTAAATGAATCATACGCATTTGTTTCAAACTATTTTTCATCATTTAACTTCCCACATATTGAGTGTAATGTTTCTCTACAAATTTCCTATTCAAAGTATAAAACAAAATTGCCGCTAAGAGCATTAATCCTGTAAAAAACCAAAAGTAAGCTGCTCCTTCCAAAATCAAGGTGCCATCTGCACGTTTAATAAATAAATTCACTAAGGCAGTAAACAAATTTCCCAAGGCAACGGCAATCAACCAGAAACTTAAAACAAGTGACTTTAAACTATTCGGAGCTTGCGTATAAGAAAATTCTAAGGAGGAAATAGAAACAAAGATTTCCGCTATTGTTAACACAAAATAAGCTAAAATTTGCCAAGCAACATTCATGGCAATTCCCTTATCCATTTGAACTTGAACCCACGCAATAATGGCAAAACTCAAGGCTGCGAGAAATAAGCCAATTGCAATTTTATTAATGTAGCTCAACTTGACGAAGTTCCCTAAATAAGGATAAACCACGTAGGCAAAAAATGGAATAAAAACTAAAATGAAAATAGGGTTTAAAAAGCCAATTTGGGATGGATAAACCGTAATTTCTGTAAAGCCGAGATGAATCGTTTTAATCATCAAATCAGATTGAGCTTGTAGTACCCAAGCTCCTCCTGTTTGATCGAACAAAGACCAAAATACAGCTAGAAAAATATAAATAGGCGCTAGACGTAAAATAAGTTGCCCTCCTTTTTTACTAAACAATTCTTTAGCATATAAAGCCGCTCCTGCAGGTGGTGCGTGAACAAACTTTTTTCGTCCCATCCAAAAAACAACCGTAGCAATGAGCATTAAAACGCCAGGCAATCCAAAGGCTATTGTTGCATTTAATCCCTTAGAAACTAAATACTCGTTTCTTAACAAGGCTTCTGCACTAATATAGGCAATGAAGGAGCCCGCATTAATAGCGAAGTAAAACCAATTGTACATTTTTTCAATGAGGTGACTATTCGTACTGTCAAATTGATCTCCAACGTGAGCCGAAACGCATGGCTTTATCCCCCCTGCTCCAATGGCAATCAAAGAACATCCCATTAGAAAACCAAACTTTGTTTCAAAAAGTGCCAACACAAAATGACCAATACAATACACCACAGAAAGAATTATTATGGTCTTATATTTCCCCCAATAAATGTCTGATATAAGCGCTCCAGCAATGGAAAACCCGTAAGTTGCGAAAATAAAAATGTGCAACCAAAACTTGGCGTCCGTTTCATCAAATATCGCTAACTCTCCATTTGCATTATGAATGAACATCGTAAGGAATACGACAAAAATTGCTTTCATTCCATAGAAACTATAGCGCTCAGCGGCTTCGTTTCCGATAATATAAGGAATCCCCTTAGGGAAATTATTGCTTCTCAACATCTTGATATCTTCTCTCTGTTTTTCTAATAAAAATAAGCCTAAATATATGTATATTTATTGGTTACAATAATCACATAGACTATGTTTGTCAAAAGAATCTATTTACTAATTTTTCTTTCCATTACCCTTGTTTCGGTAAAAGGGGCAGGGAGTGATCTTAGATTTATTGAGAACAAGGGGCAATGGGTGGATCAAATCAAATACAATGTTCGTTTGAACTTTGGAAACATTTATTTCGAAAAGGATAAGTTTACTTTTATTTTAAGAGACCAAGGTCATCATCACGACGGGAAGCAAGAGCTCGATCATGAAAACCAAAATGGACATCACTTCAATCTCAGTTTCGAAGGTGCAAACAAAAATGTAAGCTTTAGTTACGCGGGTAAAAGTTCCCATTATTATAATTTTATTTTAGGAAACGACCCTGTTCATTGGGCAAGTTATGTCTATGAATATGAAACCCTCACCTATCGAAATTTGTACAATGACATTGATCTCGCCGTGGCAGGTAGTGGGGAAAATGTGAAGTATGAATACTACATAGCACCTCATGCCGATGTGAATCAAATCAAGGTGAAATATAACGGAATTGAACGCCTGAATATTCGTGACGGGAAATTGTTTTACCATACTGCGGTTTGTGACATCATAGAGGAAGCCCCTTATGTTTATCAATACATCAATAATAAAAAAGTAGTCGTAGCTTGTAACTATAAATTAAGTGGAGACCAACTAATTGTCCAATTTGAATTTCCAAATGGCTATAATAAGAACTACGAGTTAATCATTGACCCTACCCTTGTTTTTGCTCGATTAAGCAGTTCTACAAGCGATAATTTTGGATTTACAGCCACTTATGATGATGCTGGAAGAGCTTATGCTGGAGGCATTGTTTTTGGCGTTTCAGGCCTGTATACCACGACACCTGGAAGTTTTAGCACAAGCTACAATGGAGGTGATGCAAATCCCTTTGGAGGTGCAGCTATTGATATTGGAATCTCTTGTTACCACCAAACTACCGGAGCTTTAATCTACGGAACCTATATTGGCGGAAGTGGCAATGAACTGCCCAATAGTATGATTGTTAACAATCAAGGGGAATTGGTTGTTTTAGCTACGACTGGGTCGAACAATTTTCCAATTGGTGTATCTTCTTTTGATAACTCTTTTAATGGTGGAGGTCCTGTAGATTTACAAAGCAATGGAATTTATTTCCCAAATGGAAGCGATATTGCGGTATTTAAACTCAACAATGCGGGAACTACGCTGGTCGCTGGAACCTATTTTGGTGGAACAGGAAATGATGGTTTAAATGATGATTTAAGCCTACAACTCACTTACACCAATACCGATTTACATTTCAATTATGGCGATGTGTTTAGGGGCGAAATTATCATTGACTCGGTTGATAATGTATATGTAGCTTCCTCAACAAATTCGATCGACTTTCCAAATCTAGGAGCAGTAAGTTCTTTGCAAGGGGAACAAGATGCCGTCGTTTTTAAGTTGAGTCCTAATCTTAACAATTTGGTTTTCTCTCGATTCTTAGGTGGTGCAAATGATGATGCAGGCTACTCTATGAAAATTGATGGGAATGGAAATTTATTTGTTAATGGTGGCACCAAAAGCACTAATTTCCCGATGGTAGGACCAAATTTACACAGCACCTACCGTGGAGGTGATTGTGACGGTTATATTGCGAAGTTGAACAGCACAACTGGAGGCATCATTGGGTCAACTTACATTGGAACTAATGAATACGATCAAGTCTATTTTGTAGATTTAGATGAGGCGAACAATGTCTACATCGTTGGTCAAACTCGAGGTGTTTATCCTATCCAAAGCGCGAGCTTTAGTTCTCCTAATGGCAAGCAGTTTATTCACAAACTCAACAATAATTTAAGCGCTACGATTTACAGTACTGTTTTTGGAGCTGGGACAGTTAATACGGATATCTCACCCACTGCACTCTTGGTAGATGTTTGCGAGCGCGTTTATGTTTCAGGTTGGGGAGGCAATACCAATCAAAATAGAAATGGCTCCTTGAGCAATGCTAGTCTAAGCGGTATGCCTGTTACTTTAGATGCCATTCAGTCTACCCCTTCTGGTTCGGGTGATTTCTATTTCTTTGTTTTAGAAAAAAATGCAACGGGTCAATTGTATGGATCCTATTACGGTGGTACTGCAGCAGAACACGTAGATGGAGGTACCAGCAGATTTAACGCAGAAGGGATTATTTATCAAGCCATTTGTGCTGCTTGTGGCGGAGGCAGTTTTGCCTCATCACCAGGTTTTTCAAATAGTTCGAGTTCTCCCAATTGCAATGTTGGTTTAGTTAAAATGGATATCGGATTGCCCATTACAAATGTGGAAGTTGATGCCCAACCCACAGCAACCGGTTGTGCTCCCTTAACAGTAAATTTTCAAAGTATTTTAGAAGACGTAACTGATTTTGTTTGGTATTTTGGAGATGGAGACTCCTCTCTGCTTCCTTTTCCAGTTCACACTTATTTAAATACGGGTATCTATACACTACTTTTAGTGGGAACGGACATTAATTCTTGCAATCAAGTAGATTCCGCTTTTCTAACTGTAACAGTAGGTGATGACACGCTTATAGCAAGTACGATTGATACCTTGTTCATTGATTGTGATAGTTTGGATGTGTTTGTAGGAGCAGTTAACGTAACTACCACTACCTATAATTGGGATATGGGTGATGGCAATATTTTCTTGGATGGAGGAAATATAATAAACCATAGGTATAATGCCGCAGGCACCTACGAAATCATATTGCATATCACGGATACTACAAAGTGTGAAACGGAAGCTTGGGATACGGTAAGTTTCGAATTCGCACCAAAAATAGAAGCAGAAATTGGATCAAATTCAGGGTGTATTAACAGCACTTTTATAATCCAAAACTTTAGCAATCCCGATTCGGAAACATTCATTTGGGATCTGGGAAATGGACAAACTTCAAATGAATTCGAACCTGAAGCCACTTATACTTCAGGAGGAACTTTCAATATTATCTTAACCGTGATTGATTCCGCTACCTGTAATTTCATTTCCTCCGATACAAATGTAATAACCATTATTGATCCGCCTTCTGCAAACTTTACCACGGATACCAATTATTACCTCTATCCTGATTTGGTAGAATTTACAAATTTGAGTTTCAATTTCGATTCATTTATATGGACTTTTGGAGATGGCGAAAGCGACTCTTCAACGATTGACCCAATCCACTTCTATCAAAGTCTTGGTGATTTTAGTCCTTGCTTGAAAGTTAGTAATGCAGGTTGTGAAGACACTATGTGCCTTGATCTTTTCATTGATTTTTTTCCACTTATAGGCGTACCTAATGCCTTTTCTCCAAATGGAGACGGCTTCAATGACCTCATTAAAGTAGAAGGATACGGAATTGTACAAATGAGCTTTAGAATCTATAACAGATGGGGGGAGTTAGTCTATGAAGGCTTTGACCAAAATGAAGGTTGGGATGGCAGTTTCAAAGGGACAAACCAAGAAATGGAAGTGTGTACTTATTTAGTAGATGCTTTGTTGTTAGACGGAAGCAAGCAAGTCTTAAAAGGGAATATAACTTTACTTAGGTAATGAAATGGTTCAATAAACATATTTCGAAATGTTCTCCTTCCTTTGTTTGGATGCTAAGCGTCTTTATGTCTTTTAATTTTTTGCAGCTTCTTCAAGCACAAGACTTACATTTTTCTCAATATTTTGCAAACCCAATTTCGTACAATCCTGCAAATACTGGTTTCTTTGATGGTAGTTACCGTTTAGGTGCGAACCATAAGCAACAATGGCCTTGGGCTATTGATGGGAAATTTTTAAATTACAATACCTCAGCCGCCTATGCTGATTTTTCATTTTTAGACAAGAAAATTAACAACTTAGACTGGGCGGGCATAGGAGTCAACTTTATAAATGATCAAGCTGGTGATGGCACTTTAACTGCGAATAAGGGTTATTTGTCAATGGCTTATCATAAAGGATTAGATCGAAATCATCGACATTTTTTGTCCTTAGGATTTAGTTTAGGATATGTACATCGCAGTGTTGATTTTGGACAACTCTATTTCAACAACCAATGGGTAAATCGGGTTGGTTTTGATTTGAGTCTTCCTTCACAAGAAGGTTATTTCAAAGAGAAAACCGGCTATATGGATTTGGGGATCGGTTTGCAAGGAAAAAACCAAGTTAGCGATAAGTTTGGTTTGAGCTATGGCTTTTCTTTATTGCATTTCAACCGACCAAAAGAAAGTTTCTATCAACAAAGCAATCGACTTGGAATGAGAACTTTGGTTCAAGTGGGTACCGATTATAAAATTAACAATTTCTTAGATTTAAGTACCAGCTTCTATTTCACAACCCAAAAGAAAGCGAAGGAAATTTTATTTGCAAGTTTGTTGGGCGTCAATTTTCAAAAGAATCCTAATTTGAAGCAATCCAAAGTATATATAGGTGCCAGCTACCGTGTAAAAGATGCCTTATCTCCTATCTTTGGTTATCAATATCATCGTACTAGAATCTTGTTGAATTACGACATCAACCTTTCAAGTTTGTCAAAAGCGAGCAAAGGGAATGGTGGATTTGAACTTTCGCTTGTCCAAATAGGTGTTTTTGAAAAGAAAAAGAACTTCAATTACAAAACACATTGCCCAAGTTTCTAAAAAGAGCAAATAATATTAAATTTTAAGCGTTAATTTTGCATCATGAAGAAACTAATTATTTTATTGAGCCTTTTTGCTTTTAGCCAAGCGCTTTGGAGTCAGACTAAATATGACGATGAAGTTCCTGAAACAAGCGAAGATGAATTTGTAGGATTCAATAAAAAGAAGAATAAAACAAAAAAAGACTTAAGCCGAATTAGAATAGGCGGTACCGCAGGTTTTGGTATTGCTAACCGTCAGATAAGTTTTTCTATTTCTCCAACAGTAGGCTATCAAATCGTCGAAGATAGATTAGAAATAGGAACCGGAATTTTGTATGATTATTACCGATATAAATATCAAGCAGATAAACTGACTCAAAATACGGTGGGTAGCAATTCGTATGTTAGAATATATGTTTGGAATGGCTTCTTTGCTCAGGCAAGAGGCGTTTATCAAAAGTCGTATACCAACTTAAACAACACTCAATTAGCCCCTATCAGACTTGGGAATGTCTTTGCTGGTGCGGGTTATCAATTTGAAGTTACAGATAAAATTTTCATGAATGTGGGATTGGAAATCAATATCATTCCTTACAGTTCTGCACCGTCCCTATCACAAGCGGAGAGGGTAATTAGTCCTTTCTTTATGATTCAGTTTGCGCTTTAAAGGGTCCTTGGTCTTTTGTCAAAAAAAAACAGGTAGCTCTTCGCATTTTCAGAAGATGGTCTGTCCTTAAGCTAGAGTCAATCCGCTATTCCATAGATTTTTATTCTAATGAGTTGCCTTCTTTATGTTTTAATATCCATAGTTCCACTTCTTCTTCTGCGCGCCAACTTTGATTTCTCTTCGTTTTTTCTGAAGCCTGCTTTACAGGTCTTTGAAGCATTGCATCAAGTTCAAAACGACCACCATGTTCTAGTTCTTTTGTTATAGGACATTCAACAGAGGTCTTCGTTATTTTTCCAAGATTAGAGAAAAGAATGGCAATTTTGCCATCCTGCAACAAGTATTCTTTTGCAGCTGCAAAAAAAGCTGGAAAAAGCTCTTCATTATAATAAATGGCGTGATCCAAATTTTCAATAGCACTTGTAGCCGCCAACCAAGGAGGATTGAAAACAATCAATTCTGTCGGCTTGTCGATATCGGCAAATAAATCTCCATAAGTCAATTCCACTTTACGAGCCATTTTTGTTCCTTCCATTGCTTCTTGTAAACCTATCATAGCATTCGGATTATTGTCTGTACCGAATGATTTTTGAAAACCATGTTTAATAAGCTGGAAAGAAAGTACGCCACTTCCTATTCCCACATCTATAGCAGATTTTTTTGGACCTTCATAGCGCTTCAACCAGTTATCAAACAAAATGAGGTGGTCAAATCGAGTTGGAAAATACACTCCATAATAAGGATGGATTTTGTTTCTTAGAACGGGGATCGTGATTCCATTGGTGTACCACTGCCAAGAACTATTTAAGCCCTGAACTTGAGGAAAACTTAATTGAAACTTTTCCAATTCAGGATATAATATTTTCAACCAACCAATCTCTGGTGATTTCTTTGCAGTGATTTGATGATTAGCTATTTCTAGTAATACTTGTTGACTTAAACGAGCATACTCCTCTCGATAAGTTCTTTGTTCAAGAAATGTTTCCCCTTGATGCTTTTTCTTTAAATAATATTTCAAGGACTTCAATAATGAAAGCCCGTCACTAAACAAATTAGCGATTAAAACATATTTCCCCGCAACAAGTGCAGCAACAGTTTCATCAGCGTTGCTTCGTTTACCAAAAGGAATTACCGGAATATCAGCATCTACAAATGCAGGAATGTTAAGATGTAAGGGTTGAATAGCTTGTTCTTTCGACATGGGGGTAAAGGTATAATGTTTAATGATTAATGTTTAACGTTTGATTGAGGAATTATTGATCCCAGCGTACCCTTAGCCTTATAATTGTGATTTTTAGCTTGACCATCTTGAATATTAGCATTAGGGCTTGCAAATTCAAAGCTATTTTTTGTTAGAAGTAAATACCATAGAAGTAATAAAAAAAAGCCACCCAATAATTATTGAATGGCTTTTAAAAAATTCTATTAAAAGCTAGCGGCTAAGAGCCAAAAGCGGATAACTTATCTAAACATCAATCTTCGCAAACTTCGCATGTGTTTCAATAAACTCTCTACGCGGTGGAACTTCATCTCCCATCAACATAGAAAATACATTATCTGCTTCAGCCGCGCTGTCAATCGTAATTTGTCTAAACGTTCTTGTGTCTGGATCCATGGTTGTTTCCCACAATTGCTCTGCATTCATCTCACCCAAACCTTTATAACGTTGGATGCCTACCGAACTATTATTTCCTTTTCCAATTCGCGTTACTGCAGCATCACGTTCTTTGTCGTTCCAACAATATTGGAATTCTTTCCCTTTCTTTACCAGATATAAAGGCGGTGCTGCGATGTAGACGTAACCCGCATCCACTAAGGGTCTTAGGTATCTAAAGAAGAACGTTAAAATCAATGTAACAATGTGACTACCATCTACATCCGCATCACACATGATTATTATTTTGTGGTAACGCAATTTTGAAATATCTAAAGCTCTATCATCTTCAGCTGTTCCAATACGAACACCAAGAGCCATAAACATATTTTTTATCTCTTCGTTTTCGTAGATTTTGTATTCCAATGCTTTTTCTACGTTCAAGATTTTCCCTCTCAAAGGCATAATGGCTTGAAAAGTTCTATCGCGACCTTGTTTAGCTGTTCCCCCTGCAGAATCTCCCTCTACTAAGTAAATCTCACTTGATTCAGGATCTTTATTCGAACAATCCGCTAATTTTCCTGGCAAACCTGCACCAGACAAAACGTTTTTACGTTGCACCGCTTCTCTAGCTTTTCTAGCTGCATGACGCGCCGTAGCGGCAATAATAATTTTATCTATAATTTGTTTTGCTTCCTTAGGATTTTCTTCCAAGTAAAATTCCAAAACCTTACCAACTGACTGAGAAACCAAACTTACCAATTCCGAGTTGGTCAACTCATCTTTAGTTTGTGACTTAAACTGAGGATTTGGTACTTTCACAGAAATAACTGCCGTTAAACCTTCTCTAAAATCTTCCCCAGAAACTGGAAATTTCAATTTTGAAAAGAAACCATTGTTATCGCCATACTTCTTAAAGTAATGTGTAATGGCTCTTTTAAAACCATTTACGTGCGTTCCTCCATTGTAGGTACTAATATTGTTACAGTACGAAACCATGTTTTCAGAATAGCCTGTATTGTATTGAAGGGCAACGTCAACAACAACCCCATCTTCTTCTGCAGAAATGAAAATTGGTTGCTCTAACAAAGAAGTTCTCGATTTGTCAATATGCTTCACAAACTCAATCAAACCAAGTTCACTATAAAAGCTTACAAAATGAATCTTTCCCTCTTCATCTAAGATTCGCTCATCTGTAAAGTTTAAACGCACCCTCTTGTTCAAGAAAGACATTTCTCTTAGTCTGTTCGAAATTTTATCTGAAATAAATAATACTTCATCAAAAATGGTCGCATCAGGTAAAAAGGTAACAGAAGTTCCTGTATCTGTAGCTTTTCCAATTTCAGATGGCGGAGCTAATGCTTTACCTTCACTATATTCCTGAACTGTTATTTTACCTTCTCTGTGAATTTCAGCTCTAAGATGAGATGAAAGTGCATTCACACAAGATACTCCTACGCCATTTAACCCACCAGAAACTTTATATGAATTTTTATCGAATTTACCACCAGCGTGTAAGGATGTCATCACCAACTCTAAAGCGGATAAGCCAGACTCCGTATTCACACCAACTGGAATTCCTCTACCGTTATCTTTAACTGTAATTGAATTATTCTCGTGAATAATAATATCTATGGTATCACAATGACCAGCCAAGGCCTCATCAATAGAATTATCTAAAACTTCATTTAACAAGTGATGTAAGGCACGTGAATCCGTTCCCCCAACATACATTCCCGGACGCATTCTAACCGCTTCAAGTCCTTTCAGCGACTTGATGTCATCCGCACCGTAATCCATGCTATTTTGATTTTTCTTTGCTTCTTCTTCCGTACTCATCTTTACACTAATTTGGTTAAAACAATTAAGTATACAAAGATAAGAATTTTAAAGCCTAAAAACTAGTTTGTTGCGCCTCAAACACTCTTAGTTATCCACATCTACGCGAAATTGGCAGATAAGACCTTAGCGAGCTTAAAAAACGGCTTATGTGCAACATTTAACCTTGCGCTTAAAGGCTTGATTTACCACTTAAAACCTTTAATCTTATCTTTTACGTTTTCTTTTACGTTTTCTTTCGCTTTATCAATTTCTTCTTGAGCCTTTTGTTTGGCTTTATCTGCCTCGGCTTTTACCTGCGCTTTAGCTTTATCGATTTCCGCTTGGGCTTCAGCCTTTGCTTTATCTGCTTCTTCTTTGGCTTTATTGGTCAAGTCCTCTTTTGCATTATTGAACTGTTCTTTTACATCATCCTTAATTTGATCTTTGATCCCCTTATCGCCTTCACCTGTGGTAACTTTTACAATTTTCACGGTTGGACTCGCCATTGGACCTGAAACATTTAAGTGAAAATTTAAGGTTTGTGGTACGCTTAAATTCAATAATGGGATTTTCTGCTTTGCTAAAAAGTCATTTGCTAAACCGGCTGCGCCGCCAAATTTATCAGATGGCACACTCATTTTAACCTCATAATTAATGGTTTGATCAAAGGAATTACTTCCCTGCACATCCATAGTGATATCCTTCATTTTTATTTGAAAAGGTTCCACTTTTACTTGTCCATCTTCAAATTTTAAAATAGTCCATGCATTGTTGAGCGCCGGTTGATCAAAAGCAGGTAATTTTAAAGTTTCCGTTATTTTATTAAGCATTGGCAATTCCATGAAAGAAGCATATGGGATAGTTACTTTACCTAGTCCATTCAACATGGCAAGATCTAAACTCAAATCATTGTTTAAAACAGATGTCAGCGACATATCCGTGCTAAAACTTCCTTTTAAATATTTAGCCATTGGGGCTATTGCTTTAACCGTATTGAAATAATTAAAAGTTTGCTGTATATCAAACTTTTGAATATCGTAAGTCAATGCAACCTCTGGCTTATCGAAATTCTTCGTATTGTAGGTTCCACTAATTTTAGCAGTTCCCCCTAACATATCTGCACTTAAATTCTTTAGTTCAAAACGTTCGTCTTCGATGGCTAATGCCCCATTGACATTTTTCATTAAAAGGCCATCATAAAGTACTTCTGTCGCCGCTAATTGCGCGTGGAACGCAATCTTTTCTGGCACCTTTGTAGCCGTAGAGCTTGAAGTATCACTTTCTTCAGTATCATCCCCTAAAAGTTCATCGAGATCTAGGTGTTTTGAAGTTAAATTCAAATTCCCTTTAACCGTCCCGTCGGACATTACATAGTTTATAATGTTTTCGACTCTTCCGATGGCTTTGAAATCAGATTTCCCCAAAACAATACCCTCTGCGATTAAATCCGCATCCTTAGGGCTGAATTTCATACTCATTTTTTTCACTGAAAGTGGCAAGGGCAAGTCAACTGCATCATATACTAAATTGTCGATCAACAAGGTTCCTCCAAAATCGACGTTTTCATATTGCTCCTTCTCCACTTCACTTAACAAGCCTTTAAAAGAAATATCTGCAGCCATCAAACCACCAATCTTGTTTAGCCCTTCAATAGGATAAAACTCTGGGACTCTTTTCAAGTCCAATTTTCCTTTCGCCTTTAAATCTACAAATGGATCACCCATTACATTGTCTGCTGCTAAGCTAAAGGTGATAAGTTCCCCTACCACTTTTAAACTTGCATTTGGGATGGAGACACTCGTCTTCTCTATATTTGAAGTTGTATTTTTCACATTTGCACTTAAATTAATATTTTCAACAGCTGACGGCAAGTCGGGATATTGCACAAAGCCATTTTCAATCTTCAAATTGATGTCAAATGTCGGTGTTTGTGTATCCGTTAAATCACCCTTCACAACTCCATTTAAAGTGAAATTTCCACTTGTTTTTAAACCTTCGTAATCTTTTAGATACTCAGCTGGAATTAAAGAAAGTAATTCTTTGAAGCTGCTTTTATCCGCATTAAACGATAAATCCAACGAGGTGGTTTGGTCGTCAGGCAATCCAACAACGCCATCTAAATATATTTTCAGCGCATTAATAGCAATTTCGTTTTCTGTGAACTTGTAAATATTGTTTACCAAATCGGCTTCAATATTTAAGTCTGTGACCAACTTCGCATTTTTCAACAACTGACTGCTGCCGTCAAAGTAGCTCAGCGTCCCAAAATCTGCTTTCGCTATCACCTTAGCAAATTCTTCTGAATAGTCAATCCTTGCATCCGTATTGAACACTTCAAAAAATACATGCATTCCTGAAGTTAAATCCTTATAATCCAATGAACCTAAACTCAAATTGGACTTTACTTCTGCCTTTTCATTTATATATTTTATTTCTGAAACAGAGTTGATATTTTTTAACATGACTTCCATCCCGGAACTTTCATCAATAAAATAAATATTGCTGTTCTTAATCTTAAAATCTTCGACATTAATATCAATCAAGCTACTCGTATCTTCCATACTATCAGATGGCTGAAGAATATCATAATTGGATAAGGTATCTCCTTCTGGGGTAATGAGCGTATAGGCTAAAAAATTAGCTTCGTCAATTAAGACACTGTTTATTTGAAGTTCCTCTCCTCTAATAATCTTCATTAATTCTAATCCTAAACCAATCTCCTTCACACTAGCTAAAGTATCGCCTTCAAAATCACCCCGACCGATAATCGTTAAGTCTTCTAAAGTGAAAAACAAATCTGGAAAACTTCTGAAGATGCTAAGATCGTAGGACGAATACTGAACATCAGCCAATAACTCCTTATTGATTTGCTCTTTAATTTTAGCATTGATTTCATCTTTAAAAAGAAAAGGAATCGTGGCTATAGCCCCAAGCATAAGAACAAAAAAAATGAGGAATCCGATTAAAACTTTCTTAAACATACTTGAGATTTTAATGCAAAAATATAGCAAATTTGAAACCATTTGTTTGAATCCTACTTAATTGTTTAGAGCTATAAGTTAAATTAACGTTTATTGTAGATAAATAGTCTTTAGCTATTCGTCATTGGTCTTTAGTCGTTGAAAAAGTAGGATTCCATGGAACAACGCTAACGGTCAGTTTACGGTAATCAGTAAAAAATCAAACCTTACATTTTTTTCAACGATTGCACGATTGCACAATTCAACAATTCCCCAAAATCCACATTTGTTAATTAACTAACTAATTTCTACAAATTAATATGCTTACTTTTGCGCCATTATGCATCATAAAGTAATTATTCTTGATTTTGGATCTCAATATACACAACTTATAGCCCGCAGAGTTCGGGAACTTGAAGTGTTTTGTGAAATTTATCCTTACAACAAAATGCCTGAATTAGGCGACGATGTGAAGGCCGTAATTCTTAGTGGAAGCCCTTTTTCTGTCTTAGATGAAAAAGCGCCTAAAGTGGATTTAGAAAAAATACTAGAACGCAAACCTGTTTTGGCTGTTTGTTATGGCGCCCAATATGCTGCGCATAATCTAGGAGGCGAAGTAGCTAAAAGCAATAAAAGAGAATATGGCAGAGCCAACATCAACATTTTAAAGCATGATGTTATTTTCAATGAAATTAGTGATCAAACGCAAGTTTGGATGAGTCACGGCGATAGCATTCTTCATTTACCTGAAGGGTTCGAGTTAATAGCAAAAACCAAAAGTATCGATGTAGCAGCATACAAGAGCGAGACGGGTAAATATAAGAACCCCTTTTACGCATTTCAATTTCACCCAGAAGTGACGCACTCTAACGATGGATTACAAATGCTTCGTAATTTCCTGATGACGATATGTAAAATTAAAGCAGATTGGACTTCAGCATCGTTCGTGGAAGAGACGGTTTCCAATTTAAAAGAGCAACTTGGGAATGACAAAGTCATCTTAGGTCTTTCTGGAGGGGTAGATAGTAGCGTAGCAGCGGGACTCTTACACAAAGCGATAGGTCAAAACCTATACTGTATTTTTGTGGACAACGGCTTGCTTAGAAAGAATGAATATGAAGAAGTCCTCAAGGCCTATCAAGGTTTAGGATTCAATGTTAAAGGTGTGGATGCAAGCGAACGTTTTTATACTGCTTTAGACGGTGTAAGTGATCCAGAAACTAAAAGAAAAATTATTGGAAAAAACTTTATTGATGTTTTTGAAGCAGAATCAAAACTCATTGAAGGAGCTAAATGGTTAGCTCAAGGAACGATCTATCCAGATGTTATTGAATCCATTTCAGTTCACGGCCCTTCTGTTACTATTAAGTCGCACCACAACGTAGGAGGACTGCCAGACAAGTTAAATCTAAAGATTGTAGAACCTTTAAGAATGTTGTTCAAAGATGAAGTCCGCCTAGTGGGTACTGCGATAGACATTCCTAATCATATTATAGCGCGTCATCCTTTTCCTGGTCCGGGCCTTGCCATTAGAGTAATGGGAGAAATCACTAAGGAACGCGTGAAAGTGCTTCAGGAAGCAGACCATATTTTTATAAGTTTATTAAAAGAGCATCATTTATACCATGAAGTTTGGCAGGCAGGAACGATCTTACTGAACCAAAAAAGCGTTGGCGTAATGGGTGATGAAAGAACCTATGAAAATGCGGTAGCTTTAAGAGCTGTGGTAAGCAAGGATGGCATGACCGCTGATTGGGTGCATTTACCTTATGAATTCCTTGCAAAAGTATCGAACGAAATTATTAATAATGTCCGTGGTGTTAACCGTGTCGTTTACGATATCAGCTCCAAACCTCCTGCAACAATAGAATGGGAATAATTTTTGCTGATTGCTCTAATAATTAAGCCAATAATATGAATACAAAATCAATAAATTATTTCACTCTAGTCTTAACTGTTCTTCTGTTTGCCTGTAAAACAAATCAAATAGCAAGTCAAACAGATACAATTAAATTTGACGAGTATACCCCCACGGAAACGACCATCTTGGTGCCTCAAGAAACTGACCCACTCATTCGCGATGTCGCAATTCTTGATTACACCGCACTTGATTCCGCTTTTGCTGAACAAGAAAACAAAAAGAGTATTTATAAAGTTGCCGTTGTCTTCCCTTTCATGGAAGATAGTATGCGAAGCGCATGGAGTCATGCTAAGGATAAGAATTTCAAAGAATTCAAAACTTCTCCAGAAACTGATTTATCTATTTCTTTTATGGAGGGGATGATTATCGCTTTAAAGAAAATGAAATTAGATGCAAAATTTGAACTTACCTATTACGATGACAACAATGATGAGAATAGAATAGATGGCATCATTGAAAAAATAAAAGCGGATAGCGTAGATGTGATTATTGGCCCTTCTAACAAGCAAAATTTAGTTAAACTATCCACTTTTGCTAAATCGAACAAGATTGTACTTTTATCCCCATTTAGTCCATCGAAATCAGCTGCAGCTGAAAATTCGATGTATTATATGTTCGAACCTTCCTTAGAACAACATTTCTTAAGCATGATTAATTATGGAATCGATTCTATTGAAGATCCCCATTTCAAATTTATCTATCATACAAATGCTGTGAGCCAATTCTATGCTGAATTTGTAAGTAATTATATTGATGGAATAAATGATTCTTTGAAGGACAACGACAAAATAAAATATACTTTAATTGAAACACCCAATAGTAGCATTAAACTGGATAACTACATCGATTTTGGGGCAAACAATATCTTGATTGTCAATAGTTTTAATGAAACTTTCATTCATACCTTTTTGAAGCAAATCAACAGTACTAATAAAACCAATAAAATTATTGCTTTCGGAATGCCCGGTTGGGAGGATTCTCAAATTGTTCGTTTAGAATATGTGAGTAGTTCTAATATTCATTTTACTAAAAGTTCTTGGATTGATTGGAAAAGTCCTTTAGTTGAAGGTTTTAGTTCAGAATACGATTTAAAATATGGAAGCAAGCCAAAAGAAGCTGCTTTCTTGGGTTATGATTTTACAAATTTCATCTTCAAAACTATAAATGATTATGGCTTGAATTTTAACAAAGCTATTCTTGGCAAGCCTTATATCGGACTTTACAGAGACTTTTTGTTTGAAAAAGCAATGAATCCAGAATCTAAAGTAATCAGAGTGGAAAATACAAATCTTCGAATTTATAAAATTGAAGATTTTGAACCTATCTTAGTGAAATGATTTATTTCCAAAGTCTAATCTTTTGCATTTGCACTTTTTTTTTAGCTCAAGGGCAAAAAAACATGCAATTCTTAGGGAATTTAGCTTTCCCAAACAAAATTAATGACATCTGGGGCTACAATCACCCCAATGGTAAAGAATACGCTTTGGTTGGTTCTGAGGTTTCCTTTTATATTGTTGATGTTAGCAATCCTGCTCAGCCAAATCTTATTTTTGAAATACTTGGAGATACCAGTATTTGGCGCGATGTCAAAACGTTTAATGATAAAGCCTATGTCGTAAATGAAAAAAGCGGCGGCTTATTAATTGTTGACCTGATTAATTTGCCAAACTCCGCTCCTTTTCAGTATGTAACTCAAATTGATACGTTCAATTACCAAACGGCGCACAACATCTTCATAGATGAAAATGGGGTTGGCTATTTATTGGGCAGTAATATTTCCAATCAAGGTGCTTTTATGATTGATTTGAACACAGCAAACCCATTTGCTCCCAACTTTTTAGGATTGTACGATGATCAATACGTTCATGATGCTTATGCCAGAGGCGACACCTTGTATACTGCTGAAATTGGAAATGGGACTTTTTCGATAGTGGATGTTAGTGACAAACAGAACCCTATTATCTTAGCTCGACAATTTACGAGTAGAACCTTTACTCACAATTGTTGGTTGAGCGATAACGGACAGTATCTAATAACTACGGATGAAAAAGCAGGAGCTTACGTTGACATTTACGACATCAGCAACCTAAACAACATCAAACTCATAGATCAATATCAGAACAGCCCGAGAGACAGCGTCATTCCTCACAACACTTTTTTTCTTGGCGATTACATCTATACTTCCTATTATCGCAATGGAGTCACTTTAGTAGATGCTACGGACAAAGAGAATTTAGTTGAGGTTGGTCATTACGATACCTCCCCTTTTTCATCAGACCAAGGCTTTGAGGGCAACTGGGGTGTCTATCCTTATTTATCAAGTGGACATATTTTAGCTTCAGACCGAGAAGAAGGTTTGTTCATCTTTGGACCAAATTATACAAGAGCAGCCTATTTAAGTGGAACTGTTTTCGACACTTTAAATAACCAAGCCCTAGGCAGAGCTGTCGTAGAATTTATTGGCACAGATTATTTAAAGTATTCAGCGTTTAATGGAACTTACAAGATCGGAGTTGCAGATACCGGTCTTTACGATTTACGCATGACGCATCCTCAATGTCAGACTGTTATAGAAAGCGGCGTGTTCATGGAGACTGCAATTGAAAAATTGTTAAACATTGAAACAAATTGTGATTTCACAACGGCCCTTTATCATTTTAATTCCTCTAATGAAATCGAAGTTATTGCGGATCCACAATCAGATTTGATTCAAATTAATGTAGCAAGTGAAGATTTGTTGGAAACGATTCAAATCATTGATTTAAATGGAAAATTGAGCTATGAAATTGAAGCCAAGACTAAATTTTTAAGTCTAAAACATCATCAACATTTACCAGGTGGAATGTATCTCATTCACTTTGTTTTTCAAGATCATAGTGTCACTAAAAAAATCATGCGCTATTAGTAGCGTAAGCAAATTGTTCAAGATTGACAAACGGGAATTAACACATTTCAACTTTTTAATGAAATATGAATTATTCCTTTAAAATAATGATATATTTGCAACCTTTAAAAAATTAACCTCAAATAATATGCAAGCAAAAGGATTTATTAGAATTATCATCATTGCACTAATTGTAGTTTCAATTTTTCAACTCTCATTTACCTTCATCAAAAACACGTTCGTAAGCAAAGCGGAAGCTTACGCTGCAACGCAAGTTGATGGAATGGAAGATGGTGCTGAAAAATCGTATCTAGAAGCAAAAGCAAAAGCCTATTTCCTAGATTCAATTAAGAATGAAGAAGCATTTTTAGGATTTACTTATGATGAAATTGATAAAAGAAGTTTAAATCTTGGTTTAGACCTTAAAGGTGGTGTAAGTATGTTGGTCGAAATTGACCAAGCTGATGTGTTGAGAAAATTATCCAATAACACAAAGGATGAGAATTTCAATAAAGCGTTAGAAGCTACTATTGCCGCTCAAGCTAACAGCCAAGGCGACTTCATTACTTTATTTGGTAAAGAATATGAGAAAATTAGCGCAGACGCTAAACTCTCAGGGATTTTTGCTCCAATTGAAAAATTTAGAGAAAAAATTACTTTTGAATCTTCAAATACAGAAGTTATTGAAGTGTTGAGAGAAGAAGCGAAAGCTAAAAACAGCGAAACGCACAATATCTTAACCACTCGTATCGATGAGTTTGGCGTTGCCCAACCTTTTATCTCTGAGCCTGATGCGAACGGAAGAATTTATATTGAACTTCCCGGTGCAGAAAATACAGATCGTGTTCGAAACATTATTCAATCTGCTGCTGTATTAGAATTTTATAGAACTGCTGACGCGAGTGTAGCTGGCAACCTTTTATTCCAAGCTAACGATATGTTAGTAGGTATCTTAGGTTTGGAAGACAAAGCTGAAAGTGATGTTTCTGAATTGTTAGACGAAGCAGTTAAACCGAATATTACAGCTACTGATGGCATAGAAGCTATCGTGAAATCTGAAGAGGTTTTAGATGAGTTAGCGCTTGATACCGTAGCGAGCTTAGAAGACGAACTAGGATTGAATGAATTAGAAGAAGATTTAGGTAGCTCAAGCACAGATTCAGCTGATACCAGTGCGGCAATTGCTTTTAATCCTTTATTTGATATTTTACAACCTAATATCGATATTCAGGATGGAAGACAATTCTGGAGACCAGGTGCTATTGTAGGCTACATCGCAAAGAAAGATATGGACAAAGTAAAAGAATATTTGGCGATCCCAGAAATTCAAGCTTTGTTTGATCAACAAAGAATTAAATTAGCTTGGTCAGCTAAAGCTTTCAAAGGGACAGGTGATAATGCAAATGATTTCTATACTTTGTTTGCCTTGCAAAAAGAGATTGATGGCAAGTCTGCCTTAAGTGGTGATGTAATCACAGATGCTAACGCAGTATTAGATGAATTTGGTGCTGCGGCAGTTTCTATGAGAATGAATAATGTAGGTGCTAGCAAATGGGCCACTTTAACAGGAGAGAACATTGACAAGCAAATTGCAATTGTTTTAGATAACAAAGTATTCTCTGCACCAAACGTAATGAATAAAATTTCAGGTGGTTCTTCTCAAATAACTGGACTTGATGATTTTGACGAAGCAAAAGATTTAGCAAACATCTTAAAGTCAGGTAAACTAGATGCTCAAATTAACATCCCTCAAGAAGCTGTTGTGGGAGCAAGTTTAGGAAAAGATTCTATTCGTTCTGGCTTATTAGCGTTAGGATTGGGATTCTTAGTAGTGGTTTTGTTTATGATTGTCTATTACAAGAGAGGTGGTGTTATTGCAAACATCGCACTTTTAGTGAACATCATTTTTATCATGGGTACGCTTGCCTCTTTAGGCGCGGCATTAACGCTGCCGGGTTTAGCTGGTATTGTTTTGACCATTGGTATGGCAGTGGATGCGAACGTGATTATTTTCGAAAGAATTAAGGAAGAACTAAGAAAAGGCAAAGGAGTTAAACTAGCTATTTCTGATGGTTTCTCTAAATCCTACAGTGCTATTATCGATGCGAACGTGACGACCTTTATTACGGCTGCCACCCTACTTTGGTTAGGTGCAGGACCTGTAAAAGGATTTGCTATCGTATTAATGATCGGTATTATTGCATCATTTATTTCCGCAGTATTCTTATCTCGATTGATTTTTGATAAATTGAGCGAAAGAGACACGCCAATTAAACTATCATTTCCTTGGAGTGATAAAATTTTACAAAATGCAAATTATGATTTCTTAGGCAAACGCAAAATGTTCTATGCTATCTCAGGCGTGATTATTTTAGCTGGTTTAGTTTCAATTTTCACCAAAGGATTCGAATTAGGGGTTGACTTTAAAGGTGGTCGTTCCTATGTAGTTGCTTTCGATCAAACGGTTTCTACAGATGCCATCAGAAGCGACTTAACGGAAGTTTACGGAACAACACCTCAAGTAAAAACTTTTGGCAATGACAGAACGGTACAAATAATTACTTCTTATGAAATAGAAAGTAACGACCCTCAAATGGATAGCACCATTACTTATAAACTGTATGATGCTTTAAAAGGAGAATTCGTAGCTGAACCGTCAAAAGAAGACTTCATGCGAACTGCTATTTTACAATCCAACAAAGTTGATACCTCTATTGCTGATGATATTCAAACTAGCGCTTTCTGGGCAGGGGGCGTTGGAGCTATCCTAATCTTCATCTACTTATTAATTCGATTTAGAAAGTGGCAATATGGTGTAGGTGCTCTTGGAGCAGTAATCCATGATGCCTTGATCTTAATGTCAATCTTCTCTATTTTCTATGGTGAATGGTTCCCATTCTCATTAGAGATTGAACAAAAATTCATTGCGGCAATTCTTACAGTTATTGGTTACTCAATCAATGATACGGTAATTGTATTCGATAGAATCAGAGAGTACTTTGACGAGCATCCTACAAGAGATATCGTAACAAATATAAATGCGGCCATTAACTCTACTTTAAGTAGAACTTTGATGACTTCATTTACTACTTTACTAGTTGTATTTATCTTATTCATCTTCGGTGGTGAAGCGATAAGAGGATTCTCATTCGCTTTATTAATTGGTATCTTAGTTGGTACTTATTCTTCCATCTTTATTGCATCAGCAATCGTAGTAGATACGATGAAAGGTGTGGCTAAAGTGAAGAAACTAAAATAAGCTTAATTTTAAGCAAGAAAAAGCCTCGACGATGTCGAGGCTTTTTTTTGCTTAAAAGCTTTTGCTTACTGGCTTTTTACTATCTTTTTTACAATATCGTCTTGCATTCAAAACGCAGGGTCCTCTGCGAGAGACCCTGCGTGGGGATTGTCTTGTATTCAAAACGCAGGGTCCTCTGCGAGAGACCCTGCGTGGGGATTGGGTCTGTGACTCGTCCTAAAATAAGTTTACAGTTTTTGTTATTAATCCTGTAATAAGTTTACAGTTTGATTTACGTCCTGTTCTTGCTTTACAATAGTACTATTTTTCTTGTAATAATTTTTCCATAATTTGTTTAATTTAAGTTTTTCTGTTGATTGATGTACTTGGTTTGGTGTTAGGTTACTAATGCTCATATGTGGTCTTTCGTTATTATATAAATCTACCACAGCTTTTAGTAACTCTTTA
>Ga0209491_10000443_pt1 | contig 82732 bp, 74 predicted proteins | sample BON02_FD_187213 | JGI IMG/M metagenome (GOLD analysis project Ga0209491, IMG submission 187213) | Freshwater microbial communities from Lake Bonney liftoff mats and glacier meltwater in Antarctica - BON-02 (SPAdes) (version 2) | ecosystem: Environmental > Aquatic > Freshwater > Ice > Glacier...
ACCGGCACCTATTCCCAAAATCAATCAGGCCGGTGCGGCTGCCCTCCAGACGGGCATGCCCGATTTCCGTTCAGCCCCACCGGCCAAGGTGGTTGTCGGCACCGGCCAAGATGGTTGTCGCTCATCAGCCACTCATGTTCGTCAAAACTAGCACGTCGTTTTGGCGCGATGCCCTGCCTTGCATACGGGTTTTGAATGATTGGTTGGTACGTAATAACTTTATTTGCGTTGCTCCAACTAAATATTTCGCGCAACGCACTCTGTTCCATATCTAGCGTTTTTTTACTTGGATTGAGTGCAAAATTTGGAAAAGCTTTCTTTTCAGCTTCACTCCCTAACGCCCAATACGCCATGCGCCAAGTCCAGTAACCGCTAACATAAGCTTGATTGATTTCACCTATTTTTTTGCTGCCAAAATACGCCAACCAGTACCGTTTGCTTTGCTTTTCGTACCAGCCCACGCGTTCAGTTTGCCCCGTTCTGCCCTTTGCAGCAAAACTCGCATCTAGCCTAATCTTCTTTTCTTTCCACCAAAGCACATACAGTTCAGCAAAATTAATTTCTATAACCGACCTGTTGTCTCGCGTTAGAATTCGCAACTCGTCAAATTTGTCCAAAGCAACTCGCTTTGCCTCGTCTAAATCGCTCTCGTTAGTTGTCGATTTCCAATATGTTAGCTTGTTGCCGTGTATGTCGCGCATTCCGCGCACATGTATTCGCATGTGATAAATTGGACGCTTGCTGTTAGCATTACGTTGAAACAGTACAATTTGCCCGTCTTTCAACTCAACCTTATTCAAGTATCCCGCGCTCATACCCAAAGTCTCCCACAACATCAAAAAGCGTGTGCAAGAAGTGTAATTTCGTAGCGCGTTTATGTCTAGTTAAAGCTATGGTGTGCAACATTTGTACGCTGCACGCAAAAGAAAAAGCGCAGTAAAAACTGCGCTTTTTCAAGTACTTACAATAAATAGAAGCTGCTTCCAGCTTAGCGCTTAGAGAACTGGAAGCTCTTACGCGCTTTGGCTTTGCCGTATTTCTTACGTTCCACAACACGGCTGTCGCGGGTCAAGAAGCCTGCGGCCTTAAGTGCTGCGCGCAAGGTTGGATCATAAAGCTGCAATGCCTTGGACACGCCGTGCTTTACCGCACCAGCTTGGCCCGACAGACCACCACCAGCAACGGTTGCCATCACGTCAAACTGGCCTTCAACGCCAGCAACGGTGAACGGCTGACGCAGAATCATCTGCAACACCGGGCGGGCAAAATAGGCCGCCATTTCTTTGCCGTTTACCACAACCTTGCCAGTACCCGGCTTGATCCAGACGCGGGCAACCGCATCTTTACGCTTGCCAGTAGCATAGGCACGGCCCAGCTTGTCACGCATAGGTTCGCGCACGATAGCCGCCTGAACCGCAGCCGCAGGCGTATCCGCCACAGCCGACTTCAGATCGTCGAGAGATTTGATTTCCGACATATTATGCGCTCCGCGTGTTCTTGGGGTTCATCGCCGCAAGGTCGAGAACTGTGGGGGCTTGCGCCTCATGCGGATGCTCGGCAGATGCGTAAACCCGCAGGTTTGTCATCTGCTGCGCGCCAAGCGAGTTACGGGTGATCATCCGCTCAACCGCTTTGATCACAACACGCTCTGGGTGCGCACCGTCCAGCACTTGTGCCGCCGTGCGGAACTTAATGCCGCCCGGGTGGCCAGTGTGCCAATAGTAACGCTTGTCTGCGCGCTTGTTGCCGGTCATTTGGACTTTATCAGCGTTAATCACGATGACATTGTCGCCCATGTCCATATGCGGGGTAAAGGTCGGCTTATTTTTGCCGCGCAGGATACTAGCCACGATGGTGGCGAGACGGCCCAGAACGATGCCTTCGGCGTCGATCAAGATCCATTTCTTGGTAATATCCGCAGGCGTTGCGGTAAAGGTTTTCATGTCACACCCTTTAAGTGTTGCGGGGAAAGGCCCCCGTGGTCGGATGCCGCATATATCTTGCACCGCGCCAGAACAGTCAAGCGACCAATACTACAATTTAATGTTGTAAATCAATGGCTTGAAAAATAGGTATAATAATACCCCACACTTACCGCAAATTCGGCGGCTTGGACGGGTCCATTCCGGGGGCCGCAGGCCCAGCAGGTGTCGCCGCCGCCGGAATTGGCAAGTCAAACCGCAGCGCCACCCGCGCCATCCGGTCCACGACAGGCAAATCTGCGGCCAAAAACGTCACATCCATCTCGCCCGCCTCAACCCCCGAAAAGATCAACGCTTCACTGGCCGCCCGCGTCAACGCTGCTTCAGCCCCCGGAACCGCCCCAATATAGGCCAGCATATGGCCTTGGCGCCCATCTTCATACCGCACGGCGGCTAGCAGTGCTGTCTGCGCCAGCCCCCCCGCCCGCGCAAGCTTTGCATCAAGCGCCTGCATCAGGCTGGCAGGCAACCCACGCGGCGCTTCAAACGCCATGGGCCGGGCCGAAACATTGGCTGGTGCGGCGTTCAGCGTTTGCGCAAGCCAGATCAGCGCCTCGGGTGATACCAAAAACTCCGCCTCACCCACCCCAAGGTTCACCCCAAGCGCCACGTTTTGCCCGGCCAGTTGTGCTGCAATCACCCGCCCCGGCAACTCGGCGTAAGGTACAGGCGCGTCCGTGGTCGCGGCCAAACGTTCCTCAGTGTCATAGGCCAGCACAACTTGCGCATCCTCAATCGCCACCACCATCGGCTGCACAGCACCACCATCGGCCTCATGGTCCAACATCAAATACAGCATCCCATCGGCAAGCCGCGCGTAATAGCGCATGCGCGCCGCGTCATCCTCGGGGGCGGCCATCATAGCAGCATAGGCCGCGTCAAGGCTGCTTTCGGTACTGTCAGTCATGCATAGCCCCATTTTCCAAGCGTTCGTCTTGCCATAAGCCTGCAAAGCGCCGTGAACAAGATGCAAGGACAGCACACATAGCACTTTCCCCAGCGCACCGCTTCGTGGTCAATTGCAGCGCGCGCGCCACAGGTTTATGCAGATCATAACCTTCCCTTATATCCACAAGGCTGCCGCCACCGTGACCCCTGCATCCCCCTATTTGCAACATTATGCCAAGGCGCTTCTGGCAGGCGCTGCCATCGCCACGCTTGCGGTAAACATCGACCCTGCCACCTATTATGACACCATCGAATGGCACCCGTTTGACAGCGACCCGCTATACAAACTGCGGCTGTTTTACCCCGGCTTTACGCTGGCGACTTTGGTGTCCAGCCTGCTGATGCCGCTGTTCGTGCTGCTGATCGCCAAAGAGCTGTGGGAGGCGCTGGTGTTGAAACACGGCACCTTGCGCGGCAAGCAAGCGATTGCCCCGTTTGCGATGGTGGCAGGCGGCATGATTTCTGGGGCTTTGGTTTGGCAAGGGCTGACCGCAGGCTTCGAGTCCGCCGAAGAGGCGGTAGATGCAACAGGCTGGGTCATGCCTTTTGGCAGCGACATGGTGCTGGCCTTTTTCTTTGGGCGGATGATTTTTGGCAAGGGCCACCCGGCGCTGCAAGTTTTGCTGTTTATGTGCATCATGGATGGGATCTTGGGGCTGGTGATTGGTGGCTTGGCAGCCCCCCTCAACTATAACCTGCGCCAATTGTGGCTGATTTTGCCACTCGGCGCCGCGGCATTTGGCTATTTCAAGCTAACCCGGCCCTTGCTAAACCCCAAAGCAACCGAGCGGGGCCGCCAACGCGCAAGCCGCCTTTGGCCATGGCTGATCCTTGGCTTTTTGTGCTGGATCGGGATGTCAGCATCTGGCCTGCCGCCCAGCCTTGCGTTTTTGCCACTGCTCCCCGCCCTTATGCACGGCGACCGCAGCTTTGGCCTGTTTGCCGAGGCCGAAGGGTTTTTGAATGACCCGCTGAACCGTGTCTCCCATTTTCTGACAGCCCCAGTCACCGTGATCTTGTTCTTGTTTGGCCTGACGCGCGGCGGCATGGATTTAGGCGCTTTTGGCCCAACAACATGGATTATGCTGGGCGCGTTGTGGCTGGGCAAACCCTTGGGCGTGATGGTGGCGGCACTGGCGCTAAAATCCGTGGGTCACGCCATGCCCAACCGCCTGTCCTTGCGTGAAATCGGCTATATCGCAGGGCTGATGGCAATTGGCTTTACCTTGCCACTAATAGCGCTTGAAACCGCATTGCCCGGCGGCGCGATGCAAGAGGCCGCGCGCCTTGGCCTCGGCCTCAGCCTACTTGCAGGCCCGGCTTTGGTCTTGCTGTCGCAGTGGGCCGTCCCGCTAAAACGCCAAGGGGGAAAACCGACCCGCCATTAACCTTGCCGTGGGCTGCAGGATTAGACATAATACTGACAGACTGATGGCCTAGACAAACGCGCAGTTTGGCGAAAATCGATGGTACGACCACGTTAACAAAGATACCGTATCTTGGGAAAAACCAGGAACCTGAGGCGACTTGAAAGCAGATCAATGATCGCGTTTGAAAATGTGAGCAAGTCCTTTTGGACAGGTAAAACCCGCAAGGTTATCCTTGATCGGGCGTCTTTTCGTGTCGAAAAAGGCAACTCTCTGGGCATCCTTGCACCCAATGGCGCGGGCAAAACCACCATCATCAACATGATGGCAGGCCTTGAAAAACCGGATGAGGGTGAGATTATCCGCACCTCGCGCATCTCGTTTCCGCTAGGGTTCATGGGTGGCGTCACCAACAAACACACTGGCACCGAAAACGCCCGCTACATCGCGCGGCTTTACGGGCTAGATCCTGACTATATGGAAAGCTTTTGTCGGTGGTTGGCGGGGATCAACGAATATTTTGACATGCCCGTCGGCACGTATTCGTCGGGCATGCGCGCGCGGTATTCTTTTGCGCTGATGCTCGCCTTGGAATTCGACTTTTATCTAATAGACGAAGGCATGCCCTCCACTGGGGATGTGGAATTCAACAACAAGGCCGGGGCAATCTTGCGCCAACGGCTGGAGAACGCAACAATCATCGTTGTGTCCCACCAAGCCGCCACGCTGGAAAAGTTCTGTCGCTCGGCCGCCGTGCTGCGCAATGGGCAGCTTTATATGTTCGAAACCCTAGAAGAAGCGAAACGTCTGTATGACTATGAAGCTCACAGCTAAGCGGTTCCGCACCCGTCGCCCGGAATTCCCAGAAGCGCCCCCCGAGGCGCACGCAGGCAAGGCCGTGCAAGGCGACCAAGGCCTGTTTGACAACCATGATGATGGGTTTGGCACGGGCAAATTCCCCACCGCCAACCCGGCCAATATCGCGGCGTCGGCCGAAACTGCATCTGAAGCCACAGTAGAGAAAATCCGCCACGAGGGGCTGACAGGCCGCCAATTGCGCATGGCACGCAAACTGGCGCAAAAACACGGGCTGCCCGCCACATCCGATTTTGATGCCGTGCGCCTGCTCCGTGCGGCAGGCGTGGACCCGTTTCAACGCACCTCGATGCTCGATCTGGTCACCGCAGGCGGCAAGCCGATCCAATCCGACGACTCGCGCGCCTTGGCCAAACTGCCGCCGGGTGATGGCATCCAACTGCCCCAAACCATCAAACCCATCAGGGTTCCAGCAGCCGACGCGCGGGCCGAAGTGAACCATGTCGCTGATATCATGAAGATTCAGGCCGATCTGGCAAAGCGCCGACGCCGCAAATCCTTTTTGCTGACCATGCGGCTGGTGTTCTTCGTGCTGCTGCCCACGATCGTGACCGGCGGGTATTATTACATGGTCGCCACCCCGCTTTATGCCACAAAAACCGAATTTGTGATCCAGCAATCGCAAAACCCAACGGCCGGCGCAAGCGGTCTTGGCGGGCTGCTGCAAGGCTCGCCCTTGGCCACATCACAAGACAGTATTGCCGTCCAAGGCTATCTACAATCGCGCGAAGCGATGCTGAGGCTGGATGAGGATCACGCATTTCGCGCCCATTACAGCGACCCAGCAATAGACCCGATACAAAAGCTCGAACCCAACGCCACGCTAGAGGCCGCTTATAAAACCTATCAGCGCAACTTTCAGATTTCCTATGACCCGACCGAGGGTCTGATCAAGATGGAGGTGATTGCCACCTCCCCAGAAAAATCGGTCGAATTTGCCGAGGCTTTGATCGGCTATGCCGAAGAACAGGTCGACCGTCTGACCCAGCGCCTGCGCGAAGACCAGATGAAAGGCGCACGCGAAGGGTTTGAGGATGCCGAGGCCAAGATGCTGGTCTCGCAGCGCCGCGTGGTCGAATTGCAGGAAAAGTTCAAAGTCGTCTCATCTGAGGTAGAGGTGTCTTTGATCACCGCCCAGATCGGCCAATTGGAAACGATGTTGTCGCAAGACCGTTTGTCCTTGCAGCAAATGATGTCCAACGCCCGGCCAAATGCCGCGCGGATGGAACCGCTGGAACGCCGTATTGGCGCGCTGGAATCCGAGATTGGCAACCTTCGGTCCAAACTGACCGAAGGCTCGGATGGTGCTGAATCCTTGCCTCAGGTGCAAAGCGAATTGCTGGTGGCGCAGGCTGATGTGCAGACCCGGCAATTGATGTTGGCCCAAGCGATCCAATCCATGGAAACCGCGCGCGCCGAGGCAAATCGCCAAACGCGCTATCTGTCGCTCTCGGTCAAACCGATCCCCCCGGATGAGGCAAGCTACCCCCGCGCCTTTGAAAGCACCTTGGTCGCAGCCCTCATCTTTTGCGGGATCTATCTGATGATCTCGATGACCGCCGCCATTCTGCGCGAACAGGTTTCGGCCTAACACCGGCCACGATAAAACCGGAGCAAGGCCACATCAGGCTTTGCCCCGGTTTTTTTTGCGCCGGCTTTTACATGCGCCCAAGCTCGCAAACCATGGACAGTTTCGGGCCTGTCTTGGCTGGCCATCACCATGCTCTTGGCACTCGCGCCATCCAAGCTATGCGTTTGCTGCATTGCGGCAATTCATCATCATCGGTTTAACCCACAGGTTCAAAAGGATATATCGGCAATAGGGAAGATAAACTGACCAAATTAAGGAGTTTCCCATGGCCTATATCACCGAAACCAAATCCACCCACTCGCTGTCCAGCCTTGCCGCGCGCCCGTTCGCCGCATTTTGGAACCTGCTGATCCGCATGGCCGAGGCGCATCCGCGTATGGACGCCGTCAACGCGCTGAATGCACAAACTGATGAGCAGCTTGCTGCCCGTGGCACAACCCGTGCCAATGAGGTTCGCCGCATTTTTGCAGACCATCTCTAACAGTAATCGAACGTTCGGGGCGGCGATGGCCAAATTGGCCAGCCGCCCCCAAAACCCCTTGGCTGGCCCGCAAAGGCATCAACCCGCCTTCTTTTCCCAGCGCCCGCTTTCCTCTGACCAGTATTGCGCGGCAAGCCCGACCCCGGTCAGCGTTTTCCACTGGCCGCGCGCAGCGATCACCGCCGCCTCATCACGCCCATCAAACAAAATAAACACCCGCTCCAACGCGCCTGCCTCGGCAGGGTCAACCAACGCGCCATCCACCGCCATAAGTGCTTGGATGTCCTCGCCCATTGGACCCAAGCCCAGCAAAATGGGTTGGCGGGCATCATGCTGCCCGCCCGCTATCCCATGCGGCAAGAACGCATCCTCCGCGCCTTCCCACAAAGCGAGGTCCAGCGCCTCAAGCTTTGCGCCGTCCTGCCCGCGCACGCCAACCCGCCAACCTGCCTGCAATGACCGCGCAAGCAAGGTCCGCGCGGTTTCCACAGCGCTTGATGCGGTCAGGTGATAAAACATCACCACGCCCATCCTCTCAGCCTTCAAACTTGTCGCGGATCATCCGGTCCAGCGCCATGACCCCCCAGCCGGTCGCCCCCTTGGGCGCAAGCGTGGTGTCAGATTTGACCAAAGCAGTCCCTGCAATGTCCAAATGGCACCAAGGCATCCCGTCTTTGACAAAGCGCTTCAGGAATTGCGCTGCCGTAATCGCACCGCCGTCACGCCCCCCTACGTTCATCATATCAGCAATCCGCGACTTCAGCTTGGCGTCATAGGCCTCGCCCATGGGCATCCGCCACGCGCCTTCACCTTCCGCTTTGCAAGCTTTCAAAAACGCGTCACAAAGCGCATCATCATTCGAAAAAACGCCTGTGTTTTCATGGCCCAAGGCTACGATAATCGCCCCGGTCAGCGTGGCGAGGTTGATCATCCCCACGGGTTTGAACCGTTCCTGCACATACCACATAATATCGGCCAACACCAAACGCCCTTCGGCATCGGTGTTAATCACCTCAATCGTGTCGCCTTTCATAGATTTAACCACATCGCCGGGCCGTTGCGCGCGCCCATCGGGCATGTTTTCAACCAGCCCAACAATACCCACAACATTGGCCTTGGCCCGGCGCAGCGCCAGCGTGCGCATCACGCCCGCCACAACACCCGCCCCGCCCATATCCATCGTCATATCTTCCATCCCGCCCGCAGGCTTGATGGAAATACCACCCGTATCAAACACCACACCTTTGCCAACCAGCGCAAAGGGCGCCTCTTTGCCGCCACCATTCCACCGCATCACCACAACCTTGGACGGGCTTTCCGAGCCTTGCCCAACCCCCAAAAGCGCCCCCATACCCAGCTTGGTCAGCTCGTCCTCTTCCAGAATCTCGACCTCCAGCCCCAGTTCTTGCATGGCAGCAAGCCTTGCGGCGAAGTCAAAGGTGGTCAGCACATTGGCAGGCTCATTCACCAAATCGCGGGTGAAAAACACGCCTTCGGCCACCGCAGCCATCGGTTTTGCAGCCCGTGCCACAGCCTCAGGGTCTTTGACCATCATTTTCACAATGCCGCGCGCGGTCGGCTCGCTGGTTTTATGCGATTCAAAATCATAGGCGCGCATCGCCAGCCCAAAAGACACCTCCGCCGCGCGCGCCATCGACCCTGCCAAAACCAAGACCCCAGATTTGCCCACAGACTTGCCAATCGCAGCCCCCGCCTTGCGCGCGGTCGCCACATCGGCGCGTGGACCGGCTTTGACAATCTGCAACGCCTCTGCCGCCAGCCCCGCGGGCCATGCCAAATCCGCAGCCTCGCCCGGCTTTACCTTGCCCCAAGCGTCCGAGGCCAAAAAGCGGTTCAACGCGCCCTTGGTGATCCGGTTCAACCGCCGCGCGGCCGGGCTGCGCGCCACGTCATCGTCGGGTGCTGTCATAAGGGCGATGCGCCCACAGAACGCGGCAATCGCCTCAAGATCGGTTTCCAGAAACTGAATGGGCAAAGGGTTTGTCATTTGAGTCATTTCCGCTGTTTGGGGTCCGCGGGCAGGCCAAGCTTCGCTGCACCGCAATATATCCCAAACCCTAGCCCCAGCCCATCTGGTTTACCAGACCCAACCCAAGTCAGGATTTTGGGCCTGTTTTCGCTCAATCCAGCCCCCAAAACACCCAGATATAAGTTTTAACTGCTGTGGAAATCCGCTAGTGTAAAATCAGGTTAGGGTGAGGAGAAACAGCGCGTGTCCAGATTCGACAGATATTTACTGTCGCAATTTCTTGCGCTTTTTGGGTTTTTCTCACTAGTCTTGGTATTGATCTACTGGGTCAACCGCGCGGTTGGCCTGTTTGACCGGATCATCGGAGACGGACAATCGGCGCTGGTTTTTCTGGAAATCTCGCTTTTGACCCTGCCAAATGTCATCCGCATCGTCTTGCCCGTTTCGGCCTTTGCCGCTGCCGTTTATACCACCAATCGGCTAACCCAAGACGGCGAATTGGTGGTGATGCAGGCCACAGGGTTTTCTGCCTTTCGTTTGGCCCGCCCGGTGATGTATTTTGGCCTGTCCGTCACTTTGATGCTGGTTGTGCTTTACAACATCATCGTCCCCGCCAGCCGCAGCGCGCTGGCCGACCGTACCGCCGAAATCAGCGCCAACATTACCGCAGGCTTGCTGGTTGATGGCAAATTCATGCACCCGTCCACCGGCATCACCTTTTACATCCGCGACATCAGCGACCGTGGTGAGTTGCAAGATGTGTTCCTAACCGACAACCGCAACCCCGCCAATCCCATCACCTATAATGCCAAGCGTGGTCTTATCGTGCGCGGGGACACGGAACCCAAGCTGATCATGTTTGAGGGTATGAGCCAGTCATATGACCCCATCAAAAAACGTCTCTCGGTCACTCATTTCGATGACTTCACCTATGACTTGGGCAGCTTTTTGACAAAAGATGCGCGTGCCGCCCGAACGCTGGAGGAGCTGTCAACGTCAGAGCTGTTGTTCCCAACCCCTGCCCTGATAGATGAAGTCCGGCAAAGCCATGCGGCCCTTTTGGCCGAAGGCCATGCCCGCATCGCCCAGCCCTTTTTGGCCTTAGCAACGGCACTTCTTGGCTTTTCCACCTTGCTTTTGGGCGCGTTCAGCCGTTTTGGCCTTTGGCGGCAAATTCTCGCGGCAATTGTTTTGCTGATCGTCATTCAGATGATCAATAACGCAGGCTATGCGGCCTCGTTGACCGCAAGCTATGGTTGGACCATGGTCTATGTCGCCCCGATCGTCGGAACATTACTGGCTCTAGTCTTGCTTTGGGTGGCCCAACGCCCGCGCCGCCGCCACAGGTCCGACCACGGCCCACTCAGCGTTACGGGGGCGGCCGCATGACCCTAAGCCTCTATTTTGTCATGCGCTTTCTCAAGGTCGTGTCGCAGGTGTTTTTCGTGTTTTTTGGCATCTTGATGCTGACTGATATGGTCGAACACCTCCGCCGCTTTGCTGGCCAAAATATTTCGCTGGCCGATGCGGCCACCTTGGCCTTTCTCAATGTGCCCGCCAACCTCTACCACATTCTGCCGCTCATTTTTGTCCTGTCCGCAATCGCGCTGTTTCTGGCTTTGGCAAAAAGCAGTGAGATGGTTGTGGTTCGCGCCGCTGGCCGCTCGGGTCTACGGTTCTTAATGGCGCCTGTTGGTACAGCCTTGGCGTTGGGCGCCTTTGCCGTCGGCGTTTTGAACCCCTTGGTCGCGGCCACCTCCAAAGAATATGACAGCTTTTTCGCGCGCCAGGCCAGCGGTGTTGAAAACGAGTTCTCCATCAGCGAAAACGGCTTGTGGCTGCGCCAAGGGGCTGCTGATGGCCAAACCGTGATAAATGCTGCCCGCGCCGAAGGCGAAGGCACACACCTTTTTGACGTATCCTTTCTAATTTTTGATGCGCAAGGCACTGCATCCCAACGCATAGAGGCCGCCGAGGCACTTTTGGATCAAGGTGCATGGACGCTGACCAATGCCAAGTATTGGGATTTAAACGCAACAAACCCCGAGGCCGCAGCCGAAGTGAAACCCACTGCCAGCCTTGTCTCAGATCTAACCCGCGACGGCATTCGTGACAGTTTTGGCAACCCCTCGTCCATCTCGATCTGGGCCTTGCCAAGCTATATCAATACGCTGGAACTGGCCGGGTTTTCCGCCCGCTCGCACCGGGTTTGGTTGCAAATGGAAATGGCCTTGCCGTTGCTTTTGGCTGCAATGGTGCTTGTCGCTGCAGGGTTTACCATGCGCCACGCGCGCTTTGGCCAAATCGGGCAACGTGTCTTGCTGGCCCTCACAGGCGGCTTTGCCATCTTCTTTTTGCGAAACTTTGCGCAGGTTTTGGGCGAAAACGGCCAAATTCCTGTCTACATCGCAGCATGGTCCCCGCCTGTTGCTGCCATCCTATTGTCCCTCGGGCTACTCTTGCATTTGGAGGACGGTTGATGCGTCTTGTTTTAACCTTTATGTGTATATTGCTTTTGTGGTCCGCCCCTTTGCGCTCCCAAGACCTTGCGTCTTTGGTTGCGGACAGTGTGGCCATAGCGGGCGATGACACGCTCGTTGCCCAAGGCAATGTGGAAGTGTTTCAAAACGGGATCCGCCTCAAAGCATCGCAGATCACCTATGATCGTGCTGCAGACCTTCTGACCATCACCGGCCCCATCGTTCTGACCGATGATGCAGGCACCATCATCCTCGCCGATCAGGCCGAGCTGTCATCAGACCTGTCCAACGGCATCTTGCAAAGCGCCAAGATCGTGCTGGACCAACAATTGCAGCTTGCCGCATCCGAGGTCATGCGCGTTGGCGGGCGCTATACCAGCCTATCAAATTCGGTGGTGTCCTCTTGCAAGGTCTGTGCCAGCAACCCTAGGCCTTTGTGGGAAATTCGGGCATCACGGGTGGTGCATGACACCCTCGAACGCCAGATTTATTTTGAAAACGCAAGTTTTCGGGTGGCCGGAGTGCCGGTTTTCTGGATCCCACGTCTGCGTATCCCTGACCCCACCCTAAAGCGTCAAACAGGCTTTCTGGCCCCCACAATCCGCACCACCAGCGATTTGGGCTTTGGCGTTAAACTGCCCTATTTCATCAATATCAGCGAAGACAAAGATCTAACGCTTACCCCGTATATCACCAGCGAAGGCGCCAAAACGCTGGAATTTCGGTACCGTCAGGCCTTTCAAACCGGTCAGATCAACGTGACAGGCGCGGTGTCCAGCGATAAGCTGTTGCCTGGGTCGCCGCGCGGGTATCTGACAAGCACGGGGTCCTTCCGCCTGCGCGATGATTTCATCCTGTCCTACACCGGGATTGTCGCCTCCGACAAAGCCTATCTCTTGCAATACGGCATTTCTGGCGCGGACCGGCTCGACAGCCGCATCGACATTGCCCGCACCCGCCGCAACGAATATATTTCGGCGGCCCTTATCAACTATAGCTCACTGCGCGATGGCACCGTGGCCAGCACTTTGCCGTCGATTTCCACGAATTTAACCTATCAACGGCGGTTCTCACCGGGTTCCATTGGCGGCGAGGGTGGGTTTCGGTTGCAAACCTATAGTGATTACCGCAGGTCTACCAATCCTGCCGACAGCGACGGCGATGGCATCAGCGATGGCCGCGATCTGGCGCGCCTGTCCCTCGCCGCCGATTGGCGGCGCAACTGGGTCTTGCCGGGTGGCTTTTTGGCCGCGACCATGACCGAACTTACCGGCGACTTTTACAGCATCCGCCAAGACAGCGTTTTTGAAGGCGACAGCTTTCGCGGCGCGGCCGGCGCGGGCCTAGAGCTGCGCTGGCCATTGGTGCGCACCAGCCAAAACGGCGTCAGCCATGTAATCGAACCTGTGGCCCAACTGGTTTGGGCGCGCCAAAGCAACGCCAATATTCCCAACGAAGACAGCGCCTTGGTCGAATTTGACCAAGGCAATCTCTATTCGATCAACCGCTTTCCAGGTGCCGATGCGATTGAACAAGGCCCCTATGCCAATCTTGGCATCGGCTATACCCGCTATGATCCGGCAGGTTGGACCCTTGGCACAACGGTTGGTCGGGTGTTTCGCACCAAAGATAACGGCCAGTTCACCAACTCATCGGGCCTGCAAGGCACAGCCTCAGATTGGCTGGCCGCAGTTCAACTCTCGGTCGCAGGCGGCGTGTCTTTGACCAACCGTGTGGTCTTTGACAACAACTTCAAGCTGACCAAGGGCGAGCTGCGTCTCGCTGTGCAAAAAGAAGACTACGGCATTTCCTCGTCCTACGTCCGGCTTTTGGCCGACCCCGCAGAAAACCGCACAACCGCAGTGTCGGAATTGGCTTTGGATGGCCGTTATAACCTGACCCCAAACTGGACCGCAGCCGCAAACACCCGCTACGACTTTGTCGTAAATCGGGCGGCTTCCGCTGGCCTCAACCTCGCCTTTCGCAATGAATGCGTCAAACTTGACATGTCGCTAGATCGCCGCTTCACCTCCTCGACCAGCGTCAAACCGACCACTACCTTTGGCATGTCCGTCGATCTTTTGGGGTTTGGTGGCAAAGGCAAACGCGGTCCCGCCGCCGCTTGTAGCGGTTAAGGTGTTGCCATGACCCCAACCTGCAGAGTACCACAGTCAAACCAGATCGCCGCCGAAAGGCCGAAAGCTCCTTGCCGAGAGAAGATAACGATGATCCGCGCCCTTGCCCTCATTATCGCGCTGGCCACCCCTTTGCTGGGTGCCGCCCCGATCCAAGCCCAAAACCTGTTTGCGCCCCGCGTCTATGTCAATGACCGCGCGATCACGGAATTTGAGGTGCAACAGCGCCTCCAGATGCTGCGCTTGTTTCAAAGCCCCGGCGATCTTGAACAGGAATCGGTCAAGGCATTGATCGAGGATCGCTTGCGCATGTCGGCGGCCAAGGCGATGAAAATCACCGCTACACCCGACCAAATCAAGGCCGGGATGGAAGAGTTTGCAAGCCGCGCCAATCTTTCAGCAGAACAATTCGTCGCGGCCTTGGGGCAATCCGGCGTCTCCGCCGAAACCTTCCGCGACTTCGTCGAGGCGGGTTTGGTCTGGCGAGAAGTTGTTCGTGCGACCTATGCAGGCCGTATCACCGTATCCGACGCCGAGGTTGACCGCGCTTTGGCCAAAGGCGACGGAACAACAGGCGTGCGTGTGCTGGTGTCTGAACTGGTTATTGCGGCTGGCCCCGGCCAAGAAAAGGCCGCTCTCGAACGGGCAAATAAGATCCGCGCGCAGGTTACGTCTGAAGGCAGCTTTGCCAATCTGGCTCGACGCAACTCTTCCGCAGCGACAGCGTCGCGAGGGGGCCGGTTGGAATGGATGCCACTGACAAACCTGCCCGCCACCCTTGCGCCTGTTATCCTTGCCCTGGCCCCTGGAGAGGTGTCGCAACCTGTCAATCTGGGCGGGGCCGTTGGGCTTTTCCAGCTGCGCGCCATTGAAAAATCGGCAGGCACGGGTATCGGTTCTGTCAATATAGACTATGCGCAATACACCTTGCCCGCAGCCACAGGGGCCGCAGACGCCGCCGCATTGCGCGCCAAAATTGAAACCTGCAACGACCTTTACGGTATTGCCAAAGGCCAACCCGCAGACCGTTTGATCCGCGAAACCAAAGCAGCCGCCTCCTTGCCCGCCAATATTGGCCGCGCCTTGGCCTCGCTTGATCCGGGCGAAAGCACCGATTTTCCCAGCGGTGCGGCCCATGTGTTTGTGATGCTCTGCGCCCGCGATCCGGTGCCAGAGGATGCGACCACCCGCGAAGGCGTGCGTGAGCGTCTGCTGAACGAACGCTTGGCCGCAAAGGCGCAAAGCCTGCTAGAAGAGCTACGCTTTGACGCCATCATCCGCGAACCCTAAGACATGGCGCAAGCTCTGGCGATCCAGCCCGTCGCGCTGACCTGCGGCGAACCGGCGGGCATTGGCCCAGAAATCGCAATGCATGCTCACAAAGCGCTTGGTGCCAGCCTGCCCTTCTTTTGGATTGGTGATCCACGCCATTTGCCCGCTGGTTGCGATTACCAACTGATCGAGCACCCAGCGCAAGCCGCAAGCGTTGGTGCAAGCACCTTGCCTGTGTTGCACCACCCATTCGCTGGCCCCGCCACCCCCGGCACCGCAAACCCGGCGCATGCCGCAGATGTAATCGCCGTGATTGCCCGCGCGGTGGGTTTAGTGCAGGCAGGCGACGCATCGGCCATCTGTACCGCCCCTATCCACAAAAAAGCGCTAAAAGACGGCGCGGGCTTTGCCTTTCCCGGCCATACCGAATATTTGGCAGCACTTAGCGGGGTGGAGCGCGTGGTGATGATGCTCGCTTGCCCCGACCTGCGTGTGGTCCCTGTCACCATCCACATCCCGCTGGCCGAGGTGCCGCAAGCCTTGACTGCTGAGGCCTTGGAGGCGACAGTCCGCATCACCCACGCAGGCCTGATCCGCGACTTTGGCCTGACCGCGCCGCGCATCGCGGTTGCAGGCCTGAACCCCCATGCAGGCGAAGGCGGTGCTATGGGGCATGAAGATGCGACCCTGATCAGTCCGGTCTTGGAACAGCTTCGGCGTGAAGGCATGCAGATCGCTGGCCCCTTGCCTGCCGATACGATGTTTCACGCCGCCGCCCGTGCGCGCTATGACGTGGCGGTGTGCATGTATCATGACCAAGCCTTGATTCCGATCAAAACCATTGATTTCGCGGGCGGTGTGAACTTGACGCTCGGTCTGCCCTTTGTGCGCACCTCGCCCGATCACGGCACCGCTTTTGATATTGCGGGCCGTGGCATCGCTGACCCCACCAGCCTGATCGCGGCGCTGCGCATGGCGCAAGACATGGCAACAGCGCGCGCGCGTCAAGCAGCGGGGGGGGGGCACACCCCCCGCACCCCCCGTGAGGTATTTGTCCCAAGATGAAAAAGGGGAGCGATGATGGCCGCTATTGATGGGCTGCCCAGCCTTGCAACCGTGATCCGCACCCATGATCTGGTCGCCAAAAAGCAATTGGGCCAGAATTTTTTGTTGGATTTGAACCTGACCTCCAAAATTGCGCGCTCGGCCGGCGATTTGACGCAATGTGATGTGCTGGAGGTTGGTCCCGGCCCTGGTGGGTTGACGCGCGGTTTGTTGGCCGAAGGGGCGCGCCGCGTGCTGGCGGTGGAAAAAGATGCGCGCTGCATGCCAGCCTTGGCCGAAATCGGCGCGGCCTATCCCGGCAGGCTTGAGGTGATAAATGCCGATGCCTTGGGCCTTGATGTTTCCGCGCATCTGACCCCGCCCATACGGGTGATCGCCAACCTGCCCTATAATATCGGGACTGAACTGTTGATCCGTTGGCTATCGCCCGAGGAATGGCCGCCGTTTTGGACGAGCCTGACCTTGATGTTTCAAAAAGAGGTGGCTCAGCGGATCGTGGCAAAACCCGGTGACAAAGCCTATGGCCGCTTGGCCTTGTTGGCCCAATGGCGCACAGATCCCAAAATCGTGCTTACCTTACCGCCAGAGGCGTTCAGCCCGGCGCCAAAGGTTCATTCTGCCGTGGTGCATTTGACCCGGCTGGACCAGCCCCGCTTTCCGGCCAATCCGGTTATGCTGCAACGGCTGACCGCGATGGCCTTTAACCAGCGCCGCAAAATGTTGCGCTCTAGCCTTAAAGCCATGGGCCCCGATATCGAAGCGCGGCTTGAGGCAGTGGGGATTGCGCCCACTGCGCGCGCCGAAGAAATTTCGCTTGAGAAATTCTGCGCGCTGTCTTGCGGGTTTACCTAAAGCGTTTTGCGTTTGATCTGAGCCATAAATCAAAACGCAAGACGCACTATGACCAAGCCCCGCCCATATCTTGGTGTGCAATCAATCTGATTTGAGATCAGGTGCAAACGGCTTTAAACCAAATATCCCAAATGCATTTAAAAAGCCGGGCGCACTTGCGACCCGGCTTTTTTATGTTTTTCGCAGCCCGAAGGGCAACCTTACGCGGCAGTCTTATTCCGCAGCCTCAGACCCTGCCCGGTCTGGCCCGCCTTCTGGCTGAGCCCCACCCTCCGGCTTTGGCTTGCGAGGACCACGTGGCTTGCGCGCAGCCTTCTCGCCTTGTGGCGCGGCTGCAGGGCTGTCGCCCGCAACGTCTGGCTGTGGTTGCTGGTCGCTTGCCCCGGCATGCGGCTTGTTACGCACCTGCCGGTGGCGTGGCGGGCGGCGTGTTTCGGGCGTCTCAACCAGGCCGTTGTCATCGTCGCCTGCAACAGTATTCTCTGTACCAGTAGAATCCGACCGTTCCGTACGATCGCGACGATCGTCGCGGCGCTGTTCATCACGAAGCGGTTCATCACGACGATTGTCATCACGGCGTGGCTCATCCCGGCGCTGCTCATCACGACGATTGTCTTCCCGGCGATCGTCGCGCGGAGCGTCACGAGAAGCATCCGACCGATCATCCCGCACATCCGGCTGCTGCGTATCGCCCCGGTCATTGGGCCGGTCATTGCCCCGGTCCTGCTGGCGATCCCGTTGTTGGTGGTCGCGCTGCTGGTTTTGCTGGTTTTGCTGGTTTTGGCTCTCTTGCTGGCGGCGCTGGTCTTGTTCGACCTGCATCTCGCGCATCGCCTCACCCAGCATTCGCGTATAATGCTCGGCATGCTGCAGAAAGTTCTCGGCATTCACCCGATCATTCGACAGCTGCGCATCGCGCGACAGTTGGTTGTATTTGTCAATAATTTGCTGCGGCGTACCACGCACTTTGCCTTCGGGGCCGGAGCTGTCGAAGACACGGTTGGTGATGTTGCCGAGGGTGCGCGGGCGGTTCGATTTCGAACGCGAGCGGGACTTGGAAGATCTCATCTTGTCCTTTGATCCAGATCTATCTGGGTTTGTCTATGCGCCGGCGGTCTGGAAAGACGCGTCTTGCCCATCTCCGGGCGCATCAGGCATGTTTGGCATTGCATGCGGGGCTGGTAACCGGGTTGCCCCGGGGCAAGCCCCTATCACAACACTGGTGTAAACATGGGATCGGGGTCGAGACAAGAGAAAACTCGCACTTGTCAAAGTTATCCCCGAAAAACTGGCAAATAAAGGCCAAAATCGGCGGGGTTACGCGGTTTTCACCCCTTAAATCCGCCCCAACACCACGCGGTCGCGCCCATCCAGATCGGGCAGACACCGCACATCGGCAAAGCCTGCGGCGGTGAAAAGGGCCATCACCGCCGGGCCTTGGCCCACCCCAATTTCGACCAACAAGCGCCCACCTGATGCTAAAAACGCTGGCGCTTGCGCACACATCACGCGGTAGGCAGCAAGCCCATCCCCGCCGGGGGTCAGCGCCACATGCGGCTCGGCCAAAACCTCGGGCGATAGCTGCGCCATTTCATCGGCACGGATATAGGGCGGGTTCGACACGATCAGATCAAACACGCCTTGAACCGGGTCAAACCAACTGCCTTGCGCAAACCCCGCCTGCACAGCCAAAGCTTGCGCATTGCGCTGCGCCACGCCCAAAGCCGCCGCAGACACATCGACACCCAAGCCCTGCGCCGCTGGCCGCTCGGCCAAAAGGGTCAGCAAAATGCAACCCGACCCTGTGCCAAGATCCAGCACCGAGGCGAAAGGCTCCGCCAAGGCCGCCGCAATCAGCGCTTCGGTTTCGGGGCGCGGGTCCAGCACATCGGGCGTCACCACAAAGCTGCGCCCCCAAAACAAGCGCTGGCCGGTGATATGCGACAGGGGCCGCCGTGTCGCCCGCGCGCTTACAGCGGCGGCAAGGGCATCGATTTGCGCCGGGGTCAGTTGGGTTTGGGCAGGCAGCAAGGCAAGACTTGAGCGCGATAGGTTTAGGACAAACCCCAACAAAAGGGCCGCATCCTGCCCGGGGTCTGGCACATCTGCCGCGCGCAACTGCGCCACAGCCCCGCGCCGCGCGTCCAAAAGCGTGGTCATTGCATTTCGGCCAGCTTGCGGGCCTGATCGTCTGAGATCAGCGCGTCAATCACCGCATCGAGATCGCCGCCCATGATCTGCCCCAAAGAATAGAGCGTTAGGTTGATGCGGTGATCCGTCATCCGCCCTTGCGGGAAATTATAGGTTCGGATGCGCTCAGACCGATCCCCCGACCCCACTTGGCTTTTGCGGTTGGCCGACCGTTCAGCATCAACCCTCTCACGCTCGGCCTCAAACAACCGCGCCCGCAACACTTGCATCGCGGCGGCCCGGTTTTGGTGCTGCGATTTCATCGCCGAAACCACGATAATCCCGGTCGGCAAATGGGTGATCCGCACCGCCGAATCCGTGGTGTTCACATGCTGCCCGCCTGCCCCGCTGGCCCGCATCGTATCAATCCGAATGTCGGACGCGGGGATATCGATATCGACCTCCTCTGCCTCGGGCAGGACCGCCACGGTGGCAGCCGACGTGTGCACCCGCCCACCGCTTTCGGTCTCCGGCACGCGCTGCACCCGATGCACACCCGATTCGAATTTCATCCGCGCAAAAACACCCGCCCCTTGGATATGGGCGGTCAACTCACGGATGCCGCCCAGATCGCTTTCTTGCAGCTCCAAAATCTCAAAGGTCCAACCGCGGTTTTCGGCATAGCGGCGGTACATGTTCAGCAAGTCACCGGCAAAGAGTGCGGCCTCATCGCCGCCGGTGCCGGGACGAATTTCCAAAATAGCAGGGCGGGCGTCGGCGGCATCCTTGGGCAGCAGTGCCAGTTGCAGCGCCGCCTCCATCGCCTCAATCTGTTTGCGCAGTCCGGGGATTTCCTCCTCAGCCAGCCCGCGCATCTCAGGGTCGGCCAGCATAATCTCCGCCTCGGCCAGATCATCGAGCGCGCGGCGGTAGGCGTTAATCTCGCTCACGACGGGTTTCAGATCGCCGTACTCGCGGCTGAGCTTGGCGATTTCCGCAGGGGCGGCGCCGGCAGACAGTTTGGCTTCGAGAAACTCAAAGCGTTGGGTGATTTGTGCAAGGGTATCTAGTGGAACCATTTTTGCGGTGTGTCCTAAGCGTGCTTGCGGGTCAAGGGGGCAGGCACCGAGGCCAAGCAAGGCGGGGGCGCTGCCCCCCTGTGGCTTACGCCACATTCCCTCCGGAGGTATTTAAGCCAAGATGAAGCTGTTAGAGTTTCGATTGCCAATCACGCAGGCGAACGGCGTTGACACCAAGGTCAAACTGGCCAAAGCGCAGGCGGGCGTAGATGCATACACCGTCGGGGCTGCTTTGTGCTGTGGTGTAATCGGGAAAGCCCCAAAGTGCTGAGCGGGTTACCCAAGTGATCCGGCCATCGCCTACGCTACCCGCCAGCCGGGTTGTACGCGGTGTGGCCATGGCAAGCGCATCAATTCGTGCAAGCAGATCGTCAGCGGCGCGCAAGCGCAAAGCGGCACCACTTGTCAGCGTGACAACCTCATTCCAAGTGTCATTGGGCCATTCTAGGGCTGTTGTGGGATCGGTGTTCCACTGTGCCGGGTTTGACGGGACAAGGCGCACATAGGCCCAAAACCCCAGCAGGGCGAGGATAAGGACGGCAAAGCTAATACTCACGAACGGCCCTTTCATTTACGGTGGTGCGCCCAATGATACAGGCAAATCAGCTCATGCGCGACATGGGCGCCTGCGATGGCCGTGGCCCCTGTCGTGTCATAGCCAGGCGAAACCTCGACAATATCACCGCCAACCATGTTAATGCCCGCCAAATCCCGCAGGCAGGCCGCCGCTTGCCAGGTGTGCAAACCGCCCCAAACAGGCGTGCCAGTACCGGGGGCGGCGGAGGGATCAAGGCAATCAATATCAAAGGTCACATAGGTTGGATTTTGGCCGACGATTTCCTTGGCGCGCGCCACCACATACCCACAGCCTTTTTCATGCACGGTACGCGCGTCGATATATTCGACGCCCAGATAATCATCGCAATGGGTGCGAATGCCGATTTGCACCGAGGTTTTAGGGTCGATCAGCCCGGTTTTCACCGCTTTGTAGAAAAACGTGCCGTGGTCGATGCGGTCCATATCATCATCTTGCCACAGGTCGGAATGGGCATCGAAATGAATAACCGACATTGGCCCGAATTTTTCAGCATAGGCGCGCAGGATTGGCAAGGTGATGAAATGATCGCCGCCCAATGTGACCGTCCCCGGACCTGCCTTTAGGATGGTGCGGATGTGATCTGTCAGCAATCCCGGAAAGCTGGGCGTATGGGCATAGTCAAAGGCCAGATCGCCGTAATCGACAATCGCCATATCTTCCAAGGGGTTGGTGGGCCAGCCATAGGGCGGATCAAAGGGCTGCAAAGCGCTGGCCTCGCGGATTGCGCGCGGGCCAAAACGGGTGCCGGTGCGGTGGGTCACGGCTTGGTCAAACGGCACGCCAGTTATGGCCAGATCAACGCCCGTCAAATCTTTGGTATAGGTCCGGCGCAAAAACGATGTGGCCCCGGCAAAGGCGTTTTCAAACGCCAAGCCGCGCAAGCCTTTTCGGGTAAACGCCCCGTCTACTTCCTTTTTCGCATCTTCAAGCGCCATGCCAAACCCCTGTAGCAAAGCGTCGTTCAGATGCCGGAGACGCCAGAAATCCGGTGACTGCACAAAAAGCCAAGCCGCGCAAACTGTCAAGCAGCACCCTACCCCAAGCGCACCCCTTCGCGCACCAAATCATCGGCCACCGCGCGGATCGACTTTTCCAAAACATCGGCCACAAAATCCACCTCCGCCTTCGTGATCGTGAGTGGCGGCGACATCACGTTCAAATGCCCCATCGGCCGCACCATCAGCCCCATCGCCTCGGCCCGGTCTGAAATGCGCTTGCCCACGTCCAACCCTTCATCCAGCAACGTGCGGCGGGCCTTATCGGCCACGTTTTCCACGCACACCATCAGCTTGGACCCGCGCACATCGCCCACCATCGGCAGCGCGGTCATCTCTGCCATCCGCTCTTCAAAATACGCGCCCACCCTCGTGGCATTGCCCAACAAATCCTCACGCTCCATAATTTCGATGTTTTTCAACGCGGCCGCACAAGACACCGGATGCCCGGAATAGGTAAAGCCCGAGGTAAACCAACGCGCCCCATCCGCTGCCATCGCCGCCCACATCCGATCCGAAAAGATAAGCGCGCCCAAGGGGATATAGCCCGATGTTAATCCTTTAGCGCAGGTAATCATATCGGGCTGAATGCCAAATTTATCCCAGCTGGCAAACCAATGGCCGGTCCGGCCAAACGCCGTCACCACCTCATCCGCAATAAACAAAATATCATGCGCGGCACAGATCTCGGCCATCCGCGGCAAATAGCCCGCAGGCGGCACAATCACCCCGCCCGAGGCTTGGATGGGTTCCGCAAAAAAAACCGCCAATATTTTCAGGTCCAACCTCGGCGATCTTGGCCTCAAATTCAGCCACCAGATGGTCACAAAACGAAGGCGCGTCCATGCCCTCGGGCGCCCGGTAAAAGTTGGGCGCGCTGATATGGTGGATCCCGCTTTCCTTATAGCGAAACTGCGGCACCCGATCGCCGGGACGCTTGCCAATACTCTGAGAGATATAGGTAGACCCGTGATAGGAATAATCGCGCGCAATCACTTGGGTTTTAGCAGGCCGACCCAAGCAGCTTTGGTAGAAATGCACCATGCGGTAAGCGGTATCAATCGCAGTAGACCCGCCAGTGGTAAAATGCACACGGTTCAAATCACCGGGCGCAAGGCTCGCAAGCTTTGCCCCCAGCATCGCTGACGGGCCATTGGCCATATCAACAAAGCTATTGGCAAACCCAAGCCGCACGGCCTGATCGGCCATGGCTTGGCCCATTTCGGCCCGCCCCAGCCCAATATTGGTACACCACATGCCCCCCACCGCATCGAAATAACGGCGGCCCTCGGCGTCCCACAAATAGCACCCTTCCCCCCGCGCCATGATCAATGACCCGTCTTTTTCAAACGGCCCAAAATTCGCCCAAGGGTGCAAGGAATGGTCGCGGTCCATTTGCCAAAGCTCGGCAGGGCTAGGGCCGTTTTGGGTTTGGGTCGCGGTCATCACGAGGCTCCTCAACGATGGCAATTGACCAGAAACCTAGCAGTTTGGAAAACCCCAATCCAGCCATGCCCCAAGCTTTAATCCCAAGCGCTTAGGGCAAGGGTTGCGCGCGCTCCACCAATCGCGCAAAAAAGCTTGCCCCAACAGGGGCCGCCTCATCATTGAAATTATAGCGCGCGTGGTGCAGGCCCGCACCCTCACCTATTCCCATGAACAAATACGCCCCTGGCCGCGCCTCTAGCATATAACTAAAATCCTCAGACCCCATTTCACGCGACCCGTTGGCCTCAACCGCATCGGCCCCCGAAATCTCGGCCGCCACTTCGGCGGCAAACGCCGCCTCGTCGGCATGGTTTATCGTGGCCGGATAGCCCCAGTCATACTCCACCGCCGCCGTAACACCATACGCCATCGCATGGCCTTCGACGATTTCGTGAAACCGCCGCTTCAGCAACGCGCGCACCTCAGGGTCAAAACAGCGGATCGTGGCGCAAAACCACCCATCCTCAGGGATGATATTGCTGGCCGATCCAGTGTGGATTTGCGTGACCGAAATCACCGCCTCATCCAGCGCATATACGTTGCGCGGAATAATCGTCTGGATCGCTTGCACCATCCCCACAATCGCCACCACCGGGTCAATGCAATCGTGCGGCGTGGCCCCATGCCCGCCTTTGCCCGTCACCACAACCGTCGCCGTATCAACAGAGGCCATAAGCGCCCCTGGCGTCGTGGTGAAATGCCCAAACGGCACACCCGGCGCATTATGGATGCCGTAAACTTGCGCAATATCAAAGCGGTCCATGATGCCTTCTTTAACCATCACCTCACCGCCGCCACCATCTTCCTCGGCGGGTTGAAACAACAAGGCGACACGACCTTTGAACCGCCGCGTCTCACACAAATACTTCGCCGCCCCCAGCAGCATCGTCACATGCCCGTCATGCCCGCAAGCATGCATCCGCCCCGGCACGGTGGAGGCATAATCAACCCCTGTCGCCTCAGTGATCGGCAGCGCGTCCATATCAGCCCGCAATCCAATGGTGGGGCCATCGCCTTGGCCATTGATGATGGCGACAATACCGCTGGTCGCAATACCCCCATGCAGTTCGTCCACGCCAAACTCGCGTAAGCGTTCGGTGATAAACGCCGCCGTCTGGTGGCAGTCAAACCGCAGTTCGGGGTGCTGATGCAAATGCCGCCGCCATCCGGTCATTTCCTCGGCATATCCGGCAATGGCATTCAGAACGGGCATGGTCTACTCCTACGGGCATAAAGTCACCCGCCACCAGACCGCAATTTGAAAGGTTCCGCAATGGCCCCACCCGCACATTCCCGCGCCACCAGCGACGCCCTTATCGCGGATTCAAAGGGCGGGATGCCGCGGCTTTTGGAAATTATGGCCCGCTTACGCGACCCAGACACAGGCTGCCCGTGGGATATTGAACAGACCTTTGCCACCATCGCACCCTATACGATTGAAGAATCCTATGAGGTGGCCGACGCGATTGAACGCGAGGCTTGGGGCGAACTAGAAGGCGAATTGGGCGATTTGCTGTTGCAATCAGTCTATCACGCGCGGATCGGCGAAGAGGCAGGGCTGTTCAGCTTTGCCAGCATCACCGATGCGATTTCCGATAAAATGATCGCGCGCCACCCGCATGTGTTTGGCACGGAATCCCGCGACAAAAGCCCCGAGCAGCAAACCGCCGATTGGGAACGGATCAAAGCCGCTGAGCGCGGCCCCGCCCGCGTTCTGGACGGTGTAGCGCTTGGCCTGCCCGCCTTGACCCGCGCGGTCAAACTGCAAAAGCGCGCCGCTCGCGTTGGGTTTGACTGGCCCACCACCGATGAGGTGCTGGATAAAATTATCGAGGAATCGCGCGAATTGATTGAGGCGCGTGACAGTTTGAGCGCGGCCGAACAGGCCGAAGAATTTGGCGATTTGCTGTTCGTCATGGCCAATCTGGCCCGCCACATGAACATCGACCCCGAGGCCGCCTTGCGCAGCGCCTCTCAAAAATTCACCCGTCGTTTTGGCCGGATAGAGGACTTTCTGGACGAGGCAGGCAAAACGCCTGCGCAAAGTGATTTGACGGAGATGGACACGCTGTGGGACCGCGCCAAAGCCGAGGATAAAGCGGCCAAAGCAGCGCTGCGGGACAAGCGTAAGGTTTGAGTATTTAGGCAAAGAGGCAATGGCAAGCCGTCCAGAGTGTCTCGTTGGGGATTGACCTGAGTAAAACAGTCAGGTTTAAGGAGGGCGCTTAAACCTGACTAAAGAGGTCAACAATGTCGATACGCTTGTCCACTCTCGCAGCCCTCCTGCTTGGCACCATCGCCATGCCCGCCCTTGCGGAGGAGGTGAACGTCTATTCCCACCGCCAGCCCGAGCTGATCCAGCCACTGGCCGATGCTTTTACAGCAGAGACCGGGATCGACGTGAACATCGCCTTTGTTGACAAGGGCATGGTCGAACGCCTGATCGCCGAAGGCAGCCGCAGCCCTGCCGATTTGGTGCTGACCGTTGATATCGCGCGGCTGGCCCAGATTGTGGAGGCAGGCGTCACCCAACCCGTCGACTCAAGCGTTTTAGCCGCCAATATCCCCGCCACCCTGCGCGATCCGGGCAACCAATGGTTTGGCCTGACCTCTCGCGCGCGCATCATCTATGCCTCAAAAACCCGCGTCGCCTCAGGTGAAGTGACAACCTACGAAGACCTCGCGTCAGACAAATGGCGCGGGCGCATCTGCTCTCGCTCTGGGACCAATGACTATAACGTGGCGCTTTTGGGCGCGGTAATCGCGCACCATGATGAGGCCTATGCCAAAACCTGGGCCGAAGGTTTGAAGGCCAATCTGGCCCGCAAACCCGCAGGCGGTGACCGCGATCAGGCCAAGGCGATTTGGGCCGGTGAATGCGACATTGCCATCGGCAACACCTATTACATGGGCCAGATGATCAATGACCCTGATCAAAAAGACTGGGCCGATGCGGTGCGCGTTGATTTCCCGGTGTTTGAAGGCGACGGCACCCACCTGAACATCTCGGGTGTGGCGATGACCAAATCCGCGCCCAACAAAGATGCCGCCTTGAAATTCATGGAATGGTTGTCGGGTGATGAGGCGCAGAAAATCTATGCCGAAACCAACTTTGAATACCCGGTAAAGCCGGGTGTCGAGCGGTCGACACTGGTACAAAGCTGGGGCGAATTTACCCCAGACAGCCTTGATTTGACCGCTGTTGCCAAGGCCCGGCCTGCCGCCTTACGCATCATGGAAGAGATCAATTTCGACGGCTGATCTCGCCCCGCATCACCTGAAACCGAGGGCCACCCTGCCCTCGGTTTTACCATATGGACAAATCAGGCGCGGCAGGCTTTGCTAGCCCCACATGACAGGAGGCCCCCATGGCACCGCGCAAGATTATCATCGACACAGACCCCGGCCAGGATGATGCCGTGGCCATCCTTTTGGCCCTCGCCTCGCCCGCCGAGTTGGACGTGCTGGGGATCACGGCCGTGGCAGGCAATGTACCGCTGCCCCTCACCTCAAAAAACGCGCGGATTGTCTGCGAACTTGCCGGGCGGCCCGATGCCTTGGTCTTTGCAGGCTGCGACGCGCCCCTGAAACGCAAGCTGGTGACGGCTGAACATGTGCATGGCAAAACCGGTCTTGATGGGCCGCAATTGCCAAGCCCGCAGATGCCGCTTCAAGCCCAGCACGCCGTTGATTTCATCATTGAAACCCTGCGCAACCACCCCACCGGCACCGTCACGCTTTGCCCGCTGGGGCCTTTGACCAATATCGCCACAGCCTTTACCCGCGCGCCCGATATCATCGCCCGCGTGCAGGAAATCGTGCTGATGGGCGGCGCCTATTTTGAGGTGGGCAATATCACCCCCGCCGCAGAGTTTAACATTTACGTCGATCCAGAAGCCGCTGAAATCGTGCTAAAATCCGGTGCAACCTTAACCGTGATGCCGCTGGATGTGACCCATAAAGCCCTGACCACAGCACCCCGCGTCCAAGCGTTTCGTGACATGGGCACCGAGGCCGGACGCATGGTTGCCGAATGGACCGATTTCTTTGAACGCTTTGACAAAGAGAAATACGGATCAGACGGGGCGCCCTTGCACGACCCTTGCGTGATTGCATGGTTGCTGAAACCTGGCCTGTTTTCGGGCCGCCAGATCAATGTCGAAATTGAAACCAAGTCTGACCTGACACTGGGCATGACGGTGGCCGACTGGTGGGGTGTCACCGACCGTGCGCCCAACGCGATGTTCATCGGTGATGTCGATGCCGATGGATTTTTTGCCTTGCTGACAGACCGGATCAGCCGTCTTTAGCCGCAATCAGCGTAGGTAATACCACGCTGAACGTACTGCCCACCCCGCGCTCACTGGCAATGATCAGCCGCCCGCGATGGCGGTTCAGGATGTGCTTTACGATCGCCAACCCCAGCCCGGTCCCGCCCTTTTCGCGCGACCGATGCGCATCCACTCGGTAAAACCGCTCGGTCAAGCGGGGCAAATGAATGGCGTCAATCCCCTCGCCCTGGTCCGTCACATCAATCCGAAACGCAGGCACGCGCAGCACCGCATCGCGCGCGTCAAACTGCAAACTGACCATCACCAGCTTGCCATTCCCACCATATTTCACCGCATTTTCAACCAGATTGGTCAGCACTTGCACCATCTGGTCCAGATCAGCCTGCACAAGGGCTTGCTCACCCGCCACCACCCGCACCTCAACCTTTGCGGCCTCAGCGACAGGCCGCAAATCCGCCACCACCCGCGCAACAACCGCCGCCAAGTCTACGCTGGTGGTCGGGCGCACCCGCTCTTGCGCCTCCACCCGGCTGAGCGATAGCAAATCGCCCACCAGCCGGTTCATGCGTCCGGCCTCCCGTTCCATAATCCCCAAAAACCGTGCGCGCGCAGGCGCATCATCGCGCGCAGCCCCTTGCAAAGTCTCAATAAATCCCAACAGCGCCGTCAAAGGTGTACGCAACTCATGGCTCACATTGGCTACAAAATCGCGCCGCATCTGGCCTATTTGCTCTTGCTCGCTCACATCCTCAAACGCGCAAACCACCCCTTGCGGCACCGGCGTAACCGTAACCCGAAACACCCGGCCCCCTTGCTGCAAAAACCGAGACACACCCGCAAGCCCTCCCGTCAACGCAGCCTCTATGCAAACGGCCAAGGCCGGCTGGCGAAACGCGGTCAGGTACAACCGCCCCACCAACGCGCCCCCCAACAACTCCACTGCAGGCGCATTAGCCCCGTCAATCCGCCCATCGCGGTCAATCACCACCACAGGCATCGGAATCCCGTCCAAAAGCTGGGGTTCAGGTGGGTTGGTCATCAGTCCGTCCTCTTGCAATCAGCCTTGCACTTTGCGGCCTAACACCTGCCCCGGCAAGCGCCCATCACGCCCCTACCCCCAGTCCAGCACAACCTTGCCAGAAAGCCCCGACCGCATCGCCTCAAACCCGGCCTCAAACTCATCCACCTTAAACCGATGCGTAATCACCCGCCGCACATCCAGCCCGTTTTCCAGCATCGCAATCATCTTGTACCAGGTCTCGAAAATCTCCCGCCCATAGACGCCTTTGATGGTGATCGCCTTGAACACAATTCGGCTCCAATCCACCGGGCTTGTACCGGGTGGAATGCCCAGCATCGCAATCCGTCCGCCCATGGTCATCGCCTCCACCATCTGGTCCAACGCGGCCTGATTGCCCGACATTTCCATCCCCACGTCAAAGCCTTGCTTCATCTTCAAGGCAGGGATCACATCGCGCAAATCCTCACGCGTCACATTCACCGGCACCACATCGGCCACAGTCGCAGCCAGATCCAGCCGTGCCTGGTTCACATCCGTAATCACCACATGCCGCGCGCCCACATGACGCGCCACCGCCGCCGCCATAATGCCAATCGGCCCGGCCCCGGTTATCAGTACATCTTCGCCCACCAAATCAAACGAAAGCGCCGTATGCACCGCATTGCCCAACGGGTCCAAAATCGCGCCAATCTCATCATCAATCGCATCGGGCAACGGCACCACATTAAACGCAGGCAAGCGCAGATATTCGGCAAAGGCCCCCGGTTCATTCACTCCAATCCCCCGCGTGGCCGGGTCCAGATGGAACTTGCCCGCTCGGCTTTGGCGGCTTTGCTTGCCAATCAAATGCCCCTCGCCCGAACAGCGCTGCCCAATCTCCAACCCCTCCACATTGCGGCCCAACTCCACAATCTCACCGGCAAATTCATGCCCAGTGATCAACGGCACCGGCACGGTTTTCGCCGCCCATTCGTCCCAATTCCAAATGTGAATATCAGTCCCGCAAATCCCGGTTTTCTTAATCCGGATCAGCACATCATCGGGTCCAATCTCAGGCACCCCACGCCGCTCCATCCACAATCCCGGCTCAGCCCGCGCCTTTACTAAAGCTTTCATATCATTGCGCATCTAAAGCACCCCCACCGCTTTGCCCGCCGCCGCAAACGCGTCCAGCCCAAAATCCAAATCCTCGCGTGTCAGCGCCGCATTCATTTGCGTGCGTATCCGCGCCCGCCCCTTTGGCACCACCGGAAAGAAAAACCCCGCCACGTGCACACCGCGCTTGCGCAACTCCGCCGCCATGTCTTGTGCCAACCGCGCCTCCCCCAGCATCACCGGAATAATCGGATGCTCGCCCGGCAACAGTTCAAACCCCGCGTCCCCCAGCCCTTTGCGCCAATAGGCCGCATTCTCAAACAACTTCGCACGCAACCCGTCCGCACGTTCCACCAAATCAATCGCCGCCAACCCCGCCGCCACAATCGCCGGTGGCAAAGCGTTAGAAAATAAATAAGGCCGCGCGCGTTGCCGCAACAAATCAATCACCGGCTGCGGCCCTGCAATATACCCGCCCAAAGCCCCCCCCAGCGCCTTACCCAGCGTGCCTGTCACCACATCCGCCTGCACGCCAAAATGCGCAGGCGTGCCGCGCCCTTGCGGCCCCATAAACCCCGTCGCATGGCAATCATCCACCATCAACAACGCCCCATAAGCATCTGCCAACGCACGAATTTCCGGCAATTTCGCCAAATACCCATCCATGGAAAACACCCCGTCCGTCGCAATCATGATAAACCGCGCCCCCGCAGCCTTGGCCGCAGCCAACTGCGCCTCCAAATCCGCCATATCCGAATTGGCATAGCGGTATCGCTTGGCCTTGCACAAACGGATGCCATCAATGATCGACGCATGGTTCAAACTGTCCGAAATCACCGCATCTTCCGGCCCCAGCAGCGGCTCAAACAACCCGCCATTGGCGTCAAAACACGCCGCAAACAAAATCGAATCCTCATGCCCCAAATAGCCCGCCAGCCGCGCTTCCAACTGGCGGTGCATCTCTTGCGTCCCACAAATAAACCGCACCGAGGCCATGCCAAACCCGTCATGCTCTAATGCCGCCCGCGCCGCCGCAATCAGATCAGGATGATCCGCCAAGCCCAGATAATTATTGGCACAAAGGTTCAGCATCTGCCGCCCCTCCATCACCACATGCGCCCCTTGCGGCCCCGAAATCAGCCGTTCGCGCTTGGTCATGCCGTCAGCGTCAATCGCCGCCAGCTCACCCCGAATATGCTCCAAAAATTCCGACATACCAGATTTCCCTCCGTGTTAACGGAAATAATGCCACAGCAACACCAATCCGTCAACATGCAGGATATATATCCACCATAACGGATTCATCTGTTCAAAAATATCCCGAGGGGGTGAGGTGCTCCGCACCGAGGGGGGCCGCCCCCCCCTAACCCCCGTTCAACTGCCCTGCACAATCAATATCACCCGCGCCGCCGCGTCACCCACACAATGGATCGCATGGTCACGGTCGGCAAAATACCGCGCCGTATCGCCTTGGCCAATCTCGGCTTCCTCCGCCCCCGATACCACACGCAAACTGCCTTCAATCACCGTCAAATGCTCGCGGCACCCGGCCGAATGCGGCGCCGACACCAAGGCAGCACCCGGCTGAAAGTTAATATCATAAACCTCATGGTCGCCCACGGTTTCGGCAGGTGACAAAATCCGAATGCGCACCCCGCGCCCATGCCCGGTCATCACCGGGGCCGCAGCACTACGCGTCACATCAATCCCCGGCGCAGGCTTGGCCTCCAGCAATCCAGCAAAATCCACCCCCAGCGCTTGGGTCAGGTTCCACAAAGTCGCCACGGTCGGGCTTGATTCGCCGCGCTCAATCTGGCTGACCATCGACCGGCTCACCCCCGAAATCCCAGCAACCGCGTCCAGGCTCAACCCTTTCGCCTTACGCGCCGCGCGTAACCGTTCTGCTAGCCTATCTGTGATGTTTTCGGTCATAGACCCTACAAAGCCCCATAAATTCTAACGCTCATGTCACCTGTAAAGGTGGGGCGCGTCAACATTTCAGAAAATAGGGTGGGCCGTTAAAGCAGGCGAAACTTTGAAATGGTCGGGGCGATAGGATTCGAACCTACGACATCCAGTTCCCAAAACTGGCGCGCTACCAGACTGCGCTACGCCCCGACATCTCAACCGTTCGACCGTTACAACCGAACATGCGCGCTTCCTACGACATGCTTTTCGGATTGAAAAGCCTTATTGCGCGTCACAACGCCATGCAGCAAAATTTTGTTCCAAATCCGGGTGGCGGATCACAGCGCCCGACACGATTCCCAACTTTTTGGCCAGCCCGCCGTTAATTTCCAGAATGGCCAGAATATCTGGCCCACCATCGATTCCCGTTTCATCCTGCGGCACAGCATTGGCATGCACATGGCGCACAAGCCCCGTTTCATCAGCAAAAATCATGTCCAAAGGAATTAGCGTGTTTTTCATCCAAAACACCGCCCGTTGCGGGCGCTCATAGATAAACAACATACCTGAAGAGGATGCCATGTGCTCGCGAAACATCAAACCTTGGGCGCGCTCAGCTGGAGTGTCCACCACTTCAACCGAGAATCGCGCAACCGTACCAGACGCCAACCTCAGCTCAACCTGATCCGGCGCACAAGCAGCGCTCGTGGCCCCCGCCGAGGCCGCAACAAGCGGCAGAGCCAAAGCAAGCCCCAGTGCAGCCCCCCGTGCAAGCCCGCTTGCACGCCAAATCGCTTTCATTTCAACGCCTTCAACGCCGCATCCCATGACAACACCTGTGCCGCCATCCGCCCACGCTTGCCATCAATGATTCGCAAACAAATCGCTTCACCCGCTGCAAGATCGGCAAAACCAGACATGCGCAGCACTTCGACATGCACAAATACGTCCTCAGCCCCGCCAAACACATTGGCAAAGCCAAAGCCTTTGCCCTTGTCAAACCACTTGACCCGCGCGGGTTCCAACGGGCAGGCGGCAATTTCTTCGGCGGTAAACGTATTGCCTTCCCCCGCCATCGCAAAGCTTGCGCCTTCTGGCGGCACTATCGTCAGCACTTCAACCGCTTGCACACCGCGCGGCGTTTGTTGAGCTGTCACAGTAATTTGCGCACCATCTGCGACCGTACTTTGGCCAAAGTTGCGCAGCACATTTGCGTGCAACAACACATCAGTCCCCGTCTCATCCGACAAGATAAAGCCAAAGCCTTTAACCGGATCAAACCATTTAACTTTGCCATGCAGCACCTGCACAGGCTTTTCTGTTACTTCGTCTTCCATAGTCAGGCCTCTTCCCCAGATTTAGCCTTCAAAACACCATTTTGTTAGAAATGGCCCTCCTATTCAAGTCAAATTCAACGTACGTGCGCACAGGTCGGCCTGCGGCGATGCACGTTCATGGGCTCAAGCGCTTGATATCCCACAGACTTTTCGCATCCTTACGGGTCCATCGAAATCGGTTATGCAGGCGAAATTCGCCATCTGCCCAAAACTCAATTTCGGTCGGAACAATGCGAATACCGCCCCAAAACGGCGGCCGCTTGGGGTTGGTGCCGTGTTGCAGGGTCACCTTGGCCACTTCGGCCATCAACGCCCCGCGCGATGCCAAAGGCTGTGACTGCGCCGAGGCCCAAGCCCCCAACCGGCTTTTAAGCGAACGTGACGCGTAATACTGATCCGCCGGTGGCCCTTCCTCACGCTCGGTCACGCCCCGCACCCGGATCTGACGGCGCAAACTTTTCCAATGCATGACAAAGGCCGCTTTGCCCGCAGCCTCAATCTCGCACCCCTTTTGGCTTGTGTAATTGGTGTAAAACACAAAGGCCGCAGGCTCGATATCTTTCAACAGCACCATGCGCGCATTGGGCATACCGCTTGCATCCACCGTCGACAGTGCAATCGCATTGGGATCATTAATCTCACGCTCCTCCGCATCGGCCAGCCACGCACGCGCCAAAACAAACGGGTCATCGCCCTCAAAAAATCCACCACGATCCATACGTCACCTCATCTGCATAACAGCCTTCCGAACAACCCTAGCCTGCATTTGGCCAAGAGCAAGCCCAGCACCCCACCATATCGGCCACAAGCCTTGATGCCGCACCCCGGATCGCCTAAACCAAGTCTAACACATTAAAAAAACAAATGGGGGACACTATGGCCGGACTTATGGCAGGCAAGCGCGGGCTCATCATGGGCCTTGCCAACGACAAATCCATCGCTTGGGGTATCGCCAAGGCCTGCGCCGAACACGGGGCCGAGCTTGCGTTTTCCTACCAAGGAGAACAGCTCAAAAAGCGGGTCGAACCGCTTGCAGCCTCCATCGGCTCTACCGAAATGATCGAATGTGATGTCACCGATGAGGCCTCGCTAGACGCGGTGTTTGACCACCTGAAAAACGTCTGGGGCAGCATTGATTTCGTCGTCCACGCCATCGGCTTTTCTGATAAAAACGAGTTGCGCGGTCGCTACGTTGATACTGGGCGCGAAAACTTCCTGATGTCTATGGATGTGTCGGTCTATTCCTTTACCGCCGTGTGCAAACGCGCCGCCGCCATCATGAACCCGGGCGGCAGCCTGCTCACCCTCACCTATTATGGCGCGGAAAAAGTCATGCCGCATTACAACGTCATGGGCCTGTGCAAAGCAGCACTGGAGGCGTCGGTCAAATACATCGCCGAAGATCTGGGCAAAGACGGCATCCGCTGCAATGCCATTTCCGCAGGCCCGATCAAAACGCTGGCCGCCTCTGGTATCGGGGATTTCCGCTATATCATGCGCTGGAATGAGCTGAATTCGCCGCTCCGCCGCAACGTGACCACAGATGAGGTGGGCAAGGCTGCTGTCTTCCTGCTCTCCGATCTCGGGTCGGGTACCACGGGCGAAAACCTGCATGTCGACGCGGGCTATCATGTGGTTGGCATGAAGGCCGTCGATGCCCCCGATATCGACGTGGTCACCGCCAAAGCCCAAAAGGGTGCCGCCCCCTCTGCCCAAGAATGACGATAGAGCCGTTTCTGGCTCTGATAGCCGTCCTCACCCCGGCGATCCTGTCGCCGGGGCCAAGCATCATCGCCGCCACCCAAATGGCGCTCGCCCAAGGCCGCGACAAAGCCCTGCCCTACGGCCTTGGCCTCGCCTTCGGTGCCTCGCTCTGGTGCCTCTTCGCGCTCTTTGGCCTCGCCGTGGTCTTCAAACTCTACCCACCGCTTTTCCAAGCCGCCAAAATCGCAGGCGGGCTTTACTTGCTCTATATGGCCTACGGCCTCTGGCGCGGCGCGCGCAGTCCACTCCCCCCTGCCGCCGAACGCCGCTTTGGCAACGGCTTTGCGGGCGGCATGATCCTCAGCCTGTCCAACCCCAAACCCGCGCTGTTCTACTCTGCCGTAATCCTAACCCTGTTCCCCAACCCACAAGGTGCGGCCATGCTAGCCGCCATCTACGCCACAGCCCTTGCAACTGAACTCTTTTGGTACACCACCGTCACCATTTCCATGTCCACCACCTCCATGCGCAAACGCTACCTTTCGGCAAAATTCTGGATAGACACCATCGCCGCCATCGCCCTCGCAGCCCTTGCAGCCCTCCTCATCTTCAACCTTTAAAGGCCCGCGCCCATGACCCTCACCGCTTTCCTCGCCGTGGCCTTCTTGCACCTCATGGCCGCCATCAGCCCCGGCCCTGCCGTCCTCATGGCCGCGCGCACTGGCGTTACCGAAGGCTTGCGCACAGGGACCTATCTCGCCTTTGGCATCGGTGCGGGCGCTGTCATCTGGGCGATGGCCGCCTTGTTCGGCCTCGCCATAGTGTTCCAAGCCGCCCCTGCGCTGCTCTGGGCGCTCAAACTCCTCGGCGCTGCTTATCTATTGCACATGGCATGGGGCATGTGGCGCGATGCGACCAAACCGCTCGATATGACCCAGTCCACCCGCCTGCCCCGCACAGCCCTATCCGCCTTCAAGCTCGGCCTTGTCACTCAGCTTGCCAATCCCAAACCCGCCGTGCTGTTTTCGGCCATCTTCATCGGCACGGTGCCGCCGCAAACCCCGCTTTGGGTCTACGCCACCCTGCTAACGGTCGTTTTCTTGAATGAGGCGCTGTGGAATATCCTCGTCGCCCGCATCTTTTCCTTTGATCGGACGCGCGCCGGCTATATCAACCTTAAAACCATCATCGACCGGGCCTTTGGCGGCATGCTTGCGCTGCTTGGCCTCAAAATCGCAGCTACGTGAACCTGCTACCTGATAAAAACCAAGAGGGACCGCCATGACCGATCGTTTGCCCCATGAAAAAGGCTTCCACATTTCGTGGGATCAAATGCACCGTGACGCCCGCGCACTGGCGTGGCGGCTTGATGGCAAAGGCCCGGACAATGGCAATTGGAAAGCGGTTGTCGGCATCACACGCGGCGGCATGGTGCCAGCCATGATCGTGGCGCGTGAACTCGACATCCGCGTCGTTGATACCATCTCGGTCAAAAGCTATGACCACCAAGACCGCGCCGAAGCCAAGGTGATCAAATCCCCCCAAGCCGAGGTGATGGGCGATGGCACCGGCATCTTGATCGTCGATGATCTGGTCGACACCGGCAAAACCCTCGAGGTGGTGCGCGCGCTCTACCCCAACGCCCATTTCGCCACCGTCTACGCCAAGCCCCAAGGTCGCCCGATGGTCGAAACCTTTATCACTGAGGTCAGCCAAGACACATGGATTTTCTTTCCATGGGACATGGCGCTGCAATATGTCCAACCTTACCGCGGCAAAGACTGACCCTCACAAAAATGGCATACGCCTGTATGTACGGATGCTGTACGGGCGCTGTACGCATAACATACACCCTCAATTTACGGTGATCCAAGATGATCCATCCCCTCAACCCCGCCATGCGCGCCACCGACCCACCCCCGGTAATGGAGGCGCGGCGCTGGCTTGATGGGGTGGTTTTTCCACCCGATCGCCCCTTGATCAACGTCTCCCAAGCCGCCCCAACAGCGCCGCCGCCTTTGGCGCTTCGCCAAGCCATTGCCGATGCCGCCTTGCACAATGATGCGGCCCATCTCTATGGCCCGGTGCTGGGATTGCCCGCGCTCAGGGCTGAAATTGCACAGCAATGGTCCACCGCATACGGCGGAAATATTCAAGAAAATCAAGTCGCTATCACCCAAGGCTGCAACCAAGCCTTTACTGCCATCATGTCCACATTGGCAGGTGCCGGGGATGAGGTGATTTTGCCAACCCCGTGGTATTTCAACCATAAAATGTGGCTGGATATGCAAGGCGTCGGCACCATCCCCCTCGCCACAGGCGCAGGCCTAATCCCAAGCGCTACTGATGCCGCCGCCCTAATCACGCCGCGCACCCGCGCGATCGTACTGGTCAGCCCCAACAACCCCGGCGGCGCAGAATATCCGGCAGAAACTTTAAACGATTTCATGCACTTAGCTCGATCTCGTGGCCTTGCACTGATCGTCGATGAAACCTACCGCGACTTTGACAGCCGCACAGGCGCCCCCCACGCTCTTTTCACAGACCCCGGTTGGGATGACACCCTGATACATCTCTACAGCTTTTCAAAGGCTTACCGCCTCACCGGCCACCGCGTCGGCGCTGTCGTCGCCTCCGAATCTCGCCTCGCACAGGTCGAAAAATTCCTCGATACCGTCGCCATCTGCCCCAGCCAATTGGGCCAGATCGCAGCGCTTTGGGGCATGCAAAATCTCGGGTCTTGGGTGGCCAGCGAACGCCTCGAAATCCTGTCACGTCGCGCTGAAATGATTAAGGGATTCAAAAATTTAACCAATTGGAACCTCCTAGGCTGTGGCGCCTATTTTGCCTATGTCGAACACCCCTACCCGATGCCCTCAGACCAATTTGCCAAGGCACTCGTGCAAAAAGCCTCCCTCCTCACCCTACCCGGCACGATGTTCCAACCAGCGGGGTCTATCGACGGTCAACGCCAACTCCGCATCGCTTTCGCCAATATCGACAGCACAGGTATAGCTGAATTTTTCAAACGCTTACAAACCCTTACGCTTTGATTTCATCTTTGCAAAAATACTCAAACACGGCGCTTTGATGCCCCGAACACCGGCTCAAAACCTCGCTCCACCCAACACCTTGCCCCCACCCGCTTAACCCCATAAACAAGAGCAAAAGGCGCATCCAAAGGTAGATCACATGGCAAACCGCAGCTCACAATCTGGTGCAGACCAAGACGAACGCACCCCTCGCAAAAAAAGCAAGGGAACCAGCATCGTTGTCTGGATTTTGATGGGCATGCTTGTCCTTGGCCTCGGCGGTTTTGGCATCACCAACTTTGGCGGTGGCGTCTCCTCCATCGGCAAGGTCGGCGAGCGTGAGATTGACGTGAACGACTACGCCCGCGCCCTACAACAACAAATCAACGCCCTCTCAGCCCAGCTCGGCACCGCCTTGACCTTGCAACAGGCGCAATCGCTCGGGCTAGACCAGCAGGTCCGCCAACAGCTTATCAATACCGCAGCCCTTGACAATGAAACTGACCGGATCGGCATTTCAGCCGGCGATCAGCGCATCGCGGCTGAAATCACCGGGTCCAGCTCCTTTCGCGGGCCGTCAGGGCAATTTGATCGCGATACATACCGTTTCACCTTGCAAAACAATCGCCTAACCGAAACCCAATATGAAAGCAAAATGCGCGAAGACCTGTCACGCGCATTGCTTCAAGGGGCCGTTACGGGCGGCTTTACCGCCTCGCCCGCGCTCACCGATACACTCTATGCCTACATTTCAGAACGCCGTGGGATAAGCCTTTTGCGCCTGACGGCCTTGGATTTAACCACTGAAACACCCGATCCAACCGAGGACGAGCTGAAGGCCCATTACGACGCAAATATCGACGAATTTACCGCCCCCGAAGCCCGTCGCATCACCTATGCTACCCTTTTGCCCGAAAATATCGCGGATAAAATGGTCTTGGACGAAAACGCGTTGAAAGCGCTTTACGATGAGCGGATCGCCGAATTCGTCCAACCCGAACGGCGCTTGGTGGAACGTCTGGTCTATCCAAATGATGCAGCGGCAACCGAAGCCAAAGCAAAACTGGATGCTGGCACATCTTTTGAAACCTTGGTTACTGAGCGCGGCGTCACCTTGTCTGATATCGACCTTGGTGATCAGGCCGAAGCGGATCTTGGTGCCGCAGGTGCTGCCGTCTTTGCGCTGACAGAACCCGGCGTGGTTGGCCCTTTTGCCACCGATCTTGGACCAGCCTTGATCCGTATGAACGGCGTTCTGGCCGCCCAAAACACCAGCTTTGAAGAGGCCCGCCCAGACATCGCCGCCGAACAGGCCGCCGATGCAGCCCGCCGCGCGATTTCTGATCAGATTGAGGCGATTGATGACCGTTTGGCCAGCGGCGCTACGCTGGAAGATCTTGCCAAAGAAACCGACATGACTTTGGATCAGATTGATTTTACAGCAAACTCCAGCGAAGACATGGCCGCCTACCCTGCGTTTCGCACCGCAGCACAAGATGCCGCACAAGGAGATTTCCCCGAAGTCATTCAAACCGATGATGGCGGGATTTTCGCGTTGCGCTTGGATGAAATTGTGCCGCCTACACCCATTCCGTTCGATCAAGCCCGCGACGCGGTTGATACGAGCTGGCGCACGCAATCGACCAAGACAGCCTTGATCGACCTTGCAACAACCATCAAGTCGCAGGTCGAAGCCGGGGCAGCCTTGGGTGGTTTTGGGATTACCGAAGTGATCCCGGACCTGACCCGCTCCAGTACGATCGAGGGTGCGCCTGCATCGCTTGTGGCAGAACTGTTCAAGATGGACGCCGAGCAAGTGCGCGTGGTGGATGAAGGTGATTTCATCGCTCTGGTCCAGTTGCAAAGCATCACCCCCGGTGCGCCATCCGGCCAAGACACGGATGCGCTGAAAGGCGCGATTGCGGCCCAAGCCGAGCAAGCCGTGGCGCAAGATGCCTTTACCCTGTTCACCAATGCATTGACCCAAGACGCTGGCATCAGCCTGAACACCACGGCCATCAATGCCGTGCATTCGCAGTTTCGGTAACGGGTCATGGCACAGCTAACCCCAGATTTTGCAACGTTTGAAAAGGGTTGGGCCGCTGGCCGCAACCAGTTGGTTTATGCCCGTATTGCCGCAGATTTGGACACGCCAGTGTCGTTGATGCTGAAACTGGGTGAGGCGCGCGGCGACACGTTCATGCTCGAATCCGTGACGGGCGGCGAAATTCGGGGCCGCTATTCGGTTGTGGGGATGAAGCCAGATCTGATCTGGCGCTGCCGGGGCACGGATGTTGATATCAACCGCGAAGCGCGGTTTGACCCGGCGGCGTTTCAATCAGACCCGACCCCGCCCTTGCAAAGCTTGCGGGCGCTGATCGCGGAAAGCGCGATAGACATGCCAGCCGATTTGCCTGCCATCGCGGCGGGTCTGTTTGGCTATCTGGGCTATGATATGATCCGGCTGGTCGAACATCTGCCCAACGTAAACCCCGACCCTTTGGGCCTGCCCGATGCTGTGCTGATGCGCCCATCGGTTGTGGCTGTTTTGGACGGGGTCAAGGGGGAGGTAACAGTGGTGGCTCCGGCTTGGGTGGGCGCAGGCCTATCAGCGCGCGCCGCCTATGCCCAAGCGGCAGAGCGGGTGATGGACGCCCTGCGTGATCTTGACCGCGCGCCGCGCGCCGACCGTGACTTTGGTGAGGCCGCACCAGTGGGGGTCGCGCATTCGAACTTCACCCATGAGGGGTATCTGCAAGCCGTTGAAAAAGCTAAAGAATACATTCGCGCGGGTGATATTTTTCAGGTTGTCCCAAGCCAACGCTGGACCCAGCAGTTTGAGGCACCACCTTTTGCCCTTTACCGCAGTTTGCGCCGCACCAATCCGTCGCCGTTTATGTTCTTTTTCAACTTTGGCGGCTTTCAAGTGGTCGGTGCCAGCCCTGAGATTCTTGTTCGCTTGCGCGATGGTGAGGTGACGGTGCGCCCCATCGCAGGCACCCGCAAACGGGGTACCACGCCCGAAGAAGACCGCGCGAATGAGGTTGATCTGATTTCAGACCCCAAGGAATTGGCCGAGCATTTGATGCTGCTTGACCTCGGGCGCAATGATGTGGGGCGCGTGGCAAAAATTGGCACGGTGCGCCCGACCGAGGAATTTATTATTGAGCGCTACAGCCACGTGATGCACATTGTGTCCAACGTGGTGGGCCAGATTGCCGATGGAGAAGATGCTTTGTCGGCCCTGCTTGCGGGTTTGCCTGCGGGTACTGTTTCGGGCGCGCCCAAAGTTCGCGCGATGGAAATCATTGATGAGCTAGAGCCTGAAAAGCGTGGGGTTTATGGTGGCGGCGTTGGCTATTTCGCAGCCAACGGCGAGATGGATTTTTGCATCGCACTCCGTACCGCTGTGCTAAAGGATGAAAAACTGTATATCCAAGCTGGTGGCGGCGTGGTTTATGACAGTGAACCACAGGCAGAGTTTGAAGAAACCGTCAACAAATCCAACGCCTTGCGCAAAGCGGCCGAGGATGCAGGGTTGTTCACCACGTCAAACCGCTAACACCAAAAATGGGAAGGGGGCAAAAATGCCTCCGATTTTATTGCTTTGTCATCACAGCCGTCGCTGGCGCAATCGCCACAGTTGCCGCCCGTCCTTCGACCGCCCATTCCAGCAAGGCTGCCACTGTTTCAGGCCGGGTTTGGCCTGCGACAACCACGCGCCCATCTTGGGCCGCTTTGAACGCCGCACGGTCCAGATAACGGCGGATAATCGGGCGGCTTTCATTGTCCGAGTCCAGCGCCCGAAAGATAACCGCACTTGGCACACCGTCACGCCGCGCCACTTGCGATGCGGCATTCAAGCCGCGATCCCATGAGATCACGCCGCGTCCTTGGTCTCGGATCAAATTCAGCACTTGAGTCGCAAGCGTGCGATTGCCTTGAAACCCGCCTTGCTCCAAATCCACAACCGCAACCGCCTCGGGCAAAGCCTTTGCCATCTCCTCAAAGCTGACGGCCAGATCCGAGGCTTGCGCCCCTTCGGGAATGCCCGTTGCCATCATCAGCACCTCTTGGCCTGCGGCGCGGTAAATCTCGGCGGCGGTCGCTGCATCTGGCGACAAAGGATCAATCACAAAGGAAACGGGGAAGGGAATCGCGGCCAAAGTTTCGCGGTCAACGTCTGGGCCGCCGGTGTCTTGCAACAAAATCGCAAAAACCGGTTTTCCATCTGGGTTTGCAAAGGCCCGCGCAAAGCGGTCAATCGGGGCTGAACTTGACGCGTCTGTAGCGTTCAACCCGGCTGCGGGTGACGTTTCGGTTGCGGCGGGGACTGATGCAATGGACGGCAAGCGCCCGGTTTTCACCCCTTCAACACTGCCCACAAACCCCGGCGAAGGGCGAATGGGTTCGGGTGCCGCCGTTGCGGTTTGGTCCAAAGCTGGGGATGGCGGTGCGGTTTCGGGGGGCGAATCGCCCTCAACCACCGGAGAAGGCGTTTGCACGACGACGACCGTTTCAGGGGGTTCAATTGCGAGGGTTTGATCGGCGGTTGGGGCGGCATCAGGGGCAATTGGCGTGGGCAGATCGGCCACAAGCGCCGGATCGACAGAGGATTCGGATGATTGGCCAGGAACAGTGGGCGGTGCGACCGCATTTGCAGGCGCTTGCGGAGTCGCGGTTGCGGTTTGCACCTCTGGCACAGTGGCCGCTTCAATGGGTGGCATTGGCGTGGTGGCCAAGCTGTCGGTGGCAAGTGCATCCGGCGCGGGTTTTGTATCTGGGCTGCCAATCGCGCTTGGCATTTCAGGTTGTACGGACGGACTGGAAGCAGGTTCAAAGTTTGGCGCGGCGATTTGGGGCGCTGCTGGCTCTGTGTCAACAGTCGGCTTACCCAACGCAGCCTCTGGCTTTGGCTCGGCTGGCACATTGGCCACGACGACGGCGGGTGGCACATCCTCAAACCGATCTTGCGGCGAAACCGACATCTGTGATGCCACAACCAGACCGACGCCCGCAACCACGGTGCCCCATCCTGCTCCTGCTAAAAACCCACGGCTCACCCGCAACCCTCCTGCCTGCACTCTTGCGGTCTGGTTCAAAAAGGAAGGGTTTCCCTTGACGCCCCTGTACCGCTCGGCCCATGTATAGCGCGACACCGAACCGGGTTCACCCCAAAACAGACATCATCAGGCACGGGCTAAGCAATATGCTGCTTTTGATCGACAACTATGACAGTTTTACCTACAATCTCGTGCATTATTTGGGCGAGTTGGGGGCCGATATCCAAGTTGTGCGCAATGATGCGATGGATGTTCAGGCGGCATTGGCCCTGAAACCGGAAATGATTGTGCTGTCGCCCGGCCCTTGCGACCCGGCGCAAGCGGGGATTTGCCTACCGCTGACGCTGGCGGCGGCAGAGGCGGGGATTCCTTTGCTAGGCGTTTGCCTTGGGCATCAGACGATCGGCCAAGCCTTTGGCGGCAAGGTTGTGCGCTGCCATGAGATTGTGCATGGCAAGATGGGTGCGATGCATCACACCGGGGAGGGCGTTTTTACCGACTTGCCCTCGCCCTTCCTTGCCACGCGCTACCATAGCTTGGTCGTTGACCGCGACAGCCTGCCCGATTGCCTCGAGGTTACAGCTTGGCTGGAGGATGGCACGATCATGGGCCTGCGCCATAAAACCTTGCCGATTGAGGGCGTGCAGTTTCACCCTGAAAGCATCAAATCTGAACACGGCCACCAGTTGCTGCGCAACTTTTTGACCAGCGCAAAGGTGCCTGCATGAGCGACCGCCTTAAACCTCTTATCTCCGCCGCCTGTGACCGCCCGCTAAACCGGGCCGAGGCCGAAGCTGCCTTTACCGCCTTGTTTGAAGGCGATGCAACGCCGGCCCAAATTGGTGGTTTTTTGATAGCATTGCGGATGCGCGGTGAAACGGTTGACGAAATTGCGGCGGCCGCTAGCGTGATGCGGGCCAAATGCAACGCGGTTGTGGCACCAACCGGTGCGATGGATATCGTCGGCACGGGTGGTGACGGCAAAGGCACGCTGAACATTTCCACCGCCACCGCTTTTGTTGTGGCGGGGGCCGGCGTTGTGGTCGCCAAGCATGGCAACCGCAACCTGTCGTCAAAATCGGGTGCTGCGGATGCGCTGACGGAAATGGGTTTGAATGTGATGGTCGGCCCCAAAGTGGTCGAGAAATGCCTGGCTGAGGCTGGAATCGGCTTCATGATGGCCCCGATGCACCACCCCGCCACCCGGCATGTGGCCCCGGTTCGGGTAGAGCTTGGCACCCGCACTTTGTTCAACATCCTTGGTCCCTTGACCAACCCCGCAGGCGTGAAAATGCAGCTTACAGGGGCCTATGATGCCGCATTGATCCGCCCAATGGCCGAGGTTTTGCTGGCTTTGGGATCTACCGCCGCGTGGCTGGTGCATGGCGGCGATGGCACGGATGAGCTGTCGATTGCCGCCCCGTCAAAGGTGGCTGCTTTGAAAGACGGCGCCATCACAGAATTTGATATTCACCCCGAGGATGCAGGCCTGCCTGTCCATCCGTTCGAGGCAATTATGGGCGGTAGCCCGGCGGAAAATGCCACCGCCTTTCGCGCCCTTTTGAACGGGTCGGCAGGGGCGTACCGTGATGCTGTGTTGCTAAATGCAGCGGCAGCCCTTTTGGTGGCAGGCAAAGCGGATGATCTGAAATCTGGCGTTGAAATGGCGCGCAGCAGTATAGATTCCGGTGCTGCCCGCGCCCGGCTTGACGCATTGGCGCGGATCACCACCGCGGCCTAATCCCATTCCTTTACCGAACGGCTATCAGATGAGTACAATTTTAGAGCAGATCAAAACCTATAAACTGGAAGAGGTCGCCACCCGCAAGGCCGCCAAATCCTTGTCGCATATGCAGTCTTTGGCCGATGATGCGCCTGCGCCGCGCGGCTTTCATCATGCGCTGCTGAATGCATCCTCGACCGGTTATGGTTTAATTGCCGAGATTAAAAAGGCAAGCCCATCCAAAGGTTTGATTCGCGCTGACTTTAACCCACCTGCCCTTGCTCGCGCTTACGCGGCTGGCGGTGCGACCTGCCTTTCGGTGCTGACGGACGGTCCATCTTTTCAGGGGGGCGATGAATTCTTGGTAGCTGCGCATGATGCGACCGACCTGCCCTGCCTGCGCAAAGATTTCATGTATGATCCTTATCAGGTGGTCGAGGCGCGCGCCCTCTCGGCTGATTGCATCCTAATTATCATGGCCTCGGTGTCCGACACCCAAGCCCGCGAGCTGGAAGCAACGGCGTTCGAGCTGGGTATGGATGTGCTGATCGAAGTGCATGATGCCGCAGAATTGGAGCGTGCGGCGCTGCTGAAATCGCCAATGATCGGCATCAACAACCGCAATCTGCACAGTTTTGAAGTGACGTTGCAAACCACCCGCGACCTTGCCCGCCGCGTGCCGGCTGATCGAATGATCATTTCCGAATCTGGCCTGTTTACGCCCGCTGATCTCGCTGATGTTGCCCGCTTTGGCGCGCGCTGTTTCTTGATTGGTGAAAGCTTGATGCGCCAATCGGATGTTGAGGCCGCCACCCGCGCCATTCTGGCCCAAGCCCCCGCTGCCCAAAGGGGACTGTAGATGGCGCAAAACCCGCTGACCCATTTTGATTCCGCTGGCCACGCCCATATGGTGGATGTGTCGGCAAAGCCTGTGACCGCGCGGATTGCTACAGCGCGAAGTGCTGTGAAAATGGCCGCTGAAACACTGGCTACCATCATTGATGGACGCGCCGCAAAGGGCGATGTGCTGGGCGTGGCACGGCTTGCAGGGATTATGGCCGCGAAAAAAACCGCAGATCTGATCCCGCTGTGTCACCCATTGCCCATCACCAAAGTATCCATTGAGTTAACACCAGATCCAAGCTTGCCCGGTATTATCATCGAGGCCACGGTCAAAACCGGCGGGCAAACAGGGGTTGAGATGGAAGCATTGACGGCGGTTTCTGTGGCCGCCCTTACCATCTATGATATGGTGAAAGCCATTGATAAGGCGATGGAAATCACCTCAACTAAGCTGATATTAAAAGACGGCGGCAAATCTGGCCGCTATGAGGCCGCGCCATGATTTCGGTTGCAGAGGCGCTGTCTCGCGTCTTTGAACTGGTCCAGCCTCTGGAGACTGAAATCGTTCCTTTGGCCAAAGCGGCTGGCCGCTATATGGCTGCCCCGGCCACCGCCGCCCGTGCGCAACCACCCTTTGCAGCCTCGGCAATGGATGGGTATGCCGTTTGCGGGTCTGCCCTTCCGGGCAATATTTTCACGGTGGTGGGTGAGGCGAGCGCGGGTCACGGGTGGGATGGCCAGCTAGGTCCTGGAAGGGCCATTCGCATCTTTACTGGCGCGCCTGTCCCCCCCGGCGCGGACCGCGTGGTGATCCAAGAGGATGTGACGCGCAGAGGCGACCAGATTACGCTGTCAGACGGCCTTGATAGGGCCACCCACATCCGCCCGATGGGACAAGATTTTCAAGTCGGGGACACGCTCTCTGCGCGTCTGCTACGCCCTGCTGATATCGCTTTGCTGGCGGCGATGAATGTGGCTGCTGTGACGGTCATTCGCAAACCTGTCGTTGCCATTATAGCCACAGGGGATGAACTGGTGATGCCCGGCGAGGTGCCGCGTGCCGACCAGATCATTGCCTCCAACAGTTTCGCGCTAAAGGCGATGATCGAGGAGGCAGGCGGTATCGCCCGAATGCTGCCCATCGCGCGCGACACCGAGGCGAGTTTGAATACCGTGTTCAGCCTCGCGGCAGGCGCCGATTTGATTGTGACCATTGGCGGCGCGTCTGTCGGCGACCATGATTTGGTGAGCAAAGTCGCACGTGATTTTGGGATGGAGCGGGCATTTTACAAAATCGCGATGCGCCCCGGCAAGCCTCTGATGGCAGGGCGGATCAACGGAGTCCCAATGCTTGGCCTGCCGGGAAACCCTGTGTCTTCAATTGTTTGCGGCCATATCTTCATGTTACCCATGTTGCGCGTGATGCAAGGGCTTGGGGCAGTCGCGCCACAGATGGCACAAGCAACGCTTGCAACCCCGCTTGCCCCCAATGGACCGCGGGCGCATTTCATGCGGGCCGTTGTTTTGCACAGTGATGGTGTCGCCAAGATCACCGCATTCACCGCTCAGGACTCTGCTTTGCTATCGGTGCTGTCGCAGGCCAACGCACTTTTGCTGCGCCCGGTGAACGACGAGGCGCGCACGGTGGGTGCGGTTGTGGAGTATTTGCCGATTTAGGCAAACCACTTGACACAAACCAAGAACATGGGCAGAACAGGTGGGCAACCTTTAGGAAGGGGTCCTGTGATGCTGACACGCAAACAAATGGAACTGCTCGATTTTATTCGGACACGGATGGATGCCGAAGGGGTTCCGCCCTCATTCGATGAAATGAAAGAGGCACTTGATTTGCGGTCGAAATCCGGGATCCATCGCTTGATCACCGCGTTGGAGGAGCGTGGTTTTATTCGCCGGCTTGCCCATCGCGCCCGCGCGATTGAGATTGTGAAATTGCCCGAAGCAATGGAACGCCCCGGCTTTTCACCTGCAGGCTTTACCCCCAAAGTGATCCAAGGCGACCGCGTGGCCCCACCCAAAGGAGCAATGATGATTGAGCCTGTTCATGCGATGGAACTGCCGGTGATGGGCCGCATTGCCGCAGGTGTTCCGATTGAGGCAATTCAAGAGGTGTCACACCATATCTCAGTACCGGGTTCGATGCTGTCGGGCAAAGGGCAACACTATGCTTTGGAAGTTAAAGGCGATTCGATGATAGAGGCGGGGATCAACGATGGTGATATCGTCGTAATCCGTGAGCAGACGAGTGCCGAAAACGGCGATATCGTTGTGGCCTTGGTTGAAGATTCCGAAGCGACGTTGAAGCGGTTTCGGCGGCGCAGCAACATGATTGCACTAGAAGCTGCCAACCCGGCCTATGAAACCCGCGTGTTGCCGGACCATCAGGTTAAGGTACAGGGGCGCTTGGTTGGGCTGATCCGCAGCTATTGACCCCGCGCCACTCGGTTCGGCTTTGGCGGCTTGTCAAACATCGCCGCGATATCCAGTTTTGCGTTCCCGCGCATTTTTGTGCGACGCTGCTGGCCTGTCCATAGCCTGTCTTGGGTCACGGCCTGCATAACGCGCAGACCGCCATCTGCCTTGGGCCATAAGGCCAACGCACCCGTGCTGCGCAACAAATCTTCGTCAATAATTTGACAGCCCACAGGCGCTTTACTCAAAACCTCTGCGCCAACCACCACAATATCTGCAATTTTGCAGGCCTCAACCAATTGCACCTCGGCCCTTTTGCCTTTGATCTGCGCAATCTGCCAACCTGCTATCCCAAATTGGCGCAACTCAGGCGGTCCCTCAAAACCGCGGCGCGCTGCAGCCATGGCTTGATCAGCCATATCCCCATCATTTTCCAACCATTGCAGCGCAGTAAATCCCGCCCCTTTTGGCGCAGACAAGGCGCGGCCAAGCGGCGTGGCCAAACCGACCAGCTTGCCATCGCCGCTAATTAAGACGGTGGGTCGCTCGGCTATCCCCCAAAGCCCAAAGGCCAGCAGCACTGGGGCAAGCCCTGCAAAACGCGCGCGCCCGCGCCACAAAATCACCCAAAGCATCCCCAAAGCCATGATGGGCAAGACATAGGGCGCAGGTGTAGGCACCGCCCGCACCGCGCCGTCCCAGCTTGCAACCGTTTCCGCCACCCACAAAATCCAAGCCGTGCCTTTACCCATGATCCACAAGGCAGGCATTTCCAACCCAAATGGGGCAAGCACCCCTGCCAAAACGGCCGCAGGCATCACCGCAACGCCCATCAGCGGCACCGCCAACACGTTGGCAACCAATCCATATCCTGCAATCCGATTAAAATGCGCCGCTGCAATGGGTGCCGTCGCAAAGCCCGCCAAAAGCGAGGTGAACACCACCGAAAATACTGGCATAATCCAAAATGGCAATGCCCCCCGCTGCGCCAAACCCAGGTCTCGCAGCCCGCCGTAGCCTGCGATCAGCGCCACGGTCGCGGCGAATGACATCTGAAACCCCGGTTCCAGCAGCGTTTCGGGTTGGGCAAGCAGCAATACGCAGGCAGCCAGCGCCACCGAACGGATAGATAGCGCGCGCCGGTCAAACAGTACCGCCCCCAACATCACGGCGACCATAACAAAGGCACGTTCCGTCGCAACATTGCCACCTGACAGCGCCAGATAGACCGCGCCTGCAATTAAGGCCAACCCTGCCGCCATTTTCTTCGAATTGACCCGCAGCGCCAAAACCGGGATCAGCGCCAGCCCGTAGCGCAGCGTGGCAAAGATAAATCCTGTCAGCAGGGCCATATGCAACCCAGAAATCGCCAGCAAATGCGCAAGGTTTGACGCGCGAAGATCGTCTTGGGCCGCCCGGCTGATTCCGGCACGGTCCCCGGTCAGCAAAGCGGCAACAAAAGCCCCTGCATCGCCTGCAACCTGCGCCTCTACCCCCGCGCGGATCTGCGCGCGCATTTGATTGATCCACTGCGCGCCGTGTGCAGGTGGTGCCAACAGCAAAACCGGCACCCGCGTATAGCCAACCGCCCCTAATTGGTCAAAAAACGCCATGCGGCGAAAATCAAACCCGCCCGGCTCTACCGGACCATCAGGCGCAGATAAATGCGCCGTTGTGACGATGATCTGCCCAGGTTTTACCTCGAAAAACCCTTGCTCGCCATGCAAGGACACCCGCACCCGCGCTGGCGTTTTTTCAGGCGAAACCCGCGACAACACAACACGGTCCAACGTCACACGCAGCATATCAGACTGTGAGCGGTCGATCATCACCACCCGTCCTTCGACCGGACCATAATAGCGGAAACCGAGCACTGGTGCATCAATCAGATGCGCACGCGCGCCCGCCGCCAGCATCCCGATCACAACACAGATCAGCCCTATTATCACAGGATGCAGCAGCTCTGGCCCGAAACGATAGATCAGCGCAGCAACGCCCAGCCCTATCAGCATCCCGCCGTAATGCCACAGCCTCGGCTCAACCGGCAAGGCGAACCACGCCCCGACACCAATCGCCATCATCACAGGCACCCAAGCAAACAGCCCGCCCTTGGCTGTGGCAAGCGCGATAAATGGCATCTGAACCGCAGCTCTCAGCCTGCCCACCTTGTCACTCCTTGCTTGATTGCCTAGACCATTGCCGACACTACCTCTCTCATGGTTTCTGAAAGGTTAATTTCTTATGTCCGCTGACCGCCCCGTCATCACCCGTATCGCACCCTCGCCCACGGGCTATATGCATATCGGAACGGCCAGAACTGCTTTGTTCAACTGGCTCTTTGCCCGTGGCCACGGCGGCAAATTTTTGCTGCGGATTGAGGATACAGATCGTGAGCGGTCCACCCCTGCCGCGACCGAGGCGATCTTGCGCGGGATGAAGTGGTTGGGCCTAGATTGGGACGGCGAGGCTGTAAGCCAGTTCGACCAGAAAGAGCGGCATGCTGAGGTGGCGCATGAAATGCTGGAACGCGGAGCGGCGTATAAATGCTTTGCGACCCAAGACGAGATTGAGGCCTTTCGCCAAGCGGCCACGGCTGAAAAACAATCCACCCTCTACCGCAGCCCTTGGCGTGATGCTGACCCCGCCACCTTTCCCGATGCGCCGTATGTGATCCGTATGAAGGCCCCGCAAACTGGTGAGACGGTGATTGAGGATGCCGTCCAAGGCACTGTCACCTTCCGCAATGACTTGCTGGACGATATGATCGTTTTGCGATCTGACGGCACACCGACCTATATGCTGGCGGTGGTTGTGGATGACCATGACATGGGCATCACCCATGTGATCCGCGGCGATGATCATTTGCAAAACGCCGCCCGCCAAACGATGGTGTATCAGGCCATGGGCTGGGAGATTCCGGTTTGGGCGCATATTCCATTGATCTTTGGTCCCGATGGTAAAAAGCTGTCGAAACGCCACGGCGCCACCGGGGTCGAGGAATATCAGATCATGGGCTATCCAGCAGCAGGCATGCGAAATTATTTGACGCGACTTGGTTGGGCGCATGGTGATGACGAATTCTTTACCACTCAACAGGCAAAAGAATGGTTCAACCTTGAGGGAATCGGCCGCGCCCCCGCGCGGCTTGATTTCAAAAAACTGGACAACCTTTGTGGTCAGCATATGGCGGCAAGCGACGATGCTGCACTGCTGCATGAATTAGAGGCATATTTGGCAGCCGCGGGTCACACACCCTTAAACGATGCGCAGAGTGACGGCATGTCACGGGCGATGTATTGCTTGAAAGATCGTGCGAAGAAGTTTCCGGATCTTATTGAAAAGGCTGAGTTTGTGCTGAACTCTCGCCCCGTTGTGCCGGATGAAGCATCTGTAAAAGCGCTTGATGCGGTATCCCGTGGTATACTGAAAGAATTGACGCCGCGCCTGCAAAATGTTAGCTGGACCAAAGAAATGCTGGAGCCTGTTTTAACCGAGGCCGCCGCGACCCACGGCATCGGTTTTGGAAAACTTGCCGCCCCGTTGCGCGCCGCATTGGCAGGCCGCACGGCAACACCCAGCGTTTACGATATGATGCTGGTGCTGGGTCAAACAGAGACGATTGCCCGATTGGAAGATGCGGCGGCTTAAACACTTGGCCCGCCCCCTTTCGGCCCCACTGACCAGTAAGGGAACTTCAATTCAAGGTCAGCGCATCCAGCGCTCGACCTCAACCGCAAGAGGGATGAACCATGGCAAAACCGACAGGAACGGCACAGCTCAAAGTTGGTAACAAAACGATTGAACTGCCAATCTATACCCCAACCCTTGGGCCAGATGTCATTGATATCGGTAAGCTTTATGCGCAAGCTGATATGTTCACATATGATCCTGGCTTTACGTCGACTGCGGCTTGCGAAAGCGCAATTACCTTTATCGACGGCGACAAGGGCGAATTGCTGCACCGCGGATACCCTATCGACCAACTGGCCAACGAGTCGCATTTCCTAGAGGTTTGTTACCTGTTGCTGTTCGGCGAGCTGCCCAACAAGGCCGCGATGATTGATTTCGAAAGTCGCGTGACGAATCACACGATGGTGCATGAACAAATGCACAACTTCTTTCGGGGCTTTCGCCGCGATAGCCACCCAATGGCGACGATGGTGGGCGTGGTTGGCGCGATGTCGGCTTTTTACCATGACAGCCTTGATATCAACGATCCGTGGCAGCGCGAGGTTGCAGCCATTCGCATGATCGCCAAGCTGCCGACGATTGCCGCGATGGCCTATAAGTATTCCGTTGGTCAGCCCTTTGTTTATCCAAAGAATTCACTGGATTACGCCGGAAACTTCCTGCACATGTGCTTCTCGGTTCCGGCAGAGGATTACGTTGTAAATCCGATCTTGTCCAAGGCGATGGACCGGATCATGATGCTTCACGCAGACCATGAACAAAACGCTTCGACCTCAACCGTGCGTTTGGCCGGGTCATCGGGCGCCAACCCTTTTGCTTGCATCGCGGCGGGTATTGCTTGTCTGTGGGGGCCAGCACACGGTGGTGCAAACCAAGCCTGCCTTGAAATGCTGCGCGAAATTGGCACCGTAGACCGCATTCCAGAATACATCGCCCGCGCCAAGGATAAGGATGACCCCTTCCGCCTGATGGGTTTTGGCCACCGCGTTTACAAAAACTTTGACCCGCGCGCGACCGTGATGAAGGAAAGTGCGGACGAAGTGTTGGAATTGATGGGCATTCACAATAACCCAACCCTGCAAGTCGCCAAAGAGTTGGAGCGGATTGCACTAGAGGATGAGTATTTCGTCTCGAAAAAGCTCTATCCGAATGTTGATTTCTATTCGGGAATCATCCTTGACGCGATGGGCTTTCCAACATCGATGTTCACCCCCATCTTTGCCCTGTCGCGCACCGTTGGTTGGATTTCGCAGTGGCGTGAAATGATTGGGGACCCGACCCAAAAGATTGGCCGTCCGCGTCAGTTGTATATTGGCGAAGCTTATCGCGACTATGTTCCGGTGGAAAAGCGCTGAACGAAAGAAGCGGCGGCCCTTGGGGCCGCCGTTTTCATGCCCCGTCCATGCTGTTTTGCACAGCGTAAAGCCGGGGTCGCCTGTCGCGGAAAATACCCCAGCTGGCCCGCAGATCCGCAACCATATCCAAGTCAATCACTGCCGTTATCACCGCCTCGTCGGTCCGTCCTGCCTTGGCGAGCAATTGCCCTGTATGATCGGATATGAAGGATGAGCCGTAAAATGTCACATCCCGCCCTTCGGGGGCCACTTCGCGCCCAATGCGGTTTGATGCCATCACCGGCATGATATTGCCAGCCGCATGACCGCGCATCACCATTTCCCAATGCGGCTGGCTGTCGTAGCCGGGGCTAGGGGGTTCAGACCCAATGGCGGTTGGATAGAGCAACATCTCGGCCCCCATAAGCGCCATGGACCGGGCGCATTCGGCGAACCATTGGTCCCAGCAAATCCCTACGCCAACCCGCCCAAAGGCCGTATTCCAAACCTTGAAACCCGTATCGCCGGGGCTGAAATAGTATTTTTCTTCATAGCCCGGTCCTTGCGGAATATGGCTTTTGCGGTAATTGCCCAGCACGCGCCCATCGGCATCAATCATCGCACAAGAATTGAAAAACGCTTGCCCCGACGCCTCAAAATACGACAGCGGCAGCACCACGCCCAACTCTTTTGCCAAATCGGCAAAGCGCGCAATCAGCGGATGCCCGACCATGGGTTGCGCCAGTTTGAAATACTCCGGCCGCTGGGTGATACAGAAATAGGGCGTGGCGAACAGTTCTTGGATCAATATCACCTGCGCGCCGGCCCCTGCCGCTTGGCGCACCAGCACCTCGGCCCGGTCTGCATTGGCGGCCAAGTCCCAGCTACAAGCAAATTGCGTGGCGGCGAGGGTGACGGTGCGCATGTTCGGCTCCTGTTTTGATCTGCTCATTCTTGCCCAGCCCTTTGGCAACACGCAAGTCCCCTCGACTTTTGTGGTGCCACCTCTCAGACTAACCATGACCACCAAAGGAAACCCCTATGACCACGCGCCATTACGCCCAAAGCCCAGATGATATTCCAACCCGCACGGCCCTTTTGTCGATGTCGGGGTTAGAGTTCATGCAGGGCATGTTGGCCGGCCGCCTGCCCCATGCGCCCATCGCCGCCTTGATGAACATGCAGCTGCACAACGTTGCCGCGGGCCAAGTGAGTTTCCGCGCGACGCCGGGTTTTGACCACACCAACCCTGTGGGGTCCGTGCATGGTGGCTGGTACGGCACGCTGCTTGACAGTGCGTTGGGCTGTGCGGTGATGACGGCGGTGCCAAAAGGCTATTGGTATACAACGCTGGAATATAAGGTAAATTTGACCCGTGCCATACCTTTGAACACTGAAGTCACTGCGACTGCAATCTTGGATCATGCAGGCCGCACAACAGCCACCGCCCATGCTGAAATTCGCGGAACACTTGACGACAAGCTTTATGCCACAGGCAGCACAACCTGTATCTTGATGCAAGGCTAAGGCTTGCGCAAATGCCCCGCTACAACCTTTGGACCCCGCCACCAACGTGACCGTTTTGACAAGGCGCTAGGGTGAAAATGCTCCGACGGGTCACGCCCCGCAATCCGCCGCTTGCGCAGCAAAAACACCGCACCAAAACCCCGCCAGATGCCTACCATCGGCGCATCGGGGTCGCGAGGAAAGCGCGCAGCCCAGCCTTTTGGTAGCAGAATCCCACATGCCTCCATCCGTTCCAGCATCCAAACCAGCGGGATATTTGCCAGCGGCCTTGCAGCCTGAAAACTGCCAATTTGCCCGCCAATATCGGCATGCGCCCCGCGAAACCACATTTGTTCAACATTACCGGCCCAATTGGGCGGACAGGTCCAAAGCACCGGGTCAAACACCACCCGCGTTTCATGCAACGCCAAGGCGTGAAACCCGTGCTTGATCGAATGACCCAGCGTATGGTTGTGAAACGCATGCTCATGCTCGGTCAACATCCATAAAAACGGCAGCAGCATCCCCAAAGCCTTGACCGTATCCCAGACACCCACCATCTCTATCGGCACGGTGGTATGGCAAAATTCGCGGGCAAAGGCGCGGGCGGCATGGCTGTGCGCGTCTAATTGATAATGGCGGTATGCCAAGCGCACATTGCGTTCGGTGGCACAATCACGCCGCAACAGCCCAACTTGGTCAATAGCACCGGCAAGTGATCGGACGGCATAGGCTCCCCGCGAATAGCCCAGCAAAAAAAATCCGATCGCCCGATTCATATTGGCTGGCCAAAAACCCATAGGCCCGACGGATTTGCAGGTTAATCCCGCGCCCTTGTGCCACATCTGCAAGCTGCGCCCAATCGACCCATTGCACACCCGGTTCATAATACAGCCGCCGGTGCGCGCTCGGCCCCGCTTCGGCCAAAAGCTTGAACGCAAGGCCCGCATTGCTTTCATAGCCCGCCTGCAACGATGACATCGTACCATCCAGAATGATAATATGGTCGACGCTAATGCGAGGCGCATGCGCTTCGCGCTTGCCCCCTTCGGTCAGGACCGTGGGCGGAGGCCGGAGCCAAGCGCGAAGGCGGTTAAACAGTGACAGGCGCAGCCTCCTCGACAGATGCGTTTTGAAGCCATGACCATACACGCAAAGGGGTAAACGGCATCTCAACGCGGTTCACGCCGCGCGGAGCCAATGCATCAGACACCGCGTTGGAAATGGCGCCCAGTGACCCCACGGTTCCGGCCTCACCGCAACCTTTCATGCCCAAAGGGTTGGTCGTGGATGGCACAGGTTCGGTCACAAAATGGATCATCGGTAAATCTTGGGCGCGCGGCATCGCATAGTCCATAAAACTTGCTGTGAGCAATTGACCCTGCGCGTCAAAACCTGCGTTTTCCATCACCGCTTGTCCAAAACCTTGGGCTATCCCGCCATGCACTTGGCCCGCCACCAGTGCTTCATTGATCATATTGCCGAAATCATCGACGACGAAATAGCGATCCAAGGTGATCTGGCCTGTGTCGGGGTCCACCTCGACCTCGGCCAAATGCGCGCCATTGGGAAAGCTGCCTGCTTGCAGCCGGATAGATTGGCTATGCGACAGCAAATCGTCGCGCCCCGCCGCACGCGCACGATCTGCCGCCTCAATCATGGTCAGGCGCAGGTTGGACCCCGGCGCGCCAAATCGGCCATCGTCATAGGCCACACCTTCGCCCAACGCGTCCTGCAAAAACGTAACAAAGGCGGGGATCATCGCCTCAACCACAGCCCGAATAGCGGTGCCTTGCACCGTGACAGACCGCGACCCGCCCGTCCCGCCACCCTTGCCAATTTTGTCGCTATCGCCCTGCACAACACGGATCAGCTTTGCGTCAATCCCAGTCTGTTCGGCCAGCATTGCGGTGAACACCGTCTCATGCCCTTGACCGTTGGATTGGGTCCCCACAAACAATGACACGCTCCCATCCGCCTCATAGACCACATGCGCGGTTTCTTCCGGACTGCCCAAAATGCTCTCGATATAGGTCGCGATCCCCATGCCCCGGATCAGCCCTTTGGTCGCCGACGCGGCCTTGCGCACGGCAAATCCCTCTATATCAGCTTCAACCCGCAACCTATTCAAAACGCGTTTAAAATCACCAACATCAATCGTCAGCCCATTGATCATCTTATATGGAAACGCTTGTACAAAATTTTGCGATCGTAGCGTGAAAGGGTCAACCCCCAACACCCGTGCCGCATTGTCCATCGCACATTCGATGGTCATAATCGCTTCGGGTCGCCCAGCCCCGCGATAGGCATCCAGCGGCGTCGTATGGGTGTAAATTCCTTGCGCAGTCAGCAAAGCGGTCTGAATATTATAGCAGCCCGTAAAGACCTTCGAGAACAGTTCCGACTGGATCGCCTGCCCGAATTGAGAGTTATAGGCACCCATGTTTGACACCACATCGGCGCGGTAGGCCGTGATCTTGTGATCCGCATCAAAGCCCAGCTCGGTCCGTACCACCAAATCGCGTGCGCCATTGTCAGACAGCATCGCCTCGGTCCGTTCTGACACCCAGCGCACAGGCTGGCCCAGCATCCGCGCCGCCGCTGCAATGCAAGTATATTCAGGATAGGTCATGCCCTTCATACCAAACCCACCACCCACATCGGGGTTGGTCACGCGCACATCCGCCGGGTCCAAATGCATCATCCGGGCCAGCTCGCCCTTTTGCACCCACACGCCCTGCCCGCTGAAACATAGGTGCAGCCGCGACCCGTCCCATTCTGCAAAGGCCACGCGAGGCTCCATCGCATTCACGATCACCCGGTTGTGGACCACATCGTAAACCACACGGTGCGCAGATGCCTCCAGTGCCGCGTCCACCGCCACCCTATTCCCCATCGCCCAATCATAAGCGCGGTTATGTGGGGCATCCGCATGAACAACCGGGCCACCCAGCGCCAAATCCAGCTTGGGGTCGAGATCAGTATACTCAAGCCCGATCGCCTCTGCCGCATCGCGCGCCGCATCCAGCGTTTCGGCGACAATCATCGCCAAAGGCTCGCCCACATAGCGCAAGGTACCTTGCGCCAGCACCGGCCGTTCGGGCATCGCACCGCGCGACCCATCATGATTGGTTACGGCGACTCCCTTCATCCCAAGGGTCACACCCGCAGCCAATAGGCGACTCGCTGTCAAAACCAGCCGCACACCGGGCATTGCCTCTGCCTCAGTTACATCCAGCGCATCCAAACGGGCATGGGCAACAGGCGCGCGCAGAAAAATCGCATGCAGCGCGTTTTGGGGCGCTATATCATCAACATAGCGCCCGTTTCCGGTCAAGAACCGCACATCCTCTAACCGACCAACACCCTGCGCCTTGCCAAACTTTTGCATCTACGTCCCAATCCCTCGTTCGTGCCAAACACTAACCTTGCAGCAGGGTTTGTCCAGCCAACCCGTCCGCAATTTTGACAGCAACAACCTTCAGATCAGTTTTACGCGTATTACCGCGGTGCCTCTCAGCGGAACCAAGGGCGAAACCCCGCTTCCCCTTACCGTCCCGCCGCGTTAGAACACCTGCAAAACGCCTGACAGAAAGAGCCGCAAGATGCCGATGGAAAAGACCTTTAACGCCGCCGAGGCCGAAGCCCGCATTTTCGCCAAATGGGAGGCGGATGGTGCCTTTCGCGCCGGGGCCAATGCCAACCGCAGCGACACCTTTTGCATCATGATCCCGCCGCCAAACGTCACAGGCTCGCTGCATGTGGGCCATGCGTTCAACAACACCATCCAAGATATCCTGATCCGCTGGAAGCGTATGCAAGGCTTTGATACCCTGTGGCAACCGGGCCAAGACCATGCGGGCATCGCGACCCAGCTGGTGGTGGAACGCCAAATGGCAGCCGCAGGCCTGCCGAAACGCGTTGACATGGGCCGCCCCGCGTTCTTGGAAAAAGTGTGGGAGTGGAAGGAAGAGTCTGGCGGCACCATCATCAACCAGTTGAAACGGTTGGGTGCCTCGTGTGATTGGTCGCGCAACGCCTTTACGATGGACGAAGGGTTCCACGACGCCGTGATCAAGGTGTTTGTGGAAATGTACAACAAAGGTCAGATTTACCGGGGCAAGCGTTTGGTCAATTGGGACCCCCATTTTGAAACTGCGATTTCAGACCTTGAGGTCGAAAACATCGAAGTTGCGGGCCATATGTGGCATTTCAAATATCCGCTCGCAGGCGGTGAAACCTATGAATATGTAGAGCGGGATGAGGATGGAAACATCACTCTGCGCGAAACCCGCGACTACATTTCCATTGCCACCACCCGCCCCGAAACCATGCTGGGCGACGGCGCGATTGCTGTTCATCCATCAGATGAACGTTATGCTTCAATCATCGGAAAACTATGTGAAATTCCAGTTGGCCCCAAGGCACAGCGCCGCCTGATTCCAATCATTACCGATGAATATCCTGACAAGACTTTCGGGTCAGGTGCCGTAAAAATTACCGGCGCGCATGACTTTAACGACTATCAAGTCGCCAAGCGCAACGCCATTCCGATGTATTCTTTAATGGATACACGTGGCGCCATGCGCGCCGATGGCCGCCCTTACGCAGATGAGGCCGCGACCGCGCAAGCCATCGCCAACGGGACCGAAACCTTTGATGAGGCAAAGATCGCCGCGATGAATTTGGTCCCCGATGAATATCGCGGGCTGGACCGGTTTGAGGTCCGCAAAAAAGTGATCGCCGACATCACCCATGAAGGGCTGTCGGTCACGAAACTGGTCAAGTCCATTGACCCTGAAACCAACTCCGAACACCTCCAGCTTATCCCCTTTGTCGAGGATAAGCCCATCATGCAGCCCTTCGGCGACCGCTCCGGCGTGGTGATTGAGCCGATGCTGACCGACCAATGGTTCGTCGACACTGCCGCAATCGTACAGCCCGCGCTGGACGCCGTGCGCGAAGGCCGTACCAAGATCATGCCGGAAAGCGGCGAGAAAGTCTATTTCCACTGGCTGGAGAATATCGAGCCTTGGTGTATCTCGCGGCAGTTGTGGTGGGGGCATCAGATTCCGGTTTGGTATGGGCCGAAGAAAGCTGAAAACGGCGAATTGCTAAACGACGGGACATTCGAAGCGTTTTGCGCTTCAAGTGAAGCAGCGGCAAAAGAGCTTGCCCAAGAGTACTATGGATGCGAAGCGCGAATTAGGATCGCGATGCACGATGGCATGCAGCCTCATTTTCCGGGTCGGCGTGACGGCATATGGGTGGGAGTTGGAGCAGAACCGGTGCCCGGAGTTAAGGGTGACAACTTCCAATCGACGATCCCACTCACCCGCGACCCCGATGTCCTCGACACATGGTTCTCCTCCGGCCTTTGGCCCATCGGCACATTAGGATGGCCGAATAACACCCCAGAATTGCAGAAATATTTCCCCACAAACGTCCTCGTCACCGGCCAAGACATCCTGTTCTTCTGGGTCGCCCGCATGATGATGATGCAACTCGCCGTGGTGGGCCAAGAACCGTTTGACACCGTCTACCTCCACCAACTCGTTCGCGACGAGAAAGGTGAGAAGATGTCGAAAACCCGTGGCAATGTTATCGACCCGCTGGTCATTATTGATGAATACGGCGCAGATGCGCTGCGCTTTACCATGGCGCAAATGGCCGCACTTGGTGGCGTTCTGAAACTGTCCGAAGACAGGATCAAAGGTTATCGCAACTTTACCACCAAGCTGTGGAATGCTTGCCGTTTTGCCGAAATGAACGGCGTTTGGGAAGGCCACGCCACCAGCCAACCGCCTGAGGCGCAGGCCCGCGTAAACCGCTGGATTATATCCGAGGCTGCAAAAACCCGTGCCGAGGTGGATGCAGCGCTTGAAGCTTATAAGTTCAATGATGCCGCCAACGCGCTTTATGCCTTTGTTTGGGGCAAGGTTTGCGATTGGCATGTGGAGTTTGCCAAGCCACTGTTTGATGGTGACCAAGCTGATGAGACAAAGAAAACAATGGCTTGGGTGCTAGATCAATGCATGATCATGCTACATCCCATCATGCCTTTCATCACCGAAGAGCTTTGGGCCACCACTGGCACCCGCGCCAAACCGCTGGCCCATACCGATTGGCCAACCTATGGCGAAGACCTGATTGACGCCGAGGCGATGCGCGAATTGAACTGGGTCACCGGGCTGATTGACGATATACGCTCGGCCCGCGCACAGATGCATGTGCCTGCGGGCCTAAAGGTCGATTTGCGCATGATCGGCTTAGACGATACCGCCAAAGCTGCCTTTACCGCAAATGAAGCGCTGATCTTCCGGCTTGCCCGAATTGCGACGGCGGTAGTGGCCGCATCCGTGCCAAAAGGCGCAATTACGGTCGCCGCCGAAGGGGCTACATTCGCGATCCCACTCGAAGGTTTGATCGACATCGGCGAAGAAAAAGCGCGGCTTTCAAAAGCACTTGAGAAGCTGGAGAAAGACATGGGCGGTCTGCGCGGTCGTTTGAACAACCCAAAGTTTGTCGAAAGTGCCAAGCCTGAGGTGGTGGAAGAAACCCGCGAGAAACTGGCCTTGGGTGAAGAGGAAATCGGCAAAATCCAAGCCGCTTTGGCGCGTTTGGCGGAAATGGGATAGGCTAAATCTTGGCAAAAAAGGGGGGCCAGTCGGCCCTCCTTACGGCACCAAGCGGTCAATCGCCCGCATTGCACCAATGCTCTTGTCCCAAACCAAAGTCAGCACCCGTTTGCCCCCAACCCGCGCCGCAATTTGTGGCAGCAGTTTCACCGAGGCGCCGGCCACCGCCGTTGCCAAAAACCCACGCCGTGTAAGTGTTGGTTTCATTCTAACCTCCTTATGGTTCGCTAAGTGAAAATGGGGAGCCACGCCTGCAGGACAACCCTTGTCGCAGGGGGGGATTTCTGGCTATCTGGCTCCATGAAAACACCGCAATATACCCCACTCGCCGCCTCATTGCCCGCATCCGTGCCTTTTGTTGGGCCGGAAACCCAAGAGCGTGCGAATGGCCACCCTTTCGCCGCTCGTTTGGGGGCGAATGAAAACATGTTTGGACCAAGCCCGATGGCCGCCGCTGCGATGGCGGCTGCGGCGCAAGACGTGTGGATGTACGGCGACCCCGAAGTCCATGACTTGCGCGTAGCCCTTGCGCGGCACCATGCAACGGCACTGGAAAACATCGTTGTGGGCGAAGGCATCGATGGGCTTTTGGGCTATTTGGTAAGGTTGTTGATTGGTCCTGGTGATACGGTTGTAACGTCAGATGGAGCTTATCCGACCTTCAACTTTCATGTAGCAGGTTTTGGTGGCGTGCTGCACAAGGTGCCTTACCAGGGTGACTTTGAAGACCCCGAGGCGCTGTTGGTCCGTGCGGTAGACGTGGGCGCGAAGCTGATCTATCTGGCCAATCCGGACAATCCGATGGGCAGCCAGTTGGAGGCTGCGGTCATTGAGGATATGATCGCGCGGTTGCCTGCGGGCTGTTTGCTGATTTTGGATGAGGCGTATATCGACCTTGCCCCAGACGGCAGCGCGCCCAAAATTGACGCGAGTGATCCGCGCGTGATCCGGTTTCGGACCTTTTCGAAAGGCTACGGGATGGCCGGCTTGCGGGTTGGATATGGGGTCGCCGCACCCGAGTTGGTGCAGGCCTTCAATAAGGTGCGCAATCATTTCGGGGTTGGCAGGATCGCCCAGGCCGGGGCGATTGCCGCCTTGAAGGATCAGGCATGGCTGGCAGCAGGCAAGGCAAAGGTGGTCGCGGCGCGGCAAAGCTTTGGTGCGGTTGGGCAGACGAATGGGTTGCGGGTGTTGCCATCGGCCACGAATTTCATCTGTCTAGACTGTCGGAAAGACGGCGATTTCGCGCGCCGGGTTTTGCAGGCATTGGGAACGGAAGGGGTGTTTGTTCGGATGCCCAGCGTCGCCCCGATGGACCGCTGTATCAGGGTCAGCTTGGGGGATGACGCGGCTTTGGAAGTGTTTGCCGACGCCCTGCCCCGTGCTTTGAAAGCCGCGCGGGGCTAATCTAGGCTTGGGTGGCTGTGGAGGACTTCGAAACGCCGTCCAGCCGTTCAAGGTCGCTTTGATCTGGGTCGATGACGGCCTCAGGCTGAACCGGGGTTTTGGGCGCCCGGATGATCGGCGGGTAGGGTTTTGCAGCCTCTAGTGGCATGAACATCTCGGGGGGGTCAGCAATCATTTCTCGGCGAAAAACCAGCATGTTCTGAAACTGGGTTTTTGTCCCTGTCAGGCCAACCCTTTCATCGCAAGGCAAGGTATCGGCGCGAATATAGTCCCAACCATCCATCCCCATTTTGTTCATTAGGGCGGTCAAGGCCACGGCAAAACGTTCGGCAGTGGTTTTGGCAGCTTTGGCTTTTTCGCCCTTTTTTGGGGCAGGCACGACTTTGTATTCGTAGCGTTTCATGGGGCCTCTACTCTCAACTTTGAGGGAAATTAGCCCATTCGGCCGCTTTGGGAAAGGGGGTGCGTTTGGGACTGCGGAATCGCGCGCGAATGAATTTTTAAGCCATTGTTAAACAAAGAACATCTGTTTTTTAGTAATAAAATATTAATGCAGATGCGGCCCTCATTAAAGGGTACAACGCACCCTTTACAGCCGCCGTTTAGCCGTGGGTGGGCTTGAAACCCACCCTAACCTGACACGTGGTTTTTAGGCACGTTTGCCCGCCGCAGGCTGTTAAAGCCCCAGCTTTTGCGCAATCAGTGCTTGCACCATCGCAGGCGCTGCCTTACCGCCTGTGGCCTTGATGACTTGGCCCACGAACCAGCCGGCCAGTTTGGGGTTGGCCTTGGCCTTTTCCACTTGGTCGGGGTTGGCGGCGATAATGTCATCGACGGCGGCCTCAATTGCGCCCGTGTCGGTCACTTGCTTCATACCGTTTGCAGCGGCAACTTCTGATGGGACGCCGCCGGAGGTCCAGACCAGTTCAAACAGGTCTTTGGCCATTTTGCCCGAAATTTCACCCGAACCGATCAGATCAATAATGCCGCCCAATTGGTCGGCAGACATCGGCGTGTCAGCGATGGTTAGGCTTTCTTTGTTCAGGCGGCCAAAGAGTTCGTTGATGACCCAGTTCGCGGTGATCTTGCCATCACGGCCCTTGGCTACGGTTTCAAAGAAATCCGCGCTGTCGAGATCTGCGGTCAGGACGTTCGCGTCATAATCGGTCAGGCCGAAGTCGGCCATGAAACGCGATTTCTTGGCGTCTGGCAGTTCGGGCATATTGGCTGCGATATCATCGACCCACGCTTGTTCAAGTTCCAAGGGGAGCAGGTCGGGGCATGGGAAATAGCGGTAATCATGTGCCTCTTCCTTGCTGCGCATGGAGCGGGTTTCACCTTTGTCCGGGTCATAGAGGCGGGTTTCTTGGTGAACGCTGCCACCGTCTTCGATGATCGCGATTTGGCGACGAGCTTCATAATCAATGGCTTGGGTCATAAAGCGCATCGAGTTCATGTTTTTGATCTCGCAGCGGGTGCCAAGATGGCTAAAGTCTTGGGTGGCTTGGTATTTTTCATACTGGCCCGCGCGGCACACCGAAACGTTCACATCGGCGCGCAGGTTGCCGTTTTGCATATTGCCGTCACAAGTGCCCAGATAGCGCAGGATTTGGCGCAGTTTGGTGACATAGGCCGTGGCTTCTTCGGCGCTGCGAATATCAGGGCGGCTTACGATTTCCATCAAGGCAACGCCTGTGCGGTTGAAATCAACGAAAGACATGGTCGGGTCCATGTCATGGATGGATTTGCCAGCGTCTTGTTCGAGGTGGATACGTTCGACGCGGACAAGGCGGGCAATACGTTGTCCATCAGAATTGGGGGAAAGTTCAACCAGCACTTCGCCTTCGCCCACGATGGGGTGGTACAGCTGGCTGATCTGATAGCCTTGCGGCAGATCGGGGTAGAAGTAGTTTTTACGATCAAAAGCCGAGGTCAGGTTGATCTTTGCTTTCAGGCCAAGACCAGAGCGGACGGCCTGTTCAATGCAATATTCATTGATAACCGGCAACATGCCGGGCATCGCAGCATCAACGAAAGCCACGTTAGAGTTGGGTTCCGCGCCGACTTGGGTAGACGCGCCCGAAAACAGTTTGGCGTTGGAGGACACTTGGGCATGGATTTCCAGCCCGATCACGAGTTCCCAATCATGCTTTGCGCCAGCGATGACCTTTGGTTTCGGGTTCTCATACGTCAGATCGAGCATTGTGCGTCCCTTTGATGGTTCTGCCTTGGGTTTTACGGATTTGTGCGGCTAGGTTCAAGCCAGCTGTTAGGCATCGAGCATGCGCCCGACCATTTCGCCAAGATTGCGGCTGAGGGTTGGGCTGGCCTTGATGCGTTGCAACTGCGCGCGGATGAGGGCTTGGCGGTCTGTGCCGTAGCGGGGCCAGGTTTCGAACGCGGTGGACATGCGGGCGGCGGTTTGCGGATTTACCGGGTCCAGCTTGATCAGCCAATCGGCGAGCAGCGCGTAGCTGTTGCCCGAGGCATGGTGGAAGCCTGCGTGATTGCCTGCAAGCGAGGCGATGACCGCGCGGAACCGGTTTGGGTTTTTCCAATCAAAATCAGGGTCTTGGGTTAAGGTTTGGGTGGTTTGTGCAGCAGCATCGGGGGCAGCATAGGCCACTTGCAGCGCAAACCATTTATCCATCACAAGGCGGTCAGCGTGCCATTGCTGGCGGAAGGCGTGGATTTGGGGCTGGCCTTGGCCGATGTCCAAAAGCGTGGCCAAAGCGCCCATTTGGTCGGTCATGGAATTGGCTTTTGTGTAGGCCTGCGTGGCCGCCTGCCCGCCGTCTAGGCGCGACAGCAACGCCATCGCGCCAAGCCGCAGCGAACGGCGGCCTGCCGCAACTGCGCCCGGATCAAAGGGACCGGGGGTGGCGAGGTTGGCCAGAAGGGCGGGCAAACGGGAGGCGAGGTGCTGGGCCAGATCAGCCAGCATGGATTGGCGGGCCTCGTGGATGGTGGCGGGGTCCGGCACATGGCCGAGCGCGTGCAGGGTTTGGGCGAGGTCATCCTCACCCGGCAAGCGCAGGGTTAGGGCGCGAAAGGCGGGGTCGAGGGTGTCGTCAAAGGTGACGGTTTCGATGGCGGTTAGCCAATCGGGAGAGGTGGCGGCGTTTTCGGTGATTTTGCGGATGAGCACGTCCTTGGCCAAGGCGCGCCCGGCCTCCCATTTGTTGAAAGGGTCGGTATCATGGGCGAGTAGGAAGGCGCGTTCCGCGGCCGAGGTTTCGCGGGTCAGGATGACGGGGGCGGAAAAGCCGCGCAGAATGGAGGGGGTGGGGCGAGCTGCAAGGCCGGTGAAGGTGAAGCTTTGGCGCGCCTCGGTCAGTTCCAGCACGGTTGTTGGCACCACCTCATCGCCATTGGGATTGAGCAGGCCCACGGCCACGGGAATGACCTTGGGGTCTTTGTACGGCTGGCCGGGGGTGGGTGGGTTTTTCTGTTCAAGATGAATGGTATAGGTGCCATCCTTAAAGTCATCTGTCACCGTGACTTGGGGGGTGCCTGCCTGGGTGTACCAATGTTTGAACTGGGTCAGATCGCGGGTTGTGGCATCCTCAAACACCTTTAGCCAATCTTCAATCGTGGCGGCATCACCGTCGTGGCGGTCAAAGTAGAGGTCAAGGGCGGCTTTGTAGCCAGCATCGCCCACCAAGGATTTCAGCATACCGATAACCTCGGCGCCTTTTTCATAAATTGTGGCAGTGTAGAAGTTGTTAATTTCGACATAGCTGTCGGGGCGCACGGCATGGGCCAAGGGGCCGCCATCCTCACGGAATTGGCGGGCGCGCAGGGTCAGCACATCCTCAATCCGTTTCACCGCATGGCTGCGCATATCGCCGGAAAACTGCTGGTCGCGGTAGACGGTGAGGCCTTCTTTCAAACAAAGCTGAAACCAATCGCGGCAGGTGATGCGGTTGCCAGTCCAGTTGTGGAAGTATTCGTGGGCGATCACGGCCTCGATGCGCGCGTAATCATCGTCGGTGGCGGTTTCGGGGGTTGCCAGAACCAGCTTGGAGTTGAAGATGTTCAACCCTTTGTTTTCCATAGCGCCCATGTTGAAATCATCAACCGCGACGATGTTAAAGATATCAAGGTCATATTCGCGACCATAGACCTGTTCATCCCATTTCATCGAGCGGATCAGGCTGTCCATCGCATAGGCGCATTTATGATCATCGCCGGGGCGTACATAGATGTTCAGCGTGACGCGGCGACCAGACATGGTGGTAAAGCTGTCAGAATGGGCGACAAGATCGCCTGCGACCAGCGCGAACAGATAGGCAGGTTTGGGCCATGGGTCGTGCCATGCGCCCGCCCCCGAACTTTGCCCCACCGGATTGCCGTTGGAAAGTTGCACCGGCATGTCGGTTTCCATCGTCACGTCAAACCGGGCCATCACATCGGGGCGGTCGGGGTAATAGGTGATTTTGCGAAAGCCTTGCGCCTCGCACTGCGTGCAATACATGCCACCCGACATATAAAGGCCGTCGAGTGAGGTGTTGGTTTGCGGCGAAATCTCAACCTCGGTTTCCAGCGTGAACGGGCCGTTTGGCAGGTCAGTGGCGGGGATGGTCAGGCCGGTATCATCGGGCGTGTGGGTAAGGGGATTACCGTTCACGGACAAGGACTTAAGGATCAGGTTTTCACCATCAAGCCGCAGATCACCCAGTTGCTTCCTATCCAGCACGGCGGCAGGGTTTGGCGCAAACGACAAACGCGCGCGGACGCGGGTTTGGGTGGGGTGCAAGGTGAAATGCAGGGCCACATGATTAAGCAGATAGGGAAAGGGCGTGTAATCGGCCAAAAGGATCGCTTTGGGGGATTGGGTCATGCGTTTGGCCTTTGTTTGGGGGGCATTTAGCGCCACGTTAGCGCCGGGCTGGCGGGGGTTCAACCGCCCATACACCACAAATAGGGGTTTACGAATCTATCGCAAACGCTACATCTATGTTCTATGAATGTTCTTGTTTGGTATAAGCGTGATTTGCGGGTCGAGGACCACGCAGCCTTGTGTTTCGGCGCAAGTCTTGGCGCGGTTTTGCCGCTGTATATTGCCGAGCCGGAGTATTGGGCGCTGCCGGATACGTCGGCGCGGCAATGGGAGTTTGTGGCTGAAACGCTGGATGGGCTGCGGCGTGATTTGGCGGGACTTGGCGCGCCGTTGGTCGTGCGGGTGGGTTGCGCGGTAGAGGTGCTGGCGCGGCTGTGCAAACAAAACGCGGTGACGCGGATTGTGAGCCACCAAGAGGTGGGCAATTCGTGGACTTTTGCGCGTGATCAACGGGTTACGGCTTGGGCGCGCGCGGCGGGGATCGAATGGACAGAGCTGCCAGCGGGCGGCGTGCGGCGCGGTGTGCTGGGCCGTGCGGGCTGGGATGCGGCGCGGGCGGGATATGCCGAAGGTGCGGTATTGGCGGCCCCTGCCCTGCGCATGGTGGCCGGGATTGAACCGGGCGTTATTGCCAATGCGCGAGCGTTGCGCATGGCACCGGACCTATGCCCGCACCGCCAAATGGGTGGGCGGGTGCAAGGTGTGGCCTTGATCGACAGCTTTTTGGCGCAGCGGGGCTTGGCCTATCGGCGGTCAATGTCAGCGCCTTTGAGCGCCGAGCGGGCCTGTTCGCGGCTGTCACCCTATTTGGCGGTGGGGGCGCTGTCTGCGCGCGAGGTGGAGCAAGCGGCGGTGGCGCAATTGGCCGCAAAGCCGGGGCCAGACTGGGCCGCCAACCTGCGGGCGTTTCAAAGCCGGATCGCGTGGCGCGCCCATTTCACCCAAAAGCTGGAACATGCGCCGCAGATGGAGCGTGTGGCGATGCACAAAGCCGCCGACACATTGCCGGGGCGCATGGCGCAAGGGGCGGTGTTTGACGCGTGGGCTGCGGGGCAAACTGGCTTGCCGTATTTGGATGCTTGCATGCGCTATTTGGCGGCGACTGGCTGGATTAATTTTCGCGCGCGCGCGATGCTGACTTCGGTGGCGACCTATCATTTGTGGTTGGATTGGCGGGCAGTGGGCCATGTTTTGGCGCGGCGGTTTACCGATTACGACCCCGGCATTCATTGGCCACAAATCCAAATGCAATCAGGCATGTCGGGGATAAACCGCTTGCGGATTTACAACCCGATTAAACAAGGGTTGGACCAAGACCCGCTGGGCAGTTTTACCCGGCGCTGGGTGCCTGAACTGGCCAGCGTGCCGGATGAGTTTTTGCAAACCCCGTGGAAATGGCCGGGGGCGCAAGGTGTTTTGGGCCGGCGCTATCCTGAACCCGTGATTGATGTGGCCGGGGCGGCAAGGGTTGCACGGGCCGCGATGGGGGGCTTGCGGCAATCGCCGAGTTTTGCGGGAGATGCGGCGGTGTTGATTGAAAATCACGCAAGCCCGGCGCAAAATCCGCTGTTTTTTAATGATCGTAAGGTGGGGATGCGGCGCACGCGGCCTGCCCCTGCGGGCCAGTTATGTTTGGATTTGTGATGCCAAAAGGAATTAAGAAACAAGACCTTCCGCAGAAAATCTGTGCCACCTGCGGGCGGCCTTTTACCTGGCGCAAGGCTTGGGCCAAGGTCTGGGACGAGGTACGCTATTGTTCAGACCGTTGCCGAGGCAACCGAAATAAAACAGCGAAAGACTAAAGCCGGTCCAGAAATTGTCAAAAAAGACCTGAGGGTGATTAGCCAAAACTGGATAAGAAAAATTACCAATTCGGTTGCTTTTGGAAAAAACCTCTCCTAAACACCTTGGACGCATGCAAGGGGAGACGCAGAGCAATGGCACAGATGGTTAAGAAAAACGAGATCACGGTAGACGCGGATTTGGTGCAGTTTGTCGAAGACAAGGTTTTGCCCGGAACTGGCGTTGCGACAGATGCGTTTTGGTCTGGGCTGTCAGGTGCGATCCACGAACTTGGCCCCAAGAACCGGGCGCTGCTGGCAAAACGCGCTGACCTTCAGGCGCAGATTGATGCTTGGCATATTGCGCACAAAAGCCAACCGTCCGACCCTGCAGCCTATACCGCTTTTCTGAAAGACATTGGTTATCTGGAGCCTGAAGGCGCGGATTTCAGCATTGAGACGGCCAACGTAGACCCTGAAATTGCAGCGATTGCCGGGCCACAGCTGGTGGTGCCAGTGACCAATGCGCGGTTTGCGTTGAACGCGGCCAATGCGCGCTGGGGCAGCCTTTATGACGCGCTTTACGGCACCGATGCGATGGGCGATTTGCCAACGGGCAAAGGCTTTGACGCCGCACGAGGCACGCGTGTTGTGGCCTATGCCAAGGCATTTTTGGATGAGGCTGTGCCGCTGGTTGGTGCAAAATGGGCGGATGTAACCGGGATTGAGGCGGGGGCTGCGTTACAGATTTCGTCCGCCAAGGGCGCCGTGGCTTTGGCGCGGCCTGCGCAATATATTGGCCATGCGGCTGATGGGGACATGCGGTTTGTGTTGTTTGAAAACAATGGCTTGAAGATCGAAGTTCTGCTGAATTCCAACCATACGATTGGTAAAACGGACCCTGCACAGATTGCGTCGGTTAACCTTGAATCGGCGCTGTCCACAATTATGGATTGCGAAGATTCGGTGGCTACGGTCGATGCCGAGGATAAGGTGCTGGCCTATTCCAACTGGCTGGGCCTGATGAAAGGGGATTTGGCCGAAGAGGTCACCAAGGGCGGCACAACCACGACCCGCAAGCTGAATGATGATTACACCTATACTGCGCCCGATGGCCGGACGATGGTGGGCAAAGCTCGCTCGCTTATGCTGGTGCGCAACGTTGGCCACCTTATGACCAACCCCGCAATCGTTGACCGGGACGGGCATGAGGTGCCTGAGGGCATTATGGACGCCTTTGTGACCGTGGCCTGCGCGATGCATGACCTGAAAAAGACAGAAGGCGCGCGCAATTCGGTGCATGGGTCGGTCTATGTGGTGAAACCCAAGATGCACGGGCCTGCAGAAGTGGCCTTTGCGGATGAGATTTTCACTCGCGTTGAAGGGGTTTTGGGACTGCCAGCCAATACCGTCAAGCTGGGGATCATGGACGAAGAGCGCCGCACCAGTGCGAACCTGAAAGAGTGTATTCGCGCGGCCAAGCATCGCGTGGCCTTTATTAACACTGGGTTCTTGGACCGGACAGGGGATGAGATTCACACCTCGATGGAAGCCGGACCAATGGTGCGCAAGGGCGAGATGAAGAACGCAGCTTGGATTGCCGCCTATGAGACGCGCAATGTCGATATCGGATTGGCCTGCGGTTTGCGCGACCGCGCACAGATTGGCAAAGGCATGTGGGCGATGCCCGACCTTATGGCCGCGATGCTGGAGGCAAAGATTGGCCACCCCAAGGCTGGCGCGAATTGTGCTTGGGTGCCTTCGCCCACTGCGGCCACGTTGCACGCTATGCATTACCACAAGGTTGATGTGAAATCCGTGCAAGACACGTTGGCCAAGGGCGGCGCGCGGGCCACGCTGGAGGCGCTGTTGACGGTGCCTTTAGCGACAGGGGTGAATTGGTCCGAGGCGGAGATCGCTGAGGAAATTGAGAACAATGCCCAAGGGATTTTGGGCTATGTGGTGCGCTGGGTTGATCAAGGGGTCGGCTGTTCCAAAGTGCCGGACATCCATGATGTAGCCTTGATGGAAGACCGCGCGACCTGCCGTATCTCATCCCAAGCGCTAGCAAATTGGTTGCACCACGGCGTGGTGACCGAGTCGCAAGCGATGGCCGCGATGAAGAAGATGGCCGCCGTGGTGGACCGCCAGAATGCGGGCGATGCCGCCTACAGCCCGATGGCGCCGGGGTTTGACGGGATCGCGTTTCAAGCGGCCTGTGACCTGGTGTTCAAAGGCAAAGAGCAGCCTTCGGGCTATACCGAGCCGGTGTTGCATGCACGCCGGCTGCAATTGAAAGCGATGGGATAAATCATGGCACTGAATTTACGCAAAGCCCGCACGATCATTAAGGGCATATTGGCCAAGGGCGACGCGGCGGGGTTCAAGCCTTTGTCAGTCGTGGTGCTGGATGCGGGTGGCCATGTAATGGCCTTTGAACGCAGTGATGGTGCCAGCGTTGGCCGGTTTGAGATTGCCCGTGGCAAAGCTTACGGTTGCATCATGCTGGGGATTGGTGGCAGCGCTATCCAGGCCCGTGGCGAGGCACAGGCGGTGTTTGTGGATGCGATGAATGGGCTGTTTGACGGGCAGTTTGTGCCTGTGAAAGGCGGCGTTTTGCTGCGCGATGCCAAGGGCGCGTTGCTGGGGGCTGTTGGGGTCACTGGCGATACATCGGACAATGATTTGATTGCCGCTGTGGCCGGGATTGAAGCGGCAGGGCTGGTGGCTGAAGGTTAAGTTTGGCTTGAATTTGCGCCGGGGTTTTCGTGACCCCGGCGTTTTTTTAGGTATTTTGGCCAAGATGAAGGGCAAGGCGCACCCTTTTTAGCCAATATCGAGGGCAAGAGCGTGGATGCGGCCGATAAGGTCGGGGCCAAGCGCTTTGTGCACGGTGCGGTGGCGGGCCACGCGCGACATCGGCTGGAAAACGGCAGCACGGATCGTCACGTTGAAATGCGTCTCACCTGTACCATCATCGCCTGCGTGGCCTGCGTGATTGTGGCTGTCATTCACCACATCCAGCTGGTCTGGCGCAAAGGCCTCGGTCAGTTTGCCTTTAATCTCGTCTGCGACACTCATATTTATGTCAACCCCCTTCTATCCCATGGCCAATAGTCTAAACTCTCGCCTTCGAGTCGGAAAGGCAAGAGCATGGCAGCACGTCCACCATTTGAATTTGATATGCGCGTTTCTTCGGATAAGAAGAAGCGCAAGACCGGGCGGCGCGGGATGTCTGGGGCGTTTGAGACGTCTAAAAAGACCTGTGAGTTTGGCGGTTGCGATGAGCCAGGCCTGTACCGGGCGCCGAAAAACCCGGACCAGCTGGATGAGTTCTTGTGGTTTTGCAAAGACCATGTGCGCGAATATAACCTGAAGTGGAATTTCTTTCAGGGCAGCACCGAGGATGAGCTGGCGGCCTTTGCCGACAAGGACAGGGTTTGGGGGCGCGAGACCAAGCCTTTTACCAAGCGTGCCGATGAAGGGCATGTCTGGTCGCGCTTGGGCGTGAATGATCCGATGGAGATTTTGGGCGAAAAGGCGACGCAAAACCCCGGCAAGATTAACCCGGCGGCGGCGAGCCGCAAGCTGCCATCAACCGAGCGTAAGGCCTTGGAAATTTTGGAGGCGCGCGACACGTGGACAAAGCCAGAGATTCGCAAGCAATACAAAGGTTTGGTGAAGGATCTTCACCCCGATATGAATGGTGGAGACAGATCAGACGAAGAGCGGCTACAGGAGGTGGTTTGGGCCTGGGAGCAGATCAAGGAAAGCCGGTTTTTCCGGGACTGAGGCGGGCTGGTGGTTTGCAGGGATCTGAGGTGGGATTTTTTGCGGTTTTCTGAAGGTGAAGACAAAACTTGGGCAATTGGTCTTGACGCCGCGCGCGGGTCTGACTAATCACGACGACTGACGGCGGGTGGGCAGGCAGGCTATGCACCGGATTGCAAATCCGTGAAGACCGGTTCGATTCCGGTACCCGCCTCCAGACTTCTTTCCAAAATTTATAGTTATCGTCGATGCGCCTTTGGGCATTAAGCGGCGTTGATTGCGCGGGCAAGGCGGGTGAGTTTGGCGCGTTTGAGCAAGGGTTTGAGCGCCTTGTCATCGCCTGATAGGGCTGACGCGGTGGCGCGGACGTGCTCTAGCGCCGCTTCGACCTGCGCGGGGTGGTGGGACCATAGCTCCCACAGAAGGCCGTCAGGATCGCGGCGGTCCAACCCTTCGGCGGCTAATGTGCCGCGCGGGAAATCTTTGGCGTTCAAGGTGACAATGGCATCGGCGTGGCCTGCGATTGCGGTAGCCAAGACGTGGATATCGTTGTCATCGGGCAGATGCAGCCGCGCCTCTAGCCCCGGTTGGGGTTTTATGCGGGCGTTGGGGAAACGGTCCATGCAGCGCGCAATGGCGGCCAGCGCTTCGGCCTCGGGGACAGCCCCATAGCGGGCGGCGGCGCGTTGCCATTCCCCTAGGATGCGGTCAGACCAGAGGGGTGTGAACAGCCCCTGCCCTGCCACGGCGAGCAGCACTTCGCGCATCACCGTGGGGAACAGAACACAAGCGTCGAGCGTTAGTTTCAACCGTCGAGCCTGTAAAACAGCGCCTTGAGGTATCCGCTTTCCGAAAGCTGTGGCAGCATCGGGTGGTCCGGGCCTGCGTGGCCGGTGTGCAAGAGTTGTCCGCGCCGCCCAGCGCGCCCAATACCGCGCCCGCAAGCGTTGCGAAAGGCGGTTAGGTCGGCTGCGTGCGAACATGAGCACAGGCCAAGATAGCCACCGGGTGCGAGCAGCGGGGCGGCAAGACGCGCCACACGCTCATACGCGCGCAAGCCTGCTTCGAGTGCCGGTTTTGCAGGGGCAAAGGCGGGGGGGTCGCAAATGATTACGTCAAATTGCGCACCTTCAGCCGCCAATGCCTCTAGCACTGCGAAAGCATCGCCTTGACGGGTGGTGAATTGTTCGGCAAAGCCTGAGACCTGCGCCCCTTGGTCGGCCAAGGCAAGCGCTGGGGCCGACCCATCGACGGCCAGCACCGATTTGGCACCGCCTGCCAAGGCGGCAAGGCCAAAGCCACCCACATGCGAGAACATATCGAGCACCCGTGCGCCTTGCGACAAGCGGGCGGAAAAGGCGTGGTTTGGGCGTTGGTCAAAGAACAAGCCGGTTTTCTGTCCGCCGATCAGATCGGCCATATAGACCGCGCCATTCATCGGCACCGGGATCGGCGCATCAATCGCACCTGCAATGACAACTGTTTCTTCCGTCAGCCCTTCAAGGCTGCGGGCGCGGCCTGTCGCGTTTTTGAGGATATTTTTCACACCCGTCACGGCGATGAGGGCAGCCGCGAGCATGTCTATATGCGCCTCGGCCCAGGCAGCGTTGGGTTGGATCACGGCAGTGTCGCCAAAACGGTCAATCACAACGCCCGGCAAACCATCCGCCTCGGCATGAACCAAGCGGTAAAAGGGCGCGTCATACAGGCGCGAGCGCAAGGCCAGCGCGCGGGTCAGACGTACCTCAAGCCATGCTTGATCAATCACCGCGTCTGGGTTTTGGTCCAGCATCCGGCAGATGATTTTCGAGTGGGTGTTGACTGTGACCACCCCCATTGCGCGGCGGTCGCCATCTTCCAGCACCGCAAGTGTGCCGGGGGCGAGGTTTTGGGTGCGGCGGTCGGTGACCAACTCATCCGCATAGACCCACGGAAAGCCGTGGCGGATCGCCCGCGCTTCGGCTTTGGGTTTTAGACGGACGGTCGGCATATCTGTTTTCAGATCGGAGGACCGGGTGTGTGCGGGGTCGCCATCATGCGACGAAGGGGAGGTGCTGTTCATGCCTCTCCCCTTATCGGTATTTAAAGGCGTGTGAAAGCCCGTGTGTTATGATCCTTGGGCGTTTAGAGCGTTCCGGCTGGCACCACGATCATTTGGCCAGGGGCTAGACCATTGGGTGCGGTGTTCCGGCTCATCGGAACCTCTTGGACTTGGCGCGACAATTCGCGGCGGATGCCCTCGCGCAGCGCCTCAATCACCACAACGCGCTGGGTGCGCCCGACCTGCTCTTCGGCAATAGCGGCACTGCCGCCCGAAGCCTTGACGTCGATTACAACAAAGCGTGGGCCATCGAGCACAGCGCCGGTTGCCGCGTCACGCACCGTCAGGTCAAATTCCATGTTAAACACGCCGCCAAAGGTATAGCGGGTTTTCTCAGTCACACCATGAAAGCGCTTCACGGTTGCTTCGACGATCACAGCCGGACCCGACTTCATATGTGCGGTTCCCATACCAAACGCATCGGTAAAGATCGAATGCACCTGAGCATGGCGATCGCCGAGCGGTTCGCCGCGCCAGACGATCTTGGCCTGTGGGTAAAACATATTTGCCTCAGACACACTGAGGGACTTTGGCACGTTGATGCGAATTTCTGCGACATTATATTGTGACGTCAGCATGATCCGCTTTTGTGCGGCCAAGGCTACTGACTGTGTGGAGGTCGACGAGGTCGATGCAAAAGGCTGATCCGTATTCATTGGACCATTGCGGGCTGCAACATCTGCACCACCACAGGCTGACAAGCCAGCGGTCAAACCGAGTGCGAGTATGATGTGAGCGACCTTCATGGTGTTTCCTTTTTCGGTTAGCTACGTCTTTATTCAACTTGTAATAATCATTGACGGCATAATGTGGCTAAAATGCGGAAACGATTGGACAACACTGCCGCATTGGGGGCTGAGCCGAAACAATGGGGGCTTTTTATCCACAGGATCGGGCTTTGCACCTAACAACTTAGGGTAGTGAGTGAAGCCTATACTGCTTAGGTAGTTTTGTTGCGCCCGCCAGAGAATCACTTAGATTTCTCTGAATTGCCCTCTTTTCTTTTTGTTACGTTAGCGCTAACAAGGCCCGAAGAGATCCAGCCAATGAGGCATATGATGACCCTGAACAGCACCATTGACCGTGTAACAGACCGTATCCGTGAGCGTTCCGCCAAATCGCGGGGCGATTATTTGGGGCGGATGGCTGCAGCCGTGGCCGATGGGCCTGCACGCGCCCATTTGTCTTGTGGCAACCAAGCCCATGCCTATGCGGCGATGGGGACAGATAAAGACGCGCTGGTGGCCGAGCGTTTGCCAAATATCGGAATTGTAACCGCCTATAACGACATGCTGTCGGCACATCAGCCCTATGAACGCTATCCCGATCTGATCCGGGCGGCGGCGCGCAAGGCGGGTGCCACTGCACAGGTCGCGGGCGGTGTGCCTGCAATGTGTGACGGTGTAACCCAAGGCCAACCGGGGATGGAGCTGTCGTTGTTTTCGCGCGATGTGATTGCGTTGGCTGCGGCCGTGGCCTTGTCACACAATGTGTTTGATGCGGCCTTGTATCTGGGCGTTTGCGATAAAATCGTACCCGGCCTGATTATTGCGGCGGCGACGTTTGGCCATATTCCGGCAGTGTTTGTCCCTGCCGGGCCGATGCCATCGGGGATTCCCAATGATCAGAAATCAGCGGTGCGCAATGCTTTTGCCGTTGGCGAAGTTGGGCGCGCGGAATTGATGGCGGCGGAAATGGCCAGCTATCACGGACCGGGGACGTGTACGTTTTACGGCACGGCCAACACCAACCAGATGTTGATGGAGTTTATGGGCCTGCATTTGCCGGGATCAAGCTTTGTGAACCCCGGAAACGGGTTGCGCGATGCTTTGACTGCGGCAGCGGTGGAACGCGCAGCGGCGATTACCGCCCTTGGTGGGCAATTCACCCCGGCAGGTGCTGTTTTGGATGAGCGGACCTTTGTGAACGGTTTGGTAGGATTGATGGCAACCGGCGGGTCAACCAATCTTGTTCTACATTTACCTGCAATGGCGCGCGCGGCTGGCGTTTTGCTGGACCTAGAGGATTTTGCCGATATTTCCGATGCGGTGCCTTTGATGGCCAAGGTCTACCCCAACGGTTTGGCCGATGTGAACCATTTTCATGCCGCAGGCGGTTTGGGGTTCATGATTGGGCAATTGTTGGATGCAGGCTTACTCCACCCCGACACCAAGACCATTTTGGGCGACGGTTTGCAGGCGTACCGCACCGAGCCCAAGCTGAAAGGCGATACTTTGATCTGGGAAGCGGGTGCGCCGGACAGTTTAAACGACAAGATTTTGCGCCCCGTGGCCACGCCTTTTGCTGCCGTGGGCGGGCTAAAGCAGCTTTCGGGCAACTTGGGGCGTGGGGTGATCAAGGTTTCGGCTGTGGCGCCTGAGCGCCATGTGATTGAAGCCCCTGCCCGCATTTTTCACAGCCAAGAGGCGGTAAAAGTGGCATTTCGGGCGGGTGAGTTTACGTCTGACACGGTGGTCGTGGTGCGGTTCCAAGGGCCGCGGGCCAACGGGATGCCGGAACTGCATTCATTGACGCCGATTTTGACGGTATTGCAAGATCGCGGGCTGAAGATGGCCTTGGTTACGGATGGGCGGATGTCGGGGGCCAGTGGCAAGGTGCCTGCGGCCATTCACGTTTCACCTGAGGCGGCCTGTGGTGGGATGCTCGGCAAGCTGCGCGACGGCGATATTGTGCGGTTGGATGCGGATGCTGGCACATTGGACGCGGTTGGCGTTGATCTGGACGCGCGCGAGATGGCCGTGGCAGATTTGTCGGGCAACGCCCACGGCCTTGGCCGAGAGCTGTTTGAGGTATTTCGCCAAACCGTTGGCCCTGCAACTGAAGGCGCGCGGGTGGTATAAAGACTTGGGTGGGTTCGCTTTGGACTTGGGCAATTGTTTAGGGCGGGATCCATCGGTCTGCTTGCCCTTTTTGTTGGACCTTGAGGGGCGTTTGCGCTAACAAATCCATCAGACAAGAGGTGTGATCTTTGGGTCATGCTGCGTGATTAACAGAAATTTTGGAGACGCCCTTATGACCCCTGCCGAGCAATCGCTGCGTGCTGCTGAAATTTGCCTTTTGGCACCGGTGGTGCCGGTTTTGGTGATCGACGATGTGACCCGTGCGCAAGGCTTGGCGCGCGCGCTGATTGCCGGCGGCTTGCCTGCGCTGGAGGTGACACTGCGCACGGCGGGCGCGCTGGAGGCGATCCGCGCGATGGCGGATGTTGAAGGCGGCGTAGTCGGGGCTGGCACGTTGCTGACTCCTGATGATGTTAAGGCGGCCAAGGCGGCAGGGGCCAAGTTTGGGGTGTCACCGGGGGCCACTCAAAAACTGCTGGACGCCTGTGCCGAATATGAATTGCCCTTACTGCCCGGTGCGGCCACGGCGAGTGAGGTGATGGCTTTGCTGGAACAAGGCTATACCGTGCAGAAATTCTTTCCAGCCGAGGCGGCGGGCGGCGCGCCTGCGTTGAAATCTATTGGCGGGCCTATTCCACAAGTGCGGTTTTGCCCAACTGGGGGTGTTAGCCTGAAAAACGCCCACAGCTATCTGGGATTGCCGAATGTGATGTGCGTTGGGGGGTCGTGGGTGGCCCCGGCGGCAATGGTCGCGGCCAGCGATTGGGCTGGAATTACCGCATTGGCGGCTGAGGCGGCACAACTGCGCTAAGGCCTTTTGACCGCATGCTTGGCCCTTGCGGACGAGATGTCGGCAAGGACTTTTTACAAATAATCGTCGGGCACACGGGCCGCACGCCCGCCGCGCCGTTTTGGAGCAGTAGGGGCCTTGAGCGCTGCGTGCAGCACCTCGGTCATGGGGTGGTCCGCATCCCCGCCATAGGTTGCGATCAGGTGCAACAAGGGCGCACGGGTGTCGGCATCCAGCGGCAGGCTTAGCGCCCAATCCATAAAGATTGAGCGGCATTCGCCCGCCGTGATACCGTCAATCCGGTAGCTTTCGCGGATCAGCCCTTTTGGGTCGGCAATCGTTAGGTCCATTGTTCTCTTCCTGCCCCGTAAGGGCTCGTATTCTACCTTAACCGCCTGAAAAAATGCGGGTAATAACTGCTTCGGCCCCACCCAAAGCCTGTGCCAATTGCTGGGCCAAAGCGGCCTCATGCTCTTGCCCAGTTTCGCGCAGCAAAAACGCGCGCGCGCCAATGCCAAGCGTGTCGATATCCAAAGCTTTGTCTGTCAGCAAGCGTGACCCCGCTTGCAAGCGCCAGCACAGCCTGTAGGCATCCAGCAAGGCCTTCTCATCCGATTGCGACAGAAACTGCCGTTTCACGCCAGCGCGCAGCTGTGCCTCAACGCGCCGGGCCGGATCACCGGCCAAAAGGCAGGCCGTTTCGGCAACCAGTTCAATATCCATCAAGCGGCCAGGGCCGTTTTTGGCATCCCATGCGCTGCTGGCGGGTTTGGCGCTGGCAAGGCGGGTGCGCATATCGGCAACATCGGTCAGAACCGTTTCGCCGCCAGACTTGGCGACCAGCACGTCGCGGCGCAGGGTTTCAAATTCGGCCCGCAGGTCGATGTTGCCCGCAAGAGGGCGCGCGCGGGTCAAGGCGAGATGCTCCCACGTCCACGCCTCGGTCATCTGATAGTCGCGGAAGGAATGGATCGAGGTGGCGACAGGGCCTTGGCGGCCTGAGGGGCGCAAGCGCATATCGACCTCATAAAGCCTGCCTTCGGGCATTTGGGCGGTGACAGCGGTGACCATGGCTTGGGTCAGGCGGGCGAAATAGGGGCGGATGGCGAGGGGTTTGCGGCCTTCGCTGGCTTCGGCATCGCCCGCATCATAGATCACGATAAGGTCGAGATCAGATTCCGCGTTCAGCCTCCCTGCCCCCAAACTGCCCATGGCCAAAAGGATGGCGCCCCGGCCCGGTGGTGGCCCGTATTTTTGGGCAAACTCGGCTTGCACCACGGGCCAAAGGGCGGCCAGAGCGGCCTCGGCCAGATCGGCATAGTGTTTGCCCGCCTCAAACGCGTCGATCAACCCGCGCAAGTGGTGTACGCCGATGCGAAAGTGCCATTCCTTGACCCAGCGGCGAGCGGCGTCAAGTTTACGCTCATAATCGGGGATGTCGGTCAGGGTGGCGGTCAAGGACGCGGTAAGTTCACCCAAGCTAGGCCAAGCGGCAAAGAAACTGCCGCCAATGACCGCATCTAGCACCCCGCCGTTGCGCGACAGATAAAGGGCAAGGGCGGGGGATGTGGCGGCGATATCGACGATCAGGTCGATCAACTGCGGGTTCGCCTCAAATAATGAGAAGATCTGGACGCCGGCGGGAAGGCCTTTGAGGAAGCCGTCAAAGGCGATCAGCGCCTCATCCGGGTTGGCGGCGCGTTGCAGGCGTTTGAGAAGTCCGGGGCGCACGCGGCGGAAAATAGTGCCGGCGCGTTCGGACCGTAAGGCAGGATAGCCATCCCAACCGCGCACGATATCGCGGGCACTTTCGGACATTTCGGGGGCGGCTTCGGCCTCGGCGGGGGCAAAGAAGCCTTCGGTCAAATGGTCGGTGCGGGCCAGCCGGTCGATCAGGCCTGCCCGAAATTCGGCATCGGGCTGGCCGCAAAAGGCAGCGATGCGCGCGATGCCATCAGCTGTGGTGGGCATATCATGGGTTTGGGCATCGTTGACCATTTGCAGACGGTGCTCCACCTCACGGTGCGCGCGGTACAGGGTGGTAAGCTCTTGCGCCGTTTCCGCAGGGATCCAGCCTTTTTCGGCAAGTGCGGCAAGGCTTGGCACAGTTTCGCGGCCGCGCAAGTCTGGGTCGCGCCCACCTGCGATTAACTGCCGGGTTTGGGTGAAAAACTCAATCTCGCGGATGCCACCCACGCCCAGTTTCATATTATGGCCTTCAACCACGACGGGGCCGTGCAGGCGGCGGTGGTCTCGGATGCGCAGGCGCATGTCATGGGCATCTTGGATCGCTGCGAAATCAAGGTGTTTGCGCCAGACAAAGGGTGTGAGGGTTTTGAGGAACCGCGCACCCGCGTTCAGGTCGCCCGCGCAAGGCCGCGCCTTGATCCAGGCGGCCCGTTCCCATGTGCGGCCCACGCTTTCATAGTAGCTTTCGGCGGCGGCAAAGGACAAGCAAACAGGCGTCACCGCAGCATCAGGGCGCAAGCGCAGGTCGGTGCGAAAGACATAGCCTTCGGCCGTGCGGTCGCCGACAAGCGCCGCCATTTTGCGGGTAACGCGGATAAAGGCGGCGCGCGCCTCGGTCGCATCTTCGCCGTAGCGCGCATCATCAAAGAGGCAAATCAGGTCGATATCTGAAGAGTAATTCAGCTCACCCGCGCCCATTTTACCCATGGCAAATACGACCATACCAGCGGCGGTTTTGGCATCCTCTGGCGTGGCACCAGGGATCTTGCCGCGCCGGATTTCATCAGCCACAAGCCGTTGCAAGGATAGGTCCACGGCCCGGTCGGCAAGGTCCGTCAGCGCGCCGGTTACCTGTTCCAGCGCCCAAACCCCGCCCAGATCGGCAAGCCCCGAAAGGAGGGCAATACGCCGTTTGGCCCGCCGCAGCCCGCTGCCCAAAGTGTCGAGGGCGAGACTGTCGAGGGCTGTGAGTTCGGTAGCAATTGCGGTTTCGGGCGCAGCTGCAAGCGCTGCGCGCAACCAATCGCCTTCGACCTGCATAAGATCGGCAAGATAGGGGCTGCACCCCGCAGCGCCCGTTAAAAGGGCGGTGAAGTTTGGCCCAAGCTCCGCAAAGCCGGCCGCACTATTTGAACCAGCCAGCGTGTCAAACGGCAGCGGGTGGCGGGTGATGCGAGAGGCGAATGTGCTGTGTGTCATCGCCGCAGAATGACCGCGCGGGCGCGGGGGGTCAACGGGGTCTGTTGGGGTGAAGGATGGGTGGGACGTGCAGGTTTTCGGGGGGCGTTTGCGCCTTTGGGATGCGTTTTCCTGCCTGTATGCGCGCATTAAGAATGCGTTTTTCGACAGCGCTTACAGTTCTTAAGTGTTTAAAATCAATTTGTTGGACATGCAGGCCAACAAAAAATCGTCAAAATGTAAATTTCTTTAACATAGCCGCTTGAAATGCCGCAGCCGAATAGCAATCTTGGTAATGTAAAGCGAGTAAACATAAGCCCGGCTTAACCAACCGTCTTGACCTAAGGAGTCTGCAAAATGTACGACACATCAACCCACAGCCTGAATGGCGGTATCACCAGCTGGCCGCACCGCGCGCAAAGCTGGTTGGACGCGCGGGGCAAAGGCGCCTGGATCGCCGCGATGGTGCTGGGCTTTATCTTTGTCTGGCCTGTTGGTCTTGCCCTTTTGGCGTATATGATTTGGAGTAAACGCATGTTCAACCGTTCCGCCTGCCACAACCGTCGCCTGAGCCACGCCCCTTGGAACAGCAATACCAGCGGCAACACCGCCTTTGACGCCTACCGCGATGAAACTATTCGCCGATTGGAAGACGAGCAAGGCGCGTTTGAAGCGTTCCTGAAGCGGTTGCGCGATGCCAAGGACAAGCAACAATTTGACGCCTTTATGGATGAGCGCGTGAAATCCAATGCGGCGGAGCGGGCGTCAGAGGATGCCAAGGATGCAGGTAAAGACTCTGGCAAGGATTTTGCCGCCTACTGATATGCGACGATGAGGCGGCCCATGAGTTTGGGCCGCCGTCTGCTGACTCACCACCTTTGACCCCGAGGATCCCCAAGATGTTTTCTAGCGCCCTGCCCGACCCCGAATACCAAGCTGAATTTTATGCAGGCGTGCCGCATACTACACGACTCTCTTGATTTTGGTTGGAATTAGCAACCAAGGAGAGACTGCAGCAATTGGGTCTGATTTGAGCAGTTTTCGGATCTGATCGAAGCCAATTCGAAAGAATGACTTTGCGAAATA
>Ga0209491_10000454_pt1 | contig 81823 bp, 71 predicted proteins | sample BON02_FD_187213 | JGI IMG/M metagenome (GOLD analysis project Ga0209491, IMG submission 187213) | Freshwater microbial communities from Lake Bonney liftoff mats and glacier meltwater in Antarctica - BON-02 (SPAdes) (version 2) | ecosystem: Environmental > Aquatic > Freshwater > Ice > Glacier...
CCTTCCCGCCCAGCCGCGTGCGGCCATCTTTGATGCGCGTGATACGAGCATCTTCGTCTGTTGGCGACTCCCCTTCCTTGTTGGAAACTTTCTTTCCCCTGCGACCCCGATCAAATCGAACCAGCTCTTCATCCGAAGGTTCGTCGTCTTCATCAATCAGCCTCTCTTCGAGTATCAGTCGCCTGAGAGGGGCTTTCCAATCTTCGCCGGTGTCCTTTCGAACAATCGACTTCATCGCTGCGTTCGCTTCCAGTGGCGTCGAATCCACTCCGACAGTCGTCCCTGAAATCAAGCGGTTGTCGGCCGCCAGTTTGAGAACAAAAGCAAAGACCTTTTCGGTGACCTCAAGGGAATAGCGATCTCGGATTCGAGTCGTCGAGCTGTGGTCAGGCGCATTCTCAGTCAGCTTGATTCCTGGAAACTGCCGCAACGACAGGCTGTCCTGACATCGCCACGCGATGCCTCTCTGAGTCTCGATCCCCTCGAAGTAGCCAATGAAGAGCATGCGAAAGTAGACTCCGGAAGCAACCCCCGGTCGTCCGTTACTCGCATAGAATTCTGCCACGGAGTCCTCGACAAACCGATCAAAGTTCGCCTCATGCAGCAGTTCGTTGAGCCGCTGATAAAACACATGTGCGGGACTCTGAGCAATCTCGTCAGTCGAGACCCAGAAGTCCTGCTGTCGTTTTTCTTCTTGTCGCCGCAATGCTCTTTTACACTCCCAAAATCAATGAATGGGAAGTCTATGAAAGCAAACTCGAATGCCCCAGGTTTTTCAACAGGCTGTTATGTGAACGCCGCTTTAATCGCTTACGCTGCTTCGCCGCAAATGTTCGCTTTATTCGTTTTTATCCCATGCCGCGGGTTTGTAAACTACAATGAACGGCATGAAAAAGATGATTGCACCTCAGTGAGTAAAAAACGCCATGAATATCGAACAGGCTCTTCTTAATCCTTCCCGTGAATTTTCCTGTCCGGCTGACGTGTTTCGCGAGCCATCACTGAGCCGCGAACAGAAGATAAAGATTCTGCGGCAGTGGGAGTATGACGCCCGCGAACTTTCAGTCGCTGAAGAAGAAAATATGGCCGGCGGCCCCCCCAGCGCGTTTGACCAGATTCTCGCGGCCCTGCATCTGCTTCATGCGGAATTTGACACCGAACATTCACCTCCCACAAAACAAGGTGGCGGGTAGCTGCCGATGCCCTGCTTGACACCCACGTCTGATGCCCTGGCGTTCTTCGGTGGCGCACACGAATGGCACTTAGCTATCGCTAAGTCGTTTCATTAAATTGAGTTTTGCCCAGACGAATCGAATACACGTTCTTCATTGTGGGTTCTGCTCTTTCCAACAATTGCTCGAGATTGTGAATCACTGTCGCCAGTTTCCTTCAATGCACTTCTTGTGTATTGACAGGAAGCGAGTCGGACTCAGCTCAGATTCAGGTTTTAACGAATCCGAAGAGAAGCCATTATCATTGCCCGGAAATATGCACGGACTTGACCGCCTGCTCCGTCTCGCAGGTTGTGAGGCCCGTGCGTACGACGGGGGAAAGTGGGCTTTGGACATTCTCGGCAGTGTGAGCCGTTCCCCTACTGAAATCTAACGAACGTGGATGAAACTGCACGGACCGGATTGAGAGGAGGCAATTCTCAAAGTGCATTGCACAACGAGGTTTTCGGTCCACTCGCTTCCGTTCCTGACTCATCGTTTTCGTCATCAGGATGCAGCCATCCCAGAGCCACTCGCAGGAACATTGTCGCTAAGGCTGGAGGTTGCAGTGCCTGGTCAGTCAGCATCAGTCCATGGCCCCGCATTGCGCCACAGCCCACGAAACGGGTGTCCTTCGAGTGCAGCTGCCGCTGGCGGTGATAGAAAGGTTGCAATCGCTTTGCTGCCGCTGGCGAGATCCTGAGCTTCTCCTTGCCACCGTAGTTTGCGAACCAATGCCTGCCACTGAGAGACTTTTCCGGCATCGATCGCGAACTCAGCTGAAAATGCCGTCGGTTCCGCAGTGATCGTGGTTCCGCGATTTGCAAACGTTTTCTGAATTGCCTCGGCCAGCGTCGCTCCATCCAAATCAAATTGTCGTAACAGAAGTCAGACGTCGAAAAAATCCTTCATCCGGCTGTTCAGCAGTCCAAGCTTAACCATCGCTTCGAACTTCTCGGCGACAGTCGTTTCGCGACTGTAGCCCCGGAGTTTGGGCCGAGCGTGGTTCAGAATCACCGGGTATTCAGTTATTGTCGGTGCGGGGAAAACGACATCTCCAATCCCGATGCCAATCTGCATCGGGATTGGCATGTTCTGTAGCGAACCTCGAAAGGTGACACGAACTCCCTCGTAGTCAGCATCCGCTTTGATCACGATGCCTGTGGCGGTTGTGGGGTCAAAGCTGAGAGCATCTGGCTCGACATCCTGACGACAAACCTCGCGGATGATCTCGACGAGCGATTCAACCTGGTTCGGCAAGTAGCCCAACAGGTCGATGTCTCGCGTTGGTCGGGTCGCCGGCGCTCCCCAAGCCGTCATCATCAAAGCCTCTTTCAGGATGAATTTCTCGACATGGGGCGAGACACTGAGTCGAAACAAAAATTGCTCCATCGCGTAGTATTGCAGAACTTCCTGAAACGGCTTGTTGGAAGCCTGAGCGACCTGGAGCAGCCGTTGCCGGATCGATGCGGGGAGATTCGTAATCTTCCGTTCCGTCAGAGCACGGCCTCAATGTGCGGACGCATCACCTGTTTCACGTGGCAGATCGCCGCAAAAATCAGCAGTGCATCCGGATTGAATCCACGCGATTCCCGATAGCGTCGCAGTGCTTCGACACACGTATCGAGACCAATCTTGTTCCGAAACTTGAAGCAATCGGCAATCGTCTTTTCTCGCGAGTACACTCGCAGTGTCACAGAATTGACTTGGTGCCGCTCAACTCCTTCCGTGAACGCTGAACCGCTGAACCGAAATGTGCGAACCGGCGGGAAGTCAATTCGGGGTGGCTCACTGTTGCGATCAATCGCCAGATAAACCTCATGCGGAATCTGCGTCGTCAGTTCGTGGTAGGCCAGTGCTGAGATTAGACAGATGACCCCTTGAGGCACTTTGACGGCAACCGCTGCAAGGTCCGGATGCATCGGCGTTGGTGAATCTATGAGTCGGTAAAGTCCTCGACTGAGTTTCTCCAGATCCCCTCGCTCAACCATCACCCGAAGCGTGTCCCGATGAACTCCCGCCCGAACTGCATCCGACATCCGCAGCAGCCCGCCTTTCCGTCGGAAGACAGATTCTGCACGCCTGATAGTAGATGGGGCTGATTCAGCGTCGTCCATTTTACCGCCAGATAAAACATTGTGGAGTTGTTATGGACGGAGTGCTCGAATGTCGTCAATTCAAAATCGATTGTTTTTTCCGGGCGAAGGCAATCTCAAACTACTGCCGCACAAGTCTTCGAGTGCCTGTGAACGACAGGTCGAGAACAAGTATGACAAATCCCGATGTTCCACCGATCACATCTGGCGACAGGCTCAATCGGAACTACTTCGCACGAAACGTGGCCAATCACGGCCTGCGTACGACGGGGGACAGTGGTTTTTTAGGCATTCCCGGCAGTGTGAACCGCGCTGCCACCGAAATCTAAGGAACGTGGATGAAACTGCCTGGCCGGAAGCGGGAACTATGGTTTTCCTGAATGAATTGCACAAGGGTTTCCTGTCGCTCGCTTCCGCCTCAGATTGCCTTCATTTACCTCGTGTGGCGGTCGGCAAGCAATCCATCCGTTTGCGTTGCCGCGCTGGATGTACACGAGAAGCCGATCACGTACTGCATTCTGGATCGAAACGGTCCGACGGTCCCGGATCGCGTCATCTTTCTGAATCGTGAACAACTTGAGCACTTCGCATGTCACACGCTTGGGAAATTCTTTGAGTCAGGTGTTGCAACGTCTGAAAAATCGCTTACCAACTCCCTGCGGCGTCGATGCGGCAAGAGCATTTTGGCGAGAGGTTCTTGGACGCTTCGGTCTGGGCGACCGACGCGCGCTGATGGCAGGAGCTTTCCTGAGCTGGGCGATGCCGCCGAAGCATTGTTTTGCATTAACGTCCGAGAATTTGTTTCGTGAAGAACAATCGGGGGTCTGCTTCGAGGCCTGCGCGAGAGAGACTCGTCTTTTGGATTTCAAGACTTTCAGGAGGCGTGGTTGAAATGCCAAACAAAACTGATATTCTAACGTTCGTAAGAATGTGTGTTTGATTATCGAGTCGAATGCGAGGGAGTCCCATGCTGAAAGTGAATCGGACTGGGTTTACGCTGATTGAATTACTGGTTGTCATCGCGATTATCGCCATCCTGATTGCCCTGCTGCTGCCTGCGGTGCAGCAGGCGCGTGAAGCGGCTCGGCGGACGCAATGCAGGAGCCATCTCAAGCAACTCGGCATTGCTCTCCACAATTACCATGACGTGCATAACACATTTCCGCCCAATCTGATCCCTGGCGGCCTGCCTGGCTCTGGCGGGTATATTGGTTATTCGAAGGGGAACTGGGGAGTAATGGCGTATTTGACTCCGTTCCTTGAGCAGACCGCCGTCTACGGCCTGCTGAACCTGGAGTCACCGACTTACCAGAATGTGGGCGGTTCGTGGATCATTCCAGACGCTAACAACCGCAAGGCCGCATCAACGATTGTCCCGTTGTACCTGTGCCCGTCGGATTCGTCGCAAACGGTTTCCAGCAACTGGGGAGTGACTGAAGGCATAGGTCCGACCAACTTCTGTGCCAACATGGGAACCGGCATCGACCCAGCCGGTGTCAATCATGGTTCCCCGTACATCGCCGATGGCGTTTTCTTCGCTGACTCGCGGATTCGCTTTGCCGATATTACCGATGGCTCCAGTAACACGGCCGGCATGACGGAGAGCTTGCTGGGGCAGGGAGCGACCGTCACTGGCGCAGCGACACCGCCAGCATCGGAGAAGAAGGTCTACAGGAACCTGACCTTTGGGCTGAACATCAGCGATGCCAATTGTGCAGCGGCGACCACATACAACTCCGCCGATCCGCGTCAGTTTTCGTGGTACTCCGGCGAAATTCGATGCGCGTCGTACAACCACTACTACGGCCCCAACGCGAAGAGTTTTGACTGTGTTGCCAACGGGCCAGCGACGCTGGGCTACATCGCATCGGGCTGGAAAGCGGCTCGTAGTCAGCATACGGGCGGGGTGAACCTGATGCTGTGTGACGGTTCCGTTCGATTCATCAGCGACAGCATCGATATGGGAATTTGGCACAGTCTGGGGACCCGATCGCGCGGCGAAGTAATAGGCGAATTTTAGAAGCCTTCGATCGTCCTTGATTCCGCCATCTTTTCCAATAGGTGACTAACATGCCCTCCACACGTTCCCTGAGCTCTCTGTTTGAAGTGGATTTGAACCAATGGACTCGCGATGGTTTCGTCATGGTGAGGAACGTCTTTTCGTCGGCGGAAATGTCGGCACTGTCCAACGAAGCGTGGCGGCTGACGAACCAGAGAGAACTCATAGACAAGCTCAACCTTCGGTGTCGGTTTCGTGAGACTCACGACGATGCGGATTGCTTGTGGGAAACATTTGATCCGGTGATCGACCTGAGTACTGAGTGCGACCGCTTTGCCGCCGATCCTCGCCTGCTTTCCATTCTGCAGGATCTGTACGGGGAACCAGCCTGCCTGTTCAAGGACAAGTTGATTTTTAAACAGCCGGGAACCAAAGGTTACGAACTCCATCAGGACTGGATTTCATGGCCGGGATTCCCTCGCAGTTTTTTGACAGTGCTGATTCCGATTGATGCGGCAACTGCAGCAAACGGCTGCGCGGAAGTCTTTCCCGGCTATCATCAACAGGGCCCCATGACTCCGCAGGACGGTCAGTATCACGCTCTCCCATACGACGCCGTCGATTTACGCAAAGCCGTGTCACTCATTCTTGAGCCTGGTGATATTGCTGTCTTCGACGGATTCACGCCGCATCGGTCCAGTCCGAATCTGTCGGATTCATGGCGGCGGCAGTTGTATCTGAGTTACAACGCGATGTCCGACGGCGGTGATCAGCGGGACGCGCACTATGTCGAGTTTCATCAGTTTCTGAGGAAACGCTATGCAGACCATCAACTCACAGACACGTACTTTCGGTGAACTTCTATGAGGATTACATCTGCAAGCGATGCGGTTTCCTCTCGTTCGTATAAACGTGCAGGCAATCTGTATGGCTGGGTGATGGTGATCGTTGCCGCTTTGGCGATGGTCGCGACGCTGCCCGGCCGGACTCACGGATTGGGCATGATCACTGAACGGCTGCTGAATGACGCTGCGCTCGGTTTGTCACGAACCAGTTTCGGGCACATCAACCTGTGGGCCACGCTTGGTGGTTCGTTGTTTTGCATCGGCATGGGCAGTTGCATAGACCGCTACGGCATTCGTCTGACACTCAGCGTGGTGATGTTTGCTCTCGGCGGTGTCGTCCTAACAATGACACAGGCATCGTCGATGCCGCTGCTGTTCATGGGGATTCTGTTGACACGAGGTCTCGGGCAAAGCGCGCTCTCGGTTGTAAGTATCACCATTGTTGGCAAGTGGTTTGACAGGAATATCAGCTGGCCAATGGCGATTTACTCTGTTCTGATGGCAGGCGGGTTTATCGGCGCAGCGCTACTGGGGCGTGAGTATTCAGGTCTGAACTGGAGAATGTTCTGGGGAGTCCTTGGCTGGACTGTCGTCGGGTTGGCAATCCTACTAACGCTGTTCGCTCGCGATCGGCAGCCATCGGTCGCCGATCCAAGGGAATCGGCACCGCAGCAATCAGAACACACAGCGGACTTCACGCATGCCGAGGCGCTGACGACACCGATGTTCTGGGTCTGCGCTATGGGTATTTCGCTGTACGGAATGATCGCCTCAGGCATCTCCCTGTTTAATGAATCCATTTTGGTAGACCAGGGATTTCGCAAGGAGGTTTATTATGAATCGCTGGCTCTGGGCACTGGCGTTGGTGTGCTGGCCAAACTGCTCGCAGGAATTCTGGGACTCTACTGGAACGTGAATCGACTGTTGGCTCTCGCTCTGTTATTGCTCACCGCATCCTTGGTGTGGCTGACACAACTGTCGAGCTACGGAGACGTCGTTGGTTATGTCGTGATCAATGCTGTGGCAGGCGGTGTCCTGACTGTACTTTTCTTTTCCGCATGGCCTCAACTGTACGGCAGGACTCACCTCGGGAAAATTCAGGGAAGTGCCCAAATGCTGACAGTGATCGCTTCTGCGTTTGGCCCTCTGGTATTTGCTCAGTCCAAGGAAATGACGGGCTCGTACATTCCGCTCATCTGGACTATGGCCGGAATCGTATTGCTAACGGCTCTGGCTGCATGGGTAACACCGCTTCCCAGACAACTCACTCCTCAATAAACTGAAAACTGAACATGAACAACCTCTCGGATTTTCCAGTGACATTTCACCTTTCCGTCAATGTGTCAGATATCGACCGTTCCGTAGAGTTCTTCAGTAAGGTGTTTGGTGTGGCTCCTGCCAAGCATCGGAAAGATTACGCAAAGTTTGAACTTCAAAATCCGCCGTTGACGTTTTCCCTTGAACCGGTGAACCCGGCCGAACGCGGTGTGCTTAATCATGTTGGTTTCAAGTTTCAGTCTCCTGCCGAACTCGTTGAGGTGCAGCGACGCCTGGAAATGGCGGGCATCCGCAGCGAACGCGAAGAGGGGGTTGAGTGTTGCTATTCGCGGCAAACGAAATTCTGGTTGCATGACCCGGACGGTACCTTGTGGGAAATGTATGTCTTAGAGGGCGACATTGAACATCGCGGCGGCGGTCAGGAAGCCGAAGCCGTGATGGGGCAGCCCCCCGCAGTGCTGCCTCAAATTTCACTTCTGAGCGAAGTTAAAGCAACCCCTGAGCCAAAACAGCAGTGGTCACATCGACTGGGAAGTCCGCTGACGATTCCCCCCGCGCATTTAAAAGGCACGCTGGACGAAGTGTCACTCCAGGGAACGTTCAACGCAGCAGGAACGGAATCTCAGGTCGGCGTTTTTCTGTGCGAAGTTGCTGATCGCCTGAAGCCGGGCGGCACTGTCCTGCTGCATTGCCTGACTGCCGACCGACACGTCGATCAACTGCCAGCACTTCCCGGACCGGCTTCAGTGGTCAAAGCCGTTCCCTGCTTGAACAGCCTGATGGATGATCTTGAAGCCGCCGGCTTTGAATCCATTAGACTGACAAAATACGGTTCTCGAGCGTGCTTCACTGCGGGAGAAGCAGAGCTGCGGGAAACAAAGATTGAGGCCACTAAGCCGGTTGCACCAACCGATGAATTGGTGGCGGTGATCTACCGAGGCCCTTTTCCGCAGGTCACACTTGATTCCGGAACAACACTGCTGCGAGGACGACGAACTGAACTGAACCGTACGCTCGTCGAGCAAATCAAATCAACCCCGGTGGGAGAACTGCTGGTCGTCCTTGAAACCGCCACCTCAGCTGTGTCCTGCACTGGTTGAGAACCGTAGTACCAGGTCGCTACCAGATTCTCCAGCAGCCCGTCGCATCGGAGCATTCACGAAGTGATTCGATGCGACGGCACCGGTCGCCCCGGCCGGAAGCTTTGCAATGAAACAACCTGATGACTCAGTCCGCGCGCCGAGCAGACTGCATCCAGCTCTTCGCGAACGATTGATTCCAGCTCAGCTGGATCAGTCGCAACACGCGCATTTATAACGACATTGGCCATCTTCGTCTTTGCGGATGAGGCTAATGAGAGTTCCGCGCCGGTGGCATTACTGACGAGATTTGCGACGGCGTAACTCACGTCGCAAAGTCCGATGACCTTGAGATGCGCGGCCTCGGCGTTCGACGACAGCAGGCGTCCGTGAACACTTCCGATCAGCTCCATAAGAAGTTCATCCAGCGGAAAATCGGACTCTGAAGTGACTGTCACCTGACTGTTCAGCCAACCCAGTTCCGCTTCGCCTTCGGCGTAAACGTCATAGTCCACTTCCATGACACGCCGTCCAAATTGTCCGCGCTGCTCCAGCATCGCAATTAAAGCGTCGAAACCTTCTCCGGTCTTCGCGGAACATCGCAAGACAGGACGGCCTGGATACTCAGTTTCGATCAGGGACTGCAGTTCGTTGATCTGCTCGACCGGCAATTCATCAATCCGGTTGATCAGCACAAAGTCCGCCTCTTCAATCTGCTTGTGGAAGATGTAGGCGGCCTTGGGGGAGAATCCACTGGTGTTATCGCCTCGCAGAATTCGCAGGCCGTGGCTTGGCTTCAGAATGACTCCGTAGGGTGCAATATCGAGCGGTACGCCATAGACTTCTGTGAGCGGCCGAATGACGGTCGCCACAAGGTCGGTGCAACTGCCAACGGGCTCAGCCAGAATGATCTCCGGCAGCTTACCTGCCCCAAGTTCTTCCACGGTTGATGTCAACGCATCAAAGTTGCAGCAGAAACAGGACCCGGCGACTTCTCCAACCTCGAATCCCTGAGATCGCAGGCTGTGAGTATCTACAAGATCGGTGGTCTGGTCGTTCGTGACGATTCCGACGCGTTTGCCCTGCTGCATGTAGTGTCGAGCCAATCTTGCAACGGTCGTGGTCTTGCCCGCACCGAGGAAGCCACCAATCATGATATAGGCCGGTTTCATCAGAAGTCTGCTTTCAGGGTATTGTAGAATTGATCGGGTATCGTGCGGGCTAATCTGGGTCGGGAACTTCGAGTCGGCAACATCCAAGGTCCAGATAGCTGCCACTGCGGCTTTTGGTACGCAATAAATCCTGATGAAGGCGATAATACATGAATCGGCCTTCGCGTCGGACTTCCACCAGATTCGCGTGTTTCATGATCTTTAGATGATGTGAAATCGTGACCATTTCTGCTTCCAGCAATTCCGTGATATCGCTCACCGTCAGCTCGCCATATCGCAACGCAGCAATGATTCGCAGGCGGTGAGGATCGCTCAACGCCTTCAGTCGCTCGGCGCAAAAATCAGCTTGAAAGACGTCTTGTTTCACGATCGTTACGATCATCGCAGGGGCAAAGAAAGACATTCATACGAACGTGAGAATGCTACTCGAATATGGACCGACACACAATTGCCGCAGCCGAAACTTCACAAGCACGTCCTGGCAGTGCACAGGCTCGGATGTCACCGCCAGCATGATTTGATGCGACTAACCCAGGTTCATCGCGCTGAAATTAGATCTCTTTGACGTGGGCGATGTGATTTCAGGCAGTCAGCAGGCGTAAGACCATGAGCATTTCAGCTTACGAACGGTCACTCAATAATTCCCCGAGAGCGTGTCACATGCAAGAGATTCTGGACCATATTCGGTTGCGATTAGGGTTCGGGAAAGTGCTGCGATTCGACGCGCCGGAAGTAGTTGAAGTTTTGCCATTTCTCGCGTCGGTGGCACACACCGAATGCATTTTGGTTCGTGGCCGTGCGCGCGTCGGTGACGCACACCGGAGTGCCGAACACTCCAACGGCACGATGCGCGGGCTGCCTAGAGCGGGGCGGCTTCTATGCAAAGCGTACCTGTTTAGTGAACAGGTTGTCCCAATCTTTATGTGTCAGTGATTCAGACGAAGGAGTCAGGTGCCATGCACTTGGAAAAGGAATTGTTCCAGGGCGAAACGGAAAACGCGGAAGTCGTTACGGCACTGCTCACGGATCTGAGAGATCGAGGTCTGTGCACCAATCGCCCGACACTGTTTTGTCTCGATCGCAGTAAGGCATTGGCCGCTGCCGTGAATCGCATCTTTGGCATGAATGCTGTGATTCAGCGATGCCAGATGCACAAGCTTCGAAATGTCGAAGGTCACTTTCCGAAGAAGCACCAGCCCGAAGCTCATCGACGAATGCGATCGAATCGATGTTCAGCCGAGTTCGCCAAGTCACCGGACGAGTCAAACGTTGGCAAGGCCGGAACATGCGTCACCGCTGGTGTGTCTCAGGCCTCGTGCGAGCCGAACAAGGCTTCCGGAAAATCCGAGGATTTAAAGATGGCCTCAACTTTGTGATGCTCTCACAGTCCTTGTGCTTGACAACGTGAGCAACTCTTAGTCTGATCTCAAAACCCTATTTCCGCCGTCACTCTTTTCAACCACGCCGCGGACATCCTCGGGTGCGAACCCGATTTTTGCAACATACCGGTGGTGGCGATCCGCTAACCACCGGCTCATTTCTGGAACCGCTTCGCGGTAAAGCCCACAAATCACAATTACATCCACAACATAACCAATCTGGCTATCGACAGCACTCGCGCACTTCATTTGTCGTTGAACCGTTTTTAGGGGCTACGGCACTTGGAAAGTGCCTGCTACTTTCCAAAGTGAGTGCCATTGGGCACTAGCCGCGGGTTCTTGCAGGTGAATTACCCACGGCTAGCGCCTTGCGGCTGACGGTTTTTGAGTATCGGGACAGACTCCTAGGTTTGCACCCTGCCAGTTGAAGCCAGCTTTCGCTGACGGATAAGTAGCCATTCACTTTAACTGACGCATTTGGGGGCTGAAGTAAGCGATTTCAGGGGTCTCGATCGGTCCGTCAGTCGGCCGACGGACCGAGGCAGGAACGTAGCATCCAGCGGAAAATAACTGCCGGAATCATACTTCGCACGGTAAGCAGTGAGGCTGGCGAGCGGGGGATGTTAATCCCCTGATTGCGATTCGCTGCGATTCAAAACAAAGACACAAAACCGGAGACTGACGTCTCGCGGCTCGCCGGGGAATTGAAATCGCGTAATGATTTTCCGTCATTGATATAGCGACAACCGCCCGGAGCATGGTTAAACTGGCGGTCGAGAATTCAACTGATCTCTGTTCTCTCTGGATACTGCCATGACCACGCGCTGCCGAATTTCGACGACCACGATTGTCCTGTGCGTATTGACGCTGATGGCGGTTTCAGCCAATGCTCAAAACGCAGGATCTGACTCAGACCATCCGCCCGAGATCACGAACAGCATCGGTATGAAGCTGAAGTTAATTCCGGCGGGCGAGTTTCTGATGGGGACCAGCGACGCCGACGTGGCGGCAACGTTGAAGGCGGACTCGAACATTAAGGAAGAGTATCTGAAAGGGGAACGCCCGCAGCATCGGGTGAAGATCAGCCGTCCGTTTTATGCGGGCGTTTATGAAGTGACGCAGGGAGAGTACAAAGCCGTGATGGGGACGAACCCGAGTTGGGTTTCGTCTTCAGGCGGTGGCAGCGAAAAGGTCTCTGGCCAGAACACGGATCGGTTTCCTGTGGAAACAGTAAGTTGGTACGATGCCGTTGAATTTTGCAATAAGCTGAGCACCCGTGACGACCTGTCGCCGTATTACAGTTTGACATCCGTGGAGCGCGCAGACGGGATCATCTATTCAGCGGTCGTCGTTGGTCAGGCTTCCAGCCTGCCGACCGCCCAAAGTGGCTACCGTCTTCCCACCGAAGCGGAATGGGAATACATGTGCCGAGGCAATACTCGCTCAGCGTACTGGTTCGGCAATGTCCTGAACGGAGACAAGGCGAATGTTGATGGGAACTATCCGTTCGGGACGACGACGAAAGGCTCATATCTGGAGCGTCCGACAACAGTTGGCAGTTACGCAGCGAATCCATTTGGATTGTACGATACGCACGGCAATGTCTGGGAATACATGTGCCGAGGCAATACTCGCTCAGCGTACTGGTTCGGCAATGTCCTGAACGGAGACAAGGCGAATGTTGATGGGAACTATCCGTTCGGGACGACGACGAAAGGCTCATATCTGGAGCGTCCGACAACAGTTGGCAGTTACGCAGCGAATCCATTTGGATTGTACGATACGCACGGCAATGTCTGGGAGTGGTGTGACGACGTCTATGATGAATCGGCGTATGGTTCGCGGAGCGGCACAACGGAGAATCCGTTTTCCTCGTCAGGTTCAGAGTCTCGTGTGTTGCGTGGCGGTTCGTGGTACCTCAATTCCAGGTACTCGCGCTCGGCCGTTCGCAGCGGGAGTCCTCCTGTCCTCCGTGGCAACGGCTACGGCTTCCGGGTGGTTCGGTAGTTGCGTAGCCTGAGGACTTCCGTAGCTGCTGTTCCCCTTTACTGCCTTACCACTTAACCGGGCGAAGCCCGGGCGATTTTTTTTGCGAGCGGTGGACGTGAGTCCCCTGATTTGCGATTTCTGTGATTCCGGTTGGTTTGATCTGAGCGACGAGGACAGGAAAAAACGAGAACACAGAACCGGAGACTGACATCTCGCGACTCGCCGGCGAGGTGGTAAAATCAGGGGAGCGAGACGAGTCCATTTTACTTATCACGCATGATGGACTTGTGAAGTCAGAGTGGCAGATACTCGACACGACTGGCAATGTCTTCGGGCTCATACACTTCAGCGATCAGTTGCAGATCCCGAATCGCCTGGCCCACCGTGATTCGAAGTTGATGAGCATACACGACGCCGGAAAAAGATCTGCCGAGTTCCTGATGTTCGGTAGCCTCTCGCAATAAATCGTCGTCCTGAGAAAATAGCACTTGACCCAGTTCCGTGGCTCGATCGAGCAGTTCAGGGTCTGGCAATCGCGTGCTTCCGTCGTCCTGAGCAGTGAGTACATCCACGCCAGCACGACGCAATCCATCCGAGATCGCTCGGCGGACATGCACGTCCATGAAAAACGCCAGTGTCACTGGATTCGCCCCATCGCTCGCAGTCTGAGCCGGCCTGGGCTGGAAAGCGATGCTGAACGAAGATTGTCGGCCACTTTGAGTTGCTGATTGATCTCCGCGTCGAATTCTGACTGATGGTCGTAGTAGTGAGCAAGGGCCGCATGGACCTGAGCAAACGAAATCAACCCGTCATGTTGATCCACAATTTCCTCAACGCTCGATCCGTGTGCCAGTCGCTCCAGTGCGATTTCGATCACCTTGAGATTTGTCTGATCAATCCACGCAATGTTGTGTTCGTCAATCCAGATATGACTGCTGCTGACTGTGGACATGAGTGGGTGTTCCGATACTAAAACTTTGATTGTTTACTGAGCATTCTACAGCACAAGGGAACGATTCAACAGCGGGATTTGAAGGAATCCGGGAACGGCGAGCGGGGAACGTGAGTCCCCTGATTTCCGATTCGCTGCGATTCGCGGTGTTCCCGTTTGATTCGTGCAATCATCTTTCAGCGACGCTGGTGACAGAACCGGAGACTGACGTCTCACGGCTCGCCGGGGGCACTACTCTGCTCCGTGACAATCGGATCACCACCGCTGGTGCCTGTGTATCGGCTACCACGTTCAGATCGAATGCGTGAGGAAGCGATAACAGACCGCCGCCATTGATGGCGCGCACGACGATATGCTAAGTCCCGATCTTGCCGATGGTCGTTGGTCAGGAAATCCTGCCCAGACTGTCGATCTGCGATCTGTCCGGAGCTTCATCGATCGGACTAAGAATCTGTGTTGGCTCACCATGTTTCAGTGTGCTGCCTGTGTCGCGTCCTGCAATTCCGTTCTACATTCGTCCGATAGATCTCTGGCTCGCTGAATCTTCGCCTCATCCTGTTCTCGCAGGCCCTGGACGAGGAGTTGCCAGCTTTCTTCGAGGCCACGCATGTACCGAACCATAATCTCCAGATATTCCTTATCGGCGTGCTCCAGTGTGGAAAAACTTTCGACCTCCTTCCCGCAATTTAATCCACGGGGGGAGAACATTCTTCTTAATACGATCTGCAAATTCGTTGTGATCGATGATGCCTCTGGATGCTTCATCCTGATCGGCGTTGAACGTATTACAGACTTCGTTCTCCACCAGCGACAGCCGCTGCATTCTTGCACTGATGTCAGGCAGGGCTTGTGGCAGTGTGGCGATCACAAATGGCAGAATGATGGCTGCCGCCATGACAACGATCAGGTTCTTAACCTTTCGTCGTGCGATGATCTCTGCCGACAAAGGCTGGCTGAGGATCAGGCCGCACAGGATACCGGCGACAAAACCTCCGGCATGTGCAGCCATATCGATCTGCGGGATGCTCATGCCGACAACCGCGTTCAATACGACAAATGTCGCCATATTCTTCAGCATCTGATTTCGAACGCCAGTGGGAAACGTATTACGACGCAAGACCACAAAGCCCAGTAAAGCTCCGGCTGTGCCAAATACAGCTCCCGATGCTCCGGCAGACAGAGCTGCAGGTTGCCAGGCAAGGCTTGCGATGCTGCGTTCGATGTGGACCACCGACAGTAACCACGGTGCGCAGACCCAGTTTCATTCCGGTCGCAACCAGCTCGACGGCGATTTTCCGACACTCGGCGCGTGGGTGCATTACGGTCTCGGCAGCCTCAATGATGAGCTGCCTCAGTTCATTTCCATTGGTAACCGGGAATACTGGAACAAACGGGACGGCCACTACCTTGGCCCCGCGCACGATGCCGTGCCATTGCGGATTGACCCCCATAATCCCCTTGATTTCGGCAAACTGGAACGACCATTTGACCCGGATGCGCAGAGTCTCGGACTGGATCTTGTCCGGCAGCTTAACGCGCTGCGAGGTGTCGAATATCCGCACGATGCCGCGATGGCCGCCCGCGTGGCCTTGTATGAACTGGCGTTTCGCATGCAGCGTTCCGTGCCGGAGGTGCTTGACTTCTCGCAGGAGACAGCTGAGACCAAAGTTCTTTACGGAATCGACCAACCACACTGTCGTGACTTCGCTATGCAAATGCTGGCCTCGCGCCGCCTTGTTGAGAGAGGGGTGCGATTTATTCAGATCCAGCATGGCGCTGGTGGGGCGGGAGCCTGGGACGCGCACAGCGCACTCAAGGCCAATCATGCAGCGAACTCCCGCGCCGTTGATCAACCGATCGCCGCGTTGCTCGAAGACCTCGCCCGCCGGGGTCTGCTTGATGAGACCCTCATCGTATTCGCCACCGAGTTCGGCCGCACGCCTGGTTCACAGGGCGCCGACGGCTGCGACCACCACATTTTTGGGTTTTCAGTCTGGCTGGCTGGTGGCGGCATTACAGGCGGCGTCGTCCACGGCGCGACCGATGAAATCGGTTTTCATGCGGTGGGAAACCGTCACTACGTCACCGACGTCCACGCCACAATCCTCAAACAACTGGGCCTCGACTCCCGCCAACTCGACATTCCGGGGCGTAAACGCCTCGACATCGACCACGGCAAAGCGATCGACGAAATCATTGTGTGAAACAGGGTCCGACTGGATGGAAATATCATGAGACTAAGCTTGGGCATCTTCTCACTGGCGGTCGCTGCCAGTCTGCTGTTTCTGGTGCCTGGCAGACTGAGGGCTCAGGAGCACGTCGGCCCGCTTTCTGGAGAGGAACGTGCCCGGATCCTCGCCGAACTGCAGCCGCTGCAGGAGCAGCTTGCGGCCTTGCGGAAGGCTTCGCGTGTCTCCGCCGATCGTGGGGCTGACGCGGAGATTTTTATCAAAGGCGTCGTCTGGGCGCTCGACTTCGGACCGGTGATCGATGCGAACAGTCGCAGGCTGATAACGAATGGTCTGGTCCGGGCCAGAGAGCGCACTGAGGCTTTAAAAGTCGCAAAAACGCCGTGGGCGGAGCGGCGGGGCCACAGTGTGCGTGGCTTTGTCTCCGCTGTTGATGGCTCGGTGCAGCCTTATGGCTTGGTGGTTCCTGCGGACTACGATCCTGCGAGGCCGATGCGACTGAACGTGGTTCTTCACGGCAGCACGAACGCGCGTGGTATCGGCGAATTGCTCTTTATCAGAGCGCACGATGCCGCTGACAACGACGGTGGAGCGGCTCCCAACAGCCCGTTTATTGAAGTTCATCCCATGGGACGGCTTGGCGAGAAGGCCTATCGATTTGAAGGAGAGACGGATGTCGATGAGGCCATTGAGGCGGTCTGCCGCAATTACAACATTGATCGGTCCCGGATCGTCTTGCTTGGCTCTTCACGGGGGGGTGTCGGTGCTTGGCAGCTCGGATTGAAACGGCCGGACCGATTTGTGGCCATCGGTCCGGCGGCTGCTCCTGTGGACACCTGCGAGTTTGCGAACTCACCCTGGAAACACTTCGTGCGGCTCGATCCGTTGACTCCGTGGCAACAGGCGATGCTGCATCTTGTAGATGCCATCGACTACACGGCGAACGCGGGGATGGTGCCTGTCGTTGCTGTCATGGGAGATCAGGACCCCTACTTTTCGTCTCACCTGCTGATTGAAAAAGCGTTTGCGAAGGAGAGCATCCCCTTCAACGGAATCGTGGATCAGGGGGCTGGCCACGGTCTGTCTGCCGCCGCGCGGCAGGAGCAACTGAGGCGGCTTGGCGAATATGCTGCCGCGGGCACAGACCCGTTTCCGAAGCACGTGCGTTTCGTGACCTGGACACTCAGGTTCAGCCGTTGTCACTGGATTGAAGTACTGGGTCTGGACGAGCACTATCAGCGCGCTGAGATCGATGCCCGTGTCGCCGGGGATGGTTCCATCACGATCGCAGAGCCGCAGAACATCACCCGATTTGCCATTCATTCGTCAGCAATCCCCGGCAGCGACGAATCGGTGACAATCGCGGGCCTGCAGATCGCCCTGCCAGCGCTCGTGGCCGGAGTCCCGCGTCCGCTACTGTTTGAGAAACAGGACGGCAAATGGACTTGCTCCGGCCCATTCGAATCCGCCCTCCTTACGGGCAAGCGGCCGGGGCTTCAGGGGCCATTGGATGATGCCTTTGCGCGACCGTTTCTCTGCATTCGTGGCACTGGCAAGTCTTGGAACCCCCCCGTGTCACCGCCTGGGCCGAGGCGAATCTCCAGCGCTTTGCCGATGAATGGCGTCGCCACTACCACGGTTACCTGCCTGTCAAGAACGACACTGAGGTCACCGACGAAGACGTACAGCGGTGCAATCTTATCCTGTTCGGCGATCCCGGCAACAACCTCTGGATCAGCAGGATGCTGCCTTAGCTGCCCGTTCTATGGACCCGCGAGACCGTGCAGCTTGGTGAGGAACAGCACTCTGCCGCTGATCACGGCCTGCAGTTGATTCATCCCAATCCGCTTCCCGGTGCCGATGGCCGCTACGTCGTCCTCAACAGCGGCCATACGTATCACGATTCCGAACTGCGGTTTAGCTACATGGTGTTCCCGCGTCTGGGTGACTGGGCCGTCTTCAAAGTCGGCGACAATCCCCCCACCGCGTCCGCCCCGGCAGTCGCGGAAAGTTTGATCAATTCCGGTTTTTTCAATGAAGCATGGAAGTACAGCAGGCCAAGCCAGAGAAGAATCCCGCATCTTGAAGATGACGAATTGGAAACGGTTTTCTGCCCAGGCAGTCCTCGTCACGATGATTGGCCCGGGCCTGACGGGGTCGATTCCGGCCGCTGAATCGGGTCGGGCAAACGCCGGCTGTCTGCGTGAAACGCTCTTGCTTCATGCCTTGTTCAATCAGGGACCGGATGCTGATTTCGGCAAAGAAAACCGCCGTCTTTCTACGGCACCCTCCATTCAGGATCGCCAGACCACCACGCCGAACCTGCCAGGCAGCGGACTTGTTTCCGTCGTCTCGGGTAAGGGAAAGTTGGGCGATGCGCTGCGGTTTCATCGTACGTCGCCGGAGATCGTCTTCTTTCAGGCTGATGACAATCTTCAGTCAGCTGGCCTGCTGCAGTCCTCGGAGTGATGTGACGATCGGGTTACAGAAATACAACAGCATGCAGTACTGGTCGTGCAGTACTGGTCGTGCAGCACTGGTCGTGCAGCACTGGTCGTGCTGTACTGTGCGTGCTGTACTGTGCGATTGCCTGCCGCATCGCGATCACACGCATCGTCGTGCAGCCACTGAAGTAACGGTGCAATCTGATCGAAGTTCTTCAGCCCTGTTATGTCCTTTTCGGTGAGCGTTGATTGTTTGTTGCCATCCTCTTCTATGTGTGAAGCCTGGCAACTTCAAGGAAGGCGCGATATCACGCTCTCGAACATGTTTCCGAATTTGGCCGCGGCCACATCAAATGGCGTGCCGAACAGCATTGGCTGTGTCCTTTTCCCTTGCCTGCCGTGATAAGTCTGTGGCTGGCGTCGCTGTCGTCTTCGGTCACGAAATATCGAAGCCAGTCATGACTCGGTTCTAACTGGAAGTCAATTCGAAGGGAAACGTATTTTCGCCAGCGGTTGTTACATCTGCTCGCAGCGTCGTTTTTGCATTGTATGCCTCAGGGACATACATTTCACCGACAGGCTGTGCCTCCTCGTCCGGACTGGCTGACTCAAACTTGCCGGGAATGATGCGCGATGCCGTGATCTCAACAGTCATCTGGCCCGGCGCAGTTTCCAAACTGTATTCGCCGGCAGCGATCTCTGCAGAAAATGATCCACTGCCATCTTTTGGCTTAAACAGAATTCGACCCGTTTCGAGCGGAGCGCCATCAAACGAGACGGTTCCACTGACGTCGTACAGGCTGGGACCTTCCTCAGAATCCGCACAGCCGGTTAACAGACCTACAGCGATCACAATCCAAAGCATCGAAAAGTCTCGCCCGTACTTACAAACGCAGCTACTGGAAATCATCAAACACCATTCCTTGTTGAGTTATTAACAGTTAATCATTGCGAGTCTCATGTGCCCGACGAGAAAACAGTTGCACTGCGATGGTCTGAATGTTTTGCGAGTGTTCTGCAAACATCCGTCGACAGTGATGTGGGTGTTCAGCTTGAGTGCCGATGGTGCACTCAAGCTGCATCCAGAGGTTGATCTTTCGTAGCCCACAGCGAATCTAGAATTCGCCAATTACCATACCGTCATTGTGCATACCGAGCTTCATCCAGGTCTGTAGGTCAATGTTTTCTGACACAAACCGGGAAGAACCATCTGCCAGCGTGACCTGCACTCCGCCCGTATGCCAGCTTCTGGAAAAGTTCCACCGACCTGCCAGGCCGCCCGAGTTGCCGTTTTCACAGGGCGCTCGATTGGAAGCTCCAGTTACAAACGTTTCTTTGCAACTATAAACACGGTCAGGAACTGAAGTGTTGGGAACTTCTGCTGTAGAAAATCCGAAAGCTCCATGAGGTGCGCCGCCCCAGTGTCCGCCGAGCCCGCCCCAGCCGCCTCTCGAGTTGTCGCGGATAATGCCTTCGCCTACCAGCAATGTGTTTGATGAACCGTCTTTACAGTTTCGGATACCGTTCTTTGAGTTCATGTAGAACAGGCCCGTGCCCGCCGTTGTGTTGGCAACGTTTCGGTTGGTGGCGGTAATGATGTTTGTGGTGGCATCAATGGTTCTTGTCTGTCCTATGCCAGCGCAGACGGCATAGTTACTCTGAAAGGCAGTGATACCGCCGTTGCCGCCGCGTCCGGGAGAGTTAGGATCTGACGGACACGATGCACCAGGGATGGGCCCCACGATGTTCTGGTTTGTGATGCGATGAATGTATTCGCCCTGGTAGGGGTCAACTGTGGCATAGCTTTCGTAAAGGCTGTAACGATTCGCTTGCTCAAGGTACGGCAGGACTCTCTGGAACCATGAGTCTCTGCGTTTTGTTTGACCAGCGTAAAGTTCCTGCTGATGACCATAAGGAAACAGGTCGAAAGTGTCGTGGTAATTATGCAAAGCCAGGCCGTATTGCTTGAGATTGTTCTTGCACTGAGTGCGTCTGGCGGCTTCTCGAGCCTGCTGCACAGCCGGTAACAGCAGAGCGATCAGAATTGCGATGATTGCAATCACCACCAATAGTTCAATAAGTGTAAACCCCCGCGCTGTCCGAAACTTCATTTAGACAATCCTTAATGTGATGAAATACCGATCAAAACCGAAGAGGAATTTTCGCACCGTCACTCGGATAGAATGCTTATTCTATTGGTGAACGTTTCCGAGCGACGATAGTAGCGACATGTTGCACCGGAACTTTCGCTTTGCCTGACATGGCCGTCGACCGCGAAAGTCCCTGCGACGAAATTGGTTGCAATGGCCGTGCCAAACCGAGGACTCCGTCTGCGAATGCGATCCGGACGCGGTTCCCATCCGGTCTTAACCGGCAATTCCTGAGGCAATGTGTCTTGGCGAATTTTGAACTCGTCAAAACGTGCGTTGACAGTATGTAATGAATGTACGCAGGCCTGCGTGAAATCAAGGCATCGTTGCCGTTGATCCTTCGCGCCGACCAAACGCCACGGTCAGCCAGAATTTCGAGTATCTCGTCACTCAGAAGCGGTCGTCTGGCACGCAGTTTTTCCAGTTGACTCAAGCACTTAAACCGCAGAATCACTTTGGCCCACGGCACAAAACCAGCAGCATCCATTAACTGATCACGCTTCCGCCACATCGTCACGCTGGCTTCCTGCAACGCCTCGTCCACTAGATCCCAGTCCGGAACAAGGCAACGAGCATACGCACGGAGAGCCGGCTCATGCTTCACCAGCAACGCCAGAAAGTTCGGTTCGGTCAGTTCAAATTTTGAGTCTTGATCGTGCATACATGCTTCTATCCGCCACCACTCAAGAAACCTGCCACGAACTTTGACGAATCTCAGTGAAATGCGAACACTTCAGCCGAAATCCAAATCGGTAGGTCGATGTGAAGATACGAAAACGCCCTCTGCCACAAAGTACAAAGTACCGTGACTGAGGATTATGCTCGCATGACCGTCCGAAAGCTCCCCGAATAGGACTCGAACCATCTTGAACCGAGCGGTCCCGGCACTGACCAGCTGCATTTGGTGGGCCCGATCCGCAAAGTATGCGGCTTGACCTTGTGAGGTTGCTGCAGTTTCATAAACCCTGACAAAGCCATCAAACGACCGTTTTTTGATTTGTAACGAGCTGTGGATGCTCGTTCGGCATCGTAGTCAGCACGTTGGTGAAATCTCCGATGTGCTTTCAGCAATTTCGGGATCACTGGTTCTCTGAGGTTGGAGTGACCGTCTGCGTCTGCGTCGAGTTCTGTTGTTCCTTCAGTTTTTCAAGCTCGTTTTGTACCAGGTTGATGTGCAGTCGGAGATTGTAAAATTCCTCCATGTACGAAAGTGGCACGTGCACCGTGTCCAATTCCTTCGACATCGCCTGCAGCGTGGCGGCGTGTTCTGCAGTGTCGAGCTCGATTCCTTTTCGCAGTTCCTGGTCGATGCGGCGGAGTACTCTATACCAGCGATAGATACGTGACCGGATCTGCCAACGATAGACGGGCGGGGCAATTTTGATAAGTGGAATCAGAAGCGCAACAAGCGGAATGATCATGATCTTCGTTCGATCAAGCAGCGATGCGATCCAGAAGCTCAGGTGCCTCTGAAAGAACGACGGCCCGTGAGTGAGATAATGACGTGCAGTGGAATTGACAGGAAACGACACGAACTCCAGTGACGGCAGCTCACCAGCGTCGGCTAACACACCCCCGTCGTCGTGCTGTTCAAGAGCGGCTTCCAGCAGCAATGGCACAAAGGCTTCATGCAGCTTCCGAGTAGCGACCAGATTTGCGGCGGGTGCGATTAATCGCACGGGCTTCCGCGGCAGGTCCTGTTCGAAATCGACGACTCCCTGTTCCAGAATGACGCCTTTGAGATACGGATATCGCCGTTCGTAGGCTCGTTGCCTGGCAAAATCCATCAATGCAATTTCCGAGTTCTGCAGTAATCGCCGCACGATCGTTGCATCCGGTCCTAATACAAACATAGCGACATCGATCCGACCGGCTTCGAGTTCCGGCGCAGCTTGAACTGCGTTTTGTTCGAGAAATGTTGTGCCATCTTCTCCGTCACGAACGCCGTTTCCGGCGAGTAGCTGAATCGCCAGCATGTGGGAACCGCTGCCGGTTTCGCCCAGCGCTATGTGGCACCCTTTCAGGTCACCAAGGTCTTCGACCGCCAGGTCTGCTCGATGGAAGACCCATAACGGTTCAAAGTAGAGACTCGCAATCGCCTCAATAGTGCCACCGGTGTTTGCCTCTGCTGGTTCTGTGCCTCCCTGCACGATGCTTAGCGTGATCGCGTCGTCGTGGAGCAATAAATCGAAGTTCTCGACTGACCCAGCTGTTTCGCGGATTTCCAGTGCGATGCCGTTTCGTTCAAGCGATTTCGCATACGCTTTCGCGGATTCGTAATATCGTCCGCTCCTTTCGCCCGTAGCAATGACAATAGATTTTGGCGGCGGTGGTTCGACAAAATAGAATGCGACGATGAACGCCACAATCGTTGCGCCTACTCCGGGCCCTACCATACGAAGCAGGTCACGTCTTCGTTGACGAAATTCATCGAGCAAACGGATGGGTTCAGTAATACTCATTTTGCTACCAACAAAGCGTTTCGATGCAGGACTTACCAACGAAGGTCGATGCTAACAGGATCAAACATTATCGCCAGTTAGAAGGAAACCAGTTGCATGTCGTCAAATTATTGGGTTACGCAAACTCTGCTCAATGCTTCACGCAGCTCGGCGGCGAAGATTTTGCATTAGGCGGACTTCTTCGTCTTCGATGACATGCCGAACGGTTTGCCCGTTCTGCACGGCCCGGATTCGGCATTTCAGACTTCGTCGCACGGCTTTCTGGCATCCCACTTTCACGGTGAACAGTGTGATCAGGTCCAGGAAATCACCCATTGATAGCTCTGCTTCTGGAAACGCATACCCTATTTCGACGCGCGAAATCCGTATCATCAAGGCCAGACCCATTCTGCGAGGGCCGCTGCTAAGATCTTTCGGCGAGCAAGGACAGTCGGCTAAATAGTCGGATCTTCACGAAGAACGATGACAAGTTTCATCATCACAGTGTCTGCCTGCCAATCCCCCATGCGTAGCTTCGCGTTCGGAATAGCCAAGTTTTATCGAAACGGCGCGAGTTCGCGAAGCACTTCTTCGTAGATCTGGCGCAGCCTAGCAATTTCGGCTTCCGAAACGCCTTCCACGAGATCACGCTTCGGCAGGAATGGCTTCACATTATGTAGCGAATTATGCCAGCTCGACAGATGTTCAACGATGACCTTCGGTTGCTCAAACTGGTCAGCGGCGATATCGACCACTAAGTTGCCCGCCTGTACCCAAACATGAGTTGCAAGGTCGTCGCCGCGATCATCAAGAACAGTGCCGAGCATTCTGCGGAGTCTCTCGCTGCCAGCCTCTGCGAGTTCGAGCAGAACAAGATTGGCAGCGAAGTTACAACAGTTCTCGGGAAATCGTGGGAGCCACGTAATTCCGGCATTGCCACTCTTCGCTCTCTCAATTGTTGCTCGAAGGTTTCTTGCAATCTCGAGGATTAGGATAGACATCGTTTCGTTGAATAGCTCTCTGGTAAATTGATTCAAGCGGAAGTGATTTGCAGAATCGCATGGCATGGAATTCGGAATCCGTCATGCGGATCTCAATAGTTTAACTCGCCATTCACTCGCAGAACAGTCGTGAAAAAAGTTTAGCCTCAGGAGATCGCGTCCGACGCTTCGGTCGGCACCAATACGGATCGTCCCAGGAACCCGTGGCACGCAGTCTTGATTGATGACAGTCACAAAAAAAACGACCGTTGAATTAAACCGCTACGCGGGGGAGGAGCGAGTCGGAAAACGACGACTTGATGACACAATTCGCCAACTATGAGTCGTCCGATGGCGGTTTTAATCCGGTTCGCGGTCTGCTCAGCTTTCATGTTTGTTCCGGCCTGAAATTCGATCTCGAACCGCTCGCGTCTCAGAAGGCTCGACTAGGATTCAGCACACCGGAGTGATGGGAATTGCGTTGATTTCGCCGTTTGAAATTGTTCGGGTTTTTCTTAACGACACGCCGATGCACCCAGCCGCAGAAGACGACAAATAGAAGCTGTCAGGGTTGCAGAATGAAGTTCATGGATCACCAGGTGAGGAAGTGTGACGTTTAGTCCAGCATCCCGGTCTTGTGATGTGAATTCAATCGTCCGAATCGGAAGAATTTACTGTGCCGTAACTTCCCTGCGCCGTGCGCGTTGAAGTTCGAATGAATATTGTTCCCCCACGGGGTCAACAAGCACGGCTCCCCTGCTCGATTCGATTTACTGTGTGTTGTTACGCCATTAGCTCCTGGATGACTTTACCATGAACATCGGTCAGTCGAAATCGGCAGCCTTAGAACTTGAATGTCAGCCGTTCATGGATAATACCATCAAAGATGGAGCAGCGTCGCGTTCAAGTCGTGGACGTGGACCTGGTTCTCCGTGATGTTGTAACTGAAGTCGTCCGTCGCGCCATAGGATGTCCCTGAATTAACCCCCGCACCCGCCATGAATGAAATGAAACATCTCGGATGGTGATCACGACCGTAGTTGTCCTTCGTCAATGCTCCCTGACAATAAATGGTGCGACCGAATTCTCCGCCCCACACGATCAGCGTGTCCTGCATCAGCCTTAGGTTTAGGCACATTTGTTGCGTGTTGATATCAGGTTCAGTAAGTTCACGGATTGTTTTGTGAATTTTGCCACGATGGATTCCTGAGATCGTGAGGTTTCTGGAAATTTTCACAACAGGACGTTGATTGTCGAGTGCGCATGGCCGGAGTCATTTTTTTGCTGCCGGTGTATTTGCGGACAGCGTGGGAGCCCGACGATGAATCATCAAGTACGGATTATCGATGAACGGTGTTGTTCCTTCAAAACACCACAAGCCGAAGGTTTGATGTCCTTTTGCGAAGTCCATTTTGCAGACGCAGGGCTGGTTGTGTCACAACACGTTGATTGTAGATCCGACTCATCGTGAAGTCTTCGGGCTGGCCAACCAGATTTTGCACTGTCGTCCAGTGACGAACAAGACGGAAACGGTCGCCACAAAACGAAAGCGAGAGGATCGCGAGAGCCTTTTTGGGCTCGAAGGAGTCAAGTCCCGGCCGTCCGATCGGAAGATTGTGGACGTCTGTGACCGTGGTGGCGATACATTCCAATTCCTCGAACACGAAGTGAACGGCGGCCGCACGTTTGTGATTCGTTCCACGCACTCCCGAACTCCCGCACTCCCGTGCTCCAATGCTACCATGCCACCGTGCTCCCGTGCTCCCGTGCTCCCGTGCTCCCGTGCTCCCGTGCTATGCGTGCTATGCGTGCTGTGCCAGCAACTGATACTCCGACTCGACTGCTGCATGCCTTCGCTCGGATCCTGGACATTGCACGTGGCTGCGGCCAAGATGAAAAAGACCGTCAGAACACGGGTCGGCGGAAAGCGAGTGAGCAAGTCTGTGACGATTGATCTTAAATCACGCGGCGCTGTTCTGCATGTGAGCGCGGCTCCGATTCTGGTGTGCGCTCCGAGAGTCAGACGCGGTCAACATGGCAAGACACCGCTACCGATGTGGGGCGTTCGCGTGTGGGAACCGCATCCTCCGGAAGGCGTGGAATCGCTCGAATGGATTCTGCTGACGAATCATCCGTGCGAGACATCTGAAGCCGCTCATCAGGTGCAGCAGTGGTATGAATGCCGCTGGATTATTGAAGAATATCATAAAGGGCAGAAGACGCGTTGTGGTATCGAAGACCCTCGGATCAACTCGTCCGCTCGCCTGCAGCCGATGATCGCGATTCTGAGCGTGGTCGCTTTATCGCTACTGAACCTTCGCTACTGAGTCATCGTGAGCTGAGTCATCGCGAGGATGCGAAGTCGCGTCCTGCGACAGACCTGTTCTGTGCCGCGTACGTGGATTTGCTGAGCGGCTGGCGACACGGCGAGGCGCGTCCGGACTGGACGATCTACGACTTTTGCCTCGCCCTCGCCCGCCTTGGTGGCCATCGCAACCGAAAACGAGATAGTCACCCTGGATGGATCACTCTCTGGAAAGGATGGACTAAACTTCACATCATGCTCAACGCCGCTCGGATACAAAACTCGATCCCCCCAATGTGCCTAAACCTAAGGCGTCGCTCCCTGAGTTGCCGTCAGCGTTTCAGCGGCAGCGGTTCCAGCCAGTGTTTCTGCACCGCCGGTGAAGTTGCCGCCGAACACCAGGTAGTTCTCACCGCTTTCAGTTGCACCCGCATCGGCATTCTCCGCTCCGATGATGAGATCGTCGAATCCGTCGCCGTTGACGTCGCCCGCACTGCTCACGGAACGGCCGGAATAGTCATTGGCATCAACGCCGATCTAAATCGCGTAGTTTGCCGCATTCTTGGCGAGTGCTGGGTCCATCTCTGATGTGCTCATATGGCCCCACCTCGTGATTGTCCAAGACTTGATAACACTTCTGCACTGATCACAAACGTGAATTCCTGAAATCGACCCGTCGCACATGATTGTAACCGCGCCGCGAATAATTGTCCCGATCGAGTCAGGGTCGAAAGGCAGCCGGGCGGTTCTCGAACAGTGACCGAAGAATCAATGGCCGCCTTCAAGCCATTGGTTTATTCGCTCAGCAATTTGGCTGATTCTGAGCGGTCCTTCTCGTGCGGCCAGTTGCCGTCCGATTCGCAGAAAGCGTATGGGCCAGATGACACGGAATTTGTGCGTTGAAAAAGGTATGAGTTTCCAGGAGCAGAACTATCAAACGGTCTTTTGATGGGAGCACGATAATACGGTTGAGTTTGTCGCACACAACAATCCGCCAATCCCACTACCACGGCATCACAACAGCCATGCCCCTGAACGCAGAGAGTATGTGCCCCGAAGGCACCACGACCTACGAATTCTGCCATCTGCTATCTGCCCCCCGAACAAGGTTTAAAACCTTCCTGACTTCAATAATCTCTGCATCGCCTTTAGCGTTTCAGGGCTGACATGATGCTCGATGCCTTCGCTGTCGGCAGTGGCGGTGGCTTCGCTGACGCCCAAGGCCAGCAGAAATGCCTTAACGACTTCGTGGCGTTCACGGCATTTGCGGGCGAGCGTCCTGCCGTTACTGGTCAAGTCAAGCGGCTGGTATGGTTCGGTCGTGACGTAACCGTCCCGAACAAGTCGCGCTACGGTGTTGTTGACCGTTGCATGCGTCACGTTGAACAGCTGCACCAGGTCGTTTGACCGGCAAACCGAGTTGCGTTCAATAATTTCCGCGATGGCTTCCACGTAGTCTTCTGCCATTTCCGTCGCGTGGTCGGATCGAATTCGTTGGTGAACATTGGCCATATTGAAATCTTCGAGTAAGTGAGTTGCTTTGTTTTTATTGTAGTGTGTCTCCGGAGTTTGAGAAACTCTCCGAATGCAGGCTTGTCCCAAAGTTAGCCTTTACTAAACTACGGGGAGTTAGCCTCGGCTACATTGTGTCCAGCCCAGCCGCATTCAGATCCCGTTTTGTAATTGAGGACTCCAGGTATGAACGTCATTCGACATCGCCGTCCAGGCTTCACGCTCATCGAGCTATTGGTGGTGATTTCAATCATCGCCATTCTGATTTCGCTGTTGCTACCTGCCGTTCAGCAGGCCCGCGAGGCTGCTCGCAGAGTGCAGTGCAAGAACAACCTAAAGCAACTGGGGTTAGCGCTCCACAATTACCACGACGTTCATCTGCGGTTTCCAGCTGGATATTTCAGCTACCCGACCTCCACAGGAGCCGCCCCGGCGTGGGCTCAGCTTGATCCCGGCACGTGGGATGGAGCTCCCGGCTGGAGCTGGGCGGCGATGCTGCTGCCGTATCTTGATCAAAGCAACGTGACCAATACGGTGAACTTCGACAGGCCAATTTGGGACGCGGGGCATCGTGATGTCATCGCCACCAAGCTGCCCGTGTTTCTGTGTCCCAGCAGCAGCGGAGGTGATGAACCATTCACCGTTCAGGCGCCGGACGGATCGGATCGACTGATCAATGGTCAGCCGGTCAGGATTGGTCGTTCTCACTACGTAGCCAGTCATGGCCAAGAATCCTGCTGGGGCGAATGCGGTTCGGCGAGAACCGGAACGGTTTTTACCGATATCTACACGTTCACCACGCAGACGATTTCGATAAACGGAGACGCCTCTCGCGTCGCCGATGGTCCGTTTTATCGAAATTCGGGGACACGTTTTCGCGACGTCACGGATGGACTGACCAACACTATTTTTCTGGGAGAACATTCTTCAAAGCTGAGCGACAAGACGTGGGTCGGTGTCGTGCCAGGAGCCTCAACGCCGCCTCGATTCTTGAGTCCTGAAAACGGTCCCGATGCCGCGGCAACCATGGTGTTAGTCCACGCCGGTCCGTCCGGTGGCGAACTGGATATCACCGGGTTTCCGATCATTCATCCGATTAACTTTCCGACTTTTCATGTGGGACAAATGTACTCAGAACACGCGGGCGGCGGGCAAGTTGTATTGGGTGATGGTTCCGTCCGTTTTGTTTCAGAAAACATCGATCTTATTCTGTGGGCCGAGCTGTCCAGCATGAATGAAGGCGAAGTCATAGGAGAATACTAAACATGTCACCTCAAACAAAATTTCTTGGAGCAGGTGCCGCACTTCTGGTGTCCTTCGTGTTTTTCGTCCGGGGCTGTGGACAGTACGCAGAAGTCAATGAAATGGCCTATGAACACGCCAAGGCGCTGTATTCTGTGTGCAATCGCCGTGACAGCGAACGTCTTGAAGTGTGTGAGACGATGATTGTCGAAGCAGCGGCCAACCAGCAGTTATCTCGCACGGAGACAGCCTATCTGACCGACATCATCGACGCGGCGCGCAACGAAGAATGGGCGGAAGCGATGGCGATGTCGCGGCAGTTGATGGTGGATCAAGTGGAACACTGAAACCTCTGCCGCGGGTGAATATTGGGTGCTTGTGCGCGCGTTGCCCACCATGGCGCAACGCCGGCCTTAGGAAAGCTCATCCTGCAAAAGCTCGGCTGTCGCTCCCATGCGGAAGATGCGGACAGGCGGATATCCGATCGGGGAGGTTCGCTATTTCGTGGGATAGCGATCCGGACTTCATGCGGTATCCGGGTGGTGAGATCGTGGAATGCAAGTGCGGAGACGAGTCAGACGACCGCCCGGGGAATTTTAGCGCAGACGGTAACAGGGTCAGGGGGCTCAGGCGTTTGAGCGTCCGACAGTCGATACCGGCCGCGTGCGAGTCCCTCGATCTGGCCAGAGTCGCGCATGGCATACAGGGTGCGGCGATGGACGCCAGCGCGTAGCGCGTTGGACATCCTCAGCACCCCGCCGTGCTGCTCGCTGACTGCCGCAGCGACTTATTTTCTGGGCCACACGCCGTCGTCGTTCCGGACAACGCTGATGCCATAGTTGGGCAATGTGAATTCGGTGACCTGCAGGTCGGCGTCTGGCTTGACCTGCACGCGAAACAGGACTTTGCCCGCGTACAGATTCGGCGCCTGAAACTTAAAATTTCCCGACAGCGTCGCGTGTTCCAGTTGGCCGGCCTGGATGTCGTTAGTCAGCTGACTGATGTAGCACGGCTGAATCATGGAATAGTGGCCGTCGACATGACTGGTAAACATCGCGTCGGACAGGTCGTTCGGTTTGGGGAAACCGTTGATGAACTGGAAGTCATCCAGTACCTGCCTGTTCTTTGTAGATTATTCCAGAGGATTCAGTTTCCACAACACCAGTGAAAGCGGTTCGCCCTGAATGGCAGTCGGCTGGCGGGACGGATCTTCTGCGAATTTCCGCCATTGCTCATTGGGAACACCGGCCGCTTCACTGAACGGCTTCTGAAGTGCCGGTACCAGGTACCCATGCTTTTCTGAGATCCTGGTCACCAGTTCACCCGCGGTCAGCACCCGGACCATCATCCTCGCATCGTGCGGACTTTCAATCTACAGCCGCGAATACAGATTGCCGTCGTCGTCGGCAGGTTCGCCGGACGTTTCCGTGGCCGTGGGATCGCGTCCCGGAGCGTACGTTTCCGCAAACCCGTTGCTGTACGGAATGCCGTTCTCCGTCATCAGGCAGGGATCAGCCGGCGCAGGAAATCTCAGGGATGTCGGCCGGCGATCGAAATGAACGTCGACAACACTTTGCTGATGTGGCGGCAATCTGCCAGCTGGCGTCGGTCCGCTGGCGTGAAAGCTGTCTTCAGCAGCGGACGTCAGGCGGCCAACGCTGCAGTGACGTATTGCCAGAAAGACTTTCGTTTACTGAGTCACGGGATTGTCTGTGAGCGGTCGATGGCTGTGATGTTTGGTCGGCCGAATTTGCTGCCAGCCGTTGTCGCGGAAGTCCCCCTGACGTTCGGCTGACCAGAAAAACGAAACCCTCGACGTGTTCCGCTATTTGTTGACTTCAGAAACAGAGCCCAGCAATTCCGCCATGGCCCAGCCGAGTGCGGTTCCCACTTCCATATACGTTTCGGCGTTGTGGTTGTAATGGTAACCCTGACTGTTTGGCGACACACTGCTGTCTCGCCAGAACGGCCGCGCGTCGATGGCTTTGACGTTGCCCTGGAATTCCGGGTACCTGCCGGTTTCTCCACTGACGGCCAGTTGAGCGTTGGCCACTGTGAGGCCGTGCCCTGTGAGCTGATCGCCTTCAAACGCGATCGTGGCCAGCACGAACTTCGCTTCCGGTGCATCAAAGTCCTTTCGCAAAGACTTAATGAAGTGCACCAGGTTCTGTTCATAACGACCTGCACGGGCCGCGTTCTGATCCTTATGCCCCTGCCAGAAGACAAAGCCGGCGATCTCGTAGCCCTGCTCGTTGTAGCCGGGGTAATACTTCGGCAGGTTTTTCAGCACGGCCCGGGCATGAGCGGTGTCCGCGTCGTATTGCCGACCGGCATACCACGGAACGTCTTTCTTTGGTTGACCTTCCACCCAGGCATCCGGCGTATCTTTGTAGCCCGCATAGGTTTTACCTTCGAGCTCATATTGTTGACTGCCAGGGGGCAGCAGATCCCAGCCGAGACTGCGATTACCGATGCAGGCTTTGAGAAGCATTACGGGTTCTTCATGCATGTGCCCCATGACGTGTCCGAAGCCGAGTTCCGGACCAAAGTTGCCTTTGACTCCCAGCCACTGATTCTGCATGTCGGCAAAGTGTTCCAGATCGCGGAAGTCGACGCCACGTTTGTCCATCACATGGACATAGCGAACATCCTGCCGTTCGGTCCACTGTCCACGTTCATCAATCAGATACGGATACTTCTGTTTTTCCCTGACCATAAACTCTAACGATCCCTGCAGGTCCGCCGGGCCCACGCGACCAAACCCCAGCATGTTGGACTGACCCAGCAGAATGAACACCTTGACCGGTCGATCCTGAGCCGCCGGTTTGCCGTCCGGATCCGGAAGCGGTTCCTGTGCAGCCGCGGAATAGATCAGGAACAGAAACGCGACTAAAAAACGCGGCCTGATGATGATGTCTGGAATGTGCATGGTTCGAGCCTCAATACGAAATCAGGATGGCCAGAGGATGGTCGACGAAATGCCTGGCGACGATGGCAAAGTGGAGTTCACGACAGATAGGCTATTCTCGTTTGACTAAAATTACGACCGCAGGATCACGTAAACAGCTCACGTACCACGTTTCCTTTGACGTCAGTCAGGCGGAAATCGCGGCTGGCGTGTCGATAGGTGAGCTGTTTGTGGTCGAGCCCCAGGGCCGCCAGGAGGGTGGCGTGGAGGTCCGCGACCTGAACGGGATTTTCAACGGAGTCGTAACCGTATTCGTCACTGCGGCCGTGAGTGTGACCGCCTTTGAGGCCGCCTCCGGCCATCCACATCGTGAAGGCCCTGGTGTTGTGGTCGCGTCCCTCTTGTCCTTCCGCATACGGCGTGCGGCCGAACTCGCCCGTCCAGACGACCAGCGTGTCTTTCAGTAAACCGCTCGATTCCAGGTCGGCCAGCAGGCCGGCGATCGGTCTGTCGACCGCGCCGCAGCTGGCTTCGAGATTTGCGTTCAGGTTGAAGTGATGATCCCAGTTGCCGTGCGTGATTTCGACAAAGCGAACTCCGGCCGCAATCAAACGACGCGCTAACAGACACTTGCGTCCCATGTCGTCGGTGCGTTCCTCCCCGATCCCGTACAGCTTTTGCGTCGCCGCCGACTCTTTGCGGAGATCCATGACGTCCGGCATTTCGGTCTGCATGCGAAACGCAAGTTCGAATGCTTCGATCATCCCGTCCACTTCGGCGTTGGTGCCATCACGAGCGAGCCGATCACGGTTCAGTGTCTGCAGAAAGTCTAACTCCGCCCGCTGGTCGGCTGGCTTCGCTCGCGATCGCAGATTCGCAATCTCCGCTGACGCTACGGGGCGGCTGTCGCTGCCAATTCGTGTTCCCTGATAGATGGCCGGCAGGAACGAGCTGCCGTAATTGGTCGTGCCGCCAAATCCACTGGGTGGCGTGATGCTGACAAACCCCGGCAGATTTTCATTCTCGGTACCCAGTCCATACAGGGTCCAGGCGCCGAGCGATGGTCTTACAAACTGCGACGTTCCCGTGTGCAGCTTGATGAACGCCTGCGGGTGCGCCGGCAGATCCGTCTGCATCGACGGAATGACGCACAGCTTATCCGCCTGCTTCGCCACTTCGCCGAACAGTTCTGAAATCCAGAGTCCCGATTTGCCGCGTTGCTGAAATCGCCATTTGGAACCAAGTAGTTTCGAACCGGGCCTCGGCCCGGGCTTGCCGGAGTCTCGCACCAGCTGCGGCTTGTAGTCAAACGTGTCTACCTGCGAAGGTCCGCCACGCATCGTCAGGAAAATGACTCGCCTGGCCGTGGCCGTCGGGGCAGCAACTTTCGGCGCGCGCGATTCCTGGCCGCAGGTGCGCTGAGCAAGTCCGGCTAAAGCGATCGCACCGAATCCGCCTGCGGAAAGTCGCAGCAGGTCGCGTCTGGTCAGCGGTGGTCGATGTGGCGGAATGAAGTTTTGGTTCATGGTGAGTGTCTCAACGAAGTCAACTTCTCGATGGTCGTTTGTTGCTGCCTGTTTTCGAACAATAATTATTCCAGCAAACGAAATTGGGCGCTCGCGAAAAGTGCTCGGACCAGACTGGTCCACCCCGTGACGGGATCATTCTGGTGGCGTGCCATCAAGGTCTTCGCCGCTGCGCGGTCGACTGCACCGGGCTCGCGGATAAGCACGCGCGCGTAAGCCAACTGCAGCCGATCCTCGAACCGGGCCATGGCCCCTGCACCGGGATACTGCTTCAACAGCAACTCGGCCAGCGTGCGTGAGTGTGTGGCGGTGAAGTCGCTGTTGAGCAGAAAAAGGCTTTGGCTGGGTACGTTGGTCGTTTCGCGATGACCATCAGGCGCGGAGGCGTCAGGCAGATCGAACGTCGCCAGCAGCACGGGTTGCACATTGCGGGCGATTGGCAGATAGATCGAACGGTATTTGTGCTGAGCATTGGCAATCTGTTCGTCTTTTAAAGCCATCATCCGATCACCGCCAATCGGTCCATCTCCGGCGCGGCCGACCAGTGATCCGGCGGGCGGCCTGAGATTAAGTTCACCGGCGGCGAACAGAATCGCGTCGCCGATTTCTTCGGCTTCCAGGCGACGCGGCGAGTGTCTCCAGCAGCAGGCGTTGTCCGGGTCGATCGCGAATCGGCCCTCAGCGAATTGCGAAGACAGCCGATAGGTGCGGCTGAGCACGATCGAGCGAATGAGCTTCTTCAACGACCAGTCGTCGCGCTGAAACCGGTCTGCCAGGTAGTCCAGCAGTTCGGGATGACTCGGCTCACTTCCCGTGGTTCCAAAATTGTCGACGCTCTCGACGAGACCTCGGCCCAACAACCAGTGCCAGACGCGATTGACAATCACTCTCGCCGCCAGCGGGTTGTCACGCGACACGATCGCTTCGGCAAGTTCGCGTCGGCCACTTGTTCCCGGCTGAGGTTCGTTGACGATCTCCCTGGTCGACGGCACGTTGCCGACAGCCAGCAGCGTCGGGACGCCGCGCGGTACGCGATCGCCTTCGTTGTCAATGTTGCCGCGTGCGAAGAACGGACTGTTCAGTATGGTTTCGAATTCATTGGCGGGTCGGCGGCCCTGCCCCCGAGGTCCTCTGCGGCCGCGCTGCACGGGAGCTTCGACAGGCCTGTCCACCGCGGCCATCGCCAGTGGTTTGGGAGATCCGTCTTCGTTCACCACGCTTAACTCAGACTCAAGCTGCGTGGCCTGAGTGATAATTCGCACGACGTCGAAGTTGGACATGCCGTCAGTCGCTGACCTGCCGTTGGCACGCTGCGCCAAAGCGTTGCGCTGTTGCTGCTGCAGGCTTTCCAGGCGAGCGGTCTTTTGTTGCAAATCGCGCTGGGGCATTGCCTTGGCCACGGTTGCTAATTTTGCTTTCGCAGGCAATTCAACAAGCGTCGACTGATTGCGGCCCTGCACGCCGCCGGCAGTACCGAAGCGAGTGTCGGTCGACAGAAAGATGCCAGCCAGTGCCGTGTAGTCACGCTGCGACACCGGATCGAACCGGTGATCGTGACAGCGAGCACAGGCCACCGTCAGACCGAGGAAGCTTTGGGTCACGGCATCGATCTGTTCATCTGCCAGGTCGACGGCGAACTGCTTCGGATTCGTCTCGTTCAACGACTTGGTTCCCACGGCGAGGAACCCCGTCGCGATCAGATTCTCCGCGCGATCTTTATCCGACCTGGCGGGCAGCAGGTCACCGGCCATCTGTTCGCGAATGAAATCGTCAAATGGTTTGTCGTCGTTCAGCGCGTCAATCACGTAGTCGCGGTAACGCCAGGCGTGCGGGAAAACGACGTTCACATCCTTGCCGCTTGATTCCGCATAACGCGCCACATCCAGCCAGTGCCGCCCCCAGCGTTCACCGAACTGCGGCGAACGAAGCAGGCGGTCCACCGTCGATTCGAGCAGCGTCTGCCGCGACGCGGATTTATTCCACTCGGCGATAAATGCGGCGGCTTCTTCAGATGACGGCGGAAGGCCTGTCAGATCAAACCGCAACCGCCTTAGCAGCGCCAGCGGTTCGGCATCGTCGACCGCAGTCAGCCCTTTTTCCTGCCAGACCGCTTCGATGAAACGATCGATTTCCGCAGTCGCCCATGCACGGTCCCTGGGCTTTGGAGCCGACTCTCGGCGAATCGGCTGAAACGCCCACCACGCGCGAGCTTTCGCAGTGTCATACTTAGCGACGACACGAGCCTTGCCATCACGAGGATCCGCGGCGCCGGTTTTGACCCACGTCTCGAAGTCCTGAATCACGCTCGCCGCGAGTTTGCCACCCGCAACGTCCGGAGGCATGGCGAAGTCGTCGTCCCCGTAGCGAATGGCCGTAATCAACAGGCTGCCCGCCAGGTTACCAGGTACCACCGCCGGCCCGGAATCACCACCCCGCCGCATGCCGGCGCGAGTATCCAGCAGCAGTCCACCGTGAATCTCTTTGGCGTCTTCCGAGTGACATGAATAACATCGCTCAACCAGAACCGGGCGAATCTTCGCTTCAAAAAACTTCGCCTGGGCCTCACTGATCGTTTCCTGTGCGCGAAGACTGCTGAATAAGCAGCAACACACCAGCGCACACATTAAGCATCTCCAGCGCTGCATTTTGATTTTCCTGACCGCGGGCAAAAGTCTCTCAGCAAATCGGTTGAACAGCCGGCAGGCGGTTTGGTTTCGTGAGATGTTTATATTCGTGAGATATTTATAAATGTTTTCAATGACCGTCGTGATTTCCTGGGTTGGCGATGTCCTGTGGCAACGGGATGTTCGGCTCGGAGCTCCAGCCAGATGACCACGCCTGTTCCCGCAATCGTCGGTTCGTAGCGAACGCGGAACGCATTTCCGGTTGAGGCGTGAGTCACACAAGGTTTTTTTACCGGTTGACAAACGTTTGTTGTTCCGGCTTCAGGCGGCTGATGGTGGCGTTATGGCATTATGTTACTGCGTTACTGCGTTACTGCGTTACTGCGTTACTGCGTTACTGCGTTACTGCGGGAAGCCGTCCGAAAACCGCTCCGCCCAATTTTCCACCACAGGCACGCTGCGCGAACGAGTGAAGTTTGCAATGGCTGGATTCACTGGCGAGCGCCGCGTGCCTGTCAATTTGCGATTTCCGGACGGCCTCTGGCACTATTGTGGATGGGGTCCGGCCGGCAGGTGTTCCATCAGATACCGGATGATCAGCATTCTTACATGCACTTCCGAGCCACGTCCTTCGCGCAGGCCGTGGTCTCGATTGGGATACACCATGTAGTCGAATGGCTTTCCGAGTTCGATCAGTCGGTCGACCAGTCCTTCGATGATCTGAATGTGCGTATTCGTTTCACCCGACCCGGTGATCATCAAGAGTTTGCCTGTGAGTCCTGCGGCAAAATTGATGGGCGCGGAGCGTTCGTATCCGTCCGGGTTGACTTCGCGTGTCCGCATGTAGATTTCCTGGAACCACGCGTTGTACAGATGCGGCTGCGGTTTGGGCACAACCGCAATGCCGACCTGATACTGGTCAGGCTTGCGAAACATGGCGTTCAGTGTATTCGAACCGCCGCCGCTCCAGCCCCAGATGCCGACCCGCGAGAGATCCACATACGGTCTGGTTCGCCCCAGCTCTTTCAGCCCAGCGGCCTGCTCGTCTGATGACAGCGGTCCCAGACTGCCGAAGATCGATCGTCGCCACGCGGCCCCTTTCGGCGCGGGAGTGCCTCGGTTGTCAATCGACACGACCAGATAGCCTAGGTCCGCGACCACACGATGAAAATCGATCTGAGCGGCCCCCCATTGATCCAGCACGGTCTGCGCGTAGGGCTCGCCGTACACATAAATGAAGACCGGGTACTTCTTCGACTCGTCGAAGTCCTTCGGCCGGATCATCCAGGCATCCATCGTGATGCCATCGCCGATATTCAGCTGCAGGAACTCGGTCGGATGCGAAATCAGTGGTTGCATCTTCGCGCGAAGTTCGCTGTTGTCTTCCAGAATTTTGACCACACGATGCCCGGACAGTTCGACCAGCTCCACAAGCGGGGGCGAGTCCAGCGTGGAATACGTATGAAAAGCCCATTTGGCATCGGGCGAAAAATCATAGGCGTGCGTGCCTGGCTGGTCCTCGGGTGTGATGCGTTCAGGCCTGCCCGCACCTGCCAGCGGAACTCGGAACAGATACTTCCGGGTCCCATTGTCCGGTGAGGCATAGAAGTAGTACCAGCCGCCGGCTTCATCGACGACGGCGCGGTCGATGACGTCATAGTCGCCGGGTGTGAGCAGCTGCAGTTCTTCACCCGTGCGTGAGTATAAAAAGGCGTGCCGCCATCCGTCTTTCTCGCTGACGACGATAAACTCACGACCGTCTCGAATCCAGGTCAACCCGGAGTTCTTCCCCTGACTTCCGACGGCCCAGGCGTCGTTGGCTTCGTGAAAAATGGTCTGCACTGCACCGTCGACGGCGGCCAGCAGAAACTCACGCTGGTCACGAAAGCGACTCAGCCATTCCACCAGAACTTCATTTGAATTGCCGGCCCAGTCGACCTGTCCCAGATAAAAGCCTTCCGGTGGCGATGGGATGGTCAGCCATTGGGTCGCCTGCCCGGTTAACTCCACCACGCCGATTCGGCGGGCTTCCAGTTTTTCACCGACTCTTGCAAAGCGGCGGTTCTGGACACTCGGGTACGACGGATCATCGGGCACCAGCACGGGCCGCAGTCTCACGTCCGTCACATCCGTTTCCGTGAACAGAACCCGCGCACTGTCGGGACTCCATTGGGGATCGTGATACGAGATATCTCTCTCCGGGGAATGATGCGTTAGCTGCGTCCGTTCACCGCTGGCGAGATCGAGCACGAACAGCTGACGATCGCGAAACTCCAGACGCTGTTTTCCGTCGGGTGACAACAGACGTGGCTGATCGGGTGGCGAATCCTGTGCGGCTGCTGCTTCCGTACGCTGGCCCGTGCGTACATCATAGCGGACGACGACAGATTTTTTCGTCGTCGGATCGGGTTCTCGCACAGTGTAGCCGGAACTGTCGGGGAGCCATTCGGCTCGAAAAGGGGCCACCCGGAACTCGCGCCGTTCATAGATATCTTTGATCCGTGACGTGGCTGCCGCCTGCCATACGGGCTCCTGAGGCGCCTGAGCCTGCGCAGGACACGTCCCGATCGCCATGAACACGGCTGTCGCAACCAAACGGCTGGCTACTGTAAATCTCATTCTCATGTGTTTCCTTTTCTCGGTTTGACGGGCGCTGTGAGGTGGTCCAGGTATCAAGGACAGGTCATGCTCTTAGTTTTTTAGAATGATCATCTGTTCGAACTCAACTGCAGTGCTCTTCGATGTCGCAATGCCCGAATGTCGGCGCCGCGATCGAGCGTCCGTCGAATCAGAACTGACGATCCACGTCGCGCACACCGTGCAGCATTCTGACGACTTCGAGTCCGTCTGCCGCGGAGCGATATGAAATTGCGTCCAGACCGACAGAGAAACCGACAGAGAAACCGCGAATTCCGTGGCCTGTTCGGAACGGTGGACCTGCGGCATTAGGCTTTGTCCTGGCGAGACGGCAGCCATTCCTGTCCGCGTGCTTTGATGGCGTCCCTGGTCTGCGAGACGCTCCGGCCAGCAGCCAGCTGGTTCATTCCCCCGCTGCAGGTCGGTTCTTCGAGCGTCAGGCTTCTGTTCACAGTCCCCGAGCAGGCTTAGGCCCTCCCGGACGGCGTCGTCTTCAGAACGGAATTGGCCACTGGCCACACCGTGAGAAACGAACGTCTTAAATTCGTTGGGGATGACGATTTCCATGCCGCTGCACCTGCGTAGTGATTTCTTGACTGAGCTGTAGTCTACCGCGTGATGTCCGGCGATCTCAGAGCTTCGCCGTTTGTGTGAGCGGAAATGATCGCGTCGACGGAAAGTTTGAACGATTCCGGTAACGTGTCCCCGCATTTCAGCTGTCACAGGCAACGTGAGTCCGATATTGCTGCCACTGCACCGGATTCTGCATCGCCGTGGCTGTTTCACCTGGCTGGCTGGCTGGCTGGCTGGCTGCTGCTGCTGCGCCGTGCGGCTCGACTTCGCGGAACGGCCGCCGCCCTACAAACTGCGCCAAGCCGAACATCTGCTTATGCTTTCAGCGGCAAAGTCCAGTGCACGATTTATGAGTCGGCATCCCTGCCGCCACATAGATCGCCATTCGTTATGCGGTCATCTAACACACCTCCCATCAACTCGACTCTCCAGGGGACCAGCCGCGTGGAAGCTGCAGACGTTATCGACCACTTTCGAACGATCGGACAGGGCATACAAGTTGACGTCAAGTGACGTAGTCGTCACTTATGGCAAGGGCTTTCATCGGCCGGTTCAATCCATCTCGATCAATGTGTTTCACGTCCGCCGGAGTACCTGGGAAACCATAAACAATGGCTGGATCGTCGTCGCCGTGGTCTCCGCCTTGGCGGTTGTATTGGGGATCCGGGGTTTAATTGCCGCAAAATCGACCGGCATCTACAGCGTGGTTGCTGTCGGCTTGATTGTTGTCGGGGTCATCATGTCCTACCTGTTATGAAATCACCGCAAACTCTCGGGTGTCACTTTTTCCGGGGATTCTGATGTCTCACTATCTGACATTGCACACGCTGTCCCCACTCAGGAATTTCACAAGTTCGTCCATTCCATGGAGAGTCGAATTCCTTCAGCCGACAAATGAGTTACTTTCCAGCTTTGATTTATTGAGTTTGCCGAACAGTCACAGCCAGACAACCGTATCATAAAACGATGCCGCCGAGACATCTGAGACATCTGAGACATCTGAGACATCGTGTCAGGATGTCTGATCGTTGATTGTTGATTGTTGATTGTTGATTGTTGATTGTTGATTGTTGATTGTTGATTGTTGATTGTTGATTGTTGATTGTTGATTGTTGATCGTTGCAGGCGGTTGATCTCGCTCTAACGGAGAAACATCAAACCCATGTTCAAAGGAATTTTGATTGAGAAAGATGACGCAGGTTACCGCGCTTCCCTGTCTGACATCGACGAGGGTGAATTGCCCGCTGGCGACGTAACCGTGCGGGTCAGCCATTCGACACTAAACTACAAGGACGCGCTGGCCATCACCGGCCGGGGACCGGTCGTACGCAAGTTTCCAATGGTTCCCGGCATTGATCTGGCGGGCATCGTCGAGCACTCGACGCATCCCGCTTACAAGGCGGGCGACGCGGTGATTCTCAATGGCTGGGGGGTCGGAGAAACGCATTGGGGTGGCCTTGCCCAACAGGCGCGGCTGAACGGGAACTGGCTGGTACCGCTGCCACGGCAGTTCACGCCGGCACTGTCGATGGCCATCGGCACCGCCGGCTATACCGCGATGCTCTGCGTGCTGGCGCTGGAGCGGCACGGCGTCAAGCCGACGGACGGAGAGATTCTCGTGACCGGCGCTGCGGGTGGTGTTGGCAGCGTGGCGACGGCAGTTCTGGCAGGGCTTGGCTTCACCGTAGTCGCGGTGAGCGGCCGACCGGCGGAGATCGAGTACCTCACGAGCCTGGGCGCGGCGGAGGTGCTGGACCGTGCGACGTTCGCGACGCTCGGCAAGCCCCTGGGAAAGGAACGCTGGGCCGGAGCGGTGGATGTCGTTGGCAGTCACACTTTGGCGAATGTTTGCGCGACGACCAGATACCGGGGCGTTGTGACGGCCTGTGGACTGGCGGGCGGTATGGATTTTCCCGCGACCGTCGCGCCGTTCATTCTGCGCGGTGTGACCCTCGTTGGTATTGACAGCGTGATGTGTCCCCGGCCTGAGCGTCTCGAAGCCTGGCAACGCCTGGGCAGCGACCTTGATATCTCGAAGCTGGCCACGATCAGCAAAGAGGTCGGCCTGACAGACGTGTTGCCGCTTGCGTCGAAGTTGCTCAATGGCGAGGTCAGGGGCCGCGTCGTCGTGGACGTGAACCGCTGACTGGACAAACGGCAAACTCAATGCCCCGATCGAAACGCAAACAGATTGTCGATGCTGTTGCCGCTCTCTCTGACGGATGCCGAGACGCTGTCGCGTCGGAGAGCCAATGGGACGACTTTGAGGCAATGTTCGGCTCAATTGTCTGATGACAACCGTTGGTTTCTGACCCACTGCGGTGGACGAACAATCGGCAGCGAATAGGGCGAAGGAATTGATGAACTTACTGATGCGCACGGCCGCTTGACCGCCGAAGGCGCTATCGAAAACGGATGGCGTGTTCGTAAGGGGATGGGATCGTGCCGGAGGTGGTGACATTTTCAGGGACAGGTCGTTTTCTTAGTCCGTGAGATTGGTGATCTGTTCGAACTGAGCTGGTGAGCAGTATTCGCTGCCTGAATGTCGGCGATCGAGATTGTCACAGCGGAAGTATTGAGCGATCTCTTTTCATGCTTGCCGACTGCTTTTGTAATCGGTCATTTCGAGTTCGGTCTGGATCGTTCCGAAGCAACTTTCCATTGCGAAATTGCTTCTTTGATGGCGGCCAGATCGTCGCGTTGCTGCGCCGGATCTGCATTCAGACTTCGCCATTCGCCTAATAGGTCTTCCAGTTCGCAGTCTGTGCGTCCATCGCTGATACGGCTCAGGGCGTATTCCTGAAAACGGCGAAGATCCTGTTCTGTAACAGACATTGTCGCATTCCCGTTGGTCTGGAAGTCTGCCGGAGACGCTAGCTCGTTGCTAACGCAGATTCCATCGCACTTTAGTCCGGTTCGGTGCTGGCTTTGCTCGGGATATGGGCGGAAATAATCACATCGACAGCAATTCAGACCGATTCCGGCCATTCGTCCCAGCCGTCTAGTAAACGCTGTCGCCGAGTGTCACGCGGCGCGTCCACGGCACCGGATTCTGCAGCGCTCTGGCTGGAAAGTGGCCTGTTTTCTGGAGAACCCCCAAGGTCCGCATCCCGCGAGGAATCGAAGAGCATTAGAAACGCCGGAGAAACTGCTCATGAAAAACAACCGCGGTAACGCTGGCGGTAACATCCCGGACGAACTGGCGGCGCAGCGTTCAGAATGGTCAACGCTGTCTGAGCGCGCGAACAGGATTTGCCAACGGATTTCAAGATAGCGGAATAATAACGCGTGAACGTCTGCAGGAAAGTTGCAGTTTCGGCTTGTAAGCTTCATCAAACCGGTCAATAGAAAGCACATAAAAATGGCAATTTTGATTCCGGAAGAACTCAGCGTATTTGTTACTCGCAGTGTTACCTGCGGGCGGTTTCGGTCTGAGGACGCGGCGGTTCAGGAAGGCTTCAAGTTGCTGCGCGATCGTGAAGACAAACGGGAAGATCTGCACAGCGATCTACAGGTGGGAATTGCCAACTGGACGCTGGACAGAAGGTTTCGATGAACGTCGAGACAATTCGACAGCGCGGAAACGATTTCCTTAGATCAGGCAAGACGCGGCAGTGAGTTCTCAGACACATCAGCCTGTGGCCTACGTTGTTGCGGGCCCGAACGATGCCGGAAAAACCACGTTCGCTACAGAATTTCTTCCCGATTTTGTCCAGTGCCGGAACTTCCTAAACGCTGATTTGATTGCCGCTGGGCTCTCTCCATTCGATCCGGAATCACAGAACGTTCGTGCGGCAGGACTACTATTGAACGAATCCGCGAATCTGTCGCTGCTGAACAGGACTTCGGATTTGAGGCCACATTGTCCGGTCGACGTGATGTGTCGTTGATCAAGACACTTCGCGGACACGAATCCCGTATCGTATTATTCTTCCTGTGGCTGCCAACGGCCGAAATGGCTGTTTCACGGGTCGCAGAACGAGTTCGGCAGGAAGCTCGCAGTATTCCCGAGCCGGTCTTCGTAGACGCTGCCAACGGGGCCTGCACAATCTATTTCATCGGTATCTGTCGATCGTGGATGACTGCTGGCTTTTTGATGGTTCGCACCTGTCACCGCAGCCCGTTGCGATGTGGCGAAATGGTCTGATCACGACTTTCGATACAGAGCTGTTCCAACGCATTCAGGATCAACCCCATAATGGAACCCGTCTGTTCCGCCAACGGGCTGACGGAACAGGCTAACGCCGCATTTCGCCGAGTCTCCGAGATCGTGATTCAAACAGCCCGTCAAAAGAATACGATGATTGTCGTTTGGAAAATGGTCAGGTCTGTCACGTGCCGGCCGACGAAGCCGAACGTGAATTTCGACAGCCAGCGCTGGGCGATGCGGGGTAGCTCGTTGGCGCATTTGCAGTGGAACAACGCCCTGGATTCGCTACTTTTTCGGTTGCCTGTATGTGGTCGATGACCGGGCAGCGTCAGACGGGATCGAGGTCGTCTGAGTGCGGCGTGAAGCCGGAGACGTCGACCGCCACTTTTGATGTTGACCCTCTCCAACGGTTCACGCCAGCCCTGTCTGTTGAGCTCGCGCTGATGCCGTTTCTCAGCTTTTACGAATCCGTGACAGACTACAAAATGGTCACTCAGCGTGTTGCAGCGGTTGTCGCCCCCGCGGCGCGCTGCGGCCTGATGTCTTCAGTGTTTCCAGCAGCATTTGTAACTCCACCCGTCTGGCTGCTTCCCGGAAGAACAGGTTGGTGGTTTCGCCGGGGTCGGTGTCGAGATTGTAGAGTTGCCCCGTGGCGTCGGGAGCCGTTTCGGGCAGCGCGTATTTTTGCAACGGTCCCCTGCTATAGTCGTTGCCGCCGGAGCCAGTGTGGTCAAGGTATTTCCATGCGCCTTGTCGGATCTGAAACTCGCCCCGGAAGCTTTGGGTCAGCAGGTGCGGGCGAATCGATTGCGCTTCGTCCTGGACGCCCAACATGGCGGGGAGCATGTCAAAGCTGTCGACGGCCGCGTCATCGGGCAATGTGTAACCGACCACGGAGGCCAGTGTGGCCAGGATATCCGTTGTGTTTGTCATCTGTTTTGACACCCGACCGGCCGGAATCTGGTTCGGCCATCGGGCGATAAACGGCACGCGATGACCGCCTTCCCAGCCGTCGCGCTTCATGCCGCGCCAGCCGCCACTGGCATCGTGATGATGGTCGGCACGCATCCAGTCGACATGCACGGTCTCGGCCCCGTTGTCCGAATTGAACAGGATCAGCGTGTTGTCATCGAGGCCCAGTTCCTGCACCAGATCGATGACGCGTCCGACCAGCACGTCGAGCTCAAAGACGAAATCTCCCCGCGGTCCGGCCTGGGTTGCCCCATGGAACTCCGGCGCAGGCAGCACGGGAGCGTGAGCGATTTGTGTACTCAGGACCGCGAAGAAGGGCTGATCTGGATGCTGACGACAATGATTGGTAATGAACGTCTTCGTCCTGTCGTAAAACAGCAGGTCGGCATGCAAAAAGTGGTAGCCGGGAGACATCCAGCCCGCATCATTGTCCCACCGCCATTTGCCGCCAGGGTTAGGCAGACTCCCTGGATCGTGTCGTTGGCTGGCGGGGATTTTGACCATTCCGTTTTCGATGTAGACGTACAGCGGATCGGTATTCGGGCAGTTGGGCGTGATAAACGACTCATCGAAACCCCGCCGATTCGGGCCATCGACCAGTGGTGTGCTTCTGTCGTAGTCGATCAGCAGCGAATTCTCAAAACCTCCGCCCAGACGCTGATTATTCTGATCGAACCAGGTCAGACCCACGTGCCACTTCCCAAACACGCCCGTGCGATAGCCCTGCTGTTTCAGCATCTCGGCGACTGTCAGTGTGCCCGGTTTCAGGTAACTGGGGCCACCCGGTCCTTCGAAAGCCCCGCCGCCCCGTCCGGTGGAACGGTAGATCTGCTGTCCGGAAAATAATCCGTATCGCGATGGCGAACAAATCGTCGAGGGGCTGTGAGCATCCGTGAACCGCACTCCCTCGCATGCCATCTGATCTAGTCGCGGTGTCGCGTAAGCGGATTTTGGGTTGTAACACGACAGGTCGCCGTAACCCAGATCGTCGGCATAGATAATGACGATGTTGGGCCGGTCGGATCGGTGCGATTCCGCCGACACGGGCGCGGCGCAGACGCACAGAAATACGACTGAAAGCATTAGGTTGTGGTAAGTCATGCCAGCCGGACCGTTGATAGGTTGATAGGTTGATAGGCCGCATCAGAGTTTATTTGTAGAACGACGGCTTGTGCGGTTTGACGCCCAGTTGTTCGTAGTTGAATCCGGCCGCCAGAGGCTGATACGGGCCGACAGTCTCGACGGAGCGATCGGGCCTGATGTCAGACTCCATGCCCAGTCCCCAGTATACGGCGTTGACCGTGATTCTACGCACACCGGAGTTGGCAAAGTCTTCGGCGGATCCCATGGTGAAATGAAAGATGCGGGTCGGTCGGCCCAAGTTGCCCGTCCAGGTTTTTGTCCACGCGACGGGCAGCGGTGGCTTGGTTTCATTGGCCGGGGAATCCGGTTTGAGATCGATCAGCGGTTGTCCCATGATCAGCGCGGTGCAGTCGTCCGGAAATGGCGTCTTGTCGTTATGGCAGCGATAGACGTCCGATGTGCCCCAGATTTCAGCCACGCCCGTCAGGATCGGATGCGATTGGTGTGCGGGAACAATACTGCCGCGCGTTGATTCACGGTGCCATCCGCCGTGATGCTCCATGAACGCTCCTCCCAGCATTTCCCGCAGGCTGACCAGGCGTTCTCCGACCACGTACTTTGTGTCACCCAGAAATCCATGATTGGCCGTTCGCAACGCAATCAGGGGCCTGCCGGAATCAAAATAGTTGTAAAAGTGCTGCAGCTGTTCATCCGGCAGCTGCATAAACCGCGACAGCCAGATCACGCAGTCGGCCCTGGCCAGATGTTCGAGTCCGGGAATGTGGTGGCGTTTGTGTTTGTCCTTGAAGGGAGCCGGCAAAGTCGGATCCACCTCGCCGTTTTCGTTGACTGAAAACAGGACGGTGCAATCAAATCCATGATGCTCTGACAGTACTCTGGCCAGCATCGGCATCGACTGCTCGCTGCGATATTCCTGCTCGGCGGCAATAAGCACGACCTGTTTTCCTTTGCCTGGTCCCTCGCCGCCTTTGTAAGTGAGCCACGACTCACTTTCCGGGATGGCGTGGTTGTCCAGTGATCGCGTCTGGATCCAGACATTGCGAAACTTCACCTGATTGTGATGTCCCTGCAGTTGGATCGGCAGCGCCTCGGGCCGCTCTTTCCTGCCGGCCCCCGTGTTACGTCGGATGGACACGTCGTCGTGGATCAACTGTTCGTTCTGGTAAACCGTGATCCGCGCGTTCTGAGTCTTTTGCTGTCCTTCGAATCGAGCCGCCCGAAACACGATGTCAAAACTCTGCCATGCACCGGCCGGTCGGCACACCAGTTGATCGGGTTTCCTGTGTTGGTACAGACTGCCGCAATCGGTGGCTTTGTAGTCGGCGGCCGACACACCATAGGAATTCAGGATCTGCAGTTCGTAGCGCTGCTGAATATAGATTCCTGAATTCCCATTCATTTCCGGCGCAAGCTCCGGCGCAGCATTGACGTTGAATTCGACATGCATGCAAAAGTCCTGATACGCCTCCGGCGTCACGACACTGTCCCATGTGGGCGACGCCGTCAGGACTCCCTCAGCAAACGTCCACTTGCAGTCGCGTTCGGGTTTTTCCGGCACAAAGGTCGATCCGTCCGGGCCGACCAGCTGGACGGCGTCGTCAGGCCGCTGAAAGTCCACAAGGTCCCGCGTCGCACCGGCCGCCAGTTCATTCCCGAGCAGAATCGCGGCGGCTTTGCGGGACAGAACCCCATTTTCAATCGGTTTGGGAATTTCATTCAGTGTGTAGTACGCACTGGCATGCAGCAGGCTGTCGGCTTCGGTAGACTGCATGTTGGGCAGATGGAAATCATGCACGTGGCCCTGAACCAATCCCACGACATCGATGAGCACGCTCATGCCATCCTCGGCCACGGTGGCCCGAGTCACCGTCGGGGTGGTCTGGTCGACTTCGGGGCTGCCGTAAGCCTGTCGATAAATGTGCGTGAATGTCTGCAGCTGATAAGTCTGTGGGTTCGCGGCGATCGCGCGATCGACCGCTTTCGTAAACGTGATCTCAAAGCCGGCCGGCTTCGCCTTGATCTCCCGGATTTCGAAAGGCAGCACGCCGGTCCAGTCCAGTCGTTGCAGGGCATAGGCCTTTGAACCGCGCACCGGCCAGCCTCGATTGGTCCCGCCGGCCAGCAAGTCGCCGGCGGGCGTGAACTGTAATGCCAGCAGGCCCGTGTCGAAGCCTTCGCGAAACGGATAGCAGGCCCCCTGCCAGACTCCGTTGACCTGTTCGGTGGTGGCCCGCATCACGACGCCCAGACTGAAGTCGCCGATGAACATTTGATCCGTGAACGGCCCAAACTTTCCACCCGTGCGATCGACGACAAAACCAGAGATCGAACGCCCCATGCGAATGTAGGGAAACACCACGGCATACGGCACAAGCTGCTGCACTCGCTGACGTTCAGTTTCCAATCGCGAGGGCGTGTTCGGCTGTACGGGGACCGGCCCGAGTTCAGGAGCCAGTTCGTACCAGTTGAAGCTGACGGGATGTCCCATGAAGCCACCTGGCTGCAGCACCTTCAGGCTGCAGGATCCATTCCAGGGCCCCTGGCTTTCTGCATAAAACATGACGCCGTGTTCGTTGGGGCCGATGCCGCACGGACTGCGGATACCACTGCAAACAGGAATCGTGTTTCCGTCCGGCGCGATCTTCAGACACCAGCCGCGAAAGGGCACTTTCGAATTGTACGATTCCGAAAGACACAGCGCGACCCAGATATTGCCTTCCGGATCGGGTTTGGAACCGAACGCGAATTCGTGATAGTTTCGAAATCCCCACGCGTCGCTGAGTGTGTCAAAGCGATCTGCCCGATCGTCGCCATCGAGGTCGGTGATGCGAGTGACTTCCGTTTGCTGAGTCACCACGAACGAACCATCGCGGTAGGCGATACCGAATATTTCATCGAGTCCCTCGGCGAACTTTTTGAAGCGCGGTTCCGGATGTTCGTCGAACACTCCGTCAGCCAGAAAAATGTCGCCTCGCCGTGTGGTGATGGCTAGTCGTTTCTGATCGGGCATGACTTCGAAGCTGCCGGCTTCGAGCGACACGTCGGCGGGCAGTGGCACATCGACCAGTTTGTAATACTGCGATTCAGCTTCCCCGGTCCCCCAGAATTCACCCAGCGGTTCCTGTTGAGGCACGGAGGCTAATACCATGGCGGCGAGTGTTTTGATTAAATGTAAAATCATGGTGCTGTTACTCCCACCGATATTCAAGCACGAGCTCATGGTTCTGGCCCGCACTGAAATCAAGCGGAACCTGCAGAGAACGGCCCTCCCCGGCTGCCACAGTTTTCGCGGGGTGGTCCGAAACAATCCGAATCGACAATCGCCGTTCAATCACAAACGTCCGGTCGGCCGGCGCAGTGATGTGGTGGCCGGCGGCCAGACGAAAACGTAAGTCGCTGCGTGGCTGTGCGGATGTCATCCTGATGCGCCGACGTAACTGCAGAGTTCCGTCCGCAGGATCAGTGAACTCAGAACAGAAATCTTCCACCTCAATGGATTCGAAGGTATAACGAAAGACTGGCCGGCGGGCTTCATCGAGAACATAGCCCTGGAAGTGATGCTTGGGCGGCCGGCCTTCGCCAACGACCCAGGGTTCGACACGGTCATCCAGTTCCGGCCCTTTTGCAAATTCGATCGCGGGACCGAGCGGGCGAACCGTGCCATGACCCTGCCCGTACCAGACACCGGACGGATCAACAAACCTGCCCTTCCACAGGTCCGCCAGACGCAACTGCTCCGCGTCGAAAGCGATATTCACGTCGCCCGGATAGCCGACTCCGATCCCGCGTTTGCCGATTCCCGCATAGCTGCGACGCAACATGCGGGCTTCGCCAGCGACGACAATTTCAAGCGGCTCGCGGATGACTCCTGGCGGCGCGCTGGCCTGGCGACCATCCAGCAGGTATTGCCAGATGGCTGCCACCTGCGCAGGGGCATCGCCCTCGATATCGGGTCGGATGGCTCTGCCGTTGGGCCAGTAGGACGGCATCACTGTATTGGGACTGAACTTCTGCGGCGCCTGCATGTACTGAAAAAACCAGGGCTTCTGCAGTCGTTCCGCCATCTCGGTCAGATCAACGGCCGGCATCGTGTCCGAAAGTTTAAACTGATACGTGTGACAGGCCACACAATTCAGGCCGCGATTTCCAACGATCTCCAGCCCCTGTTTTCGCAGCTGTTTCTGATCATCGGGGTTTTGAGTGTCGGGGTTTTGAGCGAAAACGCCGGCGAACTCGATTTCGGAAAGCTGGTCCGTCGTTTGAAATAACTCAATCAGGTGTCCGACGTTCTGCTCGCCATACTGCGGCATCCGCGTTTTCATGTAAGGACGAATTGACCGATGATTGACCAGCACGTCGCGCATCCACTTCGTCTGCAGTTTGGCACCCACGCCGGTCAGCGTGGGCGGAATTCGTCCCTGTTCGCCGAGATTCAAATTGGTGGTTTGAAAGTACGGGCTGCGATTGTCGGTGACGCCGCCGAGATCGTCGCGACGGTGGCAGGCAATGCAGTTCAGCGAAGCCAGCGTGAGCTCGATTTGCTGTGTATTCGTAAGCTCGGCCGCCGCGCTCTGCAGCGCGGCGCCGATGTGCTGTCTGTCAGCGTTCACAAGTTGAAAGTCCGGCCAGTTGCCGCGGTCGCCGGACAGACAGCCTTTGTCTACATTCAGTTGTGCCAGTGGCCGTTGCAGTGCCGGCGCTGGCTGTGCCGAATCGCTGTCGAGCAGACTCGTATGGCAGTTGACGCAGTTCAGTTCAATGAATAGTTGCTTCCCTGTTTGAGCCAGTGCGGTGTCGGTTTTCCAGACAGTTGGCGACGCTGCCGCCGCTGGCTGTTTCGACTGCAGCAGAAAGCTGCTCAGGTCCAGAGCTTCGCGGTGCGTCAACACCATGTTCGGCATCCGTCCTGACGGTCGCGCGGCGTGGGGGTCTTCCAGAAACGCGGTCAGGGCACTCGCATCGTATTTGCCGGTGAGCTCGCCGAGCGGAATCGAATCATCGAGAGGTTGTTCGCTGCCTGTTTCGTTTCGCGCTGCATGGCAGGCCACACAGCCCACCGTGTGAAACAGCTCGTGGCCTTGGAGGATGGCATCGCGATCAGGGTCGCTGTCCGCGAGCGTTTGAAAATGATTTCCATCAAGCGCTGCGAGATATTGAACAATGGCTTCCGCCGTTTCCCGTCGGGCCACTTCGTTCAGGTGGCCCAGCAGGTGTGGCATGCTGGTGCCCGGTTTGGTTTGCCGGGGATCCGCGATGAACTTCGCGAGGTGCCGGGGGTTCAGCCATTTCGCAGACCATTTCAGTTCGGGAGCTTGCTTCGCCGCCAATGCCGCAGCTGAGTTATCGGACTCGTGGCAGGCGATGCAATTCAATTTATTGATCAGTACTCTACCCTTGAGCTCATCGCTTAATTCACGACGAGCCATGGAATTGTGTTGTGCACCATCAACAACGGGTCCGCGCGATCTGAGTTCGATCACGTAACGCAGCAGGTCCAGAAACTGCTGTCGATGTTTTAACTCGTTAACCAGTCCGGCTGGCATATTCGACGTAGGGCTGGGCTTCGTCTCCTCGATATCCTGTTTCGCAAGGGTGATCAACTGATCGATATTTTGTCCGCTTCGCAACACCAGCTGCTGACCATCCTGACTCACCACAATCCCTGTATAGACCTGCCCCTGCACCGTCACCACAACCGTGGACTCGAAACCTTTCCGGATCGTTTTGGAAGGCTGCAAAATCGATTCGACCAGGGGAAAATCAGTCGTTTCCGGAGCCATGCGGCTGAGATCCGGACCGATGCGATCTTTCTCGGCCGTCGGACGATGACACTTCGCGCAGTTGATGTTTCCCTGATGAAATAAAATCGCTCCGCGAACAATATCGCCGCTCCTGCCTGCCTCTTCGAGCAGTTTTGCTGGATCTTCCTGAACGAGTTTTTCAGTCAGGGTCTGCCCAGATGCAGACTGAATAAAAGCAGACTGGGTCAGCAGAGCCGCCAGCAGGCAGAGCCGGAATTTGCACGGTTCGCGTTTCACGTTTAAGACACCTCCAGCACGCGTTCACCTAAGATATCCATTTTGGGAATCACACCCAGCCCGGGCGCGGTACTGGCGGCCATGAATCCCTGCTGCCGTTGCGGTGCACCAGCGGCGGTGCTGACCGTGACGTAGCTGTTGAAGTCGGTCGCCGTGAAACGATATTCCTCCGGCGTACTGTGAGCCAGATGGGCAATGGCGGCGGTTGTGATGTCTCCGCCCCAGCTGTCTTCCAGTGTCATCGCGATGCCCATGGAAACGCACACATCGCGGACCTGTTTCGTCTTCGTCAGGCCCCCAAGCTTACTGATTTTTAAGTTCACAACATCCATCGCCAGATCGTTCTTCGCACGCAGTAACATGTCCAGGCTGTCGATGTTTTCATCCAGCACGAACGGATGATCGGTATGCCGCCGAATGGCCAGGCATTCTTCGTAATTCAGGCAGGGCTGTTCGATGTAAACATCCAGATCGCGCACGGCCCGCACAACTCGCATGGCTTCGTGCTGAGTCCAGCCGGTATTCGCGTCGGCAACCAGTCGGTCGGTGGGACGAAGCACCGAACTGACCGCGCGAATTCGTTCGATGTCGGTATCAGGATCACCACCGACTTTCAACTGGAACCGCGTGTAGCCTTCATCGCGATAGGCCGCGACGTTGCGTGCCATCTCATCCGGCGGCACCTGTGAGATCGCTCGATACAATCGCACACTTTCGCCGAATCGCCCGCCCATCAACTGACATACCGGCAGGCCACTCGCCTTGCCGAGAATATCCCAACAGGCAATATCGACGCCCGCTTTCACGTAGGCGTGTCCTTTGAAGGCGGCATCCATGCGGTGATTCAGCACGCCCAGTTCGCGCGGATCGAGTCCGATCAGATGCGGCCCGAGTTCTCGAAGCCCGGCGCGGACACCTGCGGCATAGGCCGGCAGATAGAAGGGGCCCAGCGGACAGACTTCCCCATAGCCGATCAGGCCGGAATCGGTTTCAACCTCCACAATCGTACTGTCAAAAACAGAAACCGATTTTCCTCCAGACCATTTGTAGGAACCTTCAACCAGCGGGAGTTCAACGCGATAAGCAGCGATGCGAGTGATTTTCATGTGGCGGCAGTGTTAACGATGTTGAAGAGGCTTGAAGTAGTGCCCCTGAGCAGGAATTTCATGCTTAGCGACCGTCGATGCTTTCCGGCGAACCCGAACCCGACAATAGCAAAGCATGATCTCAGCGCTCATCTTAAGGCCATCATGTCCGCAATTCTTGGCTGAAAACGTCGTCAATCGCCCGATCGGCGCATAAAGCACTCCGCTTCGCCCGATCTTGCCCGGCTCAGGGACGCCCGGCTCGGCGACAGCCGGATCAGGGACAGCAGGCTTCGCGGAATTCGGTGGGCGAGACTCCCGTTGCCAATCGAAACGCACGCGTAAAGGCGCTGTGGTCGTAAAAACCAACGGCGTACGCGATTTCGGAAATTGCCTGGTCTGTATCCAGAAGCATTCTGGAAGCGGCTGCAATTCTCGCTCGGGTGATGAATTGAGTCGGAGTCAGATTGAAGATCCGCTTGGTCAAACGAGACAGCCGTTGCGGAGAAAGGCATGAACGCCTGGCAAGCCAACTGGGAGTGACTTCCGAGGACAGTTCTTTTTCGAATTCCCCGACCGCGTCAGCAAAGTCGGCCGGCAGATCGGTTCGCTCCAGCTGAGCGCGGACGTCACGTGAAAATCCAACGATGCCGATCACCGCGTCATCGGGACCGCGAATCGGCAGCTTGGTTGTGAGACACCAGACCGGTTCGTTGGGTAACTGCCATTGCATTTCCAGATGGTCGATCAGCGGCCGCCCCGTGCGCAGAACGGCTGTATCCTGTTCCGTGGGAATGCGGCCAAATTCTCCAGGACAAACATCCAACGGACGTTTGCCGATGATCTGCGATCTGTTCTTCAGCCCATGTCGTGTCAGCAGCGACTGATTAACAGCCACGTAGCTTCCGGCGGCGTCCTTCACGAAAAACGCGATCTCGGCGACCTGAGCAAACAACAGTTCCAGGATCGCCACATCGACCTGAGCCACATGCGATGTCGCTGACGTTCCGGGCCTGGAGGGATGCGGTTTCACGATTTTTGGCGATTCCGACAAAGGACGGGCTAAGCGGGCATCATGACACAAAACTGAAAGCGAACCGGCCAGCGAATTTTATCGCCACCCCGAATGCGTTGCTGGAAAAAGTCGTTCCAAACGCATTTGGTCTGATTGAACGCGAGTATAACAATCAGCTGTGCGAAGTCGAAGCCTGCCGCAGGAATGCTACTGCCAGTCGCCGCGAGGTCGTTTGCGTTCTGCAGCCACCCGCTCAGACGCTTCTTTCAGGCCGTGTTTTGTGAGTTCCGTGTTCGCGGTTCCGTGACTCATCACTTAAATCGTACAGCTCCGCGCTGTTTCATCAGTCTTATTGTGGTGTCATTGAGTTTGGCTGTCATCGGTTGTCGACCGCCGGCTTGCAACGAAGCCACGGCCGAAGCTGACGACGCTGTAGGTTCATCTGCGGTTGCCGGTGAGCTGCACCTTAGCGCTGAAGCGTGCCGAGACCCGCGCGTCGATGGCGCTGCGATCGAGCCGACTCGCCGAATTCTGCGATAGCCCACGACTGGTGGACTCCGTGCTATTGTCTTTAAGCGGCCCATGAGTCTGTCCGAGAATCTCAACGATCTGAAAGGTTACCGTGTCTATGGGCTGCAACGAGTGATGGTCGGCATTCTTTTTCTGGTTTGATTTGAGGCAGGAATCAGCAACCGCTTCCGGAACGGGGCTGCCAATCAGACATTCGCCGGCTGCCGTAATAATCCTGGCGTGGACATTGAATCATGCGGTCATGTCACAATACCAAACCGCCCGCAGTGGCCGCTCGTGGCGGTCCTGCAACCGAAAATTTACAAGCACACGCCGCGAGCCGGTGCATCCAGCCCTTGAGAAATTCATTCAATCGCGAGTCGTGCTGGTAGGGGCCACTTCGCCGAAGCGGTTTCCGGACCGCCTTTATGGCTCGTACAGATTTCCGGCCCAACTCGGATCGGGCTTACCAACCCCAATCGGGCTCAAAGGGTCAGAAATCGTTTACCGAGCACCATCCGCAGGTAACCGAGAAACTCGGGCGACCCCATGCTTTGCCGTTGCTCGGTCGGAATCACCTGCAGTCGCTCACACCAGATTTCTGCGGATGGCACATTCATGGCAACCCAGCCCGGGCGACACTCACGCAGCACAATTTCCATCCAGTCGAACCTGACGATCGCCATTCCGAATCGTGACCGCCGCCGCTGTTTTTGGTGAATCCGCTGAATCCGCGAAACTAGTCACTTCCATTCGCATTCGCATTCGCATTCGTCCTGCGGCAGCCGCGACAGAAGTCAGCTTCCTGCAGGCGGTTGCCTCGCCGCCAACGGCGACCGATGACCAGCAGGATCAGACAGTCTCCGATTTCCCCGCGTCCGCCATGGCCACGGACCTGCTGCAAACAGGAAGCCACCGATGATCGCGAACGAAACTGCTCCCGGAGCACACCACGCCACCAACTGAAGCTCCTGCTGATTCACGGCAACGCGGCTGAGGTTGCCGGCAAGTTGCGTGATCACAAGCACTGGAATGGCTTCCCGAACGCCACCAACGGCAATCAATCCCGGCAGCAGGATGCCGCCACACCCAACCCACGATCGCGGCCATTCCGGAGGCCGTAAACTAAGTCACATGCCACAAAAGCCGCTGCACGGGGTGCCTTGACCGCAGCCTCTGCTCAAAAGAAGGAAGTCCGACAATCGTAACCTGGCCGGATTGCAAACTTCTGGACACAGGCCACACGCGAAACCATAATCCGTTTCATGGGCGTATCTCTCACAGACTATCGGCGATCAATCTGCTGGCTGCTGCTGCTTTGCCTCGGGCATCTGCCGGTTCCGTGCTTTGACGTCGACTGGGAAGACCGTGGCGTTCCGTTCGAGAGTGTCTTTGATATCCATGCCTGGCATCCGATGCTGTTGGGCGTGCTTCCACCAGACGACATCGATCGCGGTCCTTTCCGTGAAGACGCGAATGACGATTCCTCGTCACCGTTCGGGCCTGCCTTTGTCGGCTCAACTGCCGTTACGGTTGCCACGCTGGACTGTTGCCGCGTGCGAGCCGCTTCGCCGAATCCGGTCGCCCTGTCTGCCTGGACGTCTGTCGCGGCCCGCACAGCGCGGCTGACCTGTCGTTCCGTCCGGGCCGAAGTTTTGCGGTTGCCGCGCGCGCTCCGTACTCGGCTGAGTTTGATACTGGTCTAGAACTTCATTCCGAAGACCGCGTTCCCACGTTCACGTTAGGAACACGCGTTCGGTCGATGCAGCAATGGTTCGCTGGAAGTCATTGCGTGATTCCGGTTTCGTGACTCATCTCTTAAGTCGTACAGCTATGCGCTATATCATCAGTCTTATTGTGGTGTCATTGAGTTTGGCTGTCATCGGTTGTCGACCGCCGGCTCGCGACGAAGCCACGGCTGAAGCTGACGACGCTGTCGGTTCATCTGCGGTTGCCGGTGACGTGTATCTCAGCGCTGAGGCCCGCGGGTTGCTTGCGTTGCAGATCGAGCCGACGCGCCGAATTCAACGGGTGGAAAACCTCCTGCTCACCGGTTGGCTGGTTCCGAAACCAGGCAGTGAAAACGTCATTCACTCGCCAGCGACAGGTTTTTATCGGTACGACGAGCAGCACATCCCAAGTGTGGGCGACCAGGTAAGTCACGGTGCCAGCATGGGGGCGATCCGCGTTGTGTTCACACTCCAGGAACGTGCTCAATTGGTGATTGCCAAGGAAGAAGCGGACATGCTGATTGAGCAGTCGCGTGTTTCCATGGAGATCGCCGCGACTCAGCTTGCGGCCATCCGAAAAACGTCTGGCGAAGCCGTGGCGGGGATTCGACTTCGCGAGCTGGAGGAGATCGTTGAACGAGCTCGTGTTGCTCAGCGGGAAGCGCAACAGAAGCTGCCATTTCTTCCGACAGAACCATATGGCGAATCGCTGGGCATGCCGCCCATGGCGGTAACAGCAGGTGTCTCCGGCACAATCGTCGATGTCCATGTGCAACCGAATCTGTTTGTCATGCAGGGCGATCCGTTGTGGTCCGTGGCGGAGTGGTCGACGCTTTGGATTCGTGTACCGGTCTTCACCGGCGACTTGTCGCAGATCGACCATGATAAGCCGTGCGGCGTGAGCACCGGAGACGGATCGCCGGAACTCAGTGCACAACCGATTGAAACGCCCATCGCATCCGAACCGGGCCGGCGAACAATTGACGTCTTCTTTGAGTTGCACAGCACAGACGGAACACTGCGACCGGGCCAGCCCGTGGAAGTTCGTCTGGTGAAGAAGAAAACACCGGCCGGAATCTCCAGTCCGAAGAATGCGAAAGACGAATTGTCGCCGAATTCTCTCGTCGTTTCACGGTCAGCCATTCTATGGGATACGTTCGGCAATGCGTGGGTCTATGTCGCCACCGCCACCGATACCGATACGTTTCGCCGACAGCGAGTCGAAGTTGGTCCGACGACCGGCGATGACACGGTGATTGAACGTGGCCTTCATGACGCGGACCGAATCGTCACTCAGGGAGCGGCAGCGCTTTACGCCGAAGAGTTTAAAGGCCGGATTCCACTCGACGACGATGACTGACGGGAAGTCCGGAGTTGAGAGACGAGAGTCCGGAGGCAGCCCTCCGGAGACCCTCAGCTCTCGACCCCACCATGCAAACCTCGAGACCTGCGACGCTGGACTAAATCTGATTTTGGACTCAACATGCTTACGCGTCTCATCACGTTCTCTCTTCAATACCGACCGGTTGTTTTACTGCTGGCCATGCTGCTGATGATTGCCGGAGCGGTTGCAGTGCGTGAGGCCCCGTGGGATATTTTTCCGGAATTCGCCCCGCCGCAGCTTGTTGTGCAGACCGAAGCGTCCGGGTTGTCAACGGAGGAAGTCGAGAGGCTGGTCACGATTCCCGTGGAATCTGCCGTCAACGGAGTCAGCCGACTGAAGACTCTGCGATCGTCGTCTGCTCCGGGTTTGTCCGTGGTCACCGCGATCTTTGAAGATGGCACGAACATTCTCGACGCCCGGCAGCTGGTCAACGAACGACTGGGCGAACTTGGTCCGCAACTGCCTGCCGGAGTCAGTACACCCCGACTGACCCCGCTGGCCGCGTCGACCAGCAAAATGCTGATGGTCGGGCTGACGTCAGAAACAGGAAGTCTGGAAGAGCTGCGAACGCTGGCCGACTGGACGATGCAGAGTCGTCTCCGGGCGGTTCGCGGCGTGGCCCATGTCGAAGTTTTCGGTGGCGATGTGAAGCAGTATCAGATTCTCGTGCGCCCCGAACGCTTGCAGCAGGCTCAGCTGTCGCTGGCACAGGTTGTGACTGCGGCTCGACAGTCAACAGGCTTCGGTGGAGCCGGGTTCGTCGAGACGCCTACGCAGCGCCTGCCCATTCAGCAGCGCACGCGAATCGAATCCCCCGACGATCTGGCCGCGGCAACGGTTATGATCGAACGTGGTGTTCCCATCACACTCGGTCAGGTCGCGGACGTGACGGTCGGTTCGCGAGACAAGGTCGGGGATGCCGTTATCAACGGAAAACGCGGTGTGCTGCTGGTTATTCACAAGCAGCCTTCGTTCAACACGCTTGCCGTCACCGAAGACGTTCAGGTTGCGCTGGAGTCGTTGCGTCAGTCATTGCCCGACGGTATCGACATGCACGTGGATCTGTTTCGGCAGGCCACATTTATCGAACGAGCAATCTCCAACCTGAACGCAGCGATCGTTGTCGGCGCGGTGCTGGTGGCCCTGATCCTGATAGCGTTTCTGTTTCAGTGGAGGACGGTTGTTATCAGTCTGACGGCGATCCCTCTGTCGCTGCTGGGAGCCGTGTTGATCCTGCGCGCGTGCGGCGCGTCGCTCAATGCCATGACGCTCGGCGGTCTGGCGATTGCTCTGGGCGAACTCGTCGATGACGCAATCGTTGACGTCGAAAACGTACTGCGGCGGCTCCGCGAAAACCGACGGCGGCCTGATCCGGCACCGCCACTGCAGGTGGTGTTGTCTGCAAGTCTGGAAGTTCGCAGTGCTGTCGTGTACGCCAGCTTTATTGTCATCCTGGTGTTTGTTCCGGTCTTCTTTATGGGTGGACTGGGGGCACATTTTTCCGTCCGCTGGGGCTGGCGTATATCGCCGCGATCCTTGTGTCACTGGTTGTCGCACTCACGGTGACGCCGGCCATGTGCCTGTGGCTGTTGGGTCGGGAAGGTGCGTCGCCGCCGGCCGGCGGCAGCGAAACGGGGAAAGCGCCTGCCAAGCCCGCCGCCAGCGTGTTCGGCTCACCGCCGCTGGTGCGGCTGCTGACGTTTCTTTATCTCAAAACCCTCAGTCCCGTGCTGAACTTTCCGAAAGTCACCATCGGCTTTGCCGTTCTGCTGTGCGGCGTGGCAGCCGCAGCCGTGCCGTTCCTTGGTGGCGAATTTTTGCCTGACTTTCGCGAGTCAAATTTCGTTGTGTTCATGGGAGGCCGGCCGGATAGCTCGCTGGCCGAATCACGTCGTATGGGTGTGTTGGTCAGCGAACGGCTGCAGGCCATCAACGGAGTGCGGTCTGTCGCTCAGCAGATTGGGCGAGCCGACCTGTCCGAAGATACATGGGGGCCGAACATCAGCGAACTGTGGATCACGCTGGATTCCGACGCAGACTCAGACGCGGTTCTGCACGACATTAACAAATCGCTGGAAAATGTTCCCGGTGCCGTGTTTCAAACCAAGCAGTTTCTGCGGGAACGCATTGACGAAGTGCTGACGGGAGCAACATCCGATATTGTCATCCGTGTCATTGGACCGGAACTTGACAAATTGCGACAACAGGCGGAACTCATCCGAGACGCGATCGCCGGCATCGCCGGTGTCAACGACTTGCAGGTGGAATCGCAGGTTAACGTGCCGCAGGTCGAAGTTCTGATACGACCTCGTGAAGCGGCACGCTTTGGATTTACGGTGGGCGCTCTGAACGCCGACATTCAGACCTTGCTGCGCGGCACCACGGTTGGTCAGGTCTACGATCAGGATCGCGTGTTCGACGTGGTCGTGCGTGCTCATCCGGACATCCGCCGCGATCCGCAGTCGCTGGGTGAGCTGCGGATTGATGCGCCGACGGGAGAGTTTATACCACTGAATACCGTGACGGACATTTCTGTGAACCATGCTGCCAACCTGATCAATCGCGAACAGGCGTCCCGCCGCATCCTGATAACGTGCAACGCCAACGGCCGCGACGTTGCCAGCGTCATCGCCGACATTCAAACACGCCTTGCCGCACAAGTGTCGCTGCTACCGGGATACAGAATCGAATACGCCGGCGAACATGCGGCACGGGCCGAAGCACAATCGCGTCTGCTGTTACTCAGTGCCGCCGCGCTGCTGGGAATCTTCATGCTCCTGTACCTCGACCTGCAGTCCATGCGATTGTCCCTGCTGGTCATGCTCAGCGTGCCGTTGGCGTGTGTGGGCGGAGTCGCCGCCATTGTTCTGACAGGAGGCAACGTCTCACTGGGCTCATTGGTTGGTTTCGTGACCGTCTTCGGCATCGCTGTTCGCAACGGCATCCTGCTGATCACCAGCTTCCGCCACCTGCAGGCATCGGAACCAACGTTGTCCACCCGGGAAATTATCGTCCGCGGAGCCGGAGAACGTCTGGCCCCGATCCTGATGACAGCCGGCAGCACAGCATTGGCCCTGTTCCCCCTGATCATCCACGGAAATCTTCCGGGCCACGAAATCGAACACCCCATGGCCATTGTTATCGTCGGCGGCCTGATGTCTTCAACGTTTCTGACACTGTACGTGCTGCCCGTCTTGTGCAGACGAAGCGTCGAGACGTAACACGCATGAGCCGGAATTCTCTGGGTGTCAGCTGCGTCGCCACGACTGGTGGACTCCGGGCGATTGGTTTCAAGCGACGGGTTTCAAGCGACGGGTTTCAAGCGACGGGTTTCAAGCGACGGGTTTCAAGCGACGGGTTTCAAGCGACGGGTTTCAAGCGACGGGCGATCGATCGAGAACTTTCGTTCTTTGCTGCAGATAGGCCTCGTTGGGTAATCCGGGCACGCTCCGCAGACCTCGACGTGGAGGGGACTTCAGCGGAACCGCGATCCCGCTGGCGTAGATGGCCTTATCAAATTCCAAGCCAACATTTCCCGAGTTATTCGTGCACCGATTCTTGACGCGTGCCAGAGTTGCGTCCGCCGCGTCTGGCCGCCATGGAGTCCCGTCCTGATCGCTGGCCTGTTGGGGAATTCAATTTCCGTTGATCGCACGGCCTCTGACGGGTGTTCTTTTTAATGTTGGATGCTTTACCGGATCATTGTTTTGGTTTCCCTATCGCCGACCAGAGAATGGTCTGATGAGATCGCTTTTGGGCCAGAAAAGTCCCCCACTAATGCGTTCAGTCAGCATTTAAGGCATGCCTGGTGGAAGCGAAGCAAAAGCCAAAACTCCGGAAAATCGCGGCTTTGGCCAGTATCCGCCACGCGAAAGGATGCTCGTACGAACTTTGAAACCGGGGGCCAGAACTCGTGAGGAACAGCACCGAATGTTCTGACAGACGGCCGGATTCGCAGCTTTTTTGCTGTGTCAAAGGGTGATGGCGATCCCCAATACTCAATCGCGATTTCCAAACCGGTCGAGCACATGATCCCGTGACAAAGGCTGGACTGCCTGAAGTGTTTGGTCGAGCGATCTTGAGAGTCAGGTTTGTCCGGACGTGTGCAGCGGGCACTGTCACAGCCTGATCAGCGTCGTTACGCGTGATCGCAAACTCTGGCGGACGTAAATTCCCAGCCAGCTATGGGGACGTTGCTCGTGGCAGGCAACTCGCCAAGCCGTTCCGGGTGCCTGAGCTGCTTTCACGTCTTCGGATATTTCACAGGCCATGCAGCATTGGCTCAGTGAATTCAATTCTTAAGCCGTGAAGTCCCGCTCACACTGGCATGGCTAGCAGCGGTCTGGAAACCGCAAATTTACCAGCACGCGGCCCGAGCAAGTGAGTCCAGCCATTGCAGAACACACTCGCTAACGCGTCGTGCTTGTGTTGAGAAATTCACCGGAGTGGTTTTAAGACGGCTTCTGATACTTTTCAAACCCGATTCAACGTCCCGGTGTCTCCGGCGAATGAATCGGTCTCGACGCCGAGTCGCTGCAGGATCGTGACGAAGAGCTGTGCAAGCGGAAGCTCTTCCGCTTCCATGCCGCCTCTCCATCCCGCATCCGTGACGATTCCAGCCCCGGCCTGATTATCTTCATTCCCTTTTCCAAATTTGAGGTACCGGCCATTTGTGAAGCCAAGGTTCTTACCACCGGCAGAAATAATCGGATAGTTGCGCGACAGATGGAAGCTGCTGGAAGCGGAGCCGTGCATTGCGAACGTGTTGTCCAGCATAGTGCCGTTACCGGTCGGCTCCGGAGTATCCTTGAGTCTCTGCGCAAACCGCCCGAATTCCTCGGCCTGATAGCGATTATACGTGCCGAGATTTTTCCAGCCGTCAGGCTCCTTGACGGAATGTGTCAGGCCATGAGCACCGCCAAGGCCAACGGCCATGGATAACAGGTCGTGTGGGCCTTCGCCGTTTTCTCTCCCCAACTGAAACGTCGCCACACGAGTGGAGTCACTCAGGAAGGCGAGATAGATCAGTTCGTACATGGTCTGGAAATACAGCCGAGCCTCTTTCGGCTCTGCATCCAGATGCAGGTTACGCGTATCCACGTCAGGAATGGGCAGGTCAATCCACTTCTGAGCCTTCGCCAGCTTAAGCTCTGTGTCGCGCACGGCGTCCAGATACTGACTCAGCGTTTCCTGATCGTGTTTGGAAAGTTGTCGTCCGAGTGATCGCGTGTTGTCAATCAGGAGATCCAGAGCACTCTTGCTTCTCGCCAGTCTTGCGGCGGCGTCTTGGCTGCTGGTCACAAACAGCATGTCGAAGATCTGTTTTGGCTTATTCATCGCCGGAATCGGTCGTCCATCACGATTGAAGGATTGCGTCTGTGCACCGCGAGGGCCACCCACGCCGCCATTGGTCGACATGACCAGAGAGGAATGTCGAGTGAATGCTCCAGCGTGCTCGGCATACACCTGATCCAGAGAGATGGAATTTTTATACGCACCGTGCCCTCCCGTGGCCGCCCCCGTCAAATACTGATCGGCATTGGAATGGCCATGAACTTTCCTTGCAGCAGGATGCGACAGTCCGGAATAGATCGTGATGTCATTGCGCAATGGCTCAAGTACATCGAGCACTTTGGAAAATTCGAAATCTCTTTCGCCGCCCTGAGGAAACCAGCTCCAATCCTTCCAGGCCGGATCTGATTTGAGCGGCAGACCGACACCATCAGGGTGGTAGATGCTGACAAAGCGTTGCGGAGTCTCATTTGGACCAGGACGGTCGCCAGCAAACGTCTCAAACCAGGGCAAAGCCAGCGCCACACCGGTGCCACGAAGAAATGTGCTGCGACTCAGCGAAATTGATTTGCTATTCATTGTCTATTCCGGACTCTTACTTAGATTTGAAAATGTTGCTGTGAATGATCAGTTGCACCAGATCGCCTAGGCGATCGTCCTGTTTTCTGAACTGTGCCGTTAAGCTGTCAATGTCAGCACGGTCGCCAAAAGACAGTGGTCGGCCAAGAGCATAAGCCGTCAGTTTATGCACCATGGCTCGGGCAAATTGATCCTGTCGGTCCGAAAGCAGATAACGCTTTAACCCATCCATCCCTGCCAGGGTCTGCCTGTTGAACAGTTCTGACGTTGCATCCACAGGTTTATTCTTAATTGCAGTTCTGTAGGCTCCGACGGCATCGTAGTTTTCAAACGCGATGCCCCAGGGATCGATTCTTGAGTGACACGATAGACAGGCCGGCTTGTTCCGATGATCCTCGATCCGTTCTTTCAAAGTCATTTTCAGAATCTCCGGGTCAGTCAGATCGACTTTCGGAACATTCGGCGGTGGAGGCGGCGGTGGGTCGTGGAGGATACGTTCCAGCATCCAGACGCCACGCTTGAGAGGATGGGAATCCATGCCATCGGAATTCATTGTCAGGATCGCGGCGCCTGTCAACAGGCCCCCTCGATTCGTTGGCGGTTCGATTGGCACCTTGCGGAAATGCGGTCCATAAACTCCGCGAATCCCATAGTGTGCCGCCAGTCGCTCGTTGACCATGGCGTAATCGGAATGGAGGAAGTCCATGATACTGCGGTTATGTCTGAGGACATCATCAAAGAAGGCGATGGGCTCTTCCTGCATGGCGTCTGTCAATGAGCTGTCCGTGACATGAGTCACACTGTCCAGTCCATCCAGGCCAAGCCACTGCTGCACGAAATTTTGCGAGAATCGTGTTGAACGCCGGTCAGCCAGCATGCGTTCGACCTGAGCCGTCAGGACTGCTGTTTCTGATAGCTTTCGTTGTTCGGCGAGTGTCAGTAGGTCCTCGTCAGGAACACTGGCCCACAGAAAAAACGAGAGACGGCTGGCCAGTTCCAGGTCACTGATCTTGCCGGTGGTTTCAGAAGGATTGGCGGCCACTCTTTGAGTCAGATAAAGGAACTCTGGAGAGGCCAGCGCTGTCGCCAGCACTTCCAGCATCGCACCTTCGAATGTTGAAAATTCAGACCGGTATTTCGCAAACAGGGCCATGAACTGGTCCACTTCCTGAGAGGTAACAGGACGACGCCATACACGTCTCAGGAATCGAGCCAGCACTTCGCGGCCATACACGTCCTCGTCGCTTCTGTTGTCGCTCTCAATGAAAATGTCGGTATGCGTCTGCGGTGGCCATTGCTCATAGAACGGCGCGCTGATTTCAATGTAATCAATCAGAACATGCAGACGTTCTTCCCCACCCTTTGCATTGGAGACATTGTGAATGTGCAGGAACTCATCCCGTCTTGGAAATGTTGTGGTCAGCTTCCGGAACGGATTGCGTTGAATGTCGCTCAACGGAATGTCGAAGTGGATGAATTCCGGGTTGTCTGCAGATGCCGTGACCGGGACGTCACGTTCGCTGATCACCTGCGAGAAATTGGCGTTGTTGCTGGTGTGCGCACTGAAAATCAGACGCAGGCTTGCATATTCGTCAGGGTTACTGGTCGAACGTCCGGCTCGTAGGCGAACTCTCATAACACCTTCGTCGGGAAGAAAGCGATCCAGATCCAGCGTTAGCTCTTTGGATCGGGGAAGGACCAGAACCACAGGAGAAACGGCGGGCGTTTGCCCCGCAACGGCCTCAGAGTCAGGCAGCGACTTTCCGCTGGAGAAGTGGATGCCCCTGCCGGTCTCCCGATCCAACAGATGTTGTCGATTTCTATCCTTGCTGTAGCTCTCGTCATCTTTATCGAATGTCTTCGGGTCCTTTCCGGATGCGGCCTTAACCAGCTCGTCCTGCATCGAGACGATGTAAGTGACGGCCTGCGGACGTTCACCACTCACAGTGGCTCGCTTGAGGGCCTTCAGCCCGATCTCACGATAGGTCTCAAACTGCATCGTCGACATCTGCAGCAATTCAGAGCTGTTCTTGAAACCGTCCTCGGATGCGGTTTCCGGCGGCAGCTTATCCGCGAGAGCATAGGGCAGGCCCAGCAGGTCCTGGAGCGCGTAATTGTATTCGTACTTCGACAACCGGCGAAAAGACGAGTGTTCCTGATTGTTGCGATGAATGCCAGACGCCTTATTCAGTTCGTCGCTCAGCCAATCAACAATGTTGCCACGATCGGAATCGGCCAGTGCATAATCAGGTTCGTCGTCCGGCGGCATCTCTGAGTTGCTCAGGACGTTGTAGACCTCACGCCATCGCTCAACGTCGGAACCCGTCAACAGGTCAGGATTCAATTCGTCGACACGAAGTCGGCCCTCGGATTTTTCGGGACCATGACAGGCTAAACAGCTCTTGTTCAGGATCGGTCCCACCGACTCTTGAAAAGCAGCAAGGTTCGCCCTGGGAACAACGCCGGTGGGCTTCGTATCTGCCTGATTCTTTTTCAAAAACCGGGACTTCAGACGACCCAGTTCCTGGACCTTTTCCAAAGTGATTGGAATCTTCTGGTCATCGGCTGCCTGGATTAGGCTGGCACTGCTGATTACCAGCAGGATGGTGATCTTCAGGGTCTTCATCGGCTGCTTTTCGTTTTTCGCCAGCTACGGTGTGTGACTTGTAGGCACTGACGAACCGGCGATCGAACAGGAGGGAGAAATCGGGGGGAGAAATCGGGGGGAGAAATCGGGGGGAATCGAGGGGAATCGAGGAGGACTGTGCTTTGGCGGGGCGTGGCACTGTGCTTTGGTGGGGCGTGGCACTGTGAAGGACGGTGGCCACGAGTCACGTGAGCAGTATACCAGCGCCGGGCGATTTTAAAGACATTTAGTGGGCGATAGTCCTGAGCACGCAAAAAGTTCAACTGGTGTCCTCGATCCCCACTCAAACCGAAGAACCGCTGATCAGGTTTACAGAGCCGTTTTTTTAGAGGCTTTCCGGTAGCAGAGACCGGTTTTTAGAAAGTGAGAGTGGATTAAGCCCCGGGAAGTTCATAATCTGAAAAGCCGCATACTCTGGAAACGCACGGAATATCACGCGCGGGTCGCCACGTAAATCAAACCCAGCAGCACCCATGACCAGATGGCCAGGGCTAGCCATGTGACTTTCGTGGCGCGATGGCTTTCCTACCAGGTTTTCGGACGCAGCCGCTGAGCGAAGAACGTTCGGACTCCGGAAAGATTGATGCAGATCACGTTGGTCGCGACCCGCATCAAAGCCCCGCTGGCGGCGGAGTATTCTCCGGCAGCGAACAGTAAACCGAAGACCGCGAACGGGGCAGCAGCGCTACGTCCACCATAACACCAATCAGGGCCGACGGCGCGCCACTTGTGAATTCGAACACACCCGCGCAGCCTGATGCAGGAAGTCCCCTCAGAGCCCGTGTCGTTCTAGTCGAAATCCGGAGCGTTGTCGCTGGAAACGTCGATACACGCGACTGCGTGTTGTACCTCACTTCCAGGCTTCATGTCGGTGACCGCTCCGCCCAGTTGCCTCACTCGGACACGCCGGAAATCCGCCCCAATGACGGACGCATTCCCCGGCACTATTCGGATTTAATAACTGAACATCTGAGCGTTTCACAATCTCACCGCTCGGCCACCGCCGCCAATCGCCCCACTTTTTCGCGGTCGTTTACGCGTAGCAAAAGCCCCGGTGAAAACGGGGCTTTTGTCAGGATCAGAAACGCGAAAGGAGACCTGTCCAAACTTCAGAACCGGGGCACCTGAAATAATGTCTTCCGCCGACGTGCCGAAGACGAACTCAACCCGCGTGATGGCTCACTGGGCAAACACAAAATGTGGGGTGGTTTTTTAGATGTCAAATTGTGCTGAATGGACGGCGGTCATCTTGAAAACTCTTACAGGCTTACCGCGCTTCCAGCGTATCGTCAGCACCATGCGGTACGAGTTGCATCGCAGCACGGGATCAGGAATCGCTCCACTGTCACTGGTAGAAGGTCGACGACTTATGCACGATAATATCCTCAGCCTGGATGGATATTCACAGCCTGACTACAAACCGAAGCAGACCGCCTCGGCACCGTTGCGGAGGAACAGTTTGTCCTGAACCACAATCGGATGATTCCAGGTCTTGCCGCTGACGCCGGGAATTCGAGCAACCTCGTCGAGCTTTTCCGGCGTGGCGTTAATCAGGATGAGATCTCCGGTTTCCGTGACGACAATTAGCTGCCCCTGTGATTCAAGAAGCAGCATTTGCCCGAAACCGTAGCGGCCCCCCTTCCAGCGAAGTTCACCTGTCTCGGCGTCAAGACACACGAGAATGCTTTGATCGAAGCCGTACAGGTATCCGTTGTGAAGCACGAAGTCGTTGAACGATGGCTTCAGTCGATTGCTGGACCAGACCTCCGACACCTGCCACGCATCGTCCTTGAACTGCGCGCTAAGGCGGGTCACACCAATGCCGTCTCCCAGCGGCACCACGAAGTCGTTGTCGTCCACCATTTGCGGCTGACAGACGTTGGGACCATTCCAGTCCTCTGGCCTGAATGACCAGATCTGCTGACCGCTGGTCGGATTCAGCGCTCGCAATCCGTTCCCGTCACCAAAGATCACCTGCTCGATGCCATCGATCGTTACTCGTTGAGCTGAACTGAAATTCATTCCGCCTGAGGCAACCTGCCAGACAGGTTCGCCGCTGTTCACATGGAACGCGACCAGCCCGTTGTCGCCATCACCATCGGCGTACACGCTGACGGTGTCTCCAATCACCAGCGGAGAATTAGAGAACCCCCACACCGGCAGTTGAGCGTCCACTTCTTTCATCAGATCGTGCTGCCAGATTTCGTTTCCCGTTTCGGCGTCCAGACAATTAAGGATCGCTTTTGAACCGTAAGTGTAAATCCGACCGTTCGCATATTCCGGTGTCGCCCGCGGTCCTGTTCCGGAAACGACATCGTTGAAACGCACCGCATCTTTGTGCATCCAGATCAGACGACCGGTCGCCGCGTCGTAGCACGTGACCACTTCATCGTTGCCGCGCTGTTCCTGCGTAAACAAACGGCCCGACACATGAATAAAAGATCCCCAGCCGGGCCCGATGGGCTTTCGCCAGATTTCTTGCGGCGGCGCTGCCGACCAGTTGAGCGTGCCTGCATCAGAGACAACGCGACCGTTCCGCCTGGGGCCACGGAATCCGGGCCATTGAGCGTCTGTGGGATCCCATTCCGTCGAAATGTCAGTGGTGGCGTTGTTTAAATTTTTCAGCAAGGTCTGCTCAGAGGTGGGCGTCCAGCGGAACGAGAGTTGGGGGAAATATTGCCCATCGTAGCCGTCGACGCGCACCATCGGAAAGACGGCCCATGCAATCACCAGCAAGCCTGCCACGGTTGACAGTCGCTGAGGCGACTCAGCGTTCTGTGCTAACACAACCGCCGCAAGCACAGCGATCGTTGTCAGGGGGACTCCATAAAGAAAGACGGCGAGGCCGACGCTTTCGTGGATGGTTAGCGAGATCACTGTGACAACAAAGGCCACGAGTCCCACTATCGCCAACCGCTCTTTCGCACGAAGTCGACAGGCAAACAACGCCCAGATCAGAAACAGCAACAGCCCGACGGCGGGGCCGATCAACATGAAGCCAAATCGGACGGCGTTGTTGATCGACGGCGTCACGGAGAGCCCAAACAGCACGGACTGAATCAGAAACGACACCCATAAAGGCCACGTGCGGACTTGCCGGGCAGCCGCCGCTGGTTGAGTTACAGAATCGGTGGCGTTCGGCTCGTTCATGCGATGAAGTTGGTTTACGCTGGGGAATTGACATCAAAACATCTGTAGCCGAGGATTGTTTCCTCGCAGTTTTCAGCCTCACACAGGCTAGCCACAGCACCGCCTCTACGGTCCGACGGCTGTGCTGTCCGTCACGAGTTCGGTTTGCGAAAGTTTACAGACTGCGGCCTGTTTACCAAAGTACCGATTGTCGACTACCCAGTCTTCTCGCGTGTAACTCACGACAGACGTATCCGTTTCCTGGATTTCCAGCCTTGCCAGGCGGAAACCCATTTGAGTGATTTCCGTGAACAACTTGTGACTGAGATTTTCGACGCTGGTCGGGCCGTCGAAAACGTTGAGTCGCAGCGATTCGCCCGTGCGTTCCATGTGCATCTGCAGCGATTCGTACAGGGCGTCATTTCGATTGATCAGCATGCCATGGTCGTAATGTTCCTTCAGCCACGGTTCGACCTTCGCATCGAAGTCACCGAACAGGGTACTGATGTCGCCGTCTCGTTCGACTTCGAAATGGCACTTGACTCCATAGCGGTGGCCGTGCAGGTTGCTGCATTTGTCCTGCAGCGTTTCGTTCCGATGAGCGGCGTAGAACTTGTATTGCTTTTGAATAATCATAGTTTGCCTTTCTCAGTCACCGGGCCTTAGCCGGCAGTTTTTGATTTCAGCCCGGCGGAACCGCGGCCAGCGACTGCTTCGCGAGCGTTGTAAGTCGGTCCTGCGAGCTACTGATTAATCAGAGATATCAATTCCGCTCGGCTGGCGGGATCGTTGCGAAAGCTGCCACGCATGGAACTCGTGACGGTCATACTGCCAGGCTTCCGAATGCCGCGAATCGACATGCACGAATGCTCTGCCTTCACGATCACCCCGACCGCCCTGCTCTGCAGTCGGTCTTCGATTAGATCGGCGATGGTCTGAGTCATGCGTTCCTGCACCTGCGGTCGACGAGACACTTCTTCGACAACGCGAGCGAGTTTGCTGAGGCCGGTCACGCGTCCATTCGGTATGTAGGCCACATGAGCGACGCCTCGAAATGGCAGCAGGTGATGTTCGCACATACTGGTGAATTCAATGTCGCGGACCAGTACGATTTCGTCGTAACTTTCTTCAAACGTCACGTCCAGATGCCGACCCGGATCAAGGTGTAGACCACCGAACATTTCGGCGTACATTTTGGCGACTCGTCGAGGCGTTTCCAGCAGTCCATCACGGTCCGGGTCTTCACCAACGGCTTTCAGGATCGCGCGAACGGCGTGGTTGATGGCTTCGATATCGACTTGAGGCGTCGTCGCGGCCGGCTTTGCTGACGACGATTTTGTTTTGATATGCACGCACTGGTGATCGATGACGGTATCACCGGGAATGGTCTGAGGGAACGCCATGGACATGAATTCTTCTTTCGTGTTTATTGACGGTGATTAGCCGCCCGGCGGCCAATGTCTTTCGTGTTCTGCAGCGGTCAGGAGACAAAAATGGGAGACTGGACTTATTCCAGGCTCCCTTGAACGTCTTCGTAATCAGTACTGATTACGGCAGGATGACGCTGTCGATGACGTGGATGACGCCGTTACTCGTTTCAATGTCGGTGGCAATCACCTTCGCTTTGTCGATCATTACACCAGCGTCGCTGACGGTTACAGCCGCAGATTTGCCGTTGACTGTCTTCGCCGATGCAATTTTGACAACGTCGCTCGCCATAACTTTGCCCGCGACCACGTGGTAGGTCAGAATGGCGATCAGCTTGTCTTTGTTTTCCGGCTTCAGCAGGTTGGCAACTGTCCCTTCCGGCAACTTGGCGAAGGCTTCGTCTGTGGGAGCGAATACAGTGAACGGCCCTGTGCTCTTGAGGGTGTCAACCAGACCGGCAGCCTTCACCGCGGCCACAAGTGTTTTGAACGAACCCGCTGCGACGGCAGTATCAACAATGTCTTTGTCAGCAGGCAGAAGTACGCTGTCGATTACGTGAATCACACCGTTGCTGGTTTCAATGTCAGTTTTTACAATGTTGGCCCCGTCGACTGATACCTTGCCATTGGCGACTTGGATATCAAGCTGCTGTCCCTGAACGGTCTTGGCACCGCTGAGTTTCACAACATCGGCAGCCAGTACTTTGCCAGCTACGACGTGATAAGTCAGAATCGCCTGCAGCTTGGCTTTGTTCTCCGGTTTCAGCAGACTTTCGACAGTTCCCGCAGGCAGCTTTGCGAAGGCTTCGTCCGTAGGAGCGAACACCGTGAACGGCCCGGCCCCTTTCAGTGTGTCCACCAGGCCCGCAGCCTGCACGGCGGCAACCAGAGTTTTGAATGATCCGGCTGAAATGGCGGTGTCAACGATGTCGGCCTTCACTGCGGGATGGGCGGCCACAGGTGACGCGGCGGCGTGAACCGTTGTGATGTAAGTGACCTGCGACTGCTGACAGTGTTTGCCTGAACGAATAACCGTTCCCCTGCATTTGTGTCCGGCGTTGGCCGACGACGCAAGCATAGCGATGGTCGTGAGTGCGATGAGCTTCTTCATGGTTTTCAATTTCCTGCTGTGCGGTTGAGTTGAGACTATGAGTGGTTGTAGGAACGGCATCCAACTCGTCCACAGAAAAATGTCGGGAAGCCCCAGCGGGCGATGGCGGCGTAGTTTGGGTGGGCTCCGAGAGCAATCGATCCGCCGAGATTGTCGGTGAACTGCGGAGATGGATACGTGGTGCCTGATGGAGCCACGTGCTGCCACGGGCCGATGAACATCGGCAGCCAGCCGGCGGAAGTGGCTGGCGGAAGTGGCTGGCGACCACGCACCTGAAGCACTCCTGCAGTGCGCCGTCGACTTCATCGAAACTATGAATTTCCAGACCGCGGTCTGGGAAACCACAAAGCGTCCGAACTACGGCCACTCAACGAGATGCTCTGCCCGCGTGGCTACGGCTTGAGGGCCTGTGTGTTCGTTATCGCACTAATTTTAACGCAGCAGACGATCGGCTTTCGCGGAAACCTGAACAAAACCAATGATTTCGCCCCTGCGTTGCAGTTCACGAGCCTCTGTCAGCTTTGTCGCGTATTCGTGCTCAGGTTTCTTGAAGAAATTTGTCTCAAACAGGTCAAAAGTCTTCGCCGTTTTCGATTTCTAAAGGTCGAATTCGCTGTCCGTTAACGGTGAATCGAGGTCAGAATCAGGGACGTCATGCATCGCGCAGCCCTGCAGTCGGTCGAGTGCCTGATTCTGTAGCTGGCGAACTCGTTCTTTGCTCAATCCCATTGCTTCACCGATTTCTCGCAGCGTCTTACCGCCGTCCGAGTCCAGACCGAAGCGAGAAATGACCACCCTTTGTTCTCGTTCCGGCAGCACTTTCTCCATCAGCGAGCGCACATAGCCCACCTTGCGAGCCTGTTCCGCGTGTCCGTTTCCGTCGTTACGAAGTTCCACGCAACCCAGAAGAATTTCGGGAGCCGTGGACACCTCTTTGAGCCAGAGTTTCTGTCGTTTGCCGGAACTGCGAAACAGCTCTCGCTGAACCGAGTGTGTGGCGTAGGTGCTGAACCGAAATCCACGGCTGTAGTCGAAGCGCTCGACGGCTTTGATCAGGATCAGGTTGCCTGTGCTGATCATTTCATCAAAGGCATCGGCCGCGTGTTTACATCGACGAGCAATCGACACCACCAGTCGCGTATTGGCCTGAATAATGTGATTGCGAATATCAGTCGCCTCGCTTAACAGGCGTTCGACGTTATCCATATGACGCACATTTGGCCGAGCCGGATCTAGTCGACTCCGCAGAATATTGCTTCGGTATTTCAGGTAATTCATCCGCCGAAAGAGTTCCCTTTCCTCGTTGGTCGTCAGCAGAGGAATTTCCCACAGGTGCCGCAAGTGGCCCGGCACATTGGACGGAGCTTTTTCACGCGGTCTGGCGGTCGCGTTCGCAGTGGACGTTTTTAGGATGCGTGTCCTCGCGCCGGGGCGTTCGAAGTCGGCGCAGTACACAAAGTTCACTTCACGCTGAATGATCTTTCTGGCTCGTACGGCCCGTTGTGTTTTGTGCGACGTGTCGTCGTGTTGTGTTGGTCTACGGTGAGCGCTAGGTGCTGACATGTTGCTTCTTCCTGATTTTCGACGATCGAAACGAATCTGTCGGAATTTGTTAACCGCATCGATCGGCTGTACAAAACAGGATAGATGATGTCGCAAGAACGCTTTCTTTGATTCGACGTTTGTAAAAGCTCATTCTGTCCGGCCTTTGAGACACGCCTGATTTTGAATGGCCAGAACGTCCCGGCTATCTAGAACATTAAGTAGACATTCACTTTACACAGACCCTCAGCCTGGAAACCAAAACATGTCGGAAAGCACAGACACCAAAACATGGCCCGAACTTGCAATTGGCTTGTACGACCGCCTGACTGACCGAAACGCGGAAATCGCCTACAACTTTGAAAACTTCGACGTCGGCATTCCCAGCAGCACAGATCCGACGGCTCAGCACGCTCACTGGAAGCTTAACGGCTCGATTCGCGTGACAACTCGCAGCGGAGCGAGCAAGTGACGATTGAACGACTGCTTTCCGTCGACGCGAACATCACGATCGACATCGGCGACCAGAGGGTTTTCGTTCGTGGAGACGGTGGCAGCGTGGTGATTGAGGTGCCGGGCATCTCTCTGGCATTTCAGATGATGCAGGCAATGGGTTCGGTGAAGCCAGTCAGGGAGCGAGTGGCGGGGCTGTCTGAACTGCTGACACGCCTCGGCTTGACGGTTATCATCCGCACTCCCAGCCGCAAGCTGATAACGATCGGTCGAGACGGCAATTCGTGGCTGCTGAAGCTGTTCGGTGTGCCCAATGCCACTCTGCATATCTCGTGACTCGCACTGCGAGCCGAATATGAGATATGCTTGCATCCTGTCGGCTTTTCCAGAAAAGGCAGGTCAACGTCACAGGACGTTCGGCGAATGTCGCCAAACACGTTAAAACCGGGCGGCCTGAGACGCACCTCGACCCAGAATTCGACGGGGAGTAAAGTATCCATGAACGCACCTCGCAGAATTCTGATCACCGGCGGCACCGGTTACGTGGGCGGACGGCTGATTCCTTTACTGAGAGACCGTGGCCGAAATTTCCAGCTGCGTCTGATGGCACGCAAGCCCGAATACCTTCGTGCTCGAGTCGGCACTGACTGTGAAATTGTGGCTGGCGATGTCACCAAATCGGAAACGCTGACTGCTGCTTTGGAAGGCATCCACACTGCCTATTACTTGATCCATTCTATGGGCAGTGGGCAGGATTTTGAAGAACAGGACCGACTGGCCGCCAGAAACTTCGCCCGCGCGGCCAAAGAAAACAGAGTCAGCCGCATCGTGTATCTCGGCGGCCTGGGCGAACAGGACGAATCGCTTTCGAAACATCTTCGCAGCCGGCACGAAGTGGGAGAAGTACTGCGGGAATCCGGTGCTCAGGTCATTGAATTTCGCGCGTCGATTGTGATCGGTTCCGGCAGTCTGTCGTTTGAACTCATTCGAGCGCTCGTGCAAAAACTGCCCGTCATGATCTGTCCGAAATGGGTCTCGACGAAGGCTCAGCCCATCGCTATTGAAGACGTACTGGCCTATCTGTCTGGTGCACTCGACCTCGAATCGGGCGACAGCAAGGTCTACGAAATTGGCGGCCCGGATCAGGTATCCTACGGCGATCTGATGCGGGAATACGCACGTCAGCGAGGTCTCAAACGCCTCATGGTTCCGGTACCGTTTCTGTCGGCGCGACTGTCCAGCCTGTGGCTCGGTCTGGTCACGCCGGTCTACGCAACTGTCGGCCGGAAACTCGTCGAAAGTCTGAAGAATCCGACGGTCGTCCATGACAACTCGGCCCTGAACGCGTTTCCGCTGAAGCCCATGTCGCTGGAATCCGCGATTCGGCGAGCGCTTTCCAAAGAAGATCAGGAATTTGCAACAACGCGCTGGCAGGACGCCGTGTCATCGTCGATGGCTCCGCGGAGGTTTGGCGGCGAACGGTTTGGCGGCGAACGGTTTGGCGGCGAACGGTTTGGCGGCGAACAGTTTGGCAACCGCCTTGTCGATTGTCGGACGCTTTCACTGGACCTGACACCACAACAGGCCTTCGCGCCGATCCAGCGAATTGGTGGGAAAACGGGCTGGTACTACGGCAATTTTCTGTGGCGAATTCGAGGCTTCATGGATCTGCTTGTCGGCGGTCCCGGGCTGCGACGTGGTCGACGGCATCCCGTTGAACTCATTGTCGGTGACACTCTGGATTGTTGGCGAGTCGAAAAAATCGACGCCCCGCGCGGACTACGACTGTACGCAGAAATGCGACTTCCCGGCCGAGCGTGGCTTGAGTTCACGGTGACGCCCAACGACCGCGGCTGTGAGATCACCCAAACGGCGATGTTCGATCCGGTCGGCCTGTTTGGCCTGTGTTACTGGTACTCCATCTGGCCGCTACATCAGTTCATTTTCGCGGGAATGCTGAGACGAATCGCCGAAGCTGCAGCTTCCGGGCGTTTCGCAGATGCAGCAGGTGAAACATCGGCGATCAAGTCTGCCGTCTGATGCGGCGAGCGCAGGCTGATGAAGACACACCTCGATGGACAAAACCTCCGCAATTGAGCTGTGCTATGATGACGACAGCATCGACGCGGTTTTTGTGATCAAGGGCGTCCTTGATGCCAAAAAATACCGCCATCGCACGGGACAGCAAACCAATTAGACTCTGCGAACGGCATCGACTACGCCACGCAGAAGTTGTGCATTCAGGTTCTCGCCGATGAAGAAGAACACCGCCGCAACTTTATGGCTTACCTTGCCGAATCCGAGAAGCAATTATGAGTACAGTCGCAACCGACAACAGCGAGGCGTCGAAACCGTCTTCCGGAAAGTTTCCGTCTCTTATGTTTTTCATCGTGCTCTGCTTTTCCGTGGCTGCTACCGGCAGTTTGTTTCCCCCTGACGACTGGTATGCCTCGTTAACAAGGCCAGGCTATGCGCCGCCGAACTGGCTATTTGGGCCGGTGTGGACCATGCTGTATCTGATGATCGCCATCGCCGGCTGGTTGGTCTGGAAATCATCGCCAGCCGATTCAAAACGCCTCGCGTTGACAGCGTTTGGCGTTCAGTTACTTCTGAACGCCGCGTGGTCCGCACTGTTCTTCGGTCTGCATCAACCGGGATGGGCGTTCTTTGAAATCTGCCTTCTGTGGACCGCCATTCTCACAACAATTCTCCTCTTCCGGCGTCACTCAACGGCGGCTGCTGTTTTACTCATGCCGTACCTTGCATGGGTGAGTTTCGCTGCCGTGCTCAATTACGGCTTTTGGTCACTGAATTAATCGTAGCGGACGCACTGTCTGTTAGCTTTTGCAGGCGGCCAATCTCGCTCGCGTGTCGCACTGCGTTCGAGCCTGAACTATCCTTGGCTTCATGGACGTTCCATCTGATTTGTCGGCTGGCTTTTTCGAGGCACCAGGCGTACCTCGAAAAGGCTCGTTGGCTCAAAACCATTGCCGATGATCATCATGGGATCACTTCCTGTATCTTCTGGCCGTGATCATGGAGCGATAGTCTGCGATCAGATTCAATCGGTCGGCATCATGGCCCACAGTTCAGGACGTCCCACGTTGCAATGAACGGCTCGTGCAAGGGGCCCGCCGAAGGCCCAGCTCAGAAAAAGAGCCGTTCGAGCGACGTTCCATGCAGGTACAGTTTGATGACCGTCTTCCGAGAGCGATCGAAATCTTCTTTCCGGACACGGAATGGGCTGGAAAACAGATTCTTCCGCCGCTGATCGAGTCGGGTCCTGCTCTGTTAACTGATCAACTTCTGAGATCGCGGCCAGCAATTCTGCGCAACTCATTCTGGCGGCAAGATACTGATCGAGTGCGAATACGCTTTTTCGGTTGAGTGCCGGAAGTAGCAGCAGGCCAGCAAATGAGAATTGAAGGAACCAAAGGTAGACCGTTACCAGATCCGATACCGAGGCGATGACACAGTTGTTGATGAGAATTGCTGCGGTGAAACTGGTTATGTTCCAGAGCATTGCGGTAACAATTCCTCGAATCCGCCCTCCTGACTCGAAAGCAGCTCGTCGACGGTTGATTTGAATTTTTAACAAGGATGGATGCAGACGCGTTTTCCAATCTTCTGGAATCAATATGCTTTCGAATCCAGGCAACCCGGTGATGCCTCCGACGAAACGCTGATCCGAGTGTCGCACGAACGAAGTCGACTTGTATCCCGCACTTTTCGCGTGTTGACCCGTCATGACTCGCCAGATCAGTTCCTGTCCGGCAATCAAAGCCATCTGCATCGCGGCAAACATGGCGATCAGCCATGGTGCTCCGATTTCTCGTCCGATCTGCAGGTAGAAGAAGAAAGTGACGGAGTAAAACAGTAACTGGATTCCGACGGATCGCATCCATCGTCTGAGCCACAAACTAGCCGTCGGTGTTTGATTCTCGAACGCCGTCGGAATCAACATGCCTCCAATGAAATCGAATGGCAGAAGCAGGCCGGCGGCGGCTGTGAAGAACACAAGAATGGCAACGAATTCAGAAGGTGCATTGGCGACCGTTGTGGCAAACAGTGCACTCGAAGCGTCAGCCGCCAGCATGACGGCGGCTATCGTTACCAACGTACCCACGCAGCTGATCCCGGTCCACAGTCGTGCCTTTCCTGGACTCATGTTTTTCATCCGATGGGTTCCTTTGAAGTGCCGATTGGGCAATCGAGGGTTCTCACGTTCAACTGATTAACGCGCGGTCACGCCACGAAATTCGGACATGTCGGATAACGTTACTCTGGCGACCTAACCGCACTTCAGTACGTCACGTAACACATTTGGGGATTTTTGCAGCGGTTGGATAAGTCAAGTAATCGGCGGCCATGGTTTATGGGCAGCGATTCGTTTTTCAACGTGTTGAATTCTGCAGTGGCTCGCCTAAAATCGTACACCGCAAATACAGGTGACCGCATGCATCAACCTGAAGATAATTCCGTGCCCACAGTTTCCTACCTTCTCGAGCACTCTCACGGGACCTGCGAGCTGTGGATTAAACGCAGTCAGGGAACCAAGGTTAGGGTCTACGAACCGCTTCGGTTACTTCGAGTTTCCGGACATGGCGTGATGTTGCTGCGTACCGAAGTAATCGCCGAAGCTATTCTGCTGGAGGAATGGATGGCGGATCACTTTGAAGTTTTCGACGAAGGACGTACGTCTTACGAGTAGCTCGTGGTTACCTTTCGCCGGGCGTTGGAGCTGGTTGATCGCCTTCATGAGTAGCAGTTTGCCCGGGTCTGATGCCGTCGGACAACCTGAGCCGGACTTCAAACGGCATAAACATGACAGACAACACCGATACATTCATCATCCTTGACGGTATCGGTTCCATCGGCAGTCCGCTGTTAAGGCACCTTGCGGCCACCGGGGCCACGGTGCTTATGTGAACTCGCGATTTTAAAAGTGCGCTCCACTGGTAGAAAAAACCGGTTGTGACGGGCTCTATGTTGAAGCGGACGATGCCCCTTCCATCGATGCGTGCGTGAGCGTGACGGCGGAAAAGTACGGCTGCGTCAGGTGTCGCCAACTGGCTGGGTTCGGCTCTGCTGAAGCCTGCTAAGCTGACCAGCGACACTGACCAGCGACGCTGAGTGGCGACGCTGAGTGGCGACGCTGAGTGGCGACGCTGAGTGGCGACGCTGAGTGGCGACGCTGAGTGGCGACGCTGAGTGGCGACGCTGAGTGGCATCATACGATCACAACCACTCTGACATCGTCATTCTTGGTTGTTCGAGCTGCCGCGTACGCCGGCATCATAGGTCTGACACTGTCTGCCGCTGCTACTTATGCCAACCGCGGCATCCGTGTCAACGTGATCTCGCCGGCTTTGAGAAACAGAAGAAGCGGCTGCGAAGTCGTCTCAGATGCACGCGATGGGGCGACTTGGAGAATCCGAAAACGTCGCCCGAGGCCTTGCGTGTTTGCTGAATCCCGTCAACACATGGGTGACGGGGTAAACAATCGGCGTCGACGGCGGCCTCCGGGCGGTGTTAACGCGAATGAAGATGTGAGACACCGCAGGACAACGTGGAACGCCTGTGGTAACGTTGGCAACCGCTGATTTAACGCGCCCAGCTTCTTGACTGGCCGATCTCACAAACGCGTCTAAAATCATTACGTACCCGCCAGATCCGTCGATCGAGAAAGCCGACATGTCACGAGTTTTTCACCACAGTTTCGGAAATGTCGAAGATTACCTGCACCATCGTGCTCCGTATCTGATGGTTGGTGAAATTCAGGCGATCCGAGACCGCTCAATCGAAACGTCAACGCACATCACCGGCGACGAAATATTCATCGGCGGTCATTTTCCGGGAGTATCGGTGGTGCCCGGAGCCATGATGCAGGAAATGACAACGCAAACGGCCGGCATTCTCATCGCGGCTCGACACAATCCTATGTCGGAGTTCAATACTCACGACCCGTTTTTCAACGAATACGCATTGGGAGTACTTGTTCGACTGAAGGGAGCACGTTTTCGGGGATTCGCTCGGCGCGGTGACACGCTGCACATGCACGTGGAGCTTTCCGATCAACTGGGCGATGTCTTCGAATTTCGGGGGCGCATCACCGTGAACGACAAAGTCGTGATGAGCAACAGTTTTCAACTGGCGAACATGCTGTCCGCAACATTGCAGGGTGATTCCAGAACATCAGCGGGTGACGAAGCAGAATAGGCATTCCGCCACACTGCAATACCGGTGGTTTTTTGCCTCGCAGGATACGTGTTCCTGTCAGGTTTAAACAGCGATCGATTATCAAAACCAAACGAAACGAAATGGGATCTGCTCATGCGAACGACATTTTTGCTTTCATTATTGGTCGGGGTTACAGCAATGGCCGATTCCGAGCCGAGTGGCCGCGCACTGTTCACATTCGACGATCCTGAATCCGTGAAACAGTGGCAGGCCGTCAACGATGGCGTTATGGGAGGACGTTCCGAGGGTCGCTTCAGGATCAATGAGTACAAGAATCTTGAATTCTTCGGAAACCTCTCCTTGGCCAACAACGGCGGCTTCGCCTCGGTGCGTTCCAAAGATCGCCCAATGAACCTGAACAGCGGAGATTCGATCGTTGTCAAAGTTCGCGGCGATGGCCGAGAATACACCCTGAATCTGTACACCCCCGCTCGACGAATGGCCTTTTCGTATCGCGCCACATTTCAGACGAAGAAGGACGAATGGATTTCCGTGAGCGTGCCACTTTCTGACTTCGTCGCCACGTCATTCGGTCGACTTGTTCCCAATGCTCCGCTGAAGCCAAACGAGATCGGCGGCATCGGAATCCTGCTGGGTGACAAAAAAGCTGGGCCGTTTAAACTGGAAATCGAATCTGTCGCAGTGAAGCCCATCGAATCCTGATCAGGCGATAAACGGATCATCGTACGCGATCCCCTGCCAAGCTGTGTCGCAGGGGAACCGGCAATCCAGCCGAACTCGCTCAACTGGGACAGACGTTGACTGAACATCGCAACGGCCTGATCATGCAGGTTGCAGTTTTGGACACGAGTGGTCGTGGTGTAGCTTAGGCCGCCGTCGAAAACAGTGGACTGATTCACGTGGCAGCGCGGTCTTCGTCCGTCGATTAGTCGATCCGACCAAGGCGACGACGACGGTGAATATTTTATTGCGTTGGAGTCTCGCGGCCTCGTGACTTACGGTGCCATGAGCGGCATGTAACCCGCAGTTGCCGCCGAATCAAAGCAGAAACGTGCCACTGCGTTCGCACACATCGCATTAATAAACGGCACCTGACACGGGCTTATCAAATCTGACTACGCTGCCGGACAAAGGTCGGCGGATGTTTCGGTGGGATGAAGTGCATCGCTGGAATTGGACCAAGTCGCCACGTCGGTCGCTGGAATTCCAACCAGCAGTTTCGAAATGCGGCCACTGCCTTCAATCCTGTCCGACTAAGAAAGTTACTCCCCGCTGATCGATGCTCGTAAAGCGTTCCGGTCGAATCTTTATTACAACAACACGAACCACGTCGTCGGCACCGGGGGAAATCAGGCTGACGGAAGTGCCACCGCCGCCTCGGCAAAAAGCAGTCGCTGCTACCGATGGAATCATGACTTTTGCTGCGTCCTTCCCGGCGACAATTATGCCATGACATCATTTTCCAGCATGGAATGGCCGCATCGATAACCTGGCTTTGTTTGACAAAGCACTCAGTGGCAGGAAAATCGTGGAACTCTATCAGGCTGCGTTGGAGCAGACATCAAGACTCAGAATGAGATGATGCCTTATGAAGTTATTAGCAATTCCCGGCCTTCGCTTTATGGCCTGAAAAGTAGGGCAACTTGATCTTCGTTTTCGTAAACGCAGCGGGCAAGATCTCTGCGCAGATCCCTCAGTTTACTCCACAGGCAAAAGGAATTGCCAATCAGGGGCCTGTCTGTCAGCAAGGTACGCAAGGATCTCTCCGCTGATTCCCGCTTCCGACTGGTTCGCAACCGCTTCGACCGCGTGGCCGCTCCGCGTGCGGCGGCGGTCGAGATCCCGCTTGGCGACGCCTTGATGGCGGCGTTTGCCATGTTCTCGCTCAAGGATCCTTTCCTGCTGGCCTTCGACGAGCGCCGT
>Ga0209491_10000456_pt1 | contig 81698 bp, 69 predicted proteins | sample BON02_FD_187213 | JGI IMG/M metagenome (GOLD analysis project Ga0209491, IMG submission 187213) | Freshwater microbial communities from Lake Bonney liftoff mats and glacier meltwater in Antarctica - BON-02 (SPAdes) (version 2) | ecosystem: Environmental > Aquatic > Freshwater > Ice > Glacier...
TACTATGGGAATGGTTTTTCCTCTTTTGTTTTTTAAGCGTTGAGAGATTAAAAAAAAGTAACTGATTTCATGTTGTTCTTTGGCCTAGGTTTCCTTTTTTAGTAGATGGTGTCCACTTGTTTTATGGTTAAGGTAAGGAGTGAGTTTTGGGCTTTTTTTACGATTTGGGTAGGATTGAGGAGGTCTTAAGCAGAATGTGTTACCTTATCCCGCCTCATTGTCTCAGTATTTAGTTCTTCCGGACAACCAGGAAACAGACACCACAGTCTGGCTTTGTCACTTGCTTGGCTTTCCTGAATTTTATCAGAAAGTCCCTCACTTAGCGGATGTCGGAGAAATATGCCACAAGCTACCGAAATGCTTCATCACAGGTTTTTACCAGTTGGATCGGTCAACTTCATTGACCTATATTCATCATTCAAGGTACCCGAAAAACTTATAAGAAAGCGAGCTTATATGGCTAAAATAAAACGGTAAACCTTTTAAATAACCTTCGGATCTTCTGTCAGGAAAGCACTTCCAAAGCCCGCCTGCTCATAGCTAAACCGTTACTTGCAACCTCAAAAAAAACGAAATCCGGAAAGATAAACGCAAATTGATCTTATTAATACTATTGATTGTTCTGACCTTTATTCCAAGTGTTTGGCTAAAATCAGATTATCGAATCGTGACTCGCAAAACAGTTATGTTTTTCGCAGATTACAAACTCTAATTTTACAGTGGAAAATAATTCCGATTATTTGAAGCTGATATTGCATTCATTCTGACTTTAATGTCATTTAGCTTTTATTTTACATCTAGAAACGTCAATTCAATAAAGAAAATATTATTACTGAACTTAGTCTACTTGATTTTATTTTTGACTTTTACTTTCTATATTGTTCTGTTGAAAGTCAAATCATAAAAGTAACTGCTACCCAACCACTAGTGGACAAGGGAATATTGAAATATCACCAGAACAATGTGAATTATAGAGCAATTCTATTTCTTTCCATTATTCCCCCTGCTGGCGCGGATTTGCAATCCGTGCTAAAAATAAAGACACAGCCCTACATGAAAGTTGCCTGCTCCCGAAAGCTTTCAGCTTTTTTATTGTTGAATTCCATTTTAGTCGATGTTTTCCATAATTATCACTGTGCTTATTTTTTGGAGTTTTTGCTCTAATTAAATATGGCGGTTTTTTTAAATAATTTTCCCAACTGGATGATTTTTATACTAATTAAGTACCCAATTTACTTTTAAATTAATAAATATTTTGAATACCCTTTTTGATATAGTATATTACCGCCATAATTTAATTTAGTATGGAAACAAAAAACGACCTCCTGTTGGCTGGCATTGACCTTGGGAAGCTCAACATCAGCCCCGACGACAAACCCACCGTCAAGCTTTTGATGCTCATCGAGGGCACCTATGGCATCGGTGTGGGAAAAAGCATTGAAAAGTATGGATTCTCCGAACAGCGGTACTACCAGATCAGGAAATCTTTTATGGAAAGGGGGTCAGATGCCCTCTTCGACTTGAAGCGAGGTCCCCGGGGGAACCATGTCCGTAGTGAGGATGTCGGCAAGCTCATCATCCGGATGAGGTATCTTGACCCTGACTCAGGTGCGGCGGTCATTGCCCAAAAACTCAATCAACAGGGCATCAGTATTAGTGTAAGAAGTGTTGAAAGAACCATAACCGAATACGGTCTCCAAAAAAAAACTCCATAAGTTAGACCCCAGGGGCGGTAAAGTCATTCCCGTCACCATTCAGAAGACAAAGCGCATTCGGGTTGAGGCCAACGTGACAGTCCAAAGCAGCGAGCGTTACTTAAGAGAAATGCTTTCGGACAAGATTTCGGGAAGCCATATGGGGCTGTGGCTCCTTGTCCCCGAATATCTCCGGCTAGGCGGCTGGGACCTGGTCAGGGGACTTTTCCGTGAAGGGGGCGACACCCCCGCTAGGCTGGCCATGCAGATGGTGAGTGAATCGGCGCTCTGCGTCAACAGGGTCAGAAAGAAAGACTCGCTGTGCCACCAGGGATTCTCACTGGTCAACGGACTGTCTTTTCTGGCCACAGATGAAAGTGTCCACCGGATACTTGACGGGAAGTCTGTTTCCGACTATGGGGATTTCCAGTCCGCGCTGATGAAAATCAGGATGCTGGATGGGCACTACGGGGACGGGGAAAAGATACTTGCCATTGACCCGCACAGGATAGGGTCATCCACCAAAAGGACCATGGTACAAAAAAAGAAAAGGCCCGACCTGCCCTCGGCCAAAACGATGCAGACCTTTTTCTGCAACGACACGGACACCGGACAGCCCCTGGCATTCACGCTGTCGGCAAGCGGGAAGACCTGTTCACAGGCCACCCTCCAGCTCCTTGACATGGTGGGTGGGGTTTTGGGACAGCAGAATGCACTCGTCTTGGCCGACAAGGAACACTTCACCATGGAAATAATGGATTATTTTGACGACTCACATGCAATGGACATCCTCATGCCCGCCCCCGGCATTAAAGGCATAAACGAACGGATTACCGCACTTGACTACAGGGAGCTGTGGCCGGGATACTCCATTGCCGAAACCGAGTTCAGCTTCCATAACTCAGTACGGAACCTCAAGCTGATCGCCCAAAAGGAATCCGCAGCTGGGAAACAGCACGTTTATAAGTCCTTTCTCACCACCTCTGACAAAGACGCAGACGAATTGCTTTCAAAAGTATATCCAAAAAGATGGACGATTGAGGAGTTCTTCAACTTCGAGGGTGATATGGGCTGGAACAGGGCATCTACCTTCAACCTTAACGTAAGATACGGTAGGCAATCACTGGCACTGCTTGCACAGGCAGCAGCGTTTAGGCTGAGAAAAAACCTACCGGAACCCTACAGCAGATGGACTGCGGCGATGCTCTCCGAAAAAGTATTCACGAATATGGAGGGAGATATACGGGTCAAGGATGACTCAATAATAATAACTTATTACAAAGACCACGAAGTCCTAGGTCTGAGGGAAAAATACCACAACATATCCCAACAACTCGAAAATGAAAATATATCCCCAAAAATACCTTGGCTTTATGACTACAAACTTGAGTTTAGATTTAAATAACTAAAATAAACCTTCCCTTGAAAAAAGCTGATTTTTCGGGCCGGCAGCAATTTCAACCCCTCAACTGTTATAACACATTAAATAAATAATCATGAAACTGAGTCTATTTCTACAATCAAGTGTGGTTTTAGTCGCGCCCGCTAGGCCATTACGTGATGGTGGCCCAAGCATCTCATCGGAATTTTAGGAGCGGCAACAATGGTGACATTCGCATCACGATCCTTCTTCTTTCTACTGGTTCTTGTCTTGTTTGCCGTTCTGATGTTGGGATGCGACAATGGTGTGCCTGACCCCGCCAACAACGTTTCGGTCACCATCGCAGCCTCTGGACTGAGCGACGGCAAACTCGCTCTCAACAATGCGGCGACCTTCACCGCGGATGTCACCGGCTATGACGACGATCCTTCCGGTCTCGGCTACCGATGGACATTGTCCACGGGGCGAGGAGAACTCTACGACGGCACGAACTCGTTGCCCAATCCCGCAGTCGGGGGCAATTCCATTCGTTGCGTAGGGAAAACTGCTGGCGATGAGCAGATCATCGTCGAGGTGCTCGATGCCACGAATGGTCTTCTCGCCACGGCGTCCGTCGGGTTCACGATCGTTCCTCCCACCGATTCGGGCATAAGCCGAGGGTGCTTCGACCAGCCCAAGATCCTCTTTCGGCGGGGCTCGGCGTACTTTGTCATCAACTACGATGGCTCCGAGCGGCAAAATATTGGAGTCAGTGGTGGCACGACCGCCGCCATTTCGCCGGATGGCGAGTGGATTGCTTGGAACGACGATTCTAAGGACGGTTGGGACATGTATGTGCAGCGCTGCGACGGGAGCGAGAAGACCAAGATCCTCGGTGGTACCAGCGAAGACTTCTTTCCGCAGTTCTCGCCGGACAGCAAGACGCTTTATTTCCTCCGGCCAGAACCTTCTCAGGAGAAATCGATCAACGCCCAGCGCCCGCAGGATATCGCTGCTTATGACCTCGCAACCGGGCAGTTGCGCTTCTTGACGACGCTCTACCAACTCGATGAGAGAGTGAGCAACTTCACGGTCTCCCCTGTCACGGGCGAAATCGCCTTCTACCGCAATAGCTACGAAGACTTGCCGAGCGGCGGATACCGCGTGACCATCAAGCTCTCCTTCCTGCAGCCGGAGAGCGGGTTGATCCGCGATTTCACCAAGTTGCCGCAAGCTCGATACGACTATGGCTTGGATTGGTCGCCTGATGGCGGAGACATCATCTTCTCCTCCCGCATCGATGGGGAACAGGGCATCTATCGGATCAAGCTCACGGACGGGTCCCAGCCGCTGCTCGTCTTCCGGCACCTGAGGGAGAACTCGGTACCACCGTATTATCCGCACTACTATGCGGGTGGTTCGCGGATCGTCTGGATGGGCCAGAGCCAGGAGAACGGCCAAAACAACGTCATCCTCTGGAGTGTCGATGCCAACGGCAATGACCTGCAGCAGATCACGGATTCGCCCTTCGCCGAGTCCATGCAGGGCGTATTGCACTAAGGGGCGAAAGCGTGCGCGTGGCCATGACGCTCCCTCCGCTGGCGCAGATTTGCAATCCGCTACTTTAAAAAGATTAAATACGTCCAGAGACACGGCATCATATCTGGACCTCAGCCACTATTTTGATTTGCATCTAATCGGAACCTAAAAAGAATAGTCTAAATCCTACTATTAAAATATATGATAGAAGAAAATGGAAATAATGTATGGCCATTGCCAAAGTTTTATTTTACAGTAAAGCTAGATTCACAATACAATACCGCGTCATTTCAAGAGGTTTCTGGTTTAGAAACCGTAAATCAGCAAATTGAATATAGGTATGATAATAGTCCGCAATTTTCTACTATCAAAATGCCCGGAATTGCAAAATTAGGTAATGCGATGCTTAAAAAAGCTGTTTTTGTTAAGGACAATAGCTTCATTGAGTGGTATGGTGCCATTAAAATGAATGTCATTAAAAGAGAAACTGTAACGATTCAATTATTAGATGAGCAGGGTAGTCCAAAGATGACCTCGACATTACAAAATGCATGGCCTACGAAAATTTCAAGTGCTGATATAAAATCAGATGCCAACGAAGTAGCTGTAGAAACCTTAGAATTTGCGTATGAAGCACTCACAGTTTCGAATGGGAGCTGACTGTTTACTGAGTAAGCTGGAAATTGTTCGAAGATTGTTCTTTACGTGATGATGGATTTAGCCAAGGCTTTTCCATAAGCTATTAAGATTAAAGTTGTTTTAGATAACCTTAACTAATGGATCCAGCCCTTTCTATGAAAACTTCGGTGCTCAGACAGCTGCATGGCTAACCGATAAAATAGAATTCATTTTCACTCCCAAAAGTACCTCATGGCTCAATATGATTAAAATTGAATTTTCGGCTTTATCACGCCAATGCTTAGATCGACGAATTCCTTGTATCAAAAAACTCGAATCTGAAGTGTTAACATTTTTCAAAGAACTTTCCCAAATGGGCATCACAATTAATTGGCAATTAACTCAAGAAAAAGCACGCCGAAAGCTAAACAGGCGATATGCTGAAGTAAATCCCATTAATTTAAAATACAAATATCCTTTAAATACGCTGTATTTAGGCTTTCTAAGGTAAATTTATTTATTTTATCATTAAACAGGTTTTTGATATTGTAATGAACGGTAACAACTGTATAAAAACAGGTTTTAGCCACGGATTTGCGTATATACGGAATATTTACCAACTCCCTTCGCACCATTTTTATTTGTGACCGCCAGTATAACGCTGTATATCTCCGTGGTAGTGGAGCGGTTATGTCGCATTAACAGCCGGATCATCCTTAAACCCAAAATATGCAATAGACATTCTATTACGTGCTAAAATTGCTTCAAAATCAGTCACTTCATTCTTTAATATTGGATCTGAACCTGTTAACCGTAGACCATAAACATGCGACAGGTCCCCAATTAGGTGCATGACTTGTGATTTTTGAAAGCCTTCTGTATTAATTTTAGAAAGTGCTTGAGATTTGGTCTGGCTAAATGCGGAGAATCCAACAAAAAGGAATGCTGCAATAAGAAGAGTAGAAAAGGCTTTCATATGGTGAAGGATGACATACTTAGTTAAAACTGAATGAAATTAACCAAGAATAACGAAAGCACAATACTTGAAATAAATAAATGGTAGATTTAGTTGACTTACTTGGTAACCTCACGGCTAAATCCGTCTAATCTAAAGGCGGTCTTACACCATGAAAGAATGTGGAAATGACTTCTACATAGCCTACACTTTAAGTTAGGACCGATTTATACGAAATATGAAATAGTTATATCCATTCTATTTATCCTAAATAATGATTTCATCAACTTGGGGACTTCAGGTATAGAAATACGCACCAATCAATCATTAATTCTCCTATGAAAAGATTTGATTTTGTTAACTTACTTGTTAACTTTATTGAATGGCAAGGGAAATACGATTTTATGAAAAATATTTCATTGAGTTCTATATGTCTCTTGATTTACCAGTCCAAGAAAAAATTGAATATGTATTCAAAGTAATTCGAACGGTCGATATAATTCCACAAAAATTCCTAAAACACATATCGGAAACTGAAGGACTATATGAAATTCGAATTAAAGTTGGTAGTGATATATATAGGGTTTTTTGTTGCTTTGACGCTGGAAGAATAGTGATATTGTTTAACGGATTTCAGAAAAAAAGTCAAAAAACACCAAAAAAGGAGATTAAGAAAGCATTAAAAATAAAACAAGCTTACTTTGAAAAGAAGAAAGGAGAAAAATTATGAAACAAATGAGTAAAGCCAAGAGCTTCGATGAGCTTCTAGATATAAAATATGGAATACTTGGAACAGAAAAGCGTGACGTCTTTGAGGTTAAAGCCAAATCCTTTATTGTTGGAGAGATGATTAAGGCAGCGAGAAAGGAAGCACATATGACGCAAGAGGTTTTAGCAGCAAAGACTGGAACAAAAAAGAGTTATATATCAAGACTTGAGAATGGCAAAATTGATATTCAAATTTCAACATTATTTAAGATATTTGAAGAAGGATTAGGGAAAAAACTAGGGTTCACGATGCTATGACCAACTAAGGCACACTCTTTGTAAATCTGAAAAAAGTTAAGCCCCTTTTTCTGATATAATTTATTATAAGTAAGCCTTCCTACTCATGAAGAACCTGAAAAGCAACGTTTACTTTAAAGTAACGACAATCGTTATCATTACCTTGTTATTGCTTATTCCTACTTTCATGATTAGAACTTTAATTACTGAAAGGGAATGGACTCAAAATGACGCTATCAGGGAAGTAAGTGCCAAATGGGGTGAAGAACAGACAATTTCAGGTCCATTTATTTCAATTCCGTATTACCGCTATGTCAAAGAGTTTTCTCAGAAGGACTCAATAGAGAAAACGATACAATTGAGGGAATTCCTGCATATTTTACCAACTCAGCTAAGTATCTCAGGCCAAATAAATCCGGAAAAACGGCATAGAGGCATCTATGAGATTGTTGTTTATAATTCTAAACTGGATATTTCAGGAACCTTTAACCAACTTGACCTCGCAGCACTCGAAATCCAGTCAGATAATATTTTATTTGACAAGGCTGAATTTGTGGTCGGTATAAATGACTTGAGGGGAATTGAAAAGCAAGTAAATTTAAATTGGGACAGTGAAAAGATTCCTTTCAATCCAGGCGTGCCATCCAATGACATTGTAAGCAGTGGCATTAATGCCTCATTAGAGATCGACCCAACTGCTGATAAAATCTACAATTTCGATTTCAGTCTGGACCTGAAAGGGAGCCAAAAACTTTACTTCACACCAGTAGGCAAAGTAACTGACATTGACCTCTCCTCAAAATGGCCCAATCCAAGTTTCAATGGCGCTTTTTTACCTGACAACAGGGAAGTAAGCGAGGAAGGGGGTTTAATGCCAATTGGAATGTCCTGCATTTGAACAGGAACTATCCGCAAATTTGGGCAAGTAGCCGTCACTCAATTGACAATTCGGCTTTTGGAATAGACCTTCTCCTACCTGTTGACAATTACCAAAAATCATATAGGTCCATTCGATATGCCATATTATTTATCGGCTTTACCTTCCTCGTGTTTTTCTTTATAGAAGTGCTTAATAAGCTTTTCATTCACCCAATTCAATACATTCTTGTTGGGTTTTCCCTTATCGTTTTTTATACCCTTTTACTGGCCATCTCCGAGTACTTAAAATTTAACCTGGCCTTTATTATTTCTGCCGTAGCTACACTATCACTCATTGCTGGTTATGTCAAGGCGATCTTGAAATCAACAAAATTGACGATGCTGCTTTCAGGGGTTTTAGCAGTGCTGTATTCGTTTATTTTTGTCATCATTCAACTTCAAGATTATGCCCTTCTAATAGGCAGTATTGGTGTATTTATAATTCTTGGAATCGTAATGTACTTCTCTCGTAAAATTGACTGGTACAATTTAAACCTGGAGGAATCAGAAGAAATCAAAAAGTCACTTCCGGAGGACAGAAATTTATAACCTGAGCTCGACCTAATTTTAAAAATAAATTGTCCTTCTGAACCTAAGCGAGGGTTTTGAATGGAGAAAGCCGTGGAACACCTTCGACAAGCTCAGGGGACAAGGGACTGCCACACCCTTTCCCTCCTCAGTAGCCCCCAAAAAAGGGTTCGCAGTGACGATTTAGTATGTTTTAAGACGATCTTAACTCGAACTCAGTTTTATAGGAAAGGAACTGCTAAATCAAAAAGTTGATCTGAAAGAGCAGCTAAAGGCCCGTAGGCAATTTTGATGATTTAATTATTTATCGTAATATTGCAATTAAATAATGAGAAAATAATGGGACTAGCCAAAACAGAAATATTTACCGACAAACAAAACGAGATTGCACTGTTTGCAAAAGCGTTCGGCCATCCCGCAAGAGTTTCCATTTTACAATACTTGTTCAAGATCGATTCCTGTGTTTGCGGCGATATAGTAAATGAAATAGGACTTGCCCAACCTACCATTTCACAACACTTAAAGGAGCTAAAGCACTTGGGCTTGATTAGAGGGAATGTAGAAGGGACAAGTGTTTGCTACTGCATTAACATAGAAAAATGGGCAGCCATGAAGTCAATTATGTCTGAATTTCTAAACCAAGATATTTCAAACAAACCCAATTGCTGCTAAAAAATTTTTATTTTATTAATAGTATTATAGCAATAAACGGAGACTAGTTCTCAAACTATATACCTATGATAGCAATCCAATCAAATCTTTTTCCGGAAATACTGAATACAATAAGGAGTTTTAATCCTGAGCACATTATCGAAGATCGTAAATCTGTTTTAAAACCACTGATTGATTTTATTCAGCTCAAGGTGGATAATCATCAGGAAATTCGTATCAACTTCATCTGTACCCACAATTCAAGGAGGAGCCATTTGTCTCAGATTTGGGCACAAACGATGGCCTACAATTTTGGTATAAATAATGTTTTTTGTTATTCTGCAGGAACTGAAGCAACCGCCCTTTTTCCAATGGTTGTCGAAACACTAAAAAATTCAGGATTTCATATAAGCCCCCTTTCGAAAGACAATAACCCTGTTTACAGCATAAAATACGCTTACAACCAACATCCTATCATAGGGTTTTCCAAAAGCTTAACCGATGAATTTAATCCAAAATTAGATTTCGCAGCAATCATGACCTGCTCTCAGGCTGATGGCACTTGCCCCAATATTGCAGGGGCAGAAAAACGCATTCCGATTACTTTTGACGATCCAAAAGCCTTTGACAACACACCTGAGCAAGCGAAAAAATACCAAGAAAGAAGTATACAGATTGCAACTGAATTATACTACGTTTTCTCTCAAATCAAATAATTAAATGGCAGCGAAAAAATTAGGATTTTTAGACAGGAACCTAACGCTTTGGATTTTTGTAGCGATGGCAATTGGGGTTAGTTTGGGATATTTTATTCCAACCTTTCCAAATATAATCAACTTCTTCAATAGTGGGACTACAAATATCCCAATTGCCATAGGTCTAATTTTAATGATGTATCCACCTTTGGCAAAGGTCAACTATTCCCTCCTGCCCAAAGTTTTTCAGAATACGAAAATTCTCTCCATTTCTCTTGTACTGAATTGGATAATTGGTCCGGTTTTGATGTTTTTTTTGGCCGTCACCTTTTTAAGGTATTACCCGGAATATATGGTCGGCTTAATCTTAATTGGTTTGGCCCGATGCATTGCAATGGTACTGGTTTGGAATGACCTTGCAGAAGGAAGTGCTGAATATGGTGCAGGCTTAGTGGCATTAAACAGTATTTTTCAGGTTTTTGCTTACAGTTTTTATGCCTGGCTATTTATAACCGTCCTTCCACCCTATTTCGGATTTGAAGGTGCCATAGTAGAAATTTCGATTGCAACAATTGCCGAAAGCGTAGCCATTTATTTGGGCATCCCATTCTTATTGGGCCTTTTGAGCAGGGTTATTTTAGTAAAATTAAAATGTGAGGAATGGTACACTAACGTATTTATTCCAAGGATCTCTCCAATTACTTTGATCGCCTTATTGTTTACAATTGTGGTTATGTTTTCCTTAAAGGGAGAATTGATCGTACAAATTCCAATGGACGTTTTGCTTATTTCAATTCCTCTACTGCTGTATTTTACGTTTATGTTTATCATTGGGTTTTTCGTTACCAAAGCAATGGGCGCTAATTATGACCAAACGACAGCTGTTGCATTCACGGCAGCGGGGAATAATTTTGAATTGGCAATCGCAGTATCCATCGCTGTTTTCGGGTTAAATTCAGGACAGGCATTTACAGGAGTAATCGGCCCCTTGGTAGAAGTGCCTGCATTGATTTTATTGGTTCGGGTTTCCTTTTGGCTAAGAAAAAAGTATTTCGGAAATCCTGCAAAAATATAAGCACCATTCGAAGCACACCTTGATTTAACCCGAAATATGCAATAGACAATCTATTTCGTGATGGGATTTGCTTCTGCAATTTAATAATGATACCAAACCTAGAAATCTATGAGAAAAATGGAAAAAAAACCCTTAAAAGAAATCTGTCGGGAAATTGACCTAATAATTGATGGTTTGTCAGAAAAGGTGGACTACAAATACAATATACTGCATTTGAATAATGCATTAAATCAGAAAATTAGGTTTGAAGATATCGAATTGATCTGTGAAACGGTAGTGAAAATTGCTAAAACAAAAAACAGGATTTTAAGACACCTAGAAAAAGACTTTTGGTCTTTCATTGATCAAATTCCATTTAAACTTAAAATATCACAGGACCTTGCTAATGATCAAGATGAAGAAATATTACCCAATACTTACTACACGCTCACAAACAAAAAGATATTATCACAATTATTGGGTTTAGCACATGGAATTCTAGCCCTTAATGATGATAACAGTAAAGGCAGTGACCTAAGGCGTTCCGGTTCATTGAAATTAATTGTTGAATTACAAGATTATTATCATATTCCCGGAGTAAAAGACCTACTGATAAATTCAATAAATAGTAAAAATGAAAATGAACAGATTAATGCTTTAGAAGGCTTGGAAAATTATTTTAACATTTATGACGATGAAATTGAAGATAAATTTATACAAAATCTTAATTCCATTTATAAAAATACAGAATTGCGCTTAGTTGCATACCACAGTTTGCAAATTCAAGTCACAACTGGGGTGATGGACATGGGTACAGCTTTATCCAAAATGGATGATTGGAAGGACAAGCATTACGATCGGTACTAAACCTAGATAGTAGTAGGTGAAACTCACTTTTAAAAAGCTGCCAATTTCCTGCTAAAATTTCTGCCATTTTTTTGCCCCTACGAAATTTATTATCTACCACATTGCTGGAACAATACAGGTCGATTGTCAAAGAATTGCGTTATTTTTGTGCCTGAGAAAAATTTATCGTCGTGTACAAACAAATCATAAAGCCTCTTCTTTTTCTAAAAAATCCGGAATCTGCGCATCATTTCACGTTTTCCTGGATCAAAAGACTGTTTAATTTACCCTTGCTCAAACAAGCCATAAAGGGAAATTTTGCATTTGAACACAAGGAGTTGGAGAGAGAAGTATTTGGGTTAAAGTTTAAAAATCCAATTGGTTTGGCCGCTGGGTTTGACAAAGACGCGATGCTTATTGATGAAATGTCACTTCTCGGTTTTGGTTTCATTGAAATTGGAACCTTGACCCCAAAACCTCAAGAGGGAAATCCCAAACCAAGAATGTTTCGCCTTCCAGAAGACGAAGCACTGATCAACAGGATGGGCTTCAATAATAGAGGAGTGGCTGCGGCTGTAGAAAGGTTAAAAAACAGAAAATCTGATGTTTTAGTGGGAGGCAATATTGGCAAAAATAAAATTACTCCCAATGAAAATGCCATACAAGACTACCTTTTCTGTTTGCATGCTTTGCATGCCCATGTAGATTATTTCGTAGTAAATGTAAGTTCTCCCAACACCCCAAATTTGAGGGAATTACAGGAAAAGGAGCCTTTAAAAAAATTATTGGCTGTTGTAAATGAAGCCAACTTTACTTACGATAAACCCAAACCTATACTGCTAAAAATAGCACCCGATCTAACAGATGGTCAGCTTGATGACATCATCTCAATAGTACAGGAAACGAAGATCGCAGGAGTAATTGCAACCAACACTACCATAGACAGGCAAGTATTGCGTACGCCTTCAGAACAAGTAAAAACCATGGGTGCCGGAGGAATTAGCGGCAAAGTATTGAACAAAAGAAGTACAGAAGTCATCCGATACCTGACCCAAAACTCAGGAAATGCTTTTCCAGTAATTGGAGTAGGCGGTATTTTTTCTGTAGCAGATGCAAAAGCAAAATTAGCAGCGGGAGCTAGTCTGGTACAGGTCTATACTGGTATGATTTATGAGGGGCCCAGCTTGGTTAAGCGCTTGAAAAAAGGCCTGATAAATAATTCAGGGATTTAACAGAACTTTTTTATTTCCAAAGCAAGCATTAAATTACATCCCTACAGCGGAGAAAGTAAGCACCATGGCTGCAAATACGTACAAAAAAAATACATTTAAGAAGAAGGAAACACCTGGGAAACCAGCCCCTAAAAGTAAAAGAAGATTTAACTTCGTTTTATTTAATGATAAGCGCTGGAGTTTGTCTTTTGGAATCATCTTTATGATGCTTTCAGTTTTTATGCTTTTGGCTTTTTTAAGCTATTTATTTGTTGGTCAAGCAGATCAAAGCTTGGTGAATGCTTCTGGAATGCCTCTCCGCACGAAGGCTGGTGAGACCCAAAACCTACTTGGATACACTGGAGCGGTTATGAGTTATTTCATGATTTACCGTTGGTTTGGGATCGCGGCATTATTCTTTCCCCCATTTCTGTTCTTTTGGGGATATAAATTGTCCTTCAAAGATTCATTGGTGTCACTTACACGCTATGCGGGATTTTCGCTTTTCTTTTTGGTTTGGCTGGGCCTGTTGATGGGTTATTTGGTACACCTTATCGATGGCTTCAACTACCTGGCTTTTCTCAGTGGTGGATTTGGTTATGAACTTGCCATCCTATCTGACGCCTTTCTGGGATGGGGTACTTTTATCCTGATCTTCGGTACGCTATTGATATTTGTGATCGTATTTTTTAATGTAGATCAGATCACCTGGTTTAATACTGCTGATAAAGAGCCTTCACAACCAAACGATGATTCGCCCAATGAAAATGAATACATAAGGGAGGATTCCTTTGAAGAGTCGCCACTGGAAGATGATTCTGAGGAGATGGAGGAAGCAGAAGTGGACACTAACAGTTGGAAAGTATCCGATGCTGATAAGTCAGCCCACGCTGCTAAAAAGGACAAGCCTACTACTCCAGCTTTTAAGGTAGAGGACACGACAAAAGACACCTTTGTAACTTCAGATGAACCAGTGTCTGCAAACGATTTTATTGTTAAAAATAACGCAAAGGAAGAAAAAACCGCTGAAATGGTCGAAAATCTAGATCCTTATGATCCTACGTTAGACCTTCCAAGTTATCAGTTTCCGACCTTGGACCTACTCAATGAATACGACCGGCAAAAAGTCACCGTAACAAGGCAGGAGCTCGAGGAGAATAAAAACAAGATTGTTGAAACGCTGGTAAACTTTAAAATAGGTATCCAGGAAATAAAAGCAACCATTGGACCCACGGTTACACTCTATGAAATAATTCCTGATCCAGGGGTGAAAATAAGCAAAATTAAAAACCTGGAAGATGATATCGCACTTAGTCTGGCAGCATTAGGAATTCGTATTATTGCTCCAATTCCCGGTAAAGGCACCATAGGAATTGAAGTGCCGAATAAAAATAGAGAATTGGTGGCCGCCCGATCGGTATTGGGAACTGAGAAATTCATGAAGAGTGACAAAGAGCTCCCAGTGGCTTTGGGTAAAACCATTTCCAATGAGGTTTTTGTTGTTGATCTGGCCAAAATGCCCCACCTCCTTATGGCGGGAGCTACAGGTCAGGGCAAGTCGGTAGGATTGAACATGATTCTGGCTTCACTTATCTACAAGAAGCATCCCTCCCAGCTCAAGCTTATTTTAGTGGATCCCAAAAAAGTAGAGTTAACCTTATTTAATAAAATTGAACGGCATTTTCTAGCCAAACTCCCTAATGCTGAAGAGGCAATAATTACAGACACAAAAAAAGTGATTTATACTTTAAATTCACTTTGCATAGAAATGGACAACCGCTACGATCTATTGAAAGATGCCGGTTGCAGGAATTTGAAGGAATACAATACTAAATTTGTTGCAAGAAAGCTTAGTCCAGAGAAAGGGCATAAATTTATGCCTTATATCGTATTGGTCATCGATGAGTTGGCAGACTTGATGATGACTGCAGGAAAAGAAATTGAAGGCCCCATAGCTAGACTTGCTCAATTGGCCAGGGCCATCGGTATTCATCTTGTCCTTGCTACCCAAAGACCATCTGTAAATGTGATCACAGGTATAATTAAAGCCAACTTTCCTGCAAGGCTGTCCTTTAGGGTTACAAGTAAAATTGATAGCCGTACCATTCTGGACGCTGGAGGCGCAGAACAATTGATTGGCATGGGTGACATGTTATTATCCATGGGTTCTGATGTTATCCGCTTGCAATGTGCTTTTTTGGACACCCCTGAAGTAGAAGCGGTATGTGACTGGATTGGTGACCAACGAGGCTATTCGGATGCTTACCTATTGCCTGAATTTGTAGGCGAAGAAGGAGAGAGTGGTTTGGGAGAAGTTGACTTGTCTGACCGGGACGCTTTGTTCGATGATGCAGCAAGGCTGATTGTGATGCACCAGCAGGGAAGCACATCCCTTATCCAAAGAAAATTGAAACTCGGTTACAACCGAGCGGGAAGAATTATTGATCAACTCGAGGCGGCAGGAGTCGTGGGTTCATTTGAAGGAAGCAAAGCAAGAGAAGTATTAATCCAGGATGAAAACACTTTGGAACAGTTATTGAAGAACCTATAAAATATATTGATTTGTAATATGTTAAGTAAAAAAATTATCACCTTAATTCTCCTTTTTACGTTTTTTTCCAATGCTTTAATTGCTCAAAGTGATGCCATAGCAGTAAAAATACTTTCTAAAGTGAGCGAAAACTATAAAAACCTAAACGGTTTTACTGGCCTTTTCGAATACAGTTATTCTACCGAAGATGAAGGACTCATTCAAACCAACACTGGTAATGTGACGGTAAAGGGCGATAAGTACAGGCTCACACTGAATGATCAGGAAATATTTAATGATGGAAAGACCGTATGGACGCTTATAAAATCCAGCAAATACAAAGAAGTAACTATAAATATTGTAGAGGACAATGCAGATGAGCTGACCCCATCAAATGTTTACAACATTTATAAAAAGGGATACATCTCAAAACTTATAGGTAGCAGCGAAATTAATGGCGTACCTGCTCACGAGATTTTATTAACTTCTGACAAGCCCAATGCACGGTTTAAAAAAATTAAGCTATATGTCGATAAAGTAAAAAATGAAATATTGGCCTGGGAAATACAGGATGATGTGGGTGGCACGTTCAAATATACCTTTAAGGAATTGAATCCAAACGTTCAGATTGTAGATGATTATTTTGTATTTAAAGTAAGTGAAAATCAAGATGTAGAGGTCATTGATTTGAGGTAATGTCCCAGATCTAGGTTAATCATTTCATTTTTTTATAATTTTACCACATGACTTCCCAAGAAATATTTACCCAAATAAAAAAGAAAGCCTCCTTTTTATGTGTAGGTCTTGACCCCGATCCACAGCGTATCCCCAAGCATCTACTGAAAGAAAAGGATCCTGTTTTTACTTTCAATAAAATTATTATTGACCATACCATTGACCATGCTGTGGCTTATAAGCCAAATTTGGCCTTTTATGAAGCTTTGGGCCCTGCAGGTTTAGAAACACTTGCCAAAACACTGGAATACCTTCCTGAAGAAGTCTTTACTATCGCAGACGCTAAAAGAGGCGATATAGGAAACACCTCCAGATTATACGCCAAAGCTTTTTTTGAGCAGATGAATTTTGACGCCATCACTGTGGCCCCATATATGGGAGAAGACAGTGTTGGACCGTTTTTAGAATTTGATGGAAAATGGGTAATTTTACTAGCCTTAACCTCTAATCAAGGGAGCCAAGATTTTCAGTTAATCGAAAACGAAGCCCATCAACCACTATATGCTTCCGTGCTGGAAAAGAGCAAAACCTGGGGGAATACTGAAAACATGATGTATGTGGTAGGCGCTACCAGAGGCGAGTCGATCGCCGAAGTTAGAAAGCTTGTTCCCGATCATTTTTTGTTGGTTCCTGGAGTTGGAGCTCAAGGAGGAAGTTTGGAAGAAGTAGCCAAATATGGAATGAATAACCAATGCGGCCTTTTGGTCAATTCTTCTCGCGGCATTATTTATGCTTCGTCTGAAAAGGATTTCGGCGAAGCTTCAAAAAAAGAAGCATTGGCCCTTCAAGAATCAATGTCTCAGCTATTGGATAGTTACTTTAAATAGAATATCCAACCCCTATGTTTCGTATTCTTTTTAATTTTAGGTACTTTCATGAGTCAATCATGAAATTAGCCTATGTTTCGTTTTCAGGAGGATTTTCTTCAGCTTATTTGGAAGTACCAGTATTTTGATAAAAATGCACTGGAAACAGAAAGCGGAGTACCATTGCTCATTCATAAAATTGGTTTCCACAACCATCATGAGGGGCCTGATTTTAAAGAGGCTGAAATATCACTGTCTGGCATAAGACATTTTGGCCATATTGAGATTCACCTACGCACTTCGGATTGGAAATCCCATCAACACCAGGCAGACCATGCCTACAATGCTGTGGTCCTACATGTGGTCTGGCAACATGACGAGGAAGTAAAAAGAAAAGATGGTACCCTTATTCCAACATTGGTCCTTGACGGTAAGGTACCATTGGATGTGATCAGAAATTACCAAAAACTTCAAAGTTCACCTAAAAAATTACTTTGTACAGACAGTCTCCCCTCCATTCCTGAAATTTTAAAATTCTCCATGCTAGAAAAAGCCCTTGTGGAGCGACTCCAGGGGAAGAGTGACCAGGTATTGGATTTGCTTAAAGAAAATGCGAATGATTGGGAAGAAACAGCTTATCAATGGTTGTTTTTTTCTTTCGGTTTTAAAACCAACAGCATCCCAATGCTTAAATTAGCTCAGAGCCTTCCCTACAAGTTAATAAAAAAGAATGCCGGGAATTTAATGCAGATAGAAGCAATGATCTTTGGTCAGGCGGGAATGTTTACCAACACATTGGATTTAAACCCTGGCTATGAAAAGAAGCTTCAATTAGAGTTTGATTACCTACGAAAAAAATACTCCCTAAAGAGAAATCTATTCCCTTCAGAATGGAAGTTTATGAAGGTCAGACCTAGCAATTTCCCCTCATTTAGACTCGCTCAGATTGCAGATCTGCTCAACCGGAGTCCTCACCTTTTTGATTCCGTGATTCACGAATTAGACAGCAGTCGGTCTTTTGAGCGCATGTTTGACCTTTCGGTCAGTGATTATTGGAAGAAGCATTATCACTTTGGAAAGCCAAATTTGCGGGCAACAAAAGGGACATTGTCCAATGGTATCATGAATCTACTGGCAATCAACTTTATAGTGCCATTATGGTATGCTTATGGAAGATATACTGACCTTTCGGTTTGGCAGGAGAAATGCTTTAATCTCCTTCAGGAAATCCCTGCAGAAAAAAATAGCCTGATCAGTATTTACCAAGAAGTAGACTGGTCGCCGGCCAATGCGTATGACAGTCAGGGAATGTTGGGACTTTACCATCAGTATTGTAACAAGCGGATGTGTTTGCAATGTAAAATTGGTCAAAATCTACTTAGGCCTAATTTAAAATGATATTTTGCATAGGTTGGTAATTTCCGTAATTTTGTCTTTAGAAAAACATAATTATGGAAAAACCAATTATTATCTTTGGCGCCAAGGGAATTGCCCATCCTGCATTAGAAATATTCAACAGTCACGATGCTGTGGTTTATGGTTTTTTGGATGATGATGCGGCCCTGCACCAAAAAGAAATTAACAACATTTCCATTCTGGGAAAACTTGAAGACGACGGATTTTTAAAACTTATTGGGAGTAAGTGTGACGCATTTGTAGCTGTAGACGATCCAAAGTACAGAGAGGCCTTAGTGAAATTGCTAAATAAAAGAAGAAAGGTACAACCAGTAAATGCCTTACACAGATTGTCTTATATCTCTACCGATGCAGGTATTGGTCATGGAAACTTTATCAATGCTAAAGTAACAATTGGAGCAGGTGCTGAAATCGGAAACCATTGTATATTGCATACCAATGCTACGATAGAACATCAGGCTAAACTGGGCGATTTTGTGCAAGTGGGAGCCGGAGCCGTAATTAATTCCAATGTAACAATTGAAAACGGTGTTTTCATAGGTTCAGGGGTGACTGTAGTTTCAGGAGTTAAAATTGGAAAAAATGCAAGAATCGGAGCAGGCTCAGTGGTAATTGCTGGTGTGGAAGACAACCAGACAGTTTTTGGCAACCCCGCTCAAGTTATAAAGAAATAGTTTTATATATTTATTTTACAAATAACAGCCTGCATGAAACAGGGCTTTGGTTATGGATTACAACATATTATTGTATTACTGTTATGCAAATATCGAGGATTTGGAAGCATACCGGGAAGAACACCATCTCTTTTGCGTTGAAAACAATATCAGAGGACGCATTATCATTTCTTCGGAAGGCCTAAATGGCACTGTTTCAGGATTGAAAGAAAACAGTGAAAAATACATGGCTTATGTCAAGGCAGATCCAAGATTTGCTGACACAGAATTCAAAATCGACCAACACCCCGAACATGCCTTTGCTAAAATCAATGTCAGGGCAAAGGAAGAGATTGTACACTCCGGTCTGAGGCATCTTAATCCACGCGAAAACACAGGGAAACACCTGGAGCCTGAGGCATTTAAGGCCTTAAAGGATCAAGAGGATGTAGTGATTTTAGATGTCCGCTCTAATTATGAACATGAGTTGGGTTATTTTAAGAATGCCCTAAGATTGGATATCGATAATTTTAGAGATTTCCCAGAAAAAGTAAAAGAGCTAGACCATCTCAAAAATAAAAAAATTCTTACCTATTGTACGGGAGGAATAAAATGTGAAAAAGCATCTGCCTTCTTACTGGAGCAGGGTTTCCAAGACGTGTACCAGCTTCACGGTGGAATCATAAAATATGGCTTAGAAGCAGGAGGAGAAGATTTTGAAGGTAAATGCTACGTTTTTGACAACAGATTGGCTGTAGACGTAAACAAGGTAAACCCTAATACGGTTTCCAAATGCTTTGTTTGCGATACGCTATCTGACCGGATGGTCAACTGTTCAAATTCTGAATGTAATGCTCACCTGCCTATATGTGAGTCCTGTGGTTGGGAAATGGAAGGTGCCTGTTCTGAAAGCTGCAAAATTGCCCCCCAGAAGAGACCATACAATGGTACTGGCTACTACCAGAAAAACACCAATGGTTACAATCCTTATAAGGGCCTGTACCAAAATTCCAATGCTAACAAAATAAAAGCTACCCTACATGTCCAATCCGATACCTGAATCGGAACTTATCATCAATCCTGATGGCAGTATTTACCACCTAAAGCTCAAGCCTGGGCAGGTGGCTGATACGGTCATTACAGTTGGAGACCCAGATCGGGTCGCCAAGATTTCCTCTCGCTTCGATAGAATAGAGTTACAGGCTGAACATAGGGAGTTTGTTACCCATACTGGCTGGCACCAAGGCAAAAGAATCAGTGTAATCAGTACTGGTATGGGCACAGACAATGTTGAAATTTTTATGACAGAGTTAGATGCTTTGTTTAATGTGGATTTCAAAACCCGAAAACCAAAATCCAGCCATAAACGACTTAGTATCGTCCGAATAGGCACCTCTGGAAGCATGCAAAGCAATCTACCTGAAGGCAGTGTGCTGGCCTCTTCCATGGCTGTGGGTTTGGATACATTAATGGCCTTTTATACCATCCCCCAGACTGCTCTGGAAAGTCAAATCGCCAATCATGTTCAGAAATGTCTTGACTTACCATTTTTACCTTACTGTGTGGCTGGTTCAGAAAAATTATTGGCAAGAATTGGAGAAGGTATTCCTTCAGGCATTACCGTTACTTGCCCAGGGTTCTTTGGACCTCAAGGAAGAGAAGTGAGGTTAAAGCCTCGAATTCCTTCTATTTTTAGCTTATTGGGAACGCATCCATTTCATGAACATGCTTTTACCAATTTTGAAATGGAAACAGCCGGCTATTATGCCATGGGAAAAATGTTAGGGCACGATGTCCTTAGTGTGAATGCCATAGTTGCCAACCGAATCTCAGGAAATTTCGCCAGTTCACCTGGCCTGATCATTGACAAATTAATTACCATCGTCCTGGAAAAAATAGGAATTATTTCCTAATCCGGATTCTTTTCTGGGGGTTTAAGTGTGGTGGTGGGTTTGATTACCGCTTCCCAAAATAGACAATTAACGGTCTATTTTGGGAAGCTTGTTGGATCAAGAGACGCCTTCAAGCTCACTTAATTCAAGCCATCTCATCTCCATTTCTTCTATTTTTTTGTTCAATCCTTCTATTTCAAGGGACCATTTCAACAATTCTTCATGATCCTCCGTGCCTTGATTGATCTTTTGGATATAAGTTTCTTTTTTACCCGTCAATTTCTCCAAGCTGGCTGAAATCTCCTCGAATTCCTGCTTGTCTTTGAAAGTAGCCTTGGCTGTATTTTTATCTGGTGCTTTGGTAGCGACGACTGCCTTCTTTTCTGCAACCTGTTTTGGTGCTTCGACTTTGGCCATTTTTTCTTTTTCCCTTAGCTCAGTATAATTACCTGGGAAGTCACTGATCTGCCCTTCGCCTTCAAAAACAAACAGGTGGTCTACCAGCCGGTCCATAAAATACCTATCATGCGAAACGATAACCAAACAACCTGGAAAGGCATCCAAAAATTCCTCAAGGGTATTGAGGGTCACAATGTCCAAATCATTGGTTGGCTCATCGAGGATTAGAAAATTGGGGCTTTTTACCAGGATGAGGAGTAACTGAAGCCGCCTTCTTTCTCCTCCACTCAATTTGGCAATTGGGGTATGTTGTTGCTTTGGTAGGAAACCAAACTGAGTCAAAAACTGACTAATTGTAATCGTAGCTCCACCGGCTACCGTTACCACCTCTGCTACTTCCTTTACAATATCGATAAGGCGCATGGTCTCATCGAAGCTATCTTCCTCTTGCTTATAGTATCCAAATGCGGTGGTTTGTCCGATAGTAACGGTACCTTTGTCAGGCGCATTTTTACCGATAAGCATATTCAAAAAAGTCGTTTTACCTGCGCCATTAGGACCAACGATACCTACTTTATCTCCTTTTTTAAAAGTATAACTGAAATCTTTGATCAGATTTAAGTCATCATATGATTTATGAATTTTTTCTATTTCTACAATTTTCTTCCCTAGCCTTTGCGCGGTTACTTCAAGGCTAATATCTCTTTCTTCCGGTTTCTTAAATGCTTTTTCCTTGGTTTCGTTAAAGGCTTCTATCCTGGACTTTGATTTGGTCCCACGAGCTTTAGGTTGCCTTCTTATCCAGTCGAGTTCTTTTTTATAGAGACTTTTGGCTTTTCCAAGTTCCGTAGCCTGATTGGCTTTTCTTTCTTCCTTCTTTTCTAGAAAATAACTGTAATTCCCCGCATATCGGTACAATTCACCATTTTCTAACTCGAGGATATTATTGGTTACTTTATCCAAAAAATACCTATCGTGAGTCACCATCAAAAGGGAAAGATTGGCTTTGGATAGATAGTCTTCCAACCACTCAATGGTTTCCAAATCCAAGTGATTGGTAGGTTCATCCAGAAGGAGTAAATCAGGAAAATGTAAAATTGCACTGGCAATCGCTACTCTCTTTCGTTGGCCTCCACTGAGTGCAGTTACTTGAAGGTTGGTATCATGTAGCCCTAATCTTCCCAGTACTTCTTTGATCTGGTATTCAAAATCCCAAGCCTGAAGCCTGTCCATTTTTTCAAAAATAGGCTGCAAATCTTCGCTATTGTCAGTACCATCTTGAGCTACCAACATGGCTTCCTGATAAGCATGGATCACCTGAATGATTTCATTGTCAGGGTCATCGAAAATAGTTTCATAAATCGTCTTCACTCCTGTGAAAACTGGGTTTTGATTAACATAAGCCATTTTTATTTCCTGGCTGATTACAACTTGTCCTGCATCTGCTATTTCTTCCCCCATAATGATTTTCATCAAGGTGGACTTTCCTGCCCCATTTATTCCTACTAAAGCTGTTTTCTGGCCTTGTGCTATCCCAAAGGAAATTTCTGAGAACAAGACTCTTTCTCCAAAGGACTTACTAAGTGTATCAACTGAAAGGTAATTCATGCCGCAAAATTACAACGCTATTTCGATAATTCAACACGGATTGTGCAATAGGATTCGAAATAGACTGACCATACACTGCTCAGGAAGCGGTGCCATTACTTGAAATCGGATGAATTGGAGACTAGGAGATAATGAGTTCACTGACCTTTACCAACGAATAATAAGGGGGCCTTCAGGCTTTAAACCCGGATTATTCAATAGGATATGTCCTAACCCTTCTCAGCCTGTCCTGACCATTCTCAGGGGAAGTGACGCCATCAAGTAATAGAATGTCTATTGCATATTTCGGGTAAAACACCTGATCTTGTGCTTTTGGGAGACACAGCACATAACGTACTTTTTCAGCAACACCCTAGGCAAAATTTGATGCTTAAATTGATGGAAATAATGAAAGGTTTTACTCAATGATGGGAATTCAGCCGCAGATACTTTACTTAAATGCCCCAAAAAAGCCTTCCTTTCACGCTTTCAGATTAAATGGGCTTTGACTGATTAGTTAAGAATAGGACAGACCCTTCCTAAAGAATCATTTGAGCATTTCATTAATGGCATGCACCAAAGATTTGATTCCTTGTTTAAAATGAGCAATGGAATCCTCCAGAAATGGTTTGGCACTGCTGGATTTGCTTTGGTATTTTTCCTCAAATTTTGCTTTTTTTTCCTTAAATTCTTTTTCTAACTTTTCTTTGTTCTGGCGAAGGTCTTTGATTTTCTTTTCAATTTCCTCACTTGCCTCTCCTGTAGCTTTGGTCCCTTTTTCGATCAAGGTTTCAATTTTGCTTCCAACTTCTTGAAGCATTTTTTCAATTTCATCAAATCCGGTGTTCTTTTTTTCCATTGCTTAACAAAGTTTAACTTTTTAAAAGTAAGTAAAAAAATGTATAAAACACCTAAAAAATAGTATCGTGTATTTGAACAGTAATCTTAGTCATAAAAAAAGCCCCAATGTTTAGTGGGGCTGTAGTTGTTGGACTAACCTGCCAAAAAGATAAAGTGTTTATTCAGTATTGGCTCGTATACTTTTGAAAAAGTGCCGTAACACCACTTTCTGAATTCTTGCAGCTCCCCTGGAACTAGCATATTCAGACCTTTTCTCAACTCTTTTTCGAAAAGTTTGCCGTCAAAACTTACCTTCAATAAAATAGTCTTAACATATTCCATCATGGTTTGCGGTATTTTAATTTAGGTTTTGATTAAAAAGATTGCTTCAAATACTATTAACGGTTTTAGATTAGATTTGTTACGTATAAAATATACTTGTTTATTTGCAGTTATTAAATTACGAAAACACAATCGTTTTATATGTCTTTAACGAAAAACCATTTTCTTTTTGTATGCCTGCTGGGTCTTTTTTCATTATCTGCTCATGCTCAGGATGTCAAAATCGAATTGGGCGAAAATGAAGTCGCACTCAATGAAACTTTCACAATAAAGGTGATCGTGTCTGGGGATAAAATCAGATCCTACGACCAATTGCCTGATATTCCCGGGTTTCAAAAGCAAGGTATTTCCCAAAGCTCATCGATGAATATCATCAATGGACAGATGAGTAGTACAAACAGTGTCATTCAGTATTACAAACCTTTAAGAAAGGGGCAGTTTTCCCTTCAGAGATTTAAAATAGCTTTAAATGGTATTACCGCTTCTTCCTCAGGAACATCCATTACAGTAGTAGATGCCCGATCCAATGCCCAAAGCAATCGTGCCCTGGATCCTTTTGACGATCTTTTTGGAAGAACCAACCCAGATCAACCTGAGTATGAAGAGGTCGAAGACGATGCCTTTTTCTCACTTTCTGTTAGCAAAGATGAGGTTTATGTCGGTGAAGGTTTCAGCGTAGGTTTTGCATTCTATATGTCTGAAAGTAATCAGGCTCCTTTTAATTTTCATGAACCCGGCAAACAACTTGAACGGATCATCAATGAAATTAAGCCAGGAAATGCATGGGAGGAAAATTTTAATATCACCAGCATCCAGCCCGAGCGGGTAGAGTTTGGAGGCAAGAAATGGACAAAATACAAGGTTTATGAAGCCAATTTTTATCCTTTCAATGCCGGCACTGTAGATTTCCCTTCAGTAGGATGGGAAATGATAAAATACAAAGTGGCAAAAAACCCTAGCTTCTTTGGAAGCAACAGGTTGCAGGATTTTAAAACCTTCTACTCACAACCAAAGGCCATAAAAGTAAAAGAACTGCCCCCACACCCGTTAAAAAATGAAGTAAGTGTGGGCAATTACAGGCTTAGAGAGAACTTTAGTGACATGGAAGTCAAAACCGGAGAAGGCTTCACCTATGATTTTATCATCACTGGTGAAGGCAATATTAGTTCCATACGTCCTCCCAAGGTTAACAAAGGACAAAAGCTAAATACATTTGATCCCAGTGAGCAGGTTCAAATCAATAGAGGCAGAGGTAAGGTCACAGGCATGAAGGAATTTAGCTATTTCATAACTTTGAATGAAGCAGAAGTGGTGCCTTTAAAAGACCATTTTGAATGGATCTTTTTTAATCCTGAATTAGCCAAATATGACACCCTCCTCCCACAAGCTGTAATAACTGTTACTGGAGAGAGCAGGATTAATCAGGCCATTTCTTCTTCCAGGCTTGGTGGATTATATGACCTAATAGAAGTAGAAGACAATAAACTTTTAAACCAAGGATATAAGTATTATTTTTCCGGCCTGATTAATATTTTGCTGTTGCTGGCATTGATATTATTGGCTTATTTGATTGTTAAGAAAAAATAATTCATGCGTAATACATTCGGAAACATATTCACAATTACAACATTCGGAGAATCCCATGGGAAGGGGCTCGGAGTGATAATAGATGGCTGCCCAGCGGGTATTAAGATCGATGAGGATTTTATCCGATTGGAACTCCAAAGGAGAAAACCCGGCCAATCCAAAATAACTACCCAAAGAAAGGAGGAAGACAATTTTGAAATTCTTTCGGGGGTTTTTGAAGGGCAAAGTACGGGTACGCCGATCGCCATGGTCATTTATAACACAGACCAGAAAAGCAAAGACTATTCTCATATTGCAGAAAAATTCAGACCATCCCACGCAGACTATACTTACCATGAAAAGTTTGGGGTAAGGGATTACCGAGGTGGCGGAAGAAGTAGTGCTAGAGAAACTGCTGCCAGAGTGGCTGCAGGAGCGGTAGCTAAGTTATTACTTGCCAACTATGGGGTTGAAATCAATGCCTATGTTAGTCAGGCAGGAGCTGTACGCCTTGAAAAACCTTACCAGGAATTAGATTTTAGCCTGACGGAATCAAATATCGTCCGGTGTCCGGATCAAGAGACAGCGGATAAAATGATTCAAATGATCGACCAGACAAGAAAGGAAAAGGACACCGTAGGTGGAGTCGTAAGTTGTGTAGCGAAGGGTGTTCCGGTTGGTTTAGGCGAGCCAGTGTTTGATAGGCTTCATGCTGTTCTAGGACATGCGATGCTAAGCATTAATGCGGTCAAAGGATTTGAGTTTGGAAGCGGTTTTGAAGGGGTGACCATGAAAGGTTCCCAGCACAATGATGCCTTTTATAAAGAAGGCGATAGGGTCAGAACCAGGACCAATCATTCCGGAGGAATCCAGGGGGGTATTTCCAACGGTGAAGACATTTACTTTAAAGTAGCCTTTAAGCCTGTGGCTACAATCATGCAGGATCAAGAGAGTATAAATACAAAAGGAGAATCTGCAACTGTTTCAGGCAAAGGGCGTCATGACCCTTGTGTGGTTCCTCGAGCTGTACCTATTGTAGAAGCCATGTGTGCCTTGGTTTTGGCAGATTTTCTCCTACTTAACCGGTCCAGTAAAATTTAAATTTCGCTAGCGTCATTATTTATGAAAAGAAAAATACCTCTTCACACTCAAATAATCATAGGACTGGTTTTGGGATTGGCTGTTGGGCTTGGGGTTGTGAAATTTGGGCTTTCACCAGACTTCATCAATGATTATGTCAAACCAATAGGAACTGTTTTTATCGCTGCGCTTAAAATGATCGCAGTACCCCTGGTTTTGGCATCCTTGATTGTTGGTGTTTCTAATTTGGGAGACATCACTAAATTAAGCCGAATTGGCGGAAAAACCATATTGATTTATATTTTTACGACTGCCCTTTCGGTATCGGTTGGTTTGATATTGGTAAATATTTTCAATCCTGGGAAAAGCTTGCCTTCTGAAACCAGAGAGAAGTTGATGGAATTGTATGACGAGACAGCAGGTAGCAAATCTCTGGAAGCAGAACAAATTAAGGACCAAAGTCCTTTGAAACCATTGGTGGACATAGTGCCTGAAAATATTTTTCGAGCAGCGGCAGCCAATGAAATGATGTTACAGGTGGTGTTTTTTGCAATCATTATGGGTATTGCATTGATTCGAATCCCAAAAGCAAAATCAGCTCCGGTAATCGCTTTTTTTGAGGGTATAAATGATGTGATCATCGAAATCGTAGGTTTTATCATGATTCTAGCTCCCTATGGAGTATTTGCATTGATGGCTTCTCTAATCGTAGATATTACAGGGGACAACCCAGATTCTGCGATAGAATTGTTATTGGCCTTATTGAAATACAGTCTCGTAGTGATCGGAGGATTACTTTTAATGGTCGTCTTCTTTTATCCCATGATCCTGAAGGTTTTCACCAAGGTCAAATACATGGATTTCTTTAAGGCACTTCGCCCGGCACAATTGCTGGCTTTTACAACAAGTTCAAGCTCGGCTACCTTGCCGGTGACGATGAAACAAGTAGAGGAACAAATAGGGGTCTCAGAGGAAATCAGTAGTTTTGTCCTACCATTGGGAGCCACTATCAATATGGATGGTACAAGTTTATATCAGGGGGTGGCAGCAGTTTTTATTGCACAGGCCATGGGTTTTGACCTTACTTTAAGTCAACAGCTAATGATTGTATTGACGGCTACCCTAGCATCTATTGGCACCGCTGGAGTGCCTGGTGCTGGCATTATTATGCTGATCATTGTTTTGGAGTCTATCGGCGTGCCTTCTGCAGGAATTGCGTTGATCTTGGCGCCTGATAGAATATTGGATATGTTCAGGACTATAGTAAATGTAACAGGGGATGCGATGGTATGCACGGTAGTCGCCTCCACAGAAGGTGAATTGCCGGAAGGACTGATCAGAAAATCAAATCCCTTTACCAATACCTGACATATAATCCTACGTGAATTGGCAGGTGACCGAACCAAGACGTACCTGCTTTCGTTCTAAAAGAATCAAAGGAAAAATTTTAAGAATTATAATCATAAAATAATGCTAGAAGCACAAAAGAAACCCGTACACCTGTACACGGAGTCCAATCCAAATCCAAATTCCTTAAAATTTGTAGCCAATTTTATGTTGGCAGATGATGGCGTCAGTTTTGATTTTCCAGACGAGCAAAGTGCGGCTAATTCTCCTCTTGCATTAGAATTGTTTAATTTTGCTGCTGTGGATAGGGTTTTCATCGCCTCCAATTTTGTAACGGTTACCAAGAAAGCAGATATCCCCTGGGAAGACATTCAGCAACATATCAAATCCCAAATCAAAAACTTCCTGGAAACCGGCAAGCAACCTATAATTACTCAATCTGAAAGTGACCCGCTTTTTGACGAAAACGACAGTGAGGTTGTCAAAAAAATTAAAGGCATTTTGGATGAGTACATTCGTCCTGCTGTAGAACAAGACGGGGGAGCGATTGTCTTCCATAGTTTTCAAGAGGGAGTAGTCAAAGTGTTATTGCAAGGATCATGCTCTGGATGCCCATCAAGTACCATAACACTGAAAGCTGGTATTGAAAATTTATTGACCAGAATGTTACCTGAAGTTAAAAGTGTGGAAGCCGAAGGCGTTTAACCTTTTGTAGCTTTATATTTTATTACACTTAGGTAAGTTATGGGCTTTAGCAGGTGGGCAGGTGGTTGCCTGGGATTGTTTGCAATATTATTAAGAGTCTTAGCAGCTCAGTCTCCGCAACTGACAGAAAAATGGTATTCGGCTACCCTATACCCGATCGTCAGAGGGCTGCTTGACCATACGCTTGTTCTTTTGCCTTTCCCTGCATTTTACCTTTTGTTGTTATTTTTGCTATTCCTTGGGTATCGTTTAATTCGAAGCCTAAAACTATATACAAGCAAGAAGCAAAAACTATTATTTTTCCCCAGAGTACTGATTAATTTTTCTGGCTGGATAATTTTTTTATTCCTAATACTTTGGGGATTGAATTATTATCGGGTTCCTCTTTACCAACATCTGAATCTAAATCCTGAACCTTTACCTTTAGCGCTTTTGGTTGAAGAAATGGAGGCTACCCAAAAATCATTGGTTTCCCTAAGAAAAGGGCTTCAGGCTGATACAACTGCTCTACCCGATGCACCAGAATTTTCATTTCAAAATTCTTTGGTTCGAGATGAAATGAAGGGGTTTTTAAAAAAATGGAACCATAGCTGGAAAGGAGCTCCTGTGGTAAAGCAATTTCATCCCAATGGTTCACTCAGAAAGCTAGGGATTTTTGGCATTTATTTCCCTTTTACAGGTGAGGCATACCTTGACCCCAGCCTCCATCCCTTAGAAAAAAGTTTTACCATGGCCCACGAATTGGCCCATGGCTTCGGTATTACGAATGAAGGGGAAGCTAATTTTATGGCCTGGTTAATTTGTTCGAAAAGTAAACAGCCATTTATTCGGTATTCCGCTACAATGAAATTATTTCGGTATCAGCTCAATGACCTATACAGAATGGATGAAGGCGATTACTCCCATTTTGTGGCCAATATTCCAGAGTTAATTAAAAGGGATATAAGAGAAATCCAGGCAAGCAATAATGCTATTAAGCCCTATTCGATTGAACTTAGTAGAAAATCCAACGACCTGTACTTGAAATCTCAAGGTGTGAAGGAAGGCGTAAAAAGTTATGCCCAACTACCAATGCTGGTTCATGCTTGGAAGGCTAAAAAAGACTAGCATAATCTAATGAGCGAAGCCATTGATAATGGAAGATGCATGGCCCATTTTATAAGTAGGTTCCACCTAAACGATCCTAGGAGAAAGATCATTTATTAATACCTGTAGGAATGATGAGCTTAAAGCTTGACCCAATTCCTTCTGTGCTTTTTACTTTTAACTCACCACTTAGTTTGTGCGCACTTTGAAAACACAGGTGAAGTCCCATACCAGTACCTTTCTCTTGTTCGGTTCCATAGGTGGATTTTATATCTTGCTCAAAAATATTTTTCAGTCGATCCGTAGAGATACCTATTCCATTGTCGGTTATTTCAAGTATAAACTGTTCATTTATACAGTTAAGATCAACTGTGACAAGTCCACCTGATGGGGTGAATTTGATTGCGTTCTGAACAAGATTCCTGAAAATAAGCAGTAACCTATCAGTTTCAAGGTTGATCTCAGGGTTTTTATGATAATTGACCTGAAGCATAATGTCCTTTTGCTTGGCAATCACCTTCAATATTCCCACTGTATCTTCAACAAGGTCTTTTACAAATATTTTCTTTTCTCGCTTAACTTCATTTTTCAATTCAAAGGAGGACCATTCCAAAATATTCTCCATCATTTTGTAGGTACTGTTGGTTGTTTTTAGCAACTCCTTGCGAAGGTATTTGATATCCTCATCTGTAAGATCTCCAGAATTTATAAGCTCAATTGTTTGTATGATCGACTGAAGCGGGTTTTTCAAGTCGTGTGATATGATGGTAATTATTTTGTCCTTTTTATCACTTGTTTTTTTTAAGCTTTTGTTCAATTCAATTAACTCTATCGTTTGTTGCTTCACCTTGTTTTTTTGAATCGCATAAAAACGTTTCAAACTAGCCACCAATATTGAAATCCCGATGATGCATGCCGTATAAGTTAAAGATTGATCAGCAAATATTTCCTCTTTATTGCCATAATTTATAGGTATCCAATCCTCATGATACAAGCCTATATAGTATAGAACTATAAAAAAAATAACATTCAGTACACTCCAAAATAAATAATGCTTGCTTATTACAATGCAAAGTATAATTAAATGGACGAGTAAGAAAACATAAAAAGTCGGCCCATTAATCCCTTCATTATTCAAAAAATTATAGGCTAAGATAGGATATGAACTTAAACTTGCTAAATAAAATGCTGTTCTATAGGAATTTTTTACTCTTAATAAATACAAATAGCCTGCCATCGCAATGGAAACAAATAAACAAAGCCCGAACAACACATAATTGGCTAGAAAAAGGTTCAAGGCCGCTAAAAATAAGTTGAAGAAAAAAATAATTACCAGCGTGGCATTAAAAATTTGAATTTCCATGGAAGGGTTTCCTTCCCAGTAGAATAGATTCTTACTCTGCCTTTTAATTTTTGTCCAATAATCCGCTACCAAAATAAGTTATTAAATAAATTCCATTATCCTATCCAAAACCTTTATGAATGCAACCAGCTCCCCATCAAATATTCCTTTATCACTTGATTTGAGCTGCAATTAAAGCTTAAAATCATATAGGTTGATTGTCGTGAATTACCAAAGCTTTTAGCTACCACTTTATCATTTTCAATATAATCTTTAGTCACCGAAAAACCATCAGTATTGCTCATTTTTCCGTCTAATGGTAGTTTTAAGATGGAATTATACTCTAGGCTAACAAAAGACAAGCATCTACTGCCTTCGTTAATTAATTTTACTACTGTAAAGCAGGTTTTCAAGCCTCCAATTTTGAGATGCTAACCAAGAAAGAAACCCATAACTACTCAATTTGAAAATGACCTTCTATTCGAGGAAAACGACAGCGAGGTCGTCGAAAAAAGTAACCATGAAATGGGCTACAGCTATTCTATTGCCTATTTCTGATTAAAAGAAAAATCCAGCCAAGCAATAGTACCATTTGGCCCTATTCGGTGACAATTAGTCGTAAATGCAATGTACCTCTACCTAAAATTTCCGAGTGCCCAGGAAAACGTAAAAATTTATGCCCTACTACCGATGCTGGTTCATGCCTGGAAAGCTAAAAAAGACTAGCATGGTCTAATGAGCTAAGCTATTAATAATGCAAGATAAATAGGCCATTTTATAAGTATGTTCCGACTATTGAATCCCAGAAGAAAGATTATTTATTAATTCCTGTAGGAATGATGAGCTTAAAACTTGACCCGACTCCTACTGTGCTGTTTACTTTTAACTCACCATTTAATTTGTGTGCACTTTGAAAACACAGGTGAAGTCCCATACCAGTACCTTTCTCCTGTTCGGTTCCATAGGTGGATTTTATATCTTGCTCAAAAATATTTTTCAGTCGATCCGTAGAGATACCTATTCCATTGTCGGTTATTTCAAGTATAAACTGTTCATTTATACAGTTAAGATCAATTGTGACAAGTCCACCTGATGGGGTAAATTTGATCGCGTTCTGAACAAGATTCCTAAAAATAAGTAGCAACCGATCTGTTTCAATATAGACCATAGGATTTTTATGGTAACTTACCTGAAGTTGAATGCTTTTTTGTTTGGCAATCACCTTCAATATTTCTACAGTATCTTCAACAAGGTCTTTTACCAGAATCTTTTTTTCTCTCCCGGCCACATTTTTAATTTCAAAAGACGACCACTCCAAAATATTCTCCATCATTTTGTAGGTCCTGTTGGTGGTTTTTAACAGTTCCTGGCGAAGGAATTTATTTTCTTCCTCTGTAAGTTCCCCAGAATTCATTAACTCTAAAGTTTGAATGATCGATTGAAGAGGATTTTTAAGGTCATGGGAAATAATTGTAATGATCCTATCTTTCTGAGCACTTGTTTTTTTAAGGCTGCTATTGATTTGAGTTAATTCAACTGTTTTTTCTTTTACCTTATTTTTTTGAGCTGCATAAAATCGCTTTATACTATTTATCAATATAGAAATGCCAAGAAGTGAGACCATATAAGTAAGGCCATGGTCTAAAAAAATCGCCTCTTTGCTACCATAATTTTTTGGTATCCATTCTTCATGGTAAAGGCCTATATAGAAAAGGCCTAAAAAAAACAACATGTTTATTAAAGTCCAAATGTAATGAAACTTCAACTTTAAGATGCTAAGGAGAATTAAATGAACCAGTAAAAACATATAGAAATTAGGTCCATTAATGCCCTCATTATAAAAAAAAGCATACGCTAAAATAGGATAGCTACCTACACTTGACAGGCAGAATGCCAATTTATACGCATTTTTCACTCTTAATAAATAAAAACAAATTGCCAGTAAAAAAACCGCTACCAAACTTGCCCATACCAGCGCTTGGTTGGCTAAAAATAGGTTTGAAATAGCGAAAATAAGGCAGTTGAAAAAAACAATGACAAGAAGCGCATTATAAATCTGAACTTCCATAGATGAATTACCATCCCAGTAGAACAAATTCTTACTCAGCCTTTTAATTTTTGTCCAAAAATTCACTGTCAAAATAAGTTATTAGATAAATTCCGTTATGCTAACCAAAAACCTTTGTGAACGAAAACGACTCCCCATCAAATAATCCTTTATCACTTAGTTTAAGCTGCGGAATAACCAATAATGCCATAAAACTTAACGTCATATAGGGTGATAGTAGTGAACTACCCAGTCCCTTAGCCGCTTTATCAATTTCAATATAATCTCTTGCAACCAAAAAACCGTCAGCATTACTCATTAATCCTCCGACAGGTAATTTTAAGAGGAAATCATGCTCATGGCTAACGGCAGACAAACCACCACTGCTTTCGATGATTAGGTTTGCTGCCCGTGCCATTAGCTCATCGCTAGTGCCAACAATAATAATATTGTGTGAATCATGCGCCACAGACGACCCAATGGCTCCATTTTTAAGACCAAAATTTTTAACCAAAGCAACGGCAGGCCTTATATTGGGCTGGTACCTGTTTATAACAGCAATTTTGAGAATATCATTTTCGATATCAGTGGATACCTTACCATTGATTGAGGGTACATCTGCCTGTATACTTGTTGTGATCAACTGTGAATCATGCGCCTGAATAACTTTTGCCTTGCCACCCTCATGAATAAGTTCAAAATCCTCGACTGTCACAAAAGATGTATTAAAGTTATTAATGGGCGCACGGTTTACCGATAGCATTTTTGTCTTGCCTTCCTTGGCTACCAGCTCTCCAGAGATATAAGTTTCAAACGCCTTGAAATTTATCAAATCATCAACCAATATAAAGTCGGCAGCATCATTGACTTTAAGTAACCCTACCTCCAGACCATAATGACGCACCGGCGTAATGCAGCAAGCCTGAAGTACATTAAAAAGGTCTTTCCCTTTACTTACTGCTCTAGCTGCCAATGTATTAATATGGCCTTCTAATAGGCTGTCAGGATGTTTATCATCAGAGCAAAACATAATTTGATCGGGAAACTCATCTATAAGGTCTATCAGCGCATCAAAATTCTTAGCAGCACTACCTTCTCTAATGACAATCTTCATCCCATGATTGACCTTATTCCTGGCTTCTTCTAATGAAACACATTCATGATCTGTAGAGATCCCTGCCTTAATGTATTCCGCTGCTTTTTCCCCTGTCAGTCCAGGTGCGTGCCCATCTACTGGTTTATTGTATTTTTTTGCCCATTCAATTTTTTTCTTTACCTCCTCGTCTCCAGCAAGCACTCCTGGCCAGTTCATCATTTCAGCCAAATAATGGATGTCTTTTCTCCTTAAGAGTTTTTCCGTTTCTGAACTGTCAATAATAGCTCCTGCTGTCTCAAATTGCGTAGCGGGAACACATGAAGGAGCGCCAAAGAAAAATTTAAATGGTGTTTGGTTTCCATTCTCAATCATAAATTCTACACCTTCAAGTCCACAGACATTAGCTATTTCATGTGGATCAGAAACGGTGGCAACTGTCCCGTGGAGACTAGCAAGCCGAGCAAATTCTGAAGGAATAAGTAATGAGGATTCAATATGAACATGAGCATCAATAAAGCCCGGAAGAATAAATTTATCAGGAGCGGCATTTACTTCTAAAACACTACTGATTTTACCTTCCGAAACCTGAATTTCTACAGGAACAATTTTCCGGTTCTCTATAGCTACAAATTTCCCCTTAACCTTAAAAGTTATTGACATTCTTCTTAAAAGTTAAAATAGTTTTTACTCTTTCTGGGCAACAAGATCCTCAAAGGGAATAAAAAACAAATTCAAATAAAGCTTCCTGCCAAGAATAGTCTTAAATATACTATATTTGCAACTGAAAAGGAAAGCAGTAAGCAATTTCATTTTTCTTTGATGAAAAAAATTATCATTGCCATCGATGGGTATTCTGGATGCGGAAAAAGTACTACAGCTAAAGCAGTCGCAAAGCGCTTGCAATATACCTATTTGGATTCTGGTGCCATGTACCGAGCAGTAACACTTTATTTTTTAAGAAACAACACAGATCTCGCTAATTTAGAAGACATTATAAATAATCTTAAGGACATAAATATCAACTTTCATTTCAATGAAGCAAAAGGAATACAGGAGACTTTTATGAATGGCGAAAATATAGAAGCTGAAATCAGGGGCATGAGCGTATCTTCACATGTGAGTGAAGTGAGTACAGTGGCAAATGTTCGCACAACGATGGTAGACATTCAACAAAGGATGGGCATTGATAAAGGAGTAGTTATGGATGGCCGTGACATTGGCACGGTCGTTTTTCCGAAGGCAGAACTGAAGATTTTTATGACAGCTGACACCACTATTCGTGCAGAAAGGAGACAGAAAGAGCTCTTAGAGAGAGGGGAAAGAATAAGCCTGGACATTGTTAGGGAGAATCTGGAATCTAGGGATGCGATCGATACAGGAAGAGCTGTAAGCCCATTAAAAAAAGCGTTAGATGCCATTGAAATTGATACTAGTAATCTTGAATTTAAGGACCAGGTTACAAAGATAATTGAATTGGCTAAGGAGAGAATGAACTAATTTTATGGAAGTTAATATAGATAAGAATTCCGGTTATTGTTTTGGCGTAGAATATGCCATTAAAATGGCTGAGGATGAGATGGAAAGTAGTGCTAAGCTATATTGCCTTGGAGACATCGTGCACAATACAATGGAGGTCAATCGCCTAAGCAGTAAAGGGCTCGTGGTGATAGACAGGGATAAATTGGATGATTTACATGATTGCAAAGTTCTAATAAGGGCTCACGGTGAACCGCCAGAGACCTATCGGACAGCTATAAATAACAATATTGAACTAATTGATGCCTCCTGCCCTGTAGTTTTAAAGCTACAACACCGGGTAAAAAGTGCTTTTGATAAGATGGAAAACCAAAGTGGTCAAATTGTAATTTATGGTAAAAAAGGCCATGCTGAGGTGATAGGATTGACTGGCCAGACGCTTGAAAAAGCAATAGTTGTAATGGATGATGGCGATTTAGACCAAATTGACTTTTCCAGACCAGTCACACTTTTTAGCCAAACCACCAAAAGCACTAAAGGTTTTTATGCGTTAAAAGCCAAAATTGAAGCAAAAATTAAGGCTGAAAAAGGCATTTTGAACGATATGGATTTTAATGCCAATGATTCTATCTGCCGTCAGGTATCTAACAGAGAGCCCCAACTACAAAAGTTTTCTGAAGAAAATGATGTAATTGTTTTTGTGGCTGGAAAAAAGAGTTCAAATGGTAAAGCGCTTTATCAAGTTTGTAAAAGCGCAAACATTAGAAGTTTCTTCGTGGAAAATGAAACTGAAATAAACCTAGAATGGCTAAACCCAGAAGATAAAATTGGTATTTGTGGTGCAACATCCACGCCGATGTGGCTGATGGATCAGGTTAAAGACCATATTTTATCCCTTGATAAAAACAGTATTAAGGCAAGCATTTGAGAAGCAGCCCTGCTAATTGGGTTTTATACATAAAAATAGGTAAATAATCGCCGAATTATCTTCTAATAACTAATGTAATTTATTAGATTTGAGGCGTTTTTCATAGGATCAAATAGTTTCAAAAAATAAATATGTCAAAACAAGTCAAGCTTAAAAAAGGGTTTGATATACGCCTGATTGGTAAAGCCGAAAAAAAAGTCGGTGATTATCAACCTGCCAAAACCTTTGCCATCAAGCCCACGGATTTCATCGGGATGCAGAGACCTAAGGTCCTCGTAAAAGAAGGTGATACGGTAATGGCAGGCACTCCTATTTTAATTGATAAAAAACTGGAAAAGGTGATATATACTGCACCCGTTTCTGGAGAAATCGTTGAAATTAAACGAGGAGAAAAAAGAAAATTACTGGAAATAAAAATCCTAGCTGACGGCGAAATTAATTTTGAGAACTTTGAGAAATTTACTTCCTCAGAAATTAAGTCGGCAAGCAGAGAGACTATTATAGACAGGCTTACTACTTCAGGCGTTTGGCCTCAAATAATACAAAGGCCCTATGGAGTGGTAGCTAATCCCGAAGATTCTCCGCGTGACATATTTATTTCAGGATTTGACACGCATCCTTTGGCCCCAGACTATAATTTCATACTTAAAGGACAAAGCAAGTATTTTCAGGCAGGAATAGATGCCTTAAAAAAGCTTACAAAAGGCAAGGTATATTTGGGTTTATCTTCCGATGATAAATCTGCAGAATTAGCATCCATTCAAGGTATTGAGACCACTAACTTTTCTGGTCCACACCCTTCAGGAAATGTAGGCGTACAAATCCATCACGTTGCACCTATCAATAAAGGAGAAATCCTTTGGACAATAAACCCTTATGGAGTAGTCCAAATAGGCAAACTTTTTATTAATGGAATCTATGACGCTTCAAAATTAATTGCCATCAGTGGCTCTGAGGCAAAAAACCCATCTTACGCGCAGACCTATATAGGCAGTTGTGTGGATAGCTATGTAACAGGTAATATCAAATCCAATAACATAAGGGTTATCTCTGGAAATGTTCTTACTGGGGATAAAATAAACAATGATGGCTACTTGGGTTTTTATCAACACCAAATTACAATAATCCCTGAAGGTGATTATTATGAATTTCTTGGTTGGATGAAACCTACGGCTGATAAGTTAAGCTTTCATAAGGCGTTAGGTTTATTGTCATTCCTATTTCCTAAAAAGGAATATGCATTGGATTCCAATGGCAGGGGTGAACCTAGAGCATTTGTGCAAACAGGCGTATTTGAACAGGTCACACCAATGGACATTTATCCCGTATATCTGTTAAAAGCTATTATGGCAGAAGATTTTGATGACATGGAAGAGTTGGGGATTTACGAGGTAATAGAAGAAGATCTTGCCTTGTGTGAATTTGTAGATGTTTCCAAACATCCTGTTCAACAATTAGTTAGAAAAGGTATAGAACTCATTCAATACAGTTAAAAAATATGAAGCTTTTACGAGATCTGTTGGATAAACAGAAACCCTTATTCCAAAAGGGAGGAAAATTGGAAGACCTTTATTACCTGTACGAAGCAGGGGAAACATTTATGTTCTCTCCGAACCACACTACAGCTATTAAGGGGGCACAAGTGAAGGATGCCATCGATCTGAAAAGAATGATGATTACAGTGGTTATTGCCATGATTCCATGCCTTTTGTTTGGTATTTACAATACTGGGCACCTGCACTTTATGGCCGTTGGAGAAACTGCAAGTTTTGGCGATAAGTTTGTCTTAGGTCTTACCTTGGTTCTTCCCATTGTCTTGGTGGCTTACACAGCTGGAGGTATAGTGGAAGCAGTATTTGCAGTAATACGGAAGCATCCGATCAACGAGGGCTTCCTTGTAACAGGAATGCTGATACCACTTGTAGTACCTGCAACTACACCACTTTGGCAAGTAGCTTTGGCTACAGTCTTTGCAGTGGTTATAGCAAAGGAGGTTTTCGGAGGTACAGGAATGAATATTCTAAATGTAGCCATGACAGCCAGGGCGTTTTTATATTTTGCCTACCCCGCTCAAATTTCTGGTGATCAGGTATGGACGTATTTGGGAGACAAAATGCCCGTCGATGGTTTTTCTGGAGCAACAGCACTTGCTGTGGCTTACCAGTCTGGACAGGAGGGAGTGAATGCAGTCACTAATCTATCCAGCCAGAATGCAACACTGATGGACAATATGTTTGGCTTCCAAAATATGTTTATGGGGTTTATTCCCGGATCAATTGGTGAAACATCCACATTGATGGTGCTTATAGGAGCTGCTATTCTTTTATTCACTGGAGTAGCCAGTTGGAAAATCATTGTCAGTGGATTTGCCGGAGCTTATATTATGGCTGCAGTAATGCAACTATTGGCAGTTAATGAATTTATGGCCATGCCGGCACATTATCATTTGGTAATGGGAGGTGTTGCTTTTGGTATAGTCTTTATGGCTACCGATCCTGTATCTGCCTCACAAACTGAGTCAGGGAAATGGATTTATGGTTTACTTATAGGTGTACTTACAATCATTATTAGGGTAACCAACCCGGCATATCCTGAAGGCATCATGCTAGCAGTGCTCTTCATGAATGTATTTGCACCGCTTATTGATTTTTATGTAGTTAAAGCAAACAAAAAAAGGAGGTTACAACGTGCAACAGTCTAACGCTTATATCATTACATTTTCGGTTATTTTAACCGTCGTTTTGGGTTTACTATTATCAGGCACATCTGAGATATTAAAACCTATCCAAAAGAAAGCTGAAGAACTTGACACCAAAAAGCAGATTCTCGGTGCGGTATTGCCCGCGGAAAAAATAGCAGAGATGAAGCCGGAGGAAGTCAATGAATTCTACGCAGACAGAATAACCTCTACTGTTGTAAATATCAAAGGCGAAGAAGTCGAAGAGCAGGACGGTGCAAAAGTGACCGCTGAAACAGTAGATGTTGGTAAAAATTATAAAAAAGATCCTGAAGAAAGGCTATTTCCGGTATTTATTTTCCTTGAAGAAGGAAGTGAAGAGGCTGCAATCGCCTATGTACTTCCTGTTTACGGTAATGGACTTTGGGACAAAATTTGGGGATTTGTGGCCTTGAAAACGGATATGGACACCATTGAAGGAGTGACCTTTTCACATGCAGGGGAAACCCCTGGGTTGGGTGCAAGAATTACCACTTTGGATGTTCAGCAGAGGTACAAAAACAAAACCATCTACAATGAGGAAGGAGAACTTGTATCCGTATACATGCAAAAAGGCGAAGGAAAAGACTACTCAGATGATGCCCACAAAATTGATGGATTGTCTGGTGCTACAATTACAGCAGTTGGCGTCAATAAAATGCTGAAAAACTACCTTGAGTATTATCAGGCCTATATGGATACAAAGAAAGAGGAAAGTTCAAAAGTGGCTATGAATTAATTGTGAAAAATTTCAATACAAAGAAATTATGAGTACAGAAACCGCTGAAAAAGCAATAATAGTAAAGGATTCAGAAGCTTTTCTTTCTAAAAGAAGGAAAAAGCTAATCACTGACCCCTTGGTGGACGATAACCCTATTACCATTCAGGTACTGGGGATATGCTCTGCCTTGGCAGTAACCACCCAAATGCAGCCTACTTTGGTTATGGCATTGTCGGTTATTTTCGTAATGGTAATGGCCAACCTGACCATTTCCCTACTGAAGAATAAAATACCTGGAAGGGTAAGGATCATCGTACAGTTAGCTGTAGTGGCAACCCTGGTGACTTTAGTAAATGAGGTGTTGAAGGCCTTTGCTTTTGACATGTACAAGGAACTATCCGTATTTGTGGGCCTTATCATAACCAATTGTATCGTAATGGGACGTTTGGAAGCTTTCGCCTTGGGTAACAAGCCTTATGATTCCATTTTAGATGGATTTGGAAGTGCCTTGGGTTATTCTTGGATAATCCTTACGGTTGCCTTCTTTAGAGAATTATGGGGCTCCGGTTCTATCTTTGGTATCCCAGTTTTTGATTATGTCTCTGGTTTGTTTGGAGAAGACTTCAATCTAGCTACCAATGGCCTTATGGTTTCCCCTGTAGGAGCCTTTATTATTTTGGGATTGTTGATTTGGGTCCAAAGATCCAAAACAGGATATGTAGAACATTAATAAATCAGGAACAATGGAATTATTTAGCTTAGCAATTAGATCAATATTTATTGAAAATATGGTTTTTGCCTATTTCCTGGGTATGTGTTCTTTTTTGGCGGTATCCAAAAAAGTAAGTACAGCCTTAGGTTTGGGCGCAGCAGTAATATTCGTGTTGACGATAACCGTTCCACTCAATTGGTTATTGAATGAATTTATACTGAAAGAAGGTGCGTTGTCATTTCTAGGCGAATCCTTTGCCACTATAGACCTTACCTTTCTTCGATTCATCATGTTTATAGCCATCATTGCAGCCATGGTACAGTTGGTAGAAATGGTAGTTGAGAAATTTGCTCCTGCCTTATATAGCGCCTTGGGTATTTTCCTTCCACTTATCGCAGTAAACTGCGCCATCTTGGGTGGATCACTTTTCATGGCGCAAAGAGATTATACGCTTGCTGAGGCAACCGTTTATGGCTTTGGTTCAGGGACTGGGTTTTTCCTTGCAATGGTAGCTTTAGCAGCCATCAGAGAAAAATTAAAATACTCTAATGTCCCAAATGGCCTCAAGGGGCTTGGCATTACCATGCTATTAACAGGTCTCATGGGAATCGCATTTATGTCATTTATGGGTATTGATTTATAATAATCGGTTAATATTCAATTAGATAATTTATGAAACCCTGTTCTCTTTTTAGTGAGCAGGGTTTTTTGACTTTTAAAACAAATTAATACTAACCCAGTTTGAAATGTCAGATTTCACTTCAAAACGAATTTTAGGGTATTTCCTTAGGGGCCTTTTATTTGTAGTTCCCTTCTTTTTGACGGCGTATATTATTATACTCACGGTTCAATTTTTGGACAATATCATTCCAGTCAATATTCCTGGCCTCGGAATAGTGGTAATGCTTGTTTTCATTACCCTTGTTGGTTACCTAACGAGCATTTTTATCACAAAATCAATTTTTGAGGAATTAGAAAAACTAGTATTCAAAATACCCCTGGTTAATATTCTATACACAAGCATTAAGGACCTTATGTCTGCATTTGTAGGCGATAAGAAGAAATTTAACACGCCTATCGTAGTGAAGCTTTCAGACAATATGTCGAGACTGGGTTTTATGACACAGGACGATTTAAAGGTGATCGGACAGGAAGAATTGGTCGCCGTCTACTTTCCTCACTCTTACAATTTTAGTGGCAACTTGTACCTAGTACCCAGAAAAAATGTAGAGAAATTATACAATGTCAACAGCACAGAAGTCATGAAATTCATTGTTTCTGGTGGAGTATCTGACTTGCATTATTACAAAAATCCCAAAATTCATAAAGTGGAGGAAATGCCTATTCCGCCTAAAGACAGTTTATAGTATGCTTACCATTCCTTTTAATAGCCCTTTTTCGACAGGAAATGAATGGAAATACATTCAGGATGCATGCAAAGAGGGTAAATTGGCTGCTGATGGGAAATATACCAATAAATGTCAGTCGTTTTTTGAAAAGAAATATGGGTTTAGGAAAGCCTACCTGACTCACTCTTGTACCCAAGCGTTGGAAATGGCAGCATTGTTGATGGATCTTAAGCCGGGAGACGAGGTTATAGTTCCCAGCTACACACACGTAAGCACAGCCAATGCTTTTGCGCTAAGAGGTTGTAAAATTGTATTTGTCGATAGCAGACCGGACTACCCTGGAATCAGTGAACAGCAGCTAGAGCATTTAATAAATGATAAAACACGGGCCATAGTAGCCGTTCATTATGGAGGGATCGCCTGCGACATGGATCTGCTAACAGAAATTACCACAAGACACAATTTATATTTGGTTGAGGATGCAGCGGCCGCTATTGACAGTTACTATATCGGCGCTGATAAAAAGCATAAACCATTGGGAGCTTTTGGTCAGTTCGCTACTTTTTCCTTTCACGAAACCAAAAACATCAGCTGTGGTGAAGGTGGAATGCTCGTAGTCAATGATGCCAACTTTATAGAAAAGGCCGACGAAGTATGGAACAGAGGTACCAACAAAAAAGCCTTTAATTGTGGGAAAAGAAATAAATACGAATGGGTAAGACTTGGTAGTGCTTATGCACCGTCGGAGATAAATGCCGCTTGGTTATGGGCACAGCTAGAGAAAATGGATGATATTCAGGAAACACGAAAGAGAATCTGGAATTGGTACCAAAGTAATTTACCAAACCTACTGGATCATTTTGACTTAGAATGGATGAAAATTCCTAACCATGCCATTCATAATTTTCATTTATTTTATGCGCTAGCAAAAAGTTTGAAGCAGCGGGATGCTCTATTAGATCACCTAAGACAAAAGGGGATTTTAGCCGTGTTTCATTACCAAAGCCTCCATAATAGTCCTTACAATTTATCACTCTTAAGTCAAAGTCAGCATTTAATACAAGCAGATAAATACAGTGAAAGATTAATTAGGTTTCCTCTATACGCAAGTCTGGACACGGAAAATTTAAAAACCCTGATCTCTACATAGAAATTTAATCCGGATTCGAAGACGCGGGATAGTCCTTCTATATCTAGGAAGTTTGGTCGTATTTTTCTTTCATTTTAGCTTCTAAACTTACCTTACCTGTCTTTTTCACGATATCCCTTATAATGTCATCAAGCTCTTCTGCAGAATCCATTATCATTTTGCGGTAATTTTCCTTTCCAAAATCTTCCTCCAGGGTCTCTACGGCCATCACTAAACTCATCAACCGCGCCAAGGGAGCCCTCACTACATGTGATTGCATCCAAGCAATTTCTTGTAACCGTTTATTTTGGTCTTCTATTGCCTTGATGTACTGCATTCGCTCAGTAATATCATTAGCAAGTACTACCTCTGCTTTTACACCTTCATGATCGATTAAACTACTCTTAATCTCTACGGTGATAATTTCACCATTCTTCTTTTGATGGGTGAATATTCTGGGACCAGCACCGACTTTTCCGGACCTGACATTATTTATCATTCTTTCCAGTCTTGGTATTTCAAGTTCTGGCCGGATATGCTTGAGGTTCATTTGTAAAAATTCCTCTTTGGTATAGCCGTAGTGATCGATGGCTGCCTTATTGACATCCATAAATTCTAAGGTCATAAGGTTATAAAGATACATCGGCTGAGGACTTAGATGAAATAACTCCTTGTATTTCATCTCAGAATGTTTCAGTTGCCTGGAAATTCTACTTCTTCCAATGCTATATATAATACTTTTGTAAAGAGAAGTGGGCGATAATTCATCTTTCAATAAGTAATCTGACACACCCAAAGAAAGCGATTTCATGCCAAATTCTATATTGGAATAGCCCGTAAGTACTACAATGCTTATATCTCCTGCAAGTTCCTTGACTTTTAAAATTAAAGCTTCCCCTTGCAAATCAGGTAAAGTCAAATCCAAAATTATACCATCAAAACGAAGATCATTAGCTGTAAGTTTCTCTCGTGCTTCCTCAAAAGTATTCGTAACGGTAAGCTTGAGGTTAAAAATTTTTTCATGGAGGTATTCTTCAATTAGTAATACATCCCCCAAATTATCCTCTACCAATAATAAATGATACCCTTCCTGATCCATTGTTAAATTCTAAATAAAAATATTTTCAAAAAGTCCTTAATTAAATTTTACCTAATCAAAATTAATAACGGTATTAATTACGCCAATTCTTCCAATAAATACAATCAATGAACTCTATATCTATAATTAAAACTGAAATTGAATTTCATTTTTAATTATCCATGACCTTGGCTTTTATGAAAGCACCTTAGGCACAGTAAAATAAAAGGTAGCCCCTCCTCCATCTATCGATTGAAAACCAATACTTCCACCCAGGTTCTCAATGATTTTTTTACACATCGCCAAGCCTATACCAGTACCAGAATATTTGCTTTTGGAGTGAAGTCTGGAAAATAAGATGAAAACCTTATCCTGTGAAGCCGCAGGAATCCCAATTCCGTTGTCTTTTACAGAAAACTCCCAATACGCATCTTTTTCTTTGGCCGAAATACTAATTTTAGGGCTTGTCCCATCAGCTTGGTATTTAAGGGAGTTGTTGATCAGGTTATGAAAGACCTGATGGATGGGGGATATTGGTATTCTCAATCTTGGAAGTGGGCCAACTGTTATTTCAGCATCCTTTTGGGAAATCAAGGTTTTTTGAAGATTTAATACGTTTGAAACAACTTCGGCAAGATCCGTTTCTTTAATTTTTTCATCAATTCTTCCGGCCCTGGAATAGGTCAATAAATCCATGATAATGGCTTTCATCCGGCTAGCGCCATCCACCACAAAGTACATGTATTGCTTTCCCTTCTCATCCAGAACAGGTGAATACCTTTTTTCCAGAAGGCTCAAAAAACCTGTTATCATACGTAGTGGCTCCTGCAAATCATGGGAGGCAACATAAGCAAACTGCTCAAGTTCTTCATTAGACTGTTCAAGTTCCTTTGCTTTCTTGATCAACTCTTGATTCAAATTCTTCAGAATAGCTTCCTCCCTTTTTTTATCCGTCACATCTTTTGTCATGCCAACTAATCCAACAACTTTATTAGTGGCATCTTTAAGGGCAACTTTATTGGTAAGTAGCCAAATCATTTTCCCATTATTATCGTAATAAGATTCTTCCAAATTCATGACCGAGTGACCTCCCTTTAATATTTGACGGTCCACTTCTGTCATTCTTTCAGCAATACCTTGAGGGAAATAATCAAACACGGTTTTCCCCAGAGTTACCTCTTCTGATTTAGCACCAAGGAAGTTCTCATATTGAAATTTATTGTTAACGATATGTCTACCATCAGTATCTTTTACATAAATATGTATAGGCAAATTGTCAATTATAGTTCTTAGAAGAAAACGTTCTTTAAAAAGCGATTCCTCTGCTTGTTTTTTCTCAGTAATGTCATAACCTACCCAAATGTATTGGTAAGTTTTACCTTTGTTATCTTTAAAAGGTGTAATTACAGTATCAACCCAAAAAATACCACCCTGGCTTTTTATGCCTTTTAGCTCGCCTCTCCAGATCTTCCCTTCGGTAACTGCATTCAAACAGTCTTTTAGGGCTTCATTTTCCTCATAAACAACCTTAGGTAAATTCCCGACTATTTCATGATATTGATATCCTGAAATTTGTTGAAATTTCAGGTTTAGGTATTCCACTTTCCGTTGATGGTTAAGGATCATCACTAGACAGGATTCATCCAATGCGAACCGGTAATCAGAAAGTTCATTCACAGTTTCCAAAAGTTGTTCTTCCGCCTCAAATTGATCTGTGAAATCAGTTATTAGCTCCATGGAACAATTTTTACCATCGATATTCACGTAATAACCCTGCACCTTAGCTAAAAAGACTTCACCAGTTTTTGTAACATGCCGGCAAACCCGATGGTGCTCTCTTTTGTCTTTTAATCCTTCGGATACAATATTGTTAATAAATAATACCTCTTCAGATGGTCGGATATCCTTTATATTTATCTTTAAAAACTCCTCTTTGGTATAGCCATACTTTAATAAAGCTTGGTTGTTGCAATCAACCATTTTTAGGGTGTCATACTCCCAAATAAAAATGGGCATAGGATTGAACTCAAAAAACAACTTATAGTGATCCTCAGTGATACCTAATTTTGGGGTTGCAAGTTTGTTTTGATCATTGGCTGAATAAATGCCTTCGACTGTACCAATAAATCTTGCCTTTTTTTCTTGATTAATTGCGCGCGCTTTAATCCTTATGCAGGTCAGATCCTTAAGGTATATTGTATCAAAAAATGCTACCCTCTCGTTCAAAAGCTTATCAAAATGACTAGCAAGCATCTTCATGTAAGGTGACTGAACCATCTCTATAAAAGCTGAGAGAGAAATTGAATCAGTATTCCTAAGTTTAAAAATTTTTTGGCCGAAGGAAGAAAATTTCATCGTGAGGCTGCCTAGGTCAATTTCCCAGGCAGCTACATCACAATGTGTCATAACTTCAGACCACCGTTGATTTTCTACTTCATAAGCTGGCATTTCACATCTTTCTTGTTAAAAAAAATTGTATTATTTGGCAAAGGCTCTTCCAGGTTTTTCAACAAAAAAAGAATCAATATTTCCATTGTCTTGCAACGTCACATAAGCCGTTTTACCATCCGGTCCACCAAAAGCAATATTAGATGGTTTATCCCCCGTCATTTTTATTTCCTTGAGTAACGTTCCTTTTGGTGATAACTTTGCTACCGTACCCTTACCATGTCTTGTCACGTAGAGATCTCCATCGGTATCCACTCTCATGCCATCCATCCCAAAATCTTCAAAGGTATGAATCAATTTTTTGTTTGAGATCTCACCTTTATCATTCAAATCATAGGCCCAAACAGTACGTTGAACTGATTCATTTACATAGAGTGTTTTGTTATCAGGACTCACTTCGATTCCGTTTGTAGTTCCCATATCACTTTCCAAAAGCACAAACTTTCCATCAAGCCCTACTCTCCAGATTTGGCCAGTGTCATTTTTCCAATTCGGGTCGCTAGCAAATACAATATCGTTATCCATTATGGCAATGTCATTGGGTTGATTCAATTCATCATGATGAGCATAAACAGTAATCTCTAAAGATTCCATGTCTACCTTCAACACATTATGACCTGTATAATCAGCAATTAACATTTCTCCTTTACTATTGAAACGAATCCCATTTCCAGTACTGCCTTCAGGTAACGTGAGGAATAGCGACGCTTTTCCATCGGGGGTCACTTTACCAATAGTGCCCTCTTTTTCAAAATTAACAACATAAAGCACGCCATTTTTATCAACAGCCGGGCCTTCTATCCCTCCAGTAAATTCACTTTTAGAAGTAAAGGGCTGGCTTTTATACAATGTATCTACACTACTCATTTCCTTAATTTCAGTTTCAGATGATTTGGATGAACAGGCTCCTGCACAGATTAATAAAACCACAAAGAACCAATGATTATTATGATTTTTTACCATTTCTAAATATAGGTTATCACTAAAAATATATGTATTATTCTATGATTACAAGAATTCAAGTAAAATTAATTAAATTTCATGCAAATATATTTATTTTTTGATACAAAAAAGTTCTTTGTCCATGACAATTTTTAATGGTCATAATTAAGCTTAATCTTATTTTGTCTCCAATTCATAATTACACAATCATTATCCCAAACTTGTATTAAGATTTGAAACGGATGGTCTTAATACTACTAAGCTTTAAGTATTAGACTACGTCTAGTACACCCATGTTTAACCCACCCAAATTATAAGGTAACTTCTCCGTAAAAAAGGACTTTTAAAACATCGGCTAAACACGGGTTTTTTCCTCTTGCGTTTCCTGAATAACAACGGTCGCCTTACCTGCCTCTAAAGTTAAACCCGAAATAGGTAATAGCCACGACAAAGGATGAGTTGCACCAAAAAACCAAATGTTTAATTGTTTCAGCAACACATAGGCCACTTTCTCAACCATCGGATAGTTCCATTAAAAAAGTTAACGCCTGTGTCCATCACATTACATTTGGAGAAAAAATAATATTCCTATATATTCAATGTACACAATGTGAATACTAAACCTATATCTACAATCATGGAAAAGATGAAAAGAAGAAATACGATCAAAAAAATATTTGCTTCACTTGCCGGAGTGGCAGGAATAAGCGCAATTGCAAAAGCCAAAACTTCCGAATCACAAAGCACTGAAAAAGAAGTCTTTAGTGTGGTAGAAGAGCAGGATGTGCCATTATTTTCTGGGGCAACCAAACAAGGAAATACTGTTTATATCGCAGGTAAAGGGGCCCACTTTGATGGCGATATAAAAGCCCATACTGATCATGTTTTAAAGGAATTAGAAAAAGAGCTCAAAAAAGCCGGTAGCTCTATGGATAAAGTGCTTAAAGTAAATGTTTATCTGCATGACTTGAGTGATTATAAAGGAATGAATGAAGTGTTCAGAGGAAGGTTTGGTAGTAAGCCCCCTGTCAGAACCACTGTGGCGACATATGGAGGTGTGCCAGGGGACTCCCTAGTGGAAATGGATTGTATTGCCTACATTTAAAAGCCAAAACAAGCTATAACCCATTAACCCGATTTACCTTGAAAAAAGAAATAGTTTTCAAATCACTTATTGGAGCAGGCCTTTTGTGCCTGCTCTTAGCTTTAATATTTATTATTCCCGGCAATATTGAGCAAGCAGCAATACCCCTCATTCTATTTTTTGTATTAATGGGGATTGGTTTTCGAGGATTCGAAAAACTCAAAGGCTTTACCTACACAACCATGATTTTTGCAGGTGTTACTGCCGCCATGTACTACCCCGAATATTTTGTGGAGTACAAAGGCTATTCTTACAGTAACTTGATAACTCCCTTAATACAAATAATCATGTTTGGAATGGGAACATCAATGGCCTTTAAAGACTTTGCAGGTGTGATAAAAATGCCCAAGGGGGTATTTATTGGTTTATTAAGTCAATTTACCATCATGCCGATCATGGGATTTATTTTGGCCAGTTTAAGTAATTTTCCCGCAGAAATTGCAGCAGGGTTGATTTTAATTGGTTGCTCACCAAGTGGGCTTGCATCTAATGTGATGAGTTACCTGGCCAAGGCCAATTTGGCATTGTCGATCACTATTACTGCCATCTCAACCCTTTTAGCACCTTTCTTGACTCCTTTATTAATGAAGTTATTTGCTGGCCAATTTGTAGAAATAAATGTTCTGGATATGATGTGGAGCATTGTTAAAATGGTCATCATCCCAATTGGAGCTGGACTCATTTTCAACAGACTTCTAAGTGGTAAAGCCAAATGGCTAGATGAGGCAATGCCAGTAGTATCGATGGCGGGAATAGGTGTAATTATCGTTATCATTACTGCAGCAGGAAGGGACAGCTTGCTGGACATAGGCGGATTGCTAATTGTTCTGGTATTTATCCATAATGTTATGGGATACAATCTTGGATTTTGGATCAGCAAGTGGCTGGGACTTTCAGAAAGAGATGCACGTACTGTGGCTTTAGAGGTAGGTATGCAAAATGGTGGACTGGCCTCAGGCCTGGCCAAGGAAATGGGTAAACTTGCCACAATTGGTTTGGCCCCTGCTGTTTTTGGTCCATTAATGAACATTACCGGATCAGTACTTGCCTCCTATTGGCATAGAAAGCCACCAAAAGATTAAAGGCTTTTGAAAAAATACGTACTATTTCGGCTGTTATTGCTATCAGCAATCCTGCTTCTTTTAATGTACTTCTACCTGGTCCTAACAGGAAACTATGGACCATCAGGTCCCTTCCTGATAGGATTCATGGTATTGGTAGGCATTGCTTTTAACTTAAACAAAAAACTAAAGGGCTACACCTATACGGTGATGATTTTCGGTGCCGCTACCTTGGCACTTTACTTTCCCCAACCTTTCATTTCTTTCAAAGGTTACGCCCTTAGCCAATTGATCACCCCGCTTATCCAATTCATCATGTTTGGAATGGGTACAGCCATGGCATTAAAGGATTTTATTCAAATTGGAAAAAATCCCAAAGGCGTATTTATAGGTTTAGTATGTCAATTGACCTTGATGCCCCTGTCAGGATGGGCCATTGCTCATTGGAGTGGTTTACCTATAGAAATTGCAGCCGGAATCATTTTGGTAGGCTGCTCGCCCAGCGGCGTAGCATCCAATGTAATCAGTTACCTGGCCAAAGCTAACCTTGCATTATCTATAACCATTACCGCATTGTCTACTTTATTGGCGCCATTTGCTACCCCATTTCTGATGAAATGGCTGGCAGGTTCTATGATCGAAATTAATGTAGGAGTCATGATGTGGAGCATCGTTAAAATGGTGATTATTCCCATTGGGGCGGGCTTATTGGTTAACCACCTGTTTCGAAATAAAATAACCTTACTCCAAAAGGTAATGCCAACACTTTCAATGGTTGTGGTGGCCATTGTAATCGTTCTCATCACAGCATCAGGACGGGATAATTTACTGGATATTGGATTTATTTTGCTAGGACTCGTACTCCTCCACAATATCGTAGGCTACCTTCTAGGATATTCCGCAAGCAAGGCCCTGGGGCTTGATGAAAGAGATTCCAGAACCATCGCTTTAGAAGTAGGGCTTCAAAATGGAGGAATGGCTGGTGCACTTGCCAAGGAAATGGGCAAATTAGCAACCGTGGGTTTGGCTCCTGCCGTCTTTAGCATTATTATGAATATTACCGGTTCCGTACTCGCTTCCTACTGGCACAAAAACGAACCCAAACCAAAAAAAATTGGAATTAAGTAGTGGTTTAAAATTTATAAGAGGTTTAACCCGAAATATGCATTAGAAATCCTATTTCGTGATGGAATCACTTCCCGAGTCGAGTCGGGAAACCCTATTCCATCTAACTTTTTAAGGAAATAATTAGTTTAAGGCACTTTAAAATCAATAGCCATGGGTTTCAACCCATGGAATAGGGAAATATAAACAGATGATTTTGGCGGTATTGTTGCCTTTTTTCCGCAACAATGCTGACAAAATCTCAACCTAAGTTAGCTACCTAACGTTACTTAGCAATGTCTTCGAAACTGGGTTTAATGAAATATAACTCCTATTTTAATTCGCTGTCATACCAGAAAAAATGATTGTCCTCAACAAAGAGCAATTGATTATTAGGCAGATAATTGATAGAAAAATAAGAAGTCCCAAAATGGTCTTTTCCGTCAATAGCGAGGTTCTTGGTTTGAAGTACTTTTCCCTCATTATCCACTCTTATGAACACTTCCCTTCGCAGGTCATAAAGTAAATATTCCGATCGGTCTGCTTTAAAACCAACTACCTGATTTTGAAGACTTTTACTGCATCATTATTGAAAGCATAAACATAGTAAAATTCGGCCCCTACCCTAATGGTTTTTATATCCCTTACCTCTTCTTGAAAGAATAACCCAGCTTTCGCTACAGGGATTGCCTTTAATGCTGCATTTTTCTCATTTATAGTAAATACAAATCCCGGGTTTGCATCCAACTTACCCGTACTTACCCGAGTCTTGCTAATGTTTCCTCCAGTTAGCAAAATCGACTGACTACGCGCAGGAATTAGGGCTTTATTCATTGCAAAGAGAGGGGAAAGCTGAAGCTCCTGTGGTAATTTATCTATAGAAAAATTACCATTCCCATCATTAATCAAAGCCAGTGAAGATAAATTTTCTGCTTGAAGTGTATCCGACCCACTAAGATCCAATGTTCCGAAAATACCTTCAACGCTTGCTTGAGCAAATGATTTGTAATCAATAAATTTCCCTTTCAATTTTGGCAATTGTCCGATTATTTCATCCCTACTAAAGGCGAATGAATTGGTATCTGCCTTATAATAGGTAAGGATGGGGTCTGTCCTTCCATTATTGTCAAAGTCTTTGAATACTACCTGCAAGGACTGTTCTGGATTGGCCTTGTAGACAAGATTTTCACCATAATTCCCAGCTAGAAGATCTATATCACCATCGGCATCAAGATCTGTTGCGTACAAGCTTAACCACCATCCCCTGGTGGCCTTGGTTAATTCTTTTTGTGTGGCCACAAATTGCTTCCCTTCTAAGCTGTATACCTGTATCCCCATCCACTCTCCTGCAATAACCAATTCAGATTTACCATCACCATCTGTATCTACAAAGCAAGCATCACTCACCAAGCCCGGTACCATCAAATCTGGATTGTAATCTTGTGTAACATCCGTAAAGCTCCCTTTTCCATCATTTTCCAACAAGTAACTCCGAGGCGCTTCGGGATAATTACCTGGCAGGTAACGACCTCCTACAAATAAATCAGGAAAACCATCGCCATTAAAATCAGTGGTAGCAACTGCTCCACCGCTTACAGGCATCCGAGGAAGGGCATCATTGCTTCTTTTGAAATTACCCCTACCATCATTGATGTAAAGCCTGTCTTGGTACATGTCACTTCCCTTGGGGTAATCAATGCCTCCACTGACGACATAAAGATCAAGGTTACCGTCTCCATCTGCATCCAGCCAAGTGGCATCTGTGTCAGTAAAACTACTGTCTGCTTCAAAATCAGCTTGTTTGCTAACCGTGAATTTACCTTTAGAATTTTGGACATACAATACTGCTGCCTGATCTCTTCCTCCTCCGATATATAGATCCTCCAACAGATCACCATTCACATCAGCAATGGCTAATTTTGGCCCCATAGCCCCCATACTATTGGGCATTAATCTATCCTGAGAAAAATCCAAAAAATTAGTTTCTTGATGGACATAATCAATGCCTAATGCTCCTGGTACTTCTTCCAATAATTTAAGCGTCTTTACTTTTGCAACATTTTGTATTTGGCTCTCTGACTGGTCCAGCACGATTGTCTGGTTAATGGAAACCTGAGGAATGGTCTGGGTTTCCCCTGTGGGCCAAAAAACCTGTAGGCTATCTATTGTAGAGTTTTGCCCCAAGCCAAATACCAATTCCTGGTCTACAGAAGATTGGTATCCACGGGTAGGAATTAGTTCCTGATGAAATTGGTTACCATTTGAAAAGATCAATACTTTGGCGCCTATACCTTTACTATTTAATCCTTCTCCTTTAAGCCTGACTTTAAGGTAGGAATTGTTGGATAACCTTTCGCTATTGTTCCTGTAGACGGTTACTGGATCATTGGTATGGCAGACGATAAGGTCCAGGTCTCCATCACCATCCAGGTCTGCATAAGCCGCTGCATTGGATACCGTTTCTTTTTCCAGCCCCCATTCTTTAGCTTTATTTACAAATTTTAAGTTACCCTGATTGTGATACAAATAATTTCTTGCATAAATGGGAGGCATCTTATCGATAAGCTCCATTAATGCTTCTTCCTTACCCGTTTGGTTGGCTTTTATCCGCGCACTTACCACATAATTCATAAAGTCCATGTCAAGATAATTGCGGGCGTAACCATTGCTAATAAAAATATCTTTCCATCCATCATTGTCAAAATCTGCTGCCAGAACCGCCCAACTCCAATCGGTATGAGCCATACCGCTATATTGAGCAATTTCAACAAAGTTGCCATCTCCTTGATTGAGATGGAACATGTTGCGCATGCTTTGTGGATAAAAACCTTTGTTCAATAATTCACTGTATTTTCCATAATTCTCGGGCCCTAGGATTGCCTTTTGGTTAAAATTAAATTCAGGCATCATGTCCATGGTCAACAAATCGGGTAACAGGTCATTGTTCATATCAGCAGCATCCGCTCCCATAGAAAATAAGGAGACATGCCCCATATGTTCGCTCAGCTCATTTTTATAGGTCCCATCCTGTTGGTTATAATAAAGATAGTCCTCTTCATTGTAATCGTTGCTCACATATATATCCAACCAGCCATCATTGTTGTAATCGCTTACCGTCACGGCAAGGCCGAATCCCAATACATTGTCAATAATGCCACTTTCTTTAGTGACGTCTACAAATTGGCCTCCATCGTTTCTATACAAGCGATCGCCTAAAAAATCTCCTGTTCTAGATTTAAAAGATCCATCAATCCTACTGAACCCGGCATATTCCTGCGTAGAATGATTGAGAAGAAACATGTCTAGATCTCCATCATTGTCATAGTCGAAAAAGGATGCCTGGGTGGAGTACCCCGGGTCATCCAGGCCATAATCATTGGCAGCTTCTTTAAAAGTCAGGTCCCCTTGATTGATGTATAGTTGGTTTCTTCTGTTTTCCGGGTCAGTGGCAGCAGACCTGCATATATAAATATCTAAAAATCCATCGCCATTTACATCTGCCATAGTAGTGCCGGTATTCCATAATCCTGCAGCCTCAACACCTGCCGAAATGGTAATGTCTTCAAATTTGAAATCGCCCTTATTTAAGTAAAGTTTGCTGGCCATCATATTACCTGTAAAGTAAATATCCGGCAAGCCGTCATTATCTATGTCCCCAATGGCCACACCGCCTCCTTGATAAAAATAACCATAAGTAAGTACATTGAAAGCATCCGATTCCCTGACTAGATTTTTGAAGGAAACCCCGGTACTACTAGGCCTCAATTCAGTAAATAATGCGTTTGGATCCTCATTTTTACAAGCAATAAAGCCCATAAGAATAAAAAAAAGTAAGGGAATGCATTTTTTTGTCAGGAAAATCATAGGTAGACAATTAAGCTATAAATAAAAAAAGTGCCATTTAAAAATGGCACTTTTCTCTACATTTATTTTAGAAGTTTGCCAGATTAAGGCTTGGCATCCCACCACAGTTTGGTAGAATTTTTATTACCTCCTCTTGACGTGAGTTCAGAAAATTCTTCCGCAGCTTCAACACCAGCTCTGTTATTATTATATTCTCCTTCTACAAAGATAAGTCTAGGCATAACAACATCTCGTGGAACATCTACGTTGTCAGAAGCGACTCTTGGGTAAAACTTAGGGTACCCGTTTCTTCTTAATTCTGCCCAAGCTTCCCAGCCATCAGGATAAAGTGCTAACCATTTCTGCGTAGCTATCTGCTCCAATTGCTTTTCTTTAGTACCAGCAGTCAAAAAGGCTACAGGTATATCAGAAGAGGCTGGCAAATTCCATTCTGTTCTAGAATAAGTAACAGGAGCGGGTGTTTTTGTGCTTGAAAGGTAAGCCTCAAGTTGTTCAGGATTTGCACCAATCCTTTCTTCAGTCATGGACATTTCAATACCCATTTCATAGAGATCTTTGGCAGTACCACCCATTGCCCAACCTTCCAATGCACCTTCTGCTCTATTAAAATAAACTTCAGCAGCAGGAAGCATTCTCAGATTTGGTCCCGATGGAGAACCGGTAGGTAAGAAACTTGGGCCTACATCTGAGAAAGCTCTGTTCAAAGCTCCCTGGTCAAGATCGGCTTGCAGAACTCCGTTTCTTAGTCCGCTATAAGCCTCATCCGCATCACCAGATTGAAAATCGGCCGCAGGACTGAAATAGACAGACAACCTTGGATCTTCATAACCTGTCAATATACTTTCCATAAGTGCACTCATTCTAAATTCGCCCCAGTTAGTAATCACCCTTAAAGGGTGCACCGAATTGACAGTTGTATTAATAGCAGCACCATCATCGTTTGACATCATCACTCCGTCAGCAACAGCCTTTTCCGCTTCAGACTTGGCTAATGCAGGCTCAACATACTTCACTCGCAAGGCAAGTCTTAACCGAAGCGAGTTGGCGTAAATTAACCATTTGTCAACGCTACCACCATATACTTGGTCATGCAATGAAAATGCTGAACCACCTCTATTGGCTTTCAACACAGCTACTGCTGCATCTAACTCCTTGAAGAAATCCTTATACATAAATTCTTGCGTATCATAAGCTACACTAGTCTCTCCATTTCCAAAATTAGAATAGATCACAGGGCCATAATAGTCAGTATACCTGTGGTAAGCTTGAACTTTCAATACCTTTGCGAAAGCATTTTCTAAAGGCAAATTATTTTCTAAGGTAAAATCCTCCACAAACTTGATAATAGGCGCAGCCTGACCATAGAAATAATTCCAGCTTCCATTTGTCCAACCACCCACTTGAACGTGCCGATCAGAGGGAAAGTTTGTTGCTGTATTGGCAAAATATTGCGCATAAATATCAGCAAACAGGTTTTGTCCAGTTTGATAGTTACCTGCTCCGCCACCTGGTGCACCTGTCATCGCCCGCATCTGCCCATTGGCGAACGCCTGGCCAAGAAGTCCAAGATCCAAATTATCCGCAAGAATAACATCAGGTCTCGTATTGAGCTCTTCGAAATTTTCTGTACAACCTCCAAAGACCAGGGCGGCGATAGAAAATCCAATTATATTTTTAAATATTTTCATAGTCATTACAAATTTTAAAATCCAAGATTAACATTAAAACCGAAGGACCTTGCTGTTGGTGGAGCAAAAGATTCTCTACCTCCAGAGTTGGAACCAGTACCTACTGTAACGTCTGGATCAAGATTTCCTGCTTCATTTAAGAAGAAAAACAAGTTTCTAGCTACAAAATTTATACTTACGCTATTAATTGGTAGTCCTTCAAGTTTTGCTGCAGGAATCGTATAACCTACGACGGCTTCCCTCATACGTATGTTTGTCGCAGATACAGTAAACACTTCTCCAATAGGTGTATTTCTACCCCCCATGTTAATCCAAAACTGCTCTGCTGTCATCGGAATATTATTTGGTTCCCCTGATTCCAACACGGCAGTCTCATTAGTCATGAAGTTTTCACCAAAAATCAATCCTCCTTCACGTCCTGGAAGTGTTGCTTCAGTCAATCCATCTGCATAAATAATGGCATTGGTAAATGAGGTGATGCTTCCTCCCTGACGAAAGTCAATCGTGAAGTTTGCACGGAAGTTTTTATAGTTGAATGAATTCTGAATACCACCCAACCAAATCGGATTGTAGTTGGCCACGTTGACAGTAAATCCAGGAGTCGTTCTTGGAATACCGTTTGCCCCTACAATTACCCGTCCTTGGTCGTCTCTAAGATAACCTCTGGAATAAACCTCTCCAAATTGCCGTCCTTCCTCAATTCTAAAACGAGTTAAGAAAGAACCGCCAATTTCTACACTTGGCCTTTCATCGTTAATTTCTTTTACCAAAGAAATATTTCTGGCAAAATTTGAAGTTATGCTCCACTCAAAATCAGCTTTCCGAACGGGCGTTAGCGTTAATACAACTTCGACCCCTTCGTTTTGAACATTACCACCATTGGTGAAAAAGGATGAGGCTCCTGAACCTACCGGCAAGCCTACAGTAAACAACTGATCGAAGGAATTCGTTTTATAATAGGTGAAATCAAATCCAATTTTATTATCAACAAATCTCAAGTCAGCACCTATTTCAATGGATTGAGTGGTTTCGGGAAGAAGGTTTGCATTTGGCAACGTTCCACTTAACGAAACATATCCTGCATTTCCACCAGCTCCTAAAGTCGCCTGACGCTGCAGTTGGTAAGGATTTGTATCATTACCAACTTCGGCAAAAGAACCCCTGACTTTGGCAAATGTCAACCAGGAAGGAACTTCCATTAAATCAGAAATGACAGCATTCAAACCAACAGATGGGTAAAAGAAAGACCAATTGTCTTTAGGCAAGGTAGAACTCCAGTCATTTCTTCCCGTAATATCCAAAAATATAGCATTTTTCCATGCAAACTGACCAAAAGCATAAAGCGAATTAACATCTTTTGGACTACCTACGGCGTGGGATGAAAGTACTTGCTGGGTATTTCCCAGGGCAAAGAAGTTAGGAACTGTCAACTCAACACCAGTATTTGAACTCAACCCTGAATTCCTGTTTTTTCTGGCATTCCCTCCAACATTCACATTAAAATACCAATCTTCACTAAGCGACTTTTCATAGGAGATCAAGAAATCAGTATTTAGCTCCATTGCTTCTGAGGTACCTAATGAAAAACGTCCATTTTGTGCAATAATGTAAGAGTCATTGTACTGCTTATTGGTACTTCCACCAAATGAACGATCAACTGCAGCTCTGGCAAGAATACTTAATCCATTAGCTAGTTTATAATTTAAGGAGGTAAAAGCAATCATTCGATCAGAAGAGTTTGTTCGAAGATTTCTATTATTTGCCCAATATGGGTTGGCACCTCCATTAGAACCTGGATTGAAATAATTTTGCCTTAACAATCCTCCAGAATTCACATATTGAAACTGCTCAATATCCTCGGTCCTGATATTTCTAGGTAACCTGTAGATATGCCTACCCGGGTTTGCATAATTTTCATCTTGCGGTATAGATTGATCAATATCTTGGCGGATGTAATTGATCTTGGAATCTAACGTCAAATTGTCCGCTAATTTATTGGTCAATCGAAGATTAATGCTGTGACGCTTTAAATCATTATCAGGTACCACACCTGCTGCGTCAGAATAGGTATAAGAGAAGTAAGTTTGGCTTTTTTCGGTTCCACCACTTACAGCCAATGTTGTGGCCATATTATGACCTGTCTGGAAGAAATCCCGGACATTATCTGGCTGTGGAGAAAAGGGATAAGTTGTGCCTGCTTTTCCATCAACCATTGACCATTGGTCCACTTGCTGTCCCTCCATTCTGGGACCCCAGGAGAATTCTGAAGATGGAGTATAAACGCCACCACTTCCCTGACCATATACATTTTGGTAGTCAGTCAAAAGCAGTGGTTGATCAAACATATAGGAAGTATTTAAACTAACACTAAATCCCTGCTTACCTTTCTTTGTATTTACTACTATCGCACCGTTGTTTGCACGACTACCATAAAGAGCTGCAGCGTTAGGACCTTTCAACACGTTAATACTTTCAATATCGTCTGGGTTTAAGTTCTCAATCCCCAGAGCAGGGACACCGTCAACAATATACAACGGTTGAGAATCTCCACTTATAGACCTGTTTCCACGTAAAATAACACGAGTTGCAGAGCCAACACCGGAACCTCCCCGATTAATTGACAAACCGGCTACTTTACCGGAAAGTGAATTCATGACGTTCATTTCACGAGCTTCAGTCAACTCTCTTGGTGCTACTTCCTGAGTTGTGTAAGTCAGAGATTTCTTTTCCCTTTCCAAACCGAAAGCGGTCACAACGACCTCAGAAAGTGCTGACGCCTCTGCTTTGAGGTCAACATTTATATCACTATTATTACCTACCGCTCTTTCAATGTTTCCGTATCCTAAATAAGAGAAAACCAAAACGGAAGATGAACCTGGGACATCTAAACTGTACTTGCCATCTATGTCAGTGACGGTACCTGTACTAGTCCCTTTTATCAATATACTGACCCCCGGTAATGGAGAATCAGCTTCAGCATCCATTACGGTACCCGTAACGGAGCGATTCTGGGCCATGACTTGAATAGTAAACAAGGCCAGAAAAAAAACAAGTAAACTTTTTTTCATAAGAAGTTGAACAACTTTAATTAATTGAAATTTTTGGAATTTTTCCAATGTTTAATTTAAACTTGAAAATCGCTGAAAAACCAGCGATACCACTCGAACGCACTCCGAGACAAATTAAAAACCCAACTAACACAATCCTCAACTCAACTCATAAATTTTTGAATAGTTTTATAGATTTGACAACTATGAGTTATTCAACTGATTAAGAATTTAAATTAAGGTTATTACAACTGATGGGTGGATCTGATGCTAATATACTGAAAAATATTTTGCTCATACAATCTAATTACCTTTGAAATAATTTAGTTTAAAAAAATACCCGTTAAAAAGTAAAATTTTTACCAATACCTATTTAGTATTATAAAAATTTATACTATTAAAATATATTATTTTCAAAATTAAACCTTTTTTAGCATCCTTTTTTCACTCTTTTATTTTGACCTCCTATGTTTAACTGTTATTTGTATTATTTTATGAATATTGCAATAATTTCTATATAGTCATATCTTTCTTAAAATTTTATTGTTTAATTCTTAGAATTTTATTAATTATCATGAAATTTTGCCGAAAAGCCATGAAAAACGCACATCTACCACTCATAAAAAAATTACTATTTTTTTATATTTTTTGTTTTCAGCTCTTTTCCTGTAGCAACCCCTCAGGTTTACCCGAAACAGACCCTAACAACGATGGTTTAATCCTGCCAGATGGATTTGGGGCATTAGTAGTAGTGGATAGCATCGGAAAAGCCCGTCACTTGGCAGTAAATACCAATGGCGATATCTATGTAAAACTAAGATATGCTAAAGGTACAGGCAGCAATGTGGCACTTAGGGATACTACGGGCGATGGTAAAGCAGACATTATTACCCACTTCGGAGATTATGAAGATGAAGGAAGCCTTGCCAATGGCATGCGCATCCACGACGGCTATTTATATTACAGTGCCGCTAGAGTAGTATATAGAAATAAACTGGTGCCAGGCAAACTGGTACCCGACAGCCCCATGGAGATAATCCTTACAGATGACCATGAACATGGAATCCACTGGCACATTACCAAACCAGTATCTTTTGATGAAGAAGGATACATGTATGTACCCTTTGGAAGTCCCTCCAATGCCTGTCAGGACATGGAAAACAAACCCGGTGGAATCCCAGGCTCAACTGGCTTAGACCCTTGTCCTGAATTGATCGAACATGGAGGGGTTTGGCGATTCAAAATGGATAAATTAAACATGACCCAAAAAGATGGGGAATTGTACGCTACAGGCATTAGAAGTGTAGTAGCGATGGATTACAACAAGCAAGACAAAAATCTCTACCTCGTCATGCACGGAAGAGACAACCTCCACTTATTGTATCCAGAGACTTTTAGCCCTTGGGAAAGTGCTGTCCTTCCTTCGGAGGAATTTATACGTGTAGAAGAAGGAGGCGATTACGGCTGGCCTTATTGTTACTATGACCAGATCAAGGGCAAAAAGGTACTCGCACCTGAATATGGAGGTGATGGTGAAATTGTTGGTCGTTGCGCAGACATGGACGATCCTGTTATGGGATTTCCCGGACATTGGGCGCCCAATGACCTGCTTTTTTACACAGGAAACCAATTTCCTGATCGGTATAAAAATGGTGCTTTTATCGCTTTCCATGGCTCCACAAACCGGTCTCCCTACCAGCAGTCAGGGTACTTTGTTGCCTTTGTCCCCTTTCAAAATGGACAACCCAGTGGAGATTGGGAAGTTTTTGCCAATGGCTTTGCAGGTAAAGAACTTATCGTAAATACCAATGATGCTGAATTCAGGCCTATGGGTCTTGCGCAGGGACCAGATGGTTCTTTGTATGTGTCTGATTCAAGGGACGGCAAAATCTGGAGGATTCTTTATAAAGGAGAAAAAGCCGCATTTGGAGAAGCTGAACTAGCAAAAATGGAAAAGCAAAAACTGGTGGCCAATATTCGCAACCCTCATCCTGAAGAGGACAACCTGGACAAAGGTCAGCTTCCAGAAGGTAAAAAAGTATACAATACTTACTGTTCCCCTTGTCACCAAAGAGATGGAAATGGAGCTACCGGCAGGATCCCTGGTCTCAGACAAACCGATTGGGTAACGGGAAACAAAGACAAACTTATTAATATCGTACTTCAGGGACTCGATGGTGAGATCGAGGTGAATGGAGAACCTTACGACAATGTAATGCCAGCCCATCAGTTTTTAAGTGATGAGCAAGTGTCAGAAGTATTGACCTTTATCAGGCAGAACTTCGACAATAACGCCTCAGCAGTCTCAAAAGAAGATGTAGCAAGCATCAGGGCTAAAATTTTAAAATAATCGGCCCAAACAATTCCGTCATTCCGAGGCTTTGTGAGGGTATTAAGCGGAGAAAGCCGAAGGAATCTCCAACGTGATGAGACTGCCGCACCCTTTGCCTTCTCAGCACCTCCCCCAAAAGGGTTCGCAGTGACGGTTTAGCCTCTTTTTTTAAGATGATGTTCGTAAAACAGCCGTCATTCCGAGACCTAACATTTTCGAAATGCAGAAATCCAGATGACAGTATCCAATGCCGCACCCCGGTGGGGTGCAATCTTGGTAGCCCTGGGTAAGCCGACGCAGGAGGTGCGACCCGGGGTGTAAATGAGTTGCCATTTGTAGGGCATTAGCCTCCAGTAAGCTCAACAGTGAAACCGGCTTTTCACTAATGCCAGTGGCCCCTTACTCGTGAGTTTTAACATCTGTCATCGGTAGGCTTAGTGAGGGCTATGCGTAGAGAAAGCCGTGGGACCCCTTCGACAAGCTCAGGGGACAAGACAGACTGCCGCACCCTTTGCCACGCAGCACCCACCAAATTCAGGATTGGAACGCAGTATTTGAATTAATTAGCATTGTTTTTATTCCTCATTCTTTTGGAAACATTTAATTTATAAATATATTACATTCTTAGTTGAAAACACTCGCTAAAATCGTAATCCAATATTAATCAATGATTGTAACAGGGAAGCCAAAATGAGAAGTATTTATACCTTTTTGAACAATGGAGTATTGTTTATAATCCTTGGACTTGGTCTAAGTTGTAATGCTCCAAAAGGAAATACTGCACAAGGTGAATTTTCAATCACTGTTACGAATTCCATTAATATTGAAATGGAAAAGAAAGATGCTTTTTATGCCGTCATTCTGGACAAAGATTACAATGTCCTTGACAGCAACGTCAAATTCCCTAATGGTGTGTATTACCCCAACGTCGTCAACAAAAACAATGAAGTAGTCGCATTGAAAAACCCCGATCTATTTGATGTCGAGGAAAACTATGTCACACTTTATAAAATGAAATTGGGTTTTGAGTAAATTAATCCCTGGTAGGCACTTGCGTTCGTAGTAGCCAATTACACCCCACCTGGGGAAGTGTTGTAATCACAAAAATCAAAGGAATTGAGAAGACTGAAACTAGAAGTTGCCTATCTAATATTGAGAATCCTAGTCTCAACTTCACAGTCCGAGAGGGATAAACCATAAAGAAGCAATGAATTATTAAGACTGGCTTCATTGGTAACGTCTAGCTCGAATTGGTACACATCCTTGTTTTGTCCCTTAAAAAGAATCCTTTTTAGGTGCCCCACCTTATTTAATTCATCCACTAAACCTCCTAATGTTTTGCCCGCAACTTTTAATTTTTTTCCAAATAAATTCGAACTTTCTAAGATACCTTGATCAATTTGGTAGATGTTACGCTGCAAATTTTCTTTTCCTACCACGTTTAAACATTTAGCTTCTAACATGCCTGCTTTGGAGGAAATAGTGATCTGGGCTTTACTTTGAATTTGTTCTATCAAATCTTCGAAAAAATAGTATTCCTCCCTATCTTCAGAATAATTTATAGAGAGCTTAAAAGTTCTACCCTCCCACTTTGGATCCATCTTAATCTGGTACCCCTTAAAAATTTCTGTAAAAACCGCATCAAGTCCACCTAATGCTTGTACAAACCCATCTCCAAATGCTCCCCCAGAAACATTTATCATGCCTATTTCTAATTCCTCAAGCATAAAGGAGAATGTTTCTCCTTCATAGGACACATCGATTGGAACTTCATCAGTGTTTGAACATCCAAAAAAAACAAGCGTACACAAACAAACAAATATCTTTTTCATAACACGCTATAAAGTTATTACACTTAACTTACAACTAACAATTTAAGCATTTTATACTTGAATTGAAACTGAAATGGAATAACCCTGCCCTTTTCACTTTAATTAATCCTTTCCAACAATAGGAAAGCACTCTTTTTGTGCTCTCGTCTTTGGCTTTTACCTTGAAATAAACCAAGATCACCTTATAGACCAGCAAAATCCAAAAAACTATTCGGTTTAGCCTGGTTATAATAACTCAATCAGTGCCACGGCTCCTGTGTAAGAAATTATACAGGAAAATATAAATGCTGCAGCCAATCCAAAATTAAGCCATAAACCTGCTTTTTGATCACCCATCAAGGATTTTTGATTGACCAGATACATGATACAGGCAATCACAAGCGGCAATACAAACACCCCAGCAACCTGGGTCAATATTTGAGCAAATATGGGATTAGCCCCTAGAATTGGCACGGTCAACCCTACCACACATGCTACTCCTGTCAACACCTTGAAACGAACCGAACCAGTATCCAATTCCCCTTCTTTATAATCTGCAACAAGTAGGGGGGCTACCATTAATATAGGGAAAATAGAGGATAACCCAGCACTTAAAGCTCCGGTCATAAATAGCGCTACTGCAAATTTGCCTGCAACTGGTTCCAACAAATAAACCATGTCCATCACTTTGTCGATGGTCTTTCCTTCTGCGTGTAGTGCACCCGTAGCTGCTGCCATAATAGAAAGATTGATGATCAACATCAGCACAGCGGCTGTCAATGCATCTCTGGATTGGTCTCCAGTATTGGCTGGTCCCCATCCTTTTCCTTTCATCAAAAGTGGCCTCACTACAAAAGTGGGTGCCGCCATAGTAGTCCCTACAAAAGCAGCAACGAGCAATTTACCTCCAGCTACCTGAGGAACACTTGGGATTAATCCCCTGATCATTTGACTCGGATCAGGTAATACCACGAACATGGATATAAGAAAAGACACTGCCATTATGGTCACAAAAACTACCAAAACCTTCTCAAAAAAGGAATATTGACCTACCCATAGAAAGGCATACATGACCAAAATCAAAATGATGGCAATCCCCAGTATAATCCAATAGGAGCTTCCACCTTCCATGTCTGGGAAAAACAAAAGGATCATCTCATAAATAGCATTTGCACTTAGACCTAGAATCCCTGATAACGAATTCCACTGGGCAAGAATAATCCCTCCAACAATCAGAAACGAAATCAATTTGCCACCCTTCAATTTGGTTTTAAAGCTATAAATGGACGTCTGCCCAGTAACAACAGCATACCTACCATAGGCCTCCATCAGCACCCAGGCAAAAATACAACTCAACACCAAAACCCATAACAGTTGCATGCCAAACTCACTGCCAGCTTTGGCCATGGAAGTTACACTACCTGTACCTATTGTATAGCCAATACAGAAAATCCCTGGGCCAATACCCAGCATCCACAACCAAATTTTTTGAAAAATAGAATTGTTACTGGTTTTGTTGCCTGGCTCCATGGTTATTGATTTTGGGTGAATTTAAATGAGTCGTTAATTTGGAAATTTTTAATTTGAATAAAAAGGGATTATTTATATAGATGAAATTTTAATAAAATATGCCTTTGTTTAAACAATTTTTTTTACAATATTTCCGATACACTTCACGGATAAACCCATTTCCCTTCGTGAAACAGTTGCTAACCTCTCATTCACTCCCCATGCCTTTACCATACCTACTTAATAAATCATTTACAATCTTTCTTTTATCCAGTCTATTGATTTGTTTTAGCGGTAATGCGCAAGACATTGACCTATTACTTAAAGGTGGCCATGTAATAGACCCCAAAAATGGGATTAGTGAAACCATAGACATTGGCATTACTGGAAAGAATATTGTAAAGATAGCCAAAAACATTCCGGAAAACACTGCAAAAAAGACCATTGACCTAAAAGGTTATTATGTAACACCTGGACTAATAGACATGCATGTTCATGTTTTCAATGGTGCAGATACGGAGTCTTATATTGCCAATGCATTGACCAGTTTACCGCCCGATGGTTTTACTTTCAGGTCGGGTGTAACTACGGTAGTAGATGCAGGATCTTCCGGATGGCGAAATTTCCGTCAATTCAAAGCCCAAACCATCGATAAATCTCAAACAAGGGTATTGGCTCTTTTAAATATTGTAGGCACGGGCATGTATGGCAGGCTGGAAGAACAAGATGTGACGGACATGAATCCAACCATGACAGCCAATATGATAACAAAAATGTTTCCTGATATTTTGGTAGGGATAAAATCAGCTCATTATTGGGGAGACTTCACCCAAGTAGACCTGGCTGTGGAAGCAGGGAAATTGGCCGAAGTTCCAGTAATGGTAGATTTTGGTGAGCATCAGCCGACCAATTCCATTGAAGCTTTATTTATGAAGCACCTTAGGCCTGGGGATATTTTCACGCACACCTTTTCCTATGGCCCTAACAATAGAGAAACGATAGTGGATGAAGACCTTAAAGTCAAACCCTTTGTATTTGAAGCCCAGAAAAGAGGCATTAAATTCGACGTAGGACATGGGGGGGGAGCTTTCTCCTTTCGTCAGGCGGTTCCGGCCATTCAGCAAGGGTTTTTACCCGACGTGATAAGCTCTGATCTTCATAGCCAAAGCATGAACAGTGGTTTTAAAGACATGGCCAACCTATTGTCAAAATTCATGAACATGGGATTGACCATGGAAGAAGTTGTACTTAGAGCAACATGGAACCCTGCACAAGTTATTAACCGAAAGGATCTGGGCCACCTTGATGTTGGAACTGAAGCAGACATCGCTATTTTTACGCTTAGAAAAGGAGATTTTGGATTTTTGGATATCAGAAAAACCAAAATAGACGGAGACAAACGATTGGAAACTGAAATGACCATCAGAGCCGGTCGGGTAGTATGGGACCTGAACGGATTGAGTGTCCCCTACTGGGAATCAGAGTTTAAATAGTAAAAAATAGTGTAAAAGATAACCATGAGGTTTTTTCTTATTATATGCTTTTGTGTCGCTTACAATATGCAGGCAATAGGCCAGGAATATGATTTTCTCATAAAAGGGGCTTACCTCATCGACGCAAAAAATGATATTCGAGACACCATGGATGTCGCTGTATCAGATGGAAAAATAGTGTCCGTTTCCAAAAATATTCCTGTAATTCTGGCGAAGAAGGTAATTGAAGCTTCAGGACTGATCCTCAGTCCTGGTTTGATAGACCCGCACACGCATGTATTTGTAGGCAGTAAAAGCAAAACTTTTGCGGATGGCTTTTACAGTGTTTCCCCTGACGACTTCACCTTTCGTTCCGGCATTACTACTGTAGTAGATGCAGGCACCTCAGGATGGCGAAATTTCGAGACTTTCAAAACAAATGTCATTGACGCCTCAAAAACCAGGGTTTTGGCATTTTTAAATATCTCAGGAACAGGAATGAGTGGTGATTCCACTCAGGAGAACCTATCAGACATGGATGCGAAGAAGGCATATGAGACCTTAAAGCTATACTCGGATATCCTCGTAGGGATTAAAATTGGACATTATACTGGTACAGACTGGCTTCCTTTTGAAAATGCCTTGCAAGCTTCTGGAAAAGCTGGAAAGCCTTTACTGGTAGAATGTCACTTGCCCGAGTATTCTCTTGCAGATCAATTGAACAAAATGAGGCCAGGAGACATTATCACCCACAGTTTTGAAGAGATTGATGAAAGGTTGCCCATCATAGATTCAGAGGGAAGGTTACATCCTTTTGTAAAGGCGGCCTATGAAAGAGGAATTAATTTCGATGTAGGCCATGGCGGTGCTGGCTTTTGGTTTAGTCAAGCCATTCCTGCCTACCAGCAGGGTTTGGTTCCAAATTCATTTGGTACAGACCTCCACCGTTTTAGCATGAATAGCGGCATGAAGAACATGCTGAATGTCATGTCCAAATTCATCAATATTGGAATGCGCGTGGAAGAGGTAATTGAAAAGGCTTCTTGGAAAACCGCTCAGGCCATTCATCGACCAGACTTGGGACATTTGAGTGAAGGCGCTGTAGCCGATTTAACTTTATTAAAACTCCACGAAGGTGATTTTGGTTTTATAGATGCAGGTAAAAATAAAATTGAAGGTAAATATAAATTAGAAACAGAGCTGACCATGAAAGACGGAAAGGTCGTCTATGACCTCAATGGATTGGCAGCAAACAAATACCACTAAAATTATGGATAGAAGAGAAATGTTAAAAAACCTGGCTATCCTTCCCGTTGGAGGAGGCCTTATGAGTATATCGCCATTAATGGCTGCAACCAATAGTAATTTTGCAAAAGGCCCACTAGCTCTGGATGAATCTATTTACAAATCCATCGGAGTGGTTCCAATTATCAATTGCCGAGGTACTTTCACAATCATTGGAGGTTCCATTGAACGACCAGAAGTACACGCAGCCATGGCAGCAGCCTCTAAAAACTTCGTTCAATACGATGAATTGGCCTTTGCCATTGGAGAAAGGCTTTCTGAAATCACCAAGGCTGAATTCGGTATTATCACTGCAGGTTGTGCAGCGGCGATGAAACATGCTACTGCTGCTTGTGTTACAGGAGGTAATCCTGAAAAATTACTGAGAATTCCAGACCTAACTGGAATGGATAAAACCGAAGTAATCATCCCAAGACATTCAAGAAATGTATACGATCACGCGGTAAGAAATATAGGCATTACAGTAGTGGAAGTGGACAGCATAGCGGAATTGGAAAAAGCAATTAATCCTAAAACAGCCATGATCTATGTGAATGCGGTTGGAGGTTCTGCTACAGGACAACCGATGTCATTAGAAAATATTGCCAAAATTGCGGATAAACAAGACATTCCTATTTTGTTGGATGCTGCAGCAGAAAACCTTAGTATTCCGGTTGTTCACTTTGAGCGTGGCGCTACTATGGTAGCCTACAGTGGTGGAAAGGCAATATGTGGGCCACAGTGTGCTGGACTTTTGCTAGGTAAAAAAGACCTCATGCTCTCTGCCTGGCAGGCTAGCTCTCCTCATCACGGTCCAGGAAGAGACAATAAGGTGGGCAAAGAAGAAATGTTGGGAATGTTAGCAGCAGTTGAAGCTTGGACCACTAGAGACCATGAAAAAGAATGGGACCAATGGATGGAATGGTTAAATCTCATTGCAACCAAAGCCACGAAAATAAAAGGTGTCACCCACGAAATAACTATTCCCGAAGGACTTAATAATAGGGCTCCAGGATTATTAGTTAGTTGGGACCCTAAACAATTAAATATTACAGGTGAGGAAGTTGCTGAGCTATTTGGACGATCTGAACCAAGAATTGCCATTGGGAGTCGTGACAATGATGGGTCGACTTCAATCACTGTTGCACCTAGCCAAATGCAAGAAGGAGAAGCAAAAGTCGTTGCCAAACGACTTCACGATACCCTTTCCGAAAAGAGACCTACACCTGACACCTCTATGGCTGCACCAGCCGCTGATATTTCTGGCAGGTGGGACATCCAAATGTCTTTCTTTAGCAGTGAAAGTACACATCACATGATGCTTGAGCAGGATGGCAACTGGCTGAACGGCATTCATAATAGCGATTTTGCAGAGCAGGAATTGTATGGAACGGTTGAAGGTGATACGGTAAAAATCCGAAGCCATTTCAGAAAACCTGGAGATTCTATCGTTTATATGTTTACAGGGAAAATAAAAAATGGACAAATGTCAGGTGAAGTTTTTATGGGTGAATACCTTACTGCTAAGTTCACTGCTAAGAAATGGGAGAACAAACAGCGGAAACAAAAATTCTCCGTACCAGGTGGACCTCCATTGGCAACTTGATCCGTTGCTTTCAAAAGGAAAACACCACCAAAAGATTGAATTCAAAAAAACAAATCATACGATGAGAAAAATTGCAATAGTATTACTAATACCTTTCTTGAGCTTGGTTGGATGTGGTGGACCACCGTCATCCAATAATTCCAATAAAAAAGAGACCTTAGCGGAACAAAAAACAGACGGAATAGACGCCGAACAAAGGATCAAAGATTTGGGCATCGAACTCATGACGCCTAAACCACCTACAGCCAATTACCTTAAAGCAAAAACTTTAGGTAATGTAGTCTACTTGGCAGGTACTGGACCAGACAGGCCTGATGGATCTCAGGTAACAGGTAAATTAGGCAGTGAAATAAGTCTAGAAGAAGGCATAGCTGCTGCCCGGTTCGCAGGTGTTTCGTTACTTTCCTCTTTGAAAGCTGAAATAGGAGACCTTAACCGAGTTAAAAATATTGTTCGTGCCAAAGGCATGGTCAATGCAGATCCTTCTTTTACCCAACATTCACAAGTTATCAATGGATTTTCAGATTTGATGGTAGAAGTATTTGGCGAAAAAGGTAAGCATGCCCGAGCAGCAATTGGTATGGGTTCACTGCCCTCCAATATTTCTGTTGAAATAGAAATGATTGTAGAACTTTATGACTAATCTACATTTAATTTAATGGGGTTTAGCCCGATAATTGCTTAAAAGATTAGGGGTGATGAAAACCATCCCTCTTTTTATTTGTAACTAACAAAAACCAAACTAAAAATAGTTTTCATGGCAGGGAGATTAAGGCAAGTAGCATCCACTCACACATTACTTATAGACAGGTTCAAAACGTGTCGGCAACAAACAGAAAAAATATGTGCTCCACTTGAAGTGGAAGATTACGTCCCTCAACCTATACCTGAGGTTTCTCCACCGAAGTGGCACCTGGCCCATAGTACCTGGTTTTTTGAACAGTTTTTACTTATACCTTTCAACAATGACTATCGGGTATACGACCAGGATTTTGCCTATTTGTTCAATAGCTATTATAACAATGCAGGCGACAGGGTCTTGAGCCCAAACAGAGGGCTGATGAGCAGACCGCCTGTGATTGAAGTGATGGCTTACCGAGAGTACGTTACCAATGCCGTATTGAAATTATTGAAAAACAATGACCCCAACAGCCAAATTATGGACATTGTTGAACTAGGGATCAACCATGAACAACAGCATCAAGAACTACTGGTCTATGATATTAAATACATTCTTGGAAACCAGCCTACTTTCCCTATTTATGGAGATTATTTTGGAAATAAAGCTGAAAATAAGAATGAAGATTGGGTTGAAGTTTCAGAAGGGATAAAGCAAATTGGTTTTTCCGGTGACGGCTTCTCCTATGACAATGAATTAGGAAAGCACCGCATTTTTCTAGAGCCTTACCGGATTTCAAAAACCCTGGTAACGAATAAGGATTACATTGAATTTATTGAATCTGGAGGTTATGCTAATTTCAACCTCTGGCATTCTGATGGCTGGGATTATATTAGTAACAAAGGAATAAAAGCCCCGCTATATTGGCACAAAATAAAAGGTAAATGGCATCACTACACCTTCAACGGTCTGCAACCCGTTAATCCAGATTTACCTGTTCAGCATGTCAGTTTTTATGAGGCTTTTGCTTTTGCTGAATGGAAAGGAATGAGATTGCCCACCGAATTTGAATGGGAAGTAGCGGCCGATCAGTTTTCTTGGGGTCAACTATGGGAATGGACTTCAAGTGCCTATCTGCCCTATCCAGGTTTTCAAAAGGCTCCTGGTGCTTTGGGAGAGTACAATGGAAAATTTATGGTCAACCAACAAGTTCTTAGAGGTGCATCTGCAGCTACCGCTACCAACCATAGCAGAAAAACTTACCGTAATTTCTTTGCCCCTCCCTCTCAATGGATTTTTTCAGGAATAAGACTTGCCCAATCACTATGACGAATACAATTTTCGAAAGAGATATCCTCAAAGGCCTCAACTCACAACCCAAACAGCTTTCCTCGAAGTATTTTTACGACGAAAAAGGATCTGAAATATTTCAGGAAATCATGCAGATGAAAAGCTATTATCTGCCGAGCTGTGAAACCGAAATTTTAACTGAAAAGAGCCAAGAGATAATATCCCTTCTTCCAAATACTACTTATGACGTAGTAGAACTTGGTGCTGGAGATGGTACTAAAACAGCCATATTTCTGGACGCGTTATTAAAATCAGAGAAAAAGATAAATTATTTACCTCTGGACATATCACCTGAAATCCTTCAGGTTAACCAAAAGCTCTTAATTAAAAAGTTTCCGGAATTAAACATAGTACCTATTGCAGGTGATTATTTTGAAACGCTGGAAAAAATAAAATCTCGAAAAAACCTAAAAATTGTACTTTTCCTAGGAAGCAATATTGGCAATTATGAAGGAGAAAAGAACGTAGAATTTCTACAATTTGTTCGTCAATATTTAGGTGAAGGAGATTTGTTCTTGCTGGGTGCAGATTTGAAAAAACACCCCCAAACAATTTTAAAAGCCTACGATGATCCTGAAGGAATAACAAAAAGGTTTAACCTAAATCTACTACACCGCATTAATAGAGAATTGGATGGAAATTTTATCCCTGAAAATTTTGACCACTATGCAAGTTACGACCCTCTAAGTGGCACCACCAAAAGTTTCCTTATCAGCAAAGTAAAGCAAAATGTTCAAGTGAGAGCGAAGGCAATAACCTTTGAAATAAACGAACCAGTTCACATGGAGATCTCCCAAAAATACAATCTTTCGGATTTGGTCCAATTGCGGGAAAAAGCGGGATTTGAAACAGACCATCATTTCACTGACAGCAAGGGATATTTTAGCATTAGTCTTTTTAAATATTAAGGGTAATTCTCTATAAGAAACCCTTTAAGACGATCCAAAAGTCATTTTCCCTGGAATATAGTTAAGGGAATGAATGATTCATATAGCATCAGAATCTCCAAAATAGTTACGGCTGTTTTAGGGTTAACAATAGTCCTTTTTGCCAAGAATCAATGCTAAAATACATTATATTTGATTGAAAATCCACCACAATTTACTTTAATATGATACCGGAAAATCCTTACCTATTGCTTACACCAGGCCCCTTGAGCACAAGTAAAACGGTTAGGGAAGCCATGAACCGAGACTGGTGTACTTGGGATGAAGACTACAAAACAATAGTACAAAATATCCGCACCTCTTTGCTCGCCTTAAGTAATGGGGGAGATCCCTACACCACCATTTTAATGCAGGGAAGTGGCACCTTTTCAGTTGAAGCTGTCTTGTGGACCTGTTTAAAACCAAAAGATAAAATTTTGGTGATTTCGAATGGTGCTTATGGTAAACGGATGGGTAAGATCGTTTCTCTGATGGGCATCGGATTGGAAGTTTTGGAAATGGAAGAGCAATTACAACCTAGCCCGGAAAAAGTAGAGGAATTGCTAAAACAGAATCCGGACATAAGCCATATTGGAATGGTTCACAGTGAGACTACCACAGGTATGCTGAATAATTATGCCCCCATTGCCTTACTGGCTGAGAAATACAATAAGTGTTTTATTCTGGACGCCATGAGCAGCTTTGGAGGTATACCGCTTGACATCAGGTCTCCTAAAATTGACTTCCTGATCAGTAGCGCCAATAAATGCATACAAGGGGTTCCTGGTTTTGGTTTTATAATTGCCCGCAGGGATGTTCTTCAAGCATGCAAAGGAAATTCAAAAAGCCATTCCCTAGATCTTTATGACCAATGGGAGGCCATGGAAAATGATCCTGGAAAATGGCGATTTACTTCCCCTACCCATACCGTAAGGGCATTTTTACAGGCATTGGAAGAATTAAAAGAAGAAGGGGGTATTTCCGAAAGGCACAAAAGATATGTTAGTAACCACCAGACTTTGGTAAAGGGAATGAAGAAATTGGGAATAGAAGCCTTTCTTTCTGAAGAAAATCAATCTCCCATAATCACTGCATTTCATGAACCTTCAAGTCCGGAATTTTCTTTCAACAAATTGTACCATTTACTTAAAGAAGAAGGGTTTGTAATTTACCCAGGCAAAGTATCCAAAGCCGCTACTTTTAGAATAGGCCATATTGGTCATGTATTTCCTGAGGACATACAAAGACTAATCATTGCTTTTGAAAAAATTAAATTTTGGTAAAAGACCATAAAAAAACCTCCGGATAAATCTGCAAGAATTATTCAACGCAGCACTCCGGAGGTCTATTTTTATTAAGCTAGCTTATTTTTTACCATAAGTAATGCCATTCCAATCATCTGTTCTGAATGGATCAGCAGGAAGCCCTTCTTTATTGTATAAATTAACATCATCAGGATTATCCGCCCAACCGTATCTTACAGCAACTGGGTTTTTGATATCTCCAGTCTCCAAAACGATTTGATCGCCATCCTGCTGTCCTGATACCCAATGGAATTTCTTGTCCTGACCTGCCACTGAAAATCCTTTAACATAACCATATTTGTCATTAACCATTAGACCTGAACCGATATGATCAAAGCTTACACGGATTTGATTTCCCTGGATCTCCATGGATTTATAGGTAGGTCCGCTGTAAACCACATCCATACCGTAGGCTACCTTCTTTGCTCCTTTGGCAAGGCGCTCTCCTACAGTCCATTTATCTCTAGGGTGAATATCATTGGCTTCACCTTTATCGATGATCACTGCCTGTCCAGTGTTTGGCAAGGACAAGGCCATAGACTGGGCTTCTCTTAATTCTGCCCAGTCACTGTCCTCTGGATCTGCTTTAGGCTGACGAAAATTAGCCAGCTGCACCCAAAGAAAAGGGAAGTCTCCCTGACCCCAATGTGTTCTCCAGTCTTCAATCATTAAAGGGAAAATTTCCCTGTATTGGTAGGCTCTGGATGCATTGGATTCACCCTGATACCAAAGCGCCCCTTTGATAGCAAATGGGATTACAGGTTCAAGCATCCCGTAAAACAAGCTGGTGGGCCAGCTATTTGGACTTTTTAGTTTTGGGTCAGAAAAATCCTTAGGCCCCTCACTTTGATTTTTGGCTACTGTTTCTTTAAAATCAGCATGGGTCAGCAATGCATCCCCACTGGTCCAGGCTTCGGATACTGTTCCTCCCCAGTTGATGTCCAACAAGCCTATCGCCACATCCATATCTGACTCAATTCTTCTGGCAAAATAATAGCCAATGGCTGAAAAATTAGCTGCCGTCTCAGGCGAACAAATAGACCATTTTGCCTCAGGAACTTCTTCTATCACCTCTAGGCTAAGGTTTCTTCCTACTTCAAAAAGTCGGATATTGGGATGGTTTGCTGCATTTACACTGTCTTCACCACTATTTGTGTTTTTCAATGCCCACTCCATATTAGATTGCCCGCCGAGCAACCAAACATCGCCCATCATAACGTTTTCCAAAACTTTGGAATCTTTTTTGGTGTTGATTGAAAGGATATAAGGACCTCCTTTAGAGAAAGCATCCATTTTAAGCATCCACTGTCCTTCTTTATCTGCTTTTACACGGTATTTTTTGCCCTGAAAGGTCACATTGACCCATTGTTTTGGGTCTGCCTTACCCCATACAGGTATTTCCTGTCCTCGCTGTAATACCATATGGTCCGCAAAAACTTTAGGCAATTCTAATGCTGCTTTTACCTGAAATAGGATCAGGAATAAGGAAGCAAATAATACTATTTTTTTCATCGTATTTGGATTTGGTTATTTTAAAAAAGATTTGATAATATACGATTTTTGCCCTAAAATTCAGTAACCCGATCATATAAGAGAAGAAAGGTTTTTATTAAGGCAAAAAAAATTATGTGATTAACAGCAAGGGGCTGAGGAATAAACCAAATGAATGTCTTAATAAAAATTTTAACTGGAAGCCGATGTCATCAATTCTCCAGCCTACGCCTATGCCTTTAAACGTCCAAAAGTAAGGGAAAACCCCAAGCCACAAAACCCATCCAATCCCCATAGCGGAAAGCTGCCGGAGACTACGTCCAATGCCAACTGCTCGGTACTACAAAAAACCGAAGCCTCACTTGGCATCATTCTAGCTTAACTGTTGTGCGGACGTGGATTATTTTATCTTACCAAGATCCTTTTTATGTACCCAAACATAAGCCAAGTAAATATTGCTATCCTGAATCTCATAAAATATAGATGTCTGCTTGCTAAGAACTGCCTTTCTTAATCGAGGAACATTCGATGAAATCGGAAACATCGTCGGATTGGTTGAAATCAAATCAATTTGCTTACTTAACTTTGCTTTGAAATTATCAACTTCTTTCTCGGTCCATCTAAATCTCAAATAATCAATAATCTCCCCTAAGTTCTGAATAGCCTCTTGGGTCCAAAATATTTTATAATCCACACTTTCTTTTCACTTCATCATGAGGGAATACTTTACCTTGGTCAATATCATTTAGACCTCTCTGAATACCAAGTTTCTGCTCATCAGTTAAGTCATCCCAATAATCAGAATGCTCCTCTTTTGAATCTTTAACAATCTTTAGATATTGAATAGTCTCATCATCATCTAGCTTTGTCAACCATTCAATCAATTCTAATTTTATCGCTTCGCGTCCCATGATTATTTTTGATCAAAAATACAATAATATTAACAGATTATCAACGAAGCAGTTTCTCTAAAACCTAATCCAATATATGCTAACTAATAGCATAACCTTTAATCGAATCACCACACCTATCATAGCTAGCAACCGCATGCCGCACAATGGTCCAGTGTCGAGTAGGGGAAGGGAATTGACCATAGCAACTCATCCCTGTCAACTGGGATACGCAATCCTCCCCCATAGCCTGCCCCGACTTTTCAAGCGGGATTCCGTGTTAATCCATGAAACGTTTCAGGGTTCTCCCGAGAAATCGGGATCAAAACGCTCCCCATCTTCAGATACACTTCTCGAAGCTTATGGGTTCACGCTTACGTATTTCAGCTTGCACATTTGAGCATACCGAGCTTCATCGAAACCCTCACGAGTTGAACTATCGGTAGCTCTTCTAAATGAACAGCAAATTATTGAGGTAGGATTTCTGAATTACCACAGCTTCGTGGCACACTAACGATGTGGCTAAACTGCGTCTTAATGCAGTTTAGGTTCTGTTCGGTTTTCGTTATTATTTATTTCGAATATGGATTGAAAATTCTCTTCAATTGATAAAACTTCTTCATCCGTAATATCGACAAATTCCTTCTGTCTTTTATTCTTTGATAACTTACCATTATTCTGATTTAGGAACTTAATTAATAAATCCACCTTGGTGTCAGGCAAAGACAAATAAGTATTTATGTGCTGAGTCATTCGATCATATTTTTCAAAATAATCTAGTTCCTCGGGTATTATCTGCTCAATGGTCTCTTCCACGCATTCGTATAAAAATTCGACTTGTTTGGTCAGGTCGTAATAACAGTATAAATCAATAGTGTCATTTAGAATTTTAACACTATAATCCGTAGTGGATTCCCATTCGATTAAATCTATCCTTTGAGAAGAATAAGACTCCAGAATTGATTGGTATTCGTCAATTCGATTTAGAATGGCTGCTGAAACTGGGAAAATCATCCCTCTTTTAGTATAACCCATTCGAGTCAATATATGATGAATCATGTATCTGTGGATACGGCCATTGCCATCAGAAAAAGGGTGAATAAATACGAACCCAAACGCTATCGTGGCGGCTGCCAAAACAGGATCGTACCCAGACTCCTGTAGGAGGTTGTTTGTATCTAAAAGTCCTTTCATTAAAGAGTGTAAATCCTTAGACTTTGCTGATATATGGTCAGGTAATGGAGAAAAAGTTTCGCGGTCGTGCTCTCCGATAAACCCTTCTTGCATTCTTAAACCCATATTCTTCAGCTTTTTTGTTCCAATAACTATGTCTTGGAGCCGTTCTAATTCTTCTATTGTTAGCTGTTTTTTTCCTGCTTGACCGATTGCTTTGCCCCAATTCCTTGCTCTGAGGTTTGGAGGATATTCTCCTTCAATGGCAAAGGAAGCTTTTGAGTCTTTCAATAGTAGAAACGCTGCTGTTCTTTTAATAAGTGCTTTATCTCTACCAGCTAACCCTTTTTCGATTGAACCTGATAAATCTTTTACAATGAAGTTTTCGATTTTATCGGTTTTTCTTACCATCGGACAGAACGCTGGCGTTCCTGGTAAGTTATTTTTTATTCTGTGTCGGGTAGCGTTTATTGAATTGCTTGTGAATTGTAGTTTTGGATTAGCGATTTCGACATATGTTCCTGTCTTTAAATCTGATATTTTAAGGGTTTCACCTATTAACCATTCATATAAGAACCAAATTCTTCTTGTGTATTGGCTTGTTGGCTCTTTCTTTATCCTATTCAGAACTGGTTCTTTACCTAAATACTGAAAGATTTTTTTTAAAATGTATAAGTCAATTCCTTCATACTTTAACGCAAATGCTAAATGGCTAACTAGGTCATTGTTAGGTTTATGTCTAATTGTAAATACTTGCCATTGGTCAGTATTGTACCGCTGATGTTTTTCAGTAATAATCGCAAGCCTTTCGGGTAATGGAACATCTGTTCCGCTTTCCTCAAGAACAGCTATTAAAAGTGCATAGCCGGCAAGAAATCCAGACTCGGGAGTAGACCTTCCATGAAATGTGATTACTTGTTGTGAAAAATAGTTACTCATACTTGATATTCATGAAATACGATTCCAATATAGCATGAAAATGAATTACTTCGTATGAAAAAAGGCATTTTATTTGCCTTTCGCGTGAAATTTGGTTACAAGTTCATGTAAGGGAATTGGAATGAGCCCAACTGTCTTGCTAAGTTGCGTGGGCGATTTCAAAGAGTAATCCTATCAATGCGCCAAGTAAGCACGCCGAGTAAATTTATATTTTAGTTAGCTCATCTATTTGGCTTGCTGGTGTTTCTTAATTGAACTAAACTTTCGAACTGCGCTTCACCGCTCATGAAATTTAGCTTTTGTTGAACGAATCCTGCTAAAGCAGGAAGCCGGCAGTTATTATCGTTTCTTCCTTAATTAGACTTTTCGTTAATATTCAACACTTTAAACTGTATGAAAAAAAAGCAATTTATCATTGAAAAAGCCTGCGAAAATGTGCCAGGCTTTGATTTACAGCTCAAAAGGCTCCGCAGATCCTTAACCAAACACACAAAGTCAATATTGCTAGTCAGATCGGCCAGCTCATTTTAGAACCAGGGGAAAAACCAGCTTCCCTACTCAGAAAGTGCCCTTGTTGCAAGACCGGAGAACTGCATACAGTGGCATCTTTCGACCAAAGGGGACTTGTAGATAATTGGTTCAACAAAATCAGAAAGCAAAATAATAAGCGCCAGGTATAATTCTTATCATTCGTTTGGCTGGTTTTAATAGTGGCTAACGGTTAGTATAAGCGGTCATTTTAATGCCACTTATTCATTCTTACCTACAATTTTTGTTCTATTGCTTCACTAAGCTTAACATCCTTTTCAAGCTTTGGCCTCCATTTCTCTTGGCTTGACATGGTGTCACATATTTTTTCATGAAAATATACTTGGTACCAAGTTTCCTTTTGAAAGTCACAAATGTTTTCATATACCTTCTCAGAATGAATCATTAGCTTCATAATAAATTCATCTTTGGGATCTCGATGATTGTTAATTACTTGACTAAGCCTAATTGGTGTAATATTAATATCGTGAGCAAATTTATTCCTTGTTGAATAAATCGTATCTACATATTCTTTTAGGAAATCAGCAAAATGATTTTGATCATCATACATTGGTTGCTCGATATACGCTTCCATTTTTAACTTTAGCTGCATGAGTTTTGCTCGAATAATTTGATCTTTAGATAAATTCTTCATTCTCATTAATCGTGCTTCCATTAAGGATGCAGCTTCTGATTCTCGATCTTTCTTTGAATTGTATCTTGAGTCTAATCCATATTCAGCATCTTCAATAAAATCTTTATTTGTTTTACTTCTCATGGTCATAATGATTAATTAAATCCAAAATTTCGGGCACCTCTATGCTCAAGGTCATACCCGTTAATTTCATATTGTATTTGTCAATGTAATGTTGAGCAATTTTACTTTTTGGCCTTAACGATACACAGGCATATTCGGCATATTCCTTAACGGCGATTTTAGCTGCGTACGTTATTAAGTTCCCCGCAATCCCGTCATACTGTTTTTCTTTTCCTTTATTATCTTTTGAAACTGTTAAAAGTCTAATATGCACTCGCCACTCTTCTGGAATTTTTTCTAATGAAATAAGCCCTAAAATTTAATTTGTTCCTAAAATCTGTAACTTATATATTTCATACTCTTGTTCGACTTTCCAGTCAAAGGAAAAACGACTCTTGCTAAGCGTTTTATAGTCGCCATCTTCTACGGGTTTTATTTCAACACTATGATTGTTCCCTGAAGAGGTTTCTATTACATTCATATGACAAATATACGAAATAGTTTCCTAAATACGGAAACTATTGGCTGCGAGTATACATTTTTCGGAAAAATTTATGCTCAGTCAAATTGCAGGTAACGATTTGTGTCGAGTAGGCAAGGGGAATTCCACCCCGATCCTCTAATCCCCTATGACTCCGGTAGACCGTCAAAACGCTCCCCAAATCTGCAAATACACTTTTCGAAGCTACTATGAGTTCACGCTTGCGCATTACGGCTTGGTCATTTGAGCATACTGGGCTTCAGCGAAACCCTCACGGGTTTAACTATCGGTAGCTCTTCTAAATGAACAGCAAATTATTTAGGTAGGATTTTCACCTACTGGATTTCCACAGCTTCGTGGCACACTAACGGTTTGTGTAAGTTTTGTAGCGGATTTACGTGCGGTTATTCGTCCGGTAGGAACGGATAATTGGGCGTGAATCCAACGTTAGAATATCCACCGAATCCGCTATTAAATTTACACTGTGTTGAACTAAACCTCCCTTTCGGGAGGTTTAGTTCAACAATGGCTAAAAAAACAGAGGGGTTTTGGTGGTAAATTGGAAGTTTTGAGCTTCGATTGAAATCCGCCAAACCAAAATTTTGAAAATGAAAAAAGAAAGATAATTATAAAAATATTTGGCTTGGCTAAGTGCTAAACTGAAAGGGCAGCGTTTCAAACTCCCCTACATTTCATAGTGTGCCAAGAATCAACCCGGCAATAAAAGGTTGAATGCTGTAATTAAGATGATGGTAGGTCCATCAGAGTCGTTGTATAGGCGATGACTCTAAACCACCTAAAGGTGCTATCCCGATCGATCGGGATGGTGCTGAGCGTTTAGGAGAATCCAGTCCATGAGATTGGCAGGTAAGAATAAAGGAGTTGAACAGCCTGTCATGAACTTGGTTCGGGAAAAGTTAACCATTGATGAGGTGTCCCCGAAAAAAAAGGGTTCTCTACAAGTCAAAGGGAAATTTACAATCGAAACAATCGAGAGATAGAATACCAAAGTTATAAGCAGAGGCAGATTAACCCGTAGTAGTGACAGCGTAGGACAAATGGTGGTCAAAATGTTTTTTGAACCAAGATTAGAGGCAGTATTCAGTCCAAATTCTTACGGCTATCGACCAAAGAGAAATGCCCATCAGGGGTTATCAAAAGTTAGATTAAATTGTTGGAAACAAAATTGGGTAATAGACTTGGACATCAAAGGTTTCTTTGACAATATTGACCACAACAAACTGATGCTTGCAGTAGAGAAACATGTGCCTGAAAA